>ERZ1034691.484-NODE-484-length-31384-cov-11.437582_pt1 | contig 31384 bp, 25 predicted proteins | sample MGYA00520638_ERZ1034691 | MGnify/ENA primary metagenome ERZ1034691 (study PRJEB33766, sample SAMN09781763) | gut metagenome | biome: gut microbiome | host: Homo sapiens | place: Madagascar | study: EMG produced TPA metagenomics assembly of the PRJNA485056 data...
CTGTGCGGCGGTTGCGCTCCGAAACGCGCCTGCGGGCGCAGTGACCCCTCCTTGCAAACAACCGGAAGGCAAGCAGTTACAGGCAAAGCACCTATTTCCGGCAGGTTTGTAGGGGACGCATATATGCGTCCCGTGGGGTTTGCCCGTTATATCGCAATATCCGGATGGCTGCAACGGGCGGCATATATGCCGCCCCTACTAGTCCATTAAAACTAAAAGTAAAGCTTTTAGAATTACCGCGCTGGTAGGGGCGAGCATTGCTCGCCCGTGCCCGTTTTCCTTGTAAGAAAACCGCCCCGGAAAACGCGATGTTGCGCCAAGTTGGCGGGCGACCGATGGTCGCCCCTACACATTCCACAGACTAAGAACGTGATTTTTTGACACGCTGTCACGTCGGATGATGCGCGGGGTGAATTTTGTGGGAAAACCTTCGTTTTGCCCCTTGACAACGGCTTGCACCTGTGGTAAACTATTGCTTGTAAAAAAAGCAGCAACCGGCAGTAGGCCGTCGGCTCACCTTGAGAGTTCACAAAACTCCGGGTCATACCCAGTACGCACAAAGTGCGTTATTTCGTATGTTCGGCGGCTGCTTTTATGGCAGCCGCTTTTATCATTTATCAGACACTTGTGGGAGGTGTATTCCAATCGCCAGCAACAGCAATTCCAAGGAACTGGAAATCAATGAACAGATCCGCGACAAGGAAGTCCGCGTGATCGGCGCAGACGGCGCACAGCTCGGTATTATGAGCCCGCGCGATGCCCTGCGTATGGCTATCGAAAAGGATTTGGACCTGGTCAAGATCGCCCCGACGGCTAAGCCGCCCGTGTGCAAGATCCTTGACTACGGCAAATACCGTTTTGAACAGCAGAAGAAGGAAAAGGAAGCCAAGAAAAACCAGAAAGTGGTTGAAGTCAAGGAGATCCGCCTGTCTTTGAACATTGATACCAACGACTTTAACACCAAGGTGAATCAGGCTGCCAAGTTCTTGCAGCAGGGTCACAAACTCAAGGTTAGCATCCGGTTCCGCGGCCGCGAGATGGCACACACCAGCTTGGGTCTGGAGGTGCACAATCGCTTTGCCGAGGCGTTGGCAGGCAAGGCCGTCATCGACAAGCAGCCCAAGCTTGAGGGCCGCAGCATGATGATGTTCATGTCTCCCGCACCCAACAAGTAAAAAGCAACTCTTTAGGAGGAAAACAACAATGGCTAAAATGAAGCTCAAGACCCTTTCCGGCGCCAAAAAGCGTTTCAAGATGACTGCTTCCGGCAAGATCAAGCGCAATGCATCCAAGCGCCGTCACATCCTGACCAAGAAGACCACCAAGTTGACCCGTGGTCTGCGTATGCCCAAGTACGTCGATAAGACCAACGAGGCAGCCGTTAAAAAGATGATGCCCTACGGCGGCTAATCTGTAAACACTTAGGTCAGAACAACTACCAGAGTAATAAAAGGAGATATAAACCATGGCTCGTATTAAAGGCGCTACCATGACGCACAAGCGTCGTGCTAAGACTCTCAAACTCGCAAAGGGCTACTACGGTGCTAAGTCCAAGCACTTCCGCATGGCCAAGCAGGCCGTTATGAAGAGCGGCAACTACGCTTTCGTCGGTCGTAAGCAGAAGAAGCGTGAGTTCCGCAACCTGTGGATCACCCGCATCAACAACGCTGTTCGTGCGCAGGGTATGAACTACTCCACCTTCATGAACGGTCTGAAGAAGTCCGGCATCGAGCTGAACCGCAAGATGCTCAGCGAGATGGCTATCCACGATCCCGCCAGCTTCACCGCTTTGGTCGAGACCGCCAAGAAGGCTCTGTAATAACCGCAAAAAAGACTCACGCGCCCGCGTGAGTCCTTTTGTGTTTAAGGGGCAAATGAATTTCCCGCACAAAAAGATTGATTTTACCGGAAAGGGGCGCTACAATGGAAGCAGCCATCACCAGCCGCGACAACGCCAAAATTAAATTTGCCTGCGCCGTGCGCGACAGCGAAAAGCGCCGCGCGCAGGAGGGGCTTTTCTTTGCCGAGGGTCCCAAGCTCTGCCTGGAGCTTGCCAAAAGCTGCACCCCCCGTATGGCGTTTGCCACTGCGGCGGCTATGGCAAAGACCCCCGCGTTAAGCGCCCTGAACCCCGCCGAAATTGCGCCCCATGTGGCGGAAAAGCTGGCGGGGACCAAGTCCAGCCAGGATGTCTTTGTGCTGTTTGAAACTCCAGCCCCGGCGGCGTCGGTTTTGCAGACGGCGCGGCGCATTCTGGCGCTGGAGGGCGTGCAGGACCCCGGCAATGTGGGTACCCTTTTGCGCAGCGCGGCGGCGTTCGGCTTTGATGCCGTGCTGCTGGGCGCAGGGTGCGCGGCACCGTTTTCGCCCAAGACGCTGCGCTCCTCCATGGGGGCGGCGGGGCGCCTGCCCGTGGTGCAGACCGAAAATCTGCCTGCCGCCCTGCAAACGCTGCGCAGCCGCGGCGTGACCTGCCTGGCAGCGGCACTCTACCGCTCTGTCGCGCTGGACGAGGCGGGCAGCGATTTTCCGCAGGGGCTTTGCGTGGTCATCGGCAGCGAAGGGCAGGGGCTTACGCAGGAAACGATCGATGCCTGCGATCTGGCGGTGCGCATCCCCATGACCGACCGGGTCGAAAGCCTGAACGCCGGCGTGGCGGGCAGCGTGCTGCTGTGGCAGTTCCGCGGGGTGTAAGCGATGGACAAAACATTGGCGTGGCTCTGGCTCGCCGAAGCCGTGGGTACGGCGTTTCCGGCAGCCAGGGAGCTGCTGGAGCTATACCCCGACCCCGAACAGCTCTACGAGGGGCTGCGTCTGGGCAAGGAGGCACCGCCCCTTTGCCTGAGTGATGCCGCCGCCGACAAGCTGTGCGACACCACCCCCTTTGACTATGAGGAACGCTATGACCACTGCCTGCTTTCGGGCGTGGAAATTTTGACCCCCGATGATCCGATGTACCCCGCGCGGCTGCTCGACTTGCCTGATCTGCCGCTGGTGCTGTACGCCACCGGCGACATCACCTGCCTGAACGGGCAGCGCTATGTGGGTATGGTCGGCACCCGCCGCCCCGGTGCCTACGGACGGCAGGCAGCGTTTGAACTTTCGCTGGAAATGGCAAAGCAGGGCGTGGTCATTGTAAGCGGTCTGGCGGACGGGCTGGACAGCGAGGGTCACCGCGCCGCCGTGCAGGCGGGTGTACCCACCGTAGCGTTTTTGGGTACCGCCATCGACAAAACCTACCCCGCCGCCAACGGTGCGCTGCGGCAAAAGCTGCAGGCGTGCGGCGGTGCGGTATGCAGCGAGTACCCGCCCGGCTACCCCGCCAAGATGAAGGGTACGTTTTTGGAGCGCAACCGCCTGATCGCCGGTATGAGCGAGGCACTCTGCGTGGCGGAGGCGCGCACACGCAGCGGCACGCTGAACACCGTGGGGCACGCCCACCGCTACGCCCGCCCGGTGTTTGCCGTACCCGGCAGCATCTACAGCCCGTTGAGCGAGGGCACCAACGAGCTGCTGCGCACCCACCGTGCCGAGCCGCTTTGCAGCGCCGCCAACGTGCTGGAAACGTTGGGCATACAGGGACACGCGCAGCCGCCCCAGCCGAAAAGCACCTTTGATGCCGCGGCGGTCAGCGCCGATGCCAAGCGCATCTATGCCTGCCTGAGCCAGACCCCGCAAAGCGTTGAGGAGCTTTGCACAGCCGCTGGGCTGAACGTGCCGCAAACGGCTGCCGCCTTGGTGGAGCTGGAAATTTTCGGCGGTGCCGAAAAACAGCAGGGCGAGCGCTATATAGCCAAGTGAATCCCCGCAGGCGGCTTCGGCTGCCCGACGGTACAATATAAAGAGGTTTTTCAATATGCCTAAAAAGCCAAAACTTGTCATTGTGGAATCCCCCGCCAAGGCCAAGACCATCGGCAAATATCTGGGTCGCGGCTACAAGGTGACCGCCAGTATGGGACACGTCCGCGACCTGCCCGCCAGCAAGCTGGGCATTGACGTAGAAAACAATTACGAACCCAAATACATCACCATCAAGGGCAAGCAGAAGCTGGTCAAAGAATTAAAAGCAGAAGCCAAGCAGTGCGACGGCGTTCTGCTGGCAACCGACCCGGACCGCGAGGGCGAAGCCATCAGCTGGCATCTTGCCAACATTCTGGGTCTGGACCCCGCTGCCCCCAACCGCGTGACCTTTGACGAGATCACCAAAAAGGGCGTGCAGGAGGGTATGGCGCATCCCCGCGCCATCAATATGGACCTGTTCAACGCCCAGCAGGCGCGGCGCGAGCTGGATCGTCTGGTGGGCTATAAGCTCAGCCCGTTTTTGTGGCGCAAGGTGCGCCGCGGCTTGTCCGCCGGGCGTGTGCAGAGCGTTGCCGTGCGGCTGATCCGGGACCGCGAGCTGGAAATCGAGCGCTTTGTGCCGGATGAATACTGGAACATTGACGCCGTGGTCTACCCCAAGGGCGCCAGCAAAAACGCCTTTACCGCGCGCCTTGCCGCTGCGGCGGACGGCACCAAGCTGACCGTGACCGACAAGCAGCAGGCGGATGCCATCACCGCCGCGCTGGACGGCAAGGAATATGTCATCACCAAGCTGGAAAAGGGCAAGCGCCGCCGCCAGCCCGCGCCGCCGTTTATTACCTCAACGCTGCAGCAGGACGCCAGCCGTGCCTACGGCTTTTCTGCCACCCGCACGATGCGCGCCGCCCAGACCCTGTACGAAGGCGTGGACATCGCCGGACACGGCACCGTGGGCTTGATCACCTATATGCGTACCGACAGCCTGCGCATTGCCGACGAGGCTGCCGCCGCCGCCAAGGGCTTTATCGTCAACCGCTGGGGCGAGGACTACGTCTGCAAGACCCAGCGCAAGTGGAAGTCCCGCTCTGCCACGGCAGCGCAGGATGCCCACGAAGCCATCCGCCCCTCTATGCCGGAGCTGACCCCCGACGAGGTCGAGCAGAGCATCAGCGGCGACATCGCCAAGCTGTACCGCCTGATCTGGAGCCGCTTTATGGCAAGCCAGATGGCGGACTGCGTGCAGGACACCGTGTCGGCGTCCATCACGGCGGGGGACTACCTGTTCCGCGCCTCGGGCTTCCGCGTGGCGTTTGACGGCTTTACCGCCCTGTACGAGGAGTCCACCGACGAAAAGCAAAAGAAGGAAACCGCCCTGCCCCCGCTGGAGGAGGGTCAGGCTTTGCAGCTGCGCTCGCTGAATGCTGACCAGAAATTTACCCAGCCGCCGCCGCTGTACACCGAAGCCACGCTCATCCACGCGCTGGAGGAAAACGGTATCGGACGCCCCTCGACCTATGCGCCCATCATTACCACCATTGTGGATCGCGGCTATGTTGAGAAGGACCAGAAAAAACTGAAAACCACCCCCCTGGGGCAGGCGGTCAACACCGTGATGCTGGAACAGTTCCCCAATATTGTGGACGTAAAATTCAGCGCAGATATGGAAAAAAAGCTCGACGTTGTCGAAGCCGGCAAGGAAGATTGGGTCAAGGCGGTGGACGAGTTCTATCAGGGCTTTGCCAAAAGCTTAGAGGACGCCGAAAAAAATATGGAGGGCAAGCGCGTCAAGGTCGAGGATATCCCCACCGACGAGATCTGCGAGAAATGCGGCAAGCCGATGGTCATCAAGTCCGGACGGTACGGCAAGTTCGTTGCCTGCTCCGGCTTCCCTGAGTGCCGCAACGCCCACCCCATCGTCAAGGATACCGGGGGCATCTGCCCGCTGTGCGGCGGGCATATGCTGCTGCGCAAAAGCGCGAAGGGACGCATTTATTACGGCTGCAGCAAGTACCCGACCTGCAACTTTATGACGTGGGACGAGCCTGTACCCGAAAAATGCCCCCAGTGCGGCAACACCCTGTACAAGAAAAAAGGGCAGCTGTACTGCGCCAAAGAGGGCTGCGGATTTGAAAAGCCGCTTGAGAAGAAATAAAGGCACTACCGCACAATTCCCGCCTTACGGCTTAAGCACCGCTCCGGCGGCTGTGGCACGGCATCTGCGTTGCCAAAATGCTCGATAATACACAAAGTATTATCTGCGCTTTTGGCTTAGCAGCTGTCGCACCGCGCTCGCCGTATCGGCACTTAGAATTATGCGGTATTGCCTAAAGCAACACCACACGGGAGTTTATATGCAAGTAACTGTAATTGGTGCCGGGCTTGCCGGCTCCGAGGCCGCCCTGTGGCTGGCTGACCGCGGCGTGCAGGTCACGCTGTATGACCAGAAGCCGCAAAAATTTTCCCCCGCGCACAAAAGTGCCGGATTTGCCGAGCTGATCTGCTCCAATTCGCTGAAGGCGGAGCGCCCGGATTCTGCCTCCGGTCTGCTGAAATTGGAGATGAAGGCGATGGGCAGTCACCTGCTCACCGCCGCCGAAACCGCCCGCGTGGCGGCAGGCGGGGCGCTGGCGGTGGATCGCGATGTGTTCAGCGCCGCTGTCACCGAGATGGTGGAGCGCCACCCGAATATCACCGTCCGGCGCGAGGAGGTCACCGCACTGGACGAGTCCGCCCCCGTGCTGGTCGCCAGCGGTCCCTTGACCGAGGGCGCGCTGGCACAGGCGATCGCTGCGCTTACGGGCAACCACCGCCTGAGCTTTTTTGACGCTGTAGCGCCGATCGTTACCGCTGAAAGTCTGGATTACAACAAGGTGTTTGCCGCCTCCCGCTATGGACGCGGCGAGGCGGACTACCTCAACTGCCCCTTCAATAAGGCGGAGTATGAGGCATTCCACGCTGCCCTGATTGCCGCCGAGCGCGCCCCGCTGCACGACTTTGACGGCGACCTGACGGTGTACGAGGGCTGTATGCCCATCGAGGTGATGGCGGCGCGCGGGGCGGATACCATCCGCTTCGGTCCCTTGCGCCCCGTGGGTCTGCGCGACCCCAACACCGGGCATCGCCCGTGGGCAGCCGTGCAGCTGCGCGCCGAAAACACCGCCCGCACGCTGTACAACTTGGTCGGCTTCCAGACCAACCTCAAATGGGGCGAGCAAAAGCGGGTGTTCCGGATGATCCCGGGTCTTGAAAATGCCGAATTTGTGCGCTACGGCGTTATGCACCGCAACACCTTTTTGGAAAGCCCGCGCGTGCTGAACGCCGGGCAATACCTAAACGAACATCCCAACGTGTTTTTTGCCGGGCAGATCACCGGCTTTGAGGGCTATATGGAAAGTGCCGCCAGCGGTCTTTTGGCAGCACGGCAGATTTTTGCCCGCCTGAACGGGCGCGAGCTGCCGCCGCCCCCGCCTGCTACCATGTGTGGTGCGCTGCTGGAGTACATCACCACCCCCAACAAGGATTTCCAGCCGATGGGTGCGAATATGGGCATTCTGCCCCGCACCGCCGAAATTGATGCCATCCGCGATAAGCGCGAGCGCTATGCCGCACTTTCGCAGGCGGCGCAGGATGCCATGAACGAATGGGTAAAGGAGTTAGACGTATGAAGATTCTCGTAGATGCCATGGGCGGCGACAACGCCCCTTTGTGTGTTTTGCAGGGCGCTGCGCAGGCGAAGGCAGAATTCGGCGACGGTATGGAGCTGGTCCTTTTGGGCGACCAGCCCGCCATGGAAAGCTGCGCTGCCAAAAATAACATCGATTTATCGCAGTTTACCGTCATCCCTTGTACCGAGAATATCTCCATGGAGGACGACCCCGTCAAGGCAGTGCGCCACAAGACCGACTCCGGTATGGTCAAGGCGCTGACGATGCTCAAAAACGGCGAGGCGGACGCCTTTGTGTCCGCCGGCTCCACGGGTGCGCTACACGTCGGCACCAGCTTGATCGTGCGCACCGTCAAGGGCGTAAAGCGCCCTGCGCTGGCAACCCCGATGCCCGGCGCCAAGCAGAATTTCCTGCTGCTGGACTGCGGCGCCAACGTCGAGTGCCGCCCCGAGATGCTGAACGCCTTCGGCACCATGGGCAGCGTCTACGCCGAAAAGGTGATGGGACGCACCCAGCCCAAGGTGGCGCTGGTCAACAACGGCGCCGAGGAAACCAAGGGTACGCCCACCTACCGCGACGCGCATATGCTGCTGAAGGTCAACCCCAGCATCCGGTTTGTCGGCAACATCGAGCCGCGCTACATTATGGACGGCGACGTGGACGTTGTGGTCTGCGACGGCTTTGTGGGCAATGTGGTGCTGAAGCTGACCGAGGGTGTCGCCAAAACGCTGCTGGGTATGCTCAAGAAAATTTTCCTCAAGAACCTGCTGACCAAGCTCAGCTATCTGGGCATCAAGGGCGGCTTGGGCGAGTTGAAGCGTATGCTGGACTCCGAGGAAGTCGGCGGCGCACCGCTGCTGGGCGCTGCCAAGCCGGTCATCAAGGCGCACGGCTCCAGCCATGCCAAGGGCATCAAGAACGCCATCCGCCAAGCCAAGCTCTGTGTAGAAAACGATTTGTGCGGCACGATGCAGTCCGCACTGGCAGAAGCCGCCAAATCGACGCAACAATGAGGCAACCCCGCACAATTCCCGCCTAACGGCTTAAGCACCGCTCCGGCGGCTGCGGCACAGCATCTGCGTTGCCAAAATGCTCGATAATACACAAAGTATTATCTGTGCTTTTGGCTTAGCAGCTGCCGCACCTCGCTCGCCGTATCGGCACTTAGAATTTGTGCGGTCTTGCCATAACAGAAAGTGTGAATATCGATGTCCCACAAACCCGAAGATCTGCAGCAGGTGCTGCACTATACCTTTAAAAATCCTGCGCTGCTGCGCATTGCGCTGACCCACACCAGCTTTGCCAACGAGAGCAAGGTACCCACCACCCACAACGAGCGGTTGGAGTTTTTGGGCGACAGCGTGCTGAGCGTGGTGGTCGCTGACCATCTGTTCCACCAATCCAAACGCCCCGAGGGCGAACTGAGCCGTATGCGCGCCAGCCTTGTCAGCGAGGAGGCGCTGTTCCAGTTTGCCGAGGAGATCCAACTGGGCGAGTACCTGCGTCTGGGTCACGGCGAGGAATTGGGCGGCGGACGCACCCGCCCCAGCGTGGTGTCCGATGCGTTTGAGGCGGTCATTGCCGCCTTGTATCTGGACGGCGGCTTTGAGGTGGCGCGCAATTTCATTATGCCCTTTATCACCGAGGGCAAGACCGCCGAGGAGGACTACAAGACCCGCCTGCAGGAGGTCGTGCAGCAGGACCCCGACGCCGCGCTGCGCTATGAGGTCGTGGACGAAACCGGTCCCGACCACGACAAAAAGTTTACCGTCAGCGTGTGGCGCAACGGCACGCATCTGGCGGACGGCATCGGTCGCAGCAAAAAGGCAGCCGAGCAGAACGCCGCCAAAAAAGCGCTGGAAAAGCTCAAGCAGGGGTAAGGCAGCGCCGCCCCATTCAATCAGAAAGGTTTACTGAATGCGCCTTAAAGAACTGGAAATACAAGGCTTTAAATCTTTCCCGGATCGCACTAAAATCACCATCGGCACCGGCATCACCGGCGTGGTGGGTCCCAACGGTTCGGGCAAGTCCAATATATCTGACTCCATCCGCTGGGTGCTGGGCGAAACCAGCTCCAAGCAGCTGCGCGGCAGCGGCAAGATGGAGGACGTCATCTTCGGCGGTACCCAGACCCGCGGCGCTATGGGCTATGCCAGCGTGGCGCTGACCATTGACAACAGCGACCACGGGCTGGATATGGACGCCGACGAGGTCACCATCGGGCGCCGCTATTACCGCAGCGGCGAGAGCGAATATTCCATCAACGGGCAGAGCGTCCGTTTGAAGGATGTCTACGAGCTGCTGTTGGATACGGGCTTGGGACGCGACGGCTACGCCATCGTCAGCCAAGGTCGCATTGCCGAAATTGTCGGCGCAAAATCCTCGGAGCGGCGCGAAATTTTTGAGGAAGCCTCCGGCATTGCCAAGTACCGCTACCGCAAAAACGAAGCCGAGCGCCGTCTGGCGGCTGCCGAGGGCAATCTGGAACGGTTGCGCGACATTCTGGGCGAACTGGAAAAGCGCGTCGGTCCCTTAAAGCGCGACAGCGAAAAAGCCCAGCAGTTTTTGCAGCTTTCCGAAAAGCGCAAAACGCTGGAAATCACTTTGTGGGTCGATGCCATCCGCCGCGCCAACGAAACGCTGCGCGACCAGCAGCGCAAGTACGAGGCAGCCCAGGCAGACTATGACCGCCTGAGCCGCCAGCTGGATGCGTTTGACGAAAAAAGCGCGTCCCTGCGCGAGGAAACGCAGCGCCTGATGCTGGATATCGAGCAGGCGAACGCCGATATCCGCACCGTGACCGAGCAGAACGCGGGCAGCGAAAGTGAGATCGCTGTCTTAAAAAACGAGAGCGAGCACAGCCGCTTCCGCATTGACGAAGCGTCGGCGGAGCTGCAGCGTGCCGGGCAGGGCAGACAAGCCATCGAGCAGGAAACCGCCGCCCACCGCGCCGCCATCGACACCCTGCGCACCGCCATGGACGAGCTGGACAAGGGGGTTGCCGCCCTGCGGGACGAGCTGCACGCGCTGGAAGAAAAGGCACTGCAAAGCGGGCAGCGCCGCGACGTTGTGGACGCGGCTATGGCGCGTTTGCAGGATGCCGCCACCGCCGCCAAGGTGAAGGCTGCCGCCGCGCAGTCTGCCGGGGCTGCCGCCGCCGAGCGCTTGACCGATGCCCGGACCCGGCGCGGAGAGCTGGACGCCGAAATGGCGCAGACCGAGGAACAAAAAGCCCGCGCCGCCCGCCGCGTCAAGGATGCCGAGGAGGCAGTGACCCGCAACGACAACATCAAGGCGGGCTTAAAGCTCAAGCTGGACAGCCGCCGCCGCCAACAGGCAGAGGCTGCCGAAGCGCTGCAAAAGGCGGACAAGGAGCGCTCCAACGCCGCCCAGCGCATCCATATCCTGGAGGATCTGGAGCGCAATATGGACGGCTACCAGCAGAGCGTCAAGGCAGTTATGCGTGCCGCCGCCGGTCGCCGTCTGCGTGGCGTGGTGGGTCCCGTGGCGGGCATTCTGACCGTGCAAAAGGGCTATGAGATCGCCATTGAAACCGCCCTCGGCTTTGCTTTGCAGAACATCGTGGTCGAGGATCAGGGCTGCGCCCGCGCCGCCATCGCCTTTTTGAAGGACGAGCGCGCCGGACGCGCAACCTTCCTGCCGCTGGACACCGTGCAGGGCTCCCGCTTTACGGGACGCCTTTCCGGCACGGCGGAGGTTGCCGCCGATCTGGTCAAGACAGAAGCAAAATACCAACATATCATCGACAATTTGCTGGGTCGCATCATCGTGGTCGAGGACCTGACCGAAGCGTCCGCCGTGGCGCGTGACCTCGGCTACCGCAACCGCATCGTCACGCTGGACGGGCAGGTCATCAACGCGGGCGGCTCCTTCACCGGCGGTTCGACCGCCCGCAGTGTCGGCGTTTTCAGCCGCAAGCAGGAGCTGGACGAGCTGCGCAGGCGGCTGACCAAGCTGGACGAAGCCCACGCCGCCGCCGAAAAGGAGCTGGCAGCCCGCAAGGCGGAAGCTGACAATCTGGCTGCCCAGCTGAACGGCGCCGAAGCGGAGGGTATGACCGCCGCGTCCGAGCGTCTGCGCGCCGGGCTGGACCTTGACCGCCTGACCGCTGCCGCCGCTCAGCTTGCCGAAAACGCCCGCGCACTGGAGGAAGAAATCGCCGCCCAGACCGCCGCCCAAACCGCAAGCGCCGCCACCGAAGCCGAAGCGCAGAGCGCCCGGCTGCAGGCGGAAACCGAGCTGGCTGCCTACGCCGCCGAGCTGGCGGAATTGGGCGAGAGCGCCGGCAGCCTGACCGCCGAGCGCCAGCGCATCAGCGACGAACTGGCAGAAAAGCAGATGCAGCGCCTTGCCGACGAAAAAGACGTCGGTCTGCACGAGGCTGCGCTGGAAGGGCTGCAAAGCCGCACCGGCGAAGCGGAAGCCCGCGCCCGCGAGCTGAACACCGCCATCGAAGCCGCCAAGGCAAAAATCGAGGCAAACGAGTACAAGATTGCCGAGATCGAGCGCGTGCGCGGCGAAAATCTGCAAAAGATCGCAGCGGCAGAGCAGCTGATCCGCACCGCCAACGCCGCCCGTATGGAAAAGGAAGCCGAGTCTGCCCGCCTTGCGCAGGAAAACCGCAGCCTGACCGACGAGCGCGAGCGTATGAGCGGCGAAATGGCACGCCTTGCCGAGCGCCGCGCTGCCGCCGAAACCGAGCTGAACGATACCAACGCCCGCCTGTGGGACGAGTACCAGCTGACCGAATCCGAGGCGCGCGCCCTTTGTGTGGAGTTTGACACACTGACCGAGCTGCGCCGCCAAGTGACGGAGGTACGCGGAAAAATCCGCGCTTTGGGCAATGTCAACGTCGGCGCCATCGACGAATACAAGGAGGTCAAGGAACGTTACGACTTCCTGAAAGCGCAGGTCACCGATGTCGAAAAGGCAAAGAGCGAATTGACCAAGATGATCGCCGAGCTTTGCAGCGAAATGCAGGAGCTGTTCACCACCAGCTTTAAGGAGATCAACCGCCATTTCGGGCTGATTTTCCGCGAGCTGTTCGGCGGCGGTCACGCAAAGCTTTACCTTTCGGACGAGGAGAACGTGCTGGAATCCGGCATTGAAATCGAGGTTTCGCCGCCCGGCAAGGTCATTAAAAACCTGAGCGCCCTCTCCGGCGGCGAACAGGCACTGGTCGCTATATCGATTTATTTTGCTATTCTCAACGTTAACCCCGCACCGTTCTGCATTCTGGATGAGATCGAGGCGGCACTGGACGATGTAAACGTCAACCGCTATGCCCAGTACCTGCGCCGTATGACCGAGAACACCCAGTTCATCGTCATCACCCACCGCCGCGGCACCATGGAAGCTGCCGACGTGCTGTACGGCGTCACCATGCAGGAGGACGGCGTTTCCAAGATCTTGCGCCTTGACCTCGAAAACGTCAGCGCGGATTTGATTTCATAAAAAGGAGGCTTTTTTGTGGGCTTTTTTGATTTTTTGAAGCATGATATTTCCGAGGAGGAATTTCAAAGACAGCAAAAAATGCAGCGCGGTCTGGAAAAAACCCGCACGGGCTTTTTTCAGAACATCGTCAACACCCTGACCAACGCGGAAATTGACGATGATCTGTACAATGAACTGGAGGAACAGCTGATTCTGGCAGACGTCGGTCCCGCCTGCGCCGTGCGTCTGGTGGACGAGCTGCGCGACGAGGTGCAGGAAAAACACCTCAAAACCGGGCAGGAGGCGCTGGACGCCCTGCGCGCGCTGATTTGCCGCGAGATCACCCCCCGCTACCCGCTGGAGCTGGACGGCAAGCCCGCCGTGATTCTGGTCATCGGCGTAAACGGCGTGGGCAAAACCACCACCATCGCCAAGCTGGCAGCCCTGTACAAAAACCGGGGACGCAGGGTCATGCTGGCTGCGGGCGATACCTTCCGCGCCGCCGCCAGTGAGCAGCTGGAGCTGTGGGCAAACCGCGCCGAGGTGCCGCTGGTGCAGGCAGGGCAGGGGGCAGACCCCGCCGCCGTCATCTTTGACGCTGTCAAAAGCGCCACCGCCAAGGGCTATGATATGGTCATTGCCGACACGGCGGGACGTCTGCACAACAAAAAGGGCTTGATGGACGAGCTTGCCAAAATTTCCCGCAGTGTCAAAAAGGCAAGCCCCGAAGCCAGTCTGGAGGTGCTGCTGGTGCTGGATGCCATCACCGGGCAGAACGCCATCAGCCAGGCCGAGGAATTTGTCAAGGCAGCCGGTGCCACCGGCGTGGTGCTGACCAAGCTGGACGGCACCCCCAAGGGCGGCTGCGTGATCAGCGTATGGGAAAATCTGGGTCTGCCCATCCGGTTTATCGGCGTGGGCGAGCAGATCGACGATTTGATGGAATTTGATGCCGAAAGCTTTGTGCAGTCCCTGCTGCCGGGTCTGCCCGAGCGTGACCCCCAAACCAAGGAGGAAACCCTGTGATTATCTGTGCTGCCAGCAACAACCAAGGAAAACTCAAGGAACTGCGCCGTATTCTGGAGCGTATGGGGCATACTGTCAAGAGCCTGCGTGAGCTGGGCATTGACATCTACCCCGAGGAAACCGGCACCACCTTTGCCGAAAATGCCCGCATCAAGGCGGAAGCCTTCTGCAAGGCAAGCGGTCTGCCCACGGTGGCGGACGATTCGGGCTTGTGCGTGGATGCGCTGCAGGGTGCGCCCGGCGTGTACAGCGCCCGCTATGCCGGTCACCACGGCGACGATGACGCCAACAACCAAAAGCTGCTGGGCGAAATGCGGGACATCCCCGCCGATAAGCGCACCGGGCAGTTTGTTTCGGCAGTATGCTTTATGTTGCCCAACGGGCAGGCGCTGACCTGTATGGGCAGCTGCCCCGGTCACATTGCCGCCGGGCTGCAAAACGGCGATTACGGCTTTGGCTACGACCCGCTGTTTATCCCCGATGCCTGCGGCTTGGCAAACGGCGAAACCTGCCCCAACACCGAAAACCGCAGCTATGCCCAGCTGACCCCCGACGAAAAGGACGCCATCAGCCACCGCGGACGCGCTTTAGAGGAGCTGGAGCGCCGCCTGCCGGAATTTTTGCGTCAGAACGAACGATAAGGAGAGTATTTATGGCACTTACCAGCAAACAGCGCGCTGCCCTGCGCGGCGCCGCCAACACGATGGAACCCGTTTACCAGATCGGCAAGGGCGAAATTGACGAAACCCTCGTCAAGGGCATTGCCGATTGCCTCGCCGCCCGCGAGTTGATCAAGGTCAAGGTTCTGGACAACAGCGAGTATTCCGCCCGCGAGGCTGCCGACATCCTGTGCGAGAAGATCGGCTGCGAGTGCGTGCAGGTCATCGGACGCAAGTTCGTGCTGTTCCAGCAGAAAAAGAAAGAGAGCGCCTACACCGCGCTGCTGGCAAAATGAAAATTTTACTGTTCGGCGGCACCTTTGACCCGCCGCATAAGGGGCATATGAACAACCTGCAGGCGGCGATGGACTGCGTGCAGCCCGACAAGGTCATTGTGATGCCCGCCGGCATCCCACCCCACAAAAAAGCCAGCACCACCGACGCCGCGCTGCGCCTTGCTATGTGCGCGTGCTTTACGGCGCTTTCGCCCAAGGTCGAGGTGTCGGACTGGGAGGTTCGGCAGGGGGGACGCAATTACTCGGTCAACACGGTCGAGATGCTGCACAGCCGCTATCCTGCCGACAGCCTGTATATGTGCGTGGGCAGCGATATGCTGCTGAGCTTTACCCGCTGGTACCGCTGGCAGGATATCCTGCGTATGACCGCACTCGTGGTCGAAAGCCGCGAAGCCGGCGATGCTGCCGCCCTGCACGCCGCTGCCGAGGAGCTGCGCCGTCAGGGCGCTACGGTGCTGCTGGCACAGGCGCAGGCGTTCCCCTGCGCATCCAGCGACATCCGCAGCGGGCGCGTACCCCGCAGCCGCTGGGAGGAAGTGCTGCCGCCTAATGTTATACAAATTGTAAAGAATAACGGCTTGTATACCTGTGACGCCGACAAAAACGGGTAAGAACGCCCGTTGTAAGGAAGGTTTTCCTTGAAAGAAGGTCAACAAAACACTATGACAGTTGAGCAAGCAAAAAAGATCGTGAAGCCGCTTTTGGGCGAAAAACGCTGGACACACACCAAAAATGTAAAAAAAATGGCGGTGCAATTGGCGCGGCGCTGGGGCTGCGACGAAGAAAAAGCCGCTGTAGCGGCAATTTTGCACGACAGCGCCAAGGAATTGCCTAAAGAGCAGTTGTTGCAGATTTTTGCAGACAATGCTATAATAGCATTAGATGCACCCAAACGCCCCGCACCGGTGTGGCACGGCATAGCCGCCGCCATTCTGGCACAGACACGCTGGGGCGTGCAGGACGAGGAAATTTTGTCTGCCATTCGCTGCCATACTACCGGTAAGCCCGATATGAGCCTGCTGGATAAAATCCTGTATTTGGCGGATATGACCAGCGCCGAGCGCGACTGGCCCGGGGTAGAGGCGCTGCGCAGCCTGCAGATGCAGGACCTGGACGCGGCACTTTGCCTTGCCTTGAAGCAGAGCATCGACTTTGTAAACGAAAAGGGCGGCACGCTGGACCCCGAAAGTGTGGCTGCCTATGAATATGCCAGACAACACCAGCAACCCCCAACGTCAAAATAGGGAGGATAACGCCATGAGCGAACCGCGCAAGCTTCATACCGAGAGCGCATACGGTGCCTCACAGGATCAGTACGAAAAAGCTCGCCGCCTTGCGCAGCAGCAGGCTGCCCAGAATGCCCGCCGCCGTATCCAGCGCCCCGTGCAGCCGGTACAGGGGCGGCAGATCAACCAGCGCCCTGCCGCGCCCCAGCCGGAGGAACACACCCCCCAGCCCGCTGCCGCGCAGCCTGTGCCGCAGCCCGCCAGGCAGGAGCCGACCCCCCAGCCCATCGAGGAACCGCAGGAGCCTAAGCCCCTGACCCTCGCCCAGCGCCAGGCTATGGCATTGCGCGCCGATTACGAGCGCAAGTACGGTGCCAGCGCAGTTACCAATACCCAGCATATTGAACCGCAGCCCGCCCCGCGCCCGGTGCGCCCTGCCGCGTCGCACCCCGCTGCCGCCCAACCGGCGGCACGCCCCGCTGCGGCACAGCCCGCCGGGCAGGAACACCGCCGTATTGTCCGCCCCGGGACAGCCGCCGCGCAGCCCGCGCGCCCGGCACAGGGGCAGGCAGGCGCCCGCACCATCAACCGCACCCCGCGCCCCGCTGCAGCACAGCCCACGCAGCCCGCAAAGGCTGCGCCCCGTCCCGCCCAGAATGCGGTGTTTGACTATGACGCCGCGGTGAGCGGTGTTCCCCATAAGCCGCACAAGAGCATTGAGCTGGAGCAGGATACCCCCCGGCGCACCGGCGCGGGCGGTAAGCCGCCGCGCAAGCCCGGCAGCAGCCCGCAGGGCGGCGGCAAGGGCAAAAAGCCCAAGAAAAAGAAAAAGGGCAGCTGGTGGAAGACCCTGCTCATCGTTGTGCTGGTGCTGGCAATCATCTTCGGCGGCGCATTTGCCATCATCAGCAGTGCGCTGAAGCCCAACGGCGGCATCAACGGCACAACCATCAGCTCCATCGTCAACACGCCCAAGGCGTACCAAGGCAAGGAGTTCAACCTGCTGGTCGTGGGCATTGACCGCTCGTCCGAGGGGGACTCGGGTTCCTCCGACGGCGTCAACGACGGTATGACCGATATGATCATGTGGCTGCACTTTGACAACGAAAACCAAAGTGTCAGTATGCTGCAGATCCCCCGCAACATTATGGTCACGACCGACCGCAGCGTTTCCAGCAACTACCAGATCAACGCCGTTGCCAAGACCCAGGGCAACAGCGGCTACAACAATATTGACGCACTGGCGCAGCTTTTGTACGACCAGTTCAAGCTGGAATGCGACGGCTATGTCAGCATCCGTCTGGAGGCCCTCAGCGAGCTGATTGATATTTTGGGCGGCATTGACGTCAACGTACCCGAGGCGATCGACTACCGCAATGTGAAGGGCGGCGGCAACAGCTACCTGCCCGCCGGCTACCAGCGCCTGACCGGTGCGCAGGCAGAGTTCTTCCTGCGCGCGCGCAAAACCTACAACACCAGCGACCTCAAGCGCCTGGAGGTGCAGCGGTATTTCTACTCGGCACTGTTCGCCCGCCTGCGCAGTATGACGGTGGTGGACATCGCCCGTATGCTGCCCTTTATGCTGACCTATGTGGAAACCGACCTCAGTGTTTCCGAGCTGGTCAGCGTGGCGGTCAGTATGCTGAAGATTCACAGCGACAAGATCTGTCTGGCGCGCGTGCCTGTGTATATGGGTGATACGCTTAAGTGGCCGCTGAATGTGGAGAAACCCAACAGCGTTGTTGTGGTCGCCAAGCAGGAGACCGCCGACGTGCTGAACCAGTATTTCCGTGCGGCAGACCGTCAGGTCGATGCGTCGGAGCTGAACGTCTGTCAGGCGCTGGACACCAGCGGTATGGCACCGCAGGACGCCGCCGTCAAGGTGATGAACGACCTGAACAAGGAGGTCGTTGACGCACAGCAGAATAACAACCATATTTCGGAAGGGGACACCGGCACCGATATCTATGAGGTCGTGCCGGACAGCGAACCCGCATCCGAAACCACCGACGGCGACAGCACCGCTGAACCCGCCGCATAAGGAGAGCATCTATGCAAAGCAAGGAAATTGCCATCCGTCTGGCGCGTGCGCTGGACGCAAAAAAGGCGCTGAATATCCGCATTCTGGCGGTTGAGGCGCTGACCACCGTGACCGAGTATTTTGTCATTGCCACCGGCACCTCCACCACCCATGTGGGCGCGCTGGCGGACGAAGCGGAGTTCCAGCTGGGGCAGCAGGGCGTACCCGCCCTGCGCACCGAGGGACACGACGGCAAGCGCTGGGTGCTGCTGGATTACGGCTGCGTCATTGTCCATGTCTTTACGCAGGAAGCCCACGATTACTACGACTTGGAGCATCTGTGGGCGGACGCCAAGGCGATCCCGGCATCGGAGTGGCTGCCGGAGGAGAAAGCCGCACAGCAGGGCTGACGGCGAAAATCAAACATTCCAAACATTCGGGGAGAAAAGAGAAGTTATGAAGTACGATTTTCAACAAGTTGAAGCCAAATGGCAAAAGGTCTGGAAGGACGAAAACACCTTCCATGCCGAGATCGACCACACCAAGCCCAAGTTCTATGCGCTGGTCGAGTTCCCGTATCCTTCCGCCGCCGGTCTGCACGTCGGTCACCCCCGCAGCTACACCGCGCTGGACATCGTGGCGCGCAAAAAGCGCCAGTGCGGCTACAACGTGCTGTACCCCATGGGGTGGGATGCCTTTGGTCTGCCGACCGAGAACTTTGCCCTGAAAAACCACATCAACCCGGAGATCGTGACCGCCAAGAACGTAGCCCGCTTCAAAAGCCAGCTGCAGGCGCTGGGTCTGAGCTTTGACTGGGACCGCGAGGTCAACACCACCGACCCCGAATACTACAAGTGGACGCAGTGGATTTTTGTACAGCTGTTCAAAAAAGGACTTGCCTACAAAAAGGAAACCACCGTCAACTACTGCACCGGCTGCAAGGTCGTTCTGGCGAACGAGGAAGTTGTCAACGGCGTGTGCGAGCGCTGCGGCAGCCCCGTTGTGCAGAAGAACAAGAGCCAGTGGATGCTGAAAATCACCGCCTACGCCGACCGCCTGATCGACGATCTGGACGAGGTGGACTACATTGACCGCGTCAAGACTCAGCAGCGCAACTGGATCGGGCGCAGCCACGGTGCCGAGATCAACTTTGACACCACCTGCGGCGATGTGCTGACCGTCTACACCACCCGCGCCGACACGCTGTTCGGCTGCACCTATATGGTCATCAGCCCCGAACACGCCTTTATCCGGAAGTGGACCGAGGCCGGTCTGATCGAAAACGCCGCCGAGGTCGCCGCCTATCAGGAGGAAGCCGCCCGCAAGTCCGACTTCGAGCGCACCGAGCTGAACAAGGACAAGACCGGCGTCGTCATCAAGGGCGTGCAGGCGATCAACCCCGCCAACGGCAAGCAGGTGCCGATCTTTGTTTCCGACTACGTTCTGGCAACCTACGGCACCGGTGCCATTATGGCGGTGCCTGCCCACGACACCCGCGACTGGGCGTTTGCCAAAAAGTTCGGTATGCCCATTGTCGAGGTCGTCAAGGGTACCGTACCCAGCGACTTGGACAAAGAAGCCTTTACCGACGTTGCCACCGGCACGCTGGTCAACTCCGACTTCCTGAACGGTCTGTCCGTGGAGGATGCCAAAGCCAAGATGTACGCTTGGCTGGAGGAAAACGGCAAGGGTCATAAGCAGGTCAACTTCAAGCTGCGCGACTGGGTGTTCAGCCGTCAGCGCTACTGGGGCGAGCCGATCCCCATGGTCAACTGCCCCAAGTGCGGCTGGGTACCCCTGCCCGAAAGCGAGCTGCCCCTGCGCCTGCCGGAAATCAAGGACTTTGAGCCGGGCGAAAACGGCGAAAGCCCGCTGGCACGCCACACCGAGTGGGTCAACACCACCTGCCCGTGCTGCGGCGGCGAAGCAAAGCGCGAAACCGACACCATGCCCCAGTGGGCTGGTTCCAGCTGGTATTTCCTGCGCTACTGCGACCCCCACAACCACGACGCCCTTGCCAGCAAGGAGGCGCTGGAATACTGGAGCCCCGTGGACTGGTACAACGGCGGTATGGAGCATACCACCCTGCACCTGCTGTACAGCCGTTTCTGGCATAAATTCCTGTACGACCTCGGCGTAGTGCCTACCAAGGAGCCGTACCAGAAGCGTACCTCCCACGGTATGATCTTGGGTCTGAACCCCCACGCCTACGAAAACCAGCCCGAGGCGGAGCGCAAGCGCCTGCTGGCAGAGTACGGCGATGAAAAGGCTGCCCGCGCCGCGCTGGTCAACAAATACGGCGAAATGGCAGAGCATCCCATTGTCAAGATGTCCAAGTCTTTGGGCAACGTGGTCAACCCCGATGACGTTGTGGCAGAGTACGGCGCCGACACCCTGCGTATGTACGAGATGTTCATCGGCGACTTTGAAAAGGCCGCTCCGTGGAATACCTCCTCCATCAAGGGCTGCAAGCGCTTCCTGGATAAGATCTGGTCGATGAGCGAAAAGCTGACCGACGGCGAGGGCGTGCGCCCCGAGCTGGAAGCCGTTGCCAACCGTACCATCAAGAAGGTAGGGGAGGACATCGACGCGCTGAAGGCGAACACTGCCATTGCCCAGCTGATGATCTACGTCAACGCCCTGAGCGACAAGGGCGGCGCCACCAAGGCAGAGTACGAGATTTTGCTGCAGCTGCTGAACCCCTTTGCCCCGCATATGACCGAGGAGCTGTGGCAGCAGTTGGGTCACACCGAGCAGCTGGCGTACTATCCGTGGCCGGTCTACGACGAAGCCAAATGTGTCGAGCAGACCATTGAGATCGCCGTGCAGGTCAACGGTAAGGTCAAGGCACGCATTATGGTGCCTGCCGCCATCGAGAGCGCCGACGCCATCGCCCGCGCCAAGAAGGAGTCTGCCGTTGCCGAGGCTATGGCGGGCAAGACCGTTGCCAAGGAAATTTACGTCAAGGGCAAGCTGGTCAACATCGCCGTCAAGGGCTAACATCAATCAAACTCAACAGCCACGGAAGGTTTCCGTGGCTGTTTTTTGCGGAGAAAACTATGCGTGATATGACAAAAGGCGCCCCGCTGCAGCACTTGTTTTTCTACGCTGTGCCGCTGCTTTTCGGCAACTGGCTGCAGCTTGCCTACAATGCGGCGGATTCCGTTATCGCGGGGCGGTTTATTGGGCAGGATGCCCTTGCCGCCGAGGGAATCGCCGCCCCGGTGATGAACCTTGTGATCTTGGCAATTTCGGGGTTGTGCATCGGCGCGGGCGTTCTGATGAGCGAAGCCTACGGTGCCAGGCACACCGAACGCTTGCGCCAGACGCTGGCAACCACCCTGCTGTTCGGCGCACTGCTTTGCTGCGGGGTGGCGCTTGCGGGCATCGCGGTCACGCCGCAGCTGCTGCGCCTGCTGGCTGTGCCGCCCGAAATTGCAGACATCACCGGCATTTACCTGCGCATCACCTTTTTGGGCGCACCGTTTACCTTTTTTTATAATGCGCTGGCGGCGGGGCTGAAAAGCGTGGGAGATTCCAAAACGCCGCTGAAATTTCTGGCGTTTTCGGCAGTGCTGAACATCGTGCTGGACCTGATTTTTATCGGCGGATTGGGGTTTGGTATTGTCTGCAGTGCCGTTACCACCGTGGCGGCAGAGGCTGCCAGTGCGGTGCTGGCAATGGTGTATATGGTGCGTCGTGTGCCGCAGCTTTGCCCACAGCGCGGGCAGTGGCGCATCCGCCCGGAGCTGCTGGGTCCGGTCTTGCGGTACGGTGCGGTCACGGCCTTGCAGCAGGCGGTGCAGCCCATTTGTAAGCTACTGATTCAAGGGCAGGTCAATGCGCTGGGCGTGCAGGTCATTGCGGCGTTCAACGCCGCCACCCGTGTGGACGATTTTGCCTTTACGCCGGAACAAAGCCTTGCCGCCGCCATCACGACCTACATTGCGCAAAACCGCGGCGCGGGGCAGAAGCAGCGCATCCGCCCCGGCTTTGCGGCAGGGCTGCGGTTGGAGCTGGGCTACTGGGTGTTGGTCGGCAGCGTGACATGGTGCCTGCGCAAGCCGATGATCGCCCTGTTTGTTTCGGGGCAGGGGGCGCAAAGCGTGGTCGCGCAGGGGGCAGCGTACCTTGGCTGTATGGCAGTGCTGTACGGCTTGCCCGCGCTGACCAACGGATTTCAGGGGTTCTACCGCGGTATGGGCAAGATGACCACGACCCTGCTGGGTACCTGCACGCAGGCAGGGCTGCGGGCGCTGTTTGCCGCCCTGCTGGCACCGCGTGTGGGGCTGCCGGGCATTGCCGCCGCCTGCGCCCTTGGCTGGGCAGCCATGCTGCTGTTTGAGGTACCCTATTATTTCTACACCTGCCGTAAACAGGGAATCCGATAAGAAAAGCCGCCCAACCGGGCGGCTCAGACTGTCGATAAAATGAATGGAGCGATTGCGAACTTTCGGTAGGTTTGTAGGGAACGGTCTTGACCGTTCCGTGCAGTCTGGCAGGTAGTACGATATAGCGCGAGAACGCGCGCCATTCGGCGCGATTTTATGCGCTGCGCGCAGCCAGCGGTGCGGCGCGGTCAAGACACGCGCCCTACATTACTACCCGTAAAAGGGATTTTTTGACAAACTGAAAGCCGCCCAACCGGGCGGCTTTTCGTTACATCTTGTGGTCGGCAAACAGGGGGTCATCGTGCCACGGCACAACGTGTCCGGCGGCGCGGGTGGCGTTCATATCAATGATGCGCTGGTTGCTGCTGCCGCGGAACCGCAGGCTGATGTCGTGCTGATCCTGCACAAAATCGCCGTCCACCAGCACGTCAATATACTGCAAAAGCTCGTCGGTCACCTCGCACCGCCCTGGGCCGGGCTGCAAAATATCGCGCTCATAGGTGTTGCCGGTGTAGCACCAGATGGTCTTGTGGGGGTACAGCGCCTTTACGCTTTTTACAAAGGGCAGCAGGGCGCGCTGGTTTTCCGGCTCCAGCGGCTCGCCCCCCAGCAGGGACAGACCGTTGATGTAGCTCGGCTCCAGACTTTGCAGAATTTCGTTGCGCACCTCCTTGGTAAAGGGCGCACCGTAGTTAAAATCCCACGCCACGGCGTTGAAGCAGTTGGGGCAGCGGCGGCGGCAGCCCGAAACAAACAGGCTGGTGCGCACGCCCTCCCCGTTGGCGATGTCACAGTATTTGATGGTAGCGTAATTCATAACAGCAGGTTCTCCTTAACGGGCGGCAGCCACTATATCTTGTATAAAAAGCGGCAAAACCCCCAAACTCTGTACATAGTATAGCAGGGTCGCCGCGGTTATGCAAGCCCCGGTACGGCGGGGAAGTTATGGTTTTACACGCTGCATCGCGCTTTTGCATAAAACTGCTCAAAATACACAAAAAAACGCGGCATTTTTCGGCACCCGTCTTTTTGAACGATACTGCGATGAAAATGCAATATTTTGCGGATTTGCGCATTTTGACCACAAGATATTGTGGTTTTGCCTATTGACTTTCCCTTGGCGGTGCGGTATGATAAGGATGCTCGCAAATGCGGCGTTATACATTGCGAATTGTTATACGATATGTATTAAACAACCTGCTATCATCATTTTTTAAGGGGATTCGGTATGAAAATCATCAAGCGCAACGGCAGCGAAGCCGTATTCGACATTACCAAAATTATTGCGGCGATCACCAAGGCCAACAACGTTGTGGCAGAAAACCAGCGCTTGACCAAGGAGCAGGTCATTGATATCTCGGACAAGGTACAGAAAATCTGCTTAGAGCGCGGTCACGCGATGAACGTTGAGGAAATTCAGGACCTGGTCGAGAACGCCATTATGGAAACCGGCGCCCACGAGGTAGCGCGCAAGTACATCACCTACCGCTATGTGCAAAGCCTCAAGCGCACCCATAACACGACCGACGACAAAATTCTCTCGTTGATCGAGTGCAACAACGAGGAAGTCAAGCAGGAAAACTCCAACAAAAACCCCACCGTCAACAGCGTCCAGCGCGACTATATGGCGGGTGAGGTCAGCAAGGATCTGACCATGCGTATGCTGCTGCCGCAGGAGATCGTCAAGGCGCACGAGGAGGGCATCATCCACTTCCACGATGCCGACTACTACGCCCAGCATATGCACAACTGCGACCTTGTCAACCTGGAGGATATGCTGCAAAACGGCACGGTGATCTCCGGCACTTTGATCGAGAAGCCGCATTCCTTCTCCACCGCCTGCAACATTGCCACCCAGATCATTGCGCAGGTCGCCTCCAGCCAGTACGGCGGTCAGAGCATCAGCTTGACCCATCTGGCACCGTTTGTGGATGTCAGCCGCAAAAAGATCCGCCGCGATGTTGAAGCGGAGATGGCAGACCTCGGCATCAACCCCGGCGAGGAAAAGGTTTCCGAAATTGTGGAAAAGCGCCTGCGCGAGGAGATCAAGCGCGGTGTGCAGACCATCCAGTATCAGGTCGTCACGCTGATGACCACCAACGGTCAGGCACCGTTCATCACGGTATTTATGTATCTGAACGAGGCAGGGGACAACCTGCGCTTGAAATCCGACCTTGCCATCATCATTGAGGAAATGCTGCGCCAGCGCTATCAGGGCGTCAAGAACGAGGCGGGCGTCTGGATCACCCCCGCGTTCCCCAAGCTGATTTATGTGCTGGAGGATGACAACGTCTTCGAGGGACAGCCCTACTTCTATCTGACCAAGCTGGCAGCCAAATGCACCGCCAAGCGCATGGTGCCGGACTACATCAGCGAAAAGAAGATGAAGGAGTACAAGGTTGACAAAAACGGCGAGGGTCACTGCTACACCTGCATGGGCTGCCGCAGCTTCCTGACCCCCTATGTGGACGAGAACGGCAAGCCGAAGTATTACGGGCGCTTCAATCAGGGCGTTGTGACCATCAACCTGGTGGACGTGGCGCTGTCCAGCGGCGGCGACTTTGATAAATTCTGGAAAATCTTTGACGAGCGTCTGGAACTGTGCCACAAGGCGCTGATGTGCCGCCACAACCGCCTGAAGGGTACGCTGAGCGATGCCGCGCCCATCCTGTGGCAGTACGGTGCGCTGGCGCGCCTTGGCAAGGGCGAAACCATCGACAAGCTGCTGTACGGCGGCTACTCCACCATCAGCCTTGGCTATGCAGGTCTGTACGAGTGCTGCAAGTATATGACCGGCAAGAGCCACACCGACCCCGCCGCCAAGCCCTTTGCGCTGAACGTGATGCAGCATATGAACGATGCCTGCGCGGGCTGGAAGCAGCAGCACAACATTGATTTCAGCCTGTACGGCACCCCGCTGGAATCCACCACCTACAAGTTTGCCAAGTGCCTGCAAAAGCGCTTTGGCGTGGTACCCGGCATCACCGACCGCAATTATATCACCAACTCCTACCACGTCCATGTTTCCGAGAAGATCGACGCCTTCACCAAGCTCAAGTTTGAGAGCGAGTTCCAGAAGCTCTCTCCGGGCGGCGCCATCAGCTATGTCGAGGTTCCCAATATGCAGGACAACCTCGAAGCGGTCATCAAGGTCATGCAATTCATCTACGACAACATTATGTATGCCGAGCTGAACACCAAGAGCGACTACTGCCAGGTCTGCGGCTATGACGGCGAGATCAGCATTGTGCAGGAGGACGGCAAGCTGATCTGGGAATGCCCCAAGTGCCACAACCGTGACCAGAACAAGCTCAACGTTGCCCGCCGCACCTGCGGTTACATCGGCACCCAGTTCTGGAATCAGGGGCGCACCGCCGAAATCAAGGACCGCGTGCTGCACCTGTAAGCATTGACAAAATCCGCGTTTTGTGCTTAAATTACACTATACGCGAATGAAGAAAAACACCCACCGCCCGGCGCGAATTTTCCCTTCGCGCCGGGCGGTTCTTAGAATAGGGAGGTCTACTATGGCAGACGAAAAACGCAAACGCATTCTCTCGGGCATTCAGCCCACCGGCACGCCCACCTTGGGCAACTATATCGGTGCCGTGCGCAATTGGGCGCTGCTGCAATCGGACTACGACTGCCTGTATATGGTGGCGGATCTGCACTCACTGACCGTGCGCCAGAACCCTGCCGAGCTGCGCCGCCGCACCCGCGAGCTGTCCGCCCTGCTGCTGGCGGTCGGCATTGACCCCAAGGAACACGTCCTGTTTGTGCAAAGCCATGTGCCCGCCCACACCCAGCTGTCTTGGGTGCTGGCGTGCAACACTCAGTTCGGCGAGCTGTCCCGTATGACCCAGTTCAAGGACAAAAGCGCCAAGCATCCCGACAACGTCAACGGCGGTCTGTTTACCTACCCCGTTCTGATGGCTGCCGACATTCTGATCTACAACGCCGACCTCGTACCCGTGGGGCAGGATCAGACCCAGCATCTGGAGATCGCCCGCGACATCGCCGGGCGCTTCAACAACATCTACGGCGACACCTTCACCCTGCCGGAGGGCTATGTCCCTGCCAGCGGTGCCAAAATTATGTCGCTGGCGGAGCCTGCCAAGAAGATGAGCAAGTCCGACACCAACGTCAACTCCTTCATCCTGATGACCGATGACAAGGACACCATCATCCGCAAGTGCAAGCGCGCCGTCACCGACTCGGACGGCTGCGTGCGCTTTGACCGCGAGCAGAAGCCCGGTGTGTCCAACCTGATGACAATCTACGGCACCTTTACCGGCAAATCCATGGACGAGATCGCCGCAGAGTTTGAGGGCAAGGGCTACGGCGACTTCAAGCTGGCTGTGGCAGAGGTTACCGCCGATGCGCTGACTCCCGTGCAGGCGGAGTACGGGCGCATTCTGGCAGACAAGACGTATGTCGATGCGGTGCTGAAATCCGGTGCCGAGCGCGCCGCCCGCCTTGCCGACCGCACGGTCAGCAAGGTGTACCGCAAGGTTGGGCTTTTGCAGCTGGATAAATAAGCACCCCGGGCAGAGAACTGCCAAAATTTTACTTGACAAAACGGCGCTGAACCGTTATAATAATTCAGTTAGTGCGGCTCCATACGGGCCGCACATCTTTTACTATTACTTTGTTAGGAGAATCTGCTATGGCGAAAGAAGTCGTTGTTACCCGTGCGGGTTATGATAAGCTGGTCAAGGAACTCGAGGATCTGCGTACTGTCAAACGTAAAGAGGTCGCGGACAAAATCAAGGTGGCACGCGGCTACGGCGACTTGAGCGAGAACGCCGAGTATGACGCCGCCAAGGAGGAGCAGGCTTCCGTGGAGGCACGCATCGCCGATCTGGAGGCTACCCTCAAGCTCGCCCGCATTATGGACGAGAGCGAGCTGAGCGCCGACACCATCTCCATCGGTATGCACGTTACCATCCAGGAGGAGGGCGAGGACGCCGAGGAATATGACATCACCGGCTCCACCGAGGCGGATATGAATTTGAACCGCATCAGCGACGAAAGCCCCGTGGGCGGCGCACTGATCGGTCACAAGGCCGGCGATGAGGTCGATGTCACCCTGCCCAACGGCAGCATCATCACCTACAAGGTGCTGAACGTTTCCCGTTCCAACTAATAAAACACGAAAGGACGATCAAAATGGAGCAGAATAAGCCCCAGACCGAGCAGGATATCAGCCAGCAGGCCGCCGTGCGCCGCCAGAAGCTTGCCGATTTGTGCGAAGCCGGTCAGAACCCCTTTGTCATCACCAAGTATCACCAGGACGCCTACTCTGCCGACCTGAAACAGGAATTTGCCGACCTGCCCGCCGAGGCTGAAACCGGCAAGATCGTTTCTTTGGCGGGTCGTATGATGTCCAAGCGCATTATGGGCAAGGCAAGCTTTGCCCACCTGCGCGACCAGAAGGGGGATATCCAGATCTTCGTCAAGCGCGACCTGCTGGGCGAGGAAGCCTATGCCGCCTTCAAAAAGCTGGATATCGGTGATATCATCGGCGTCAAGGGCGAAGTGTTCCGCACCAAGATGGGCGAGATTTCGGTGCGCATCTGCGAGCTGACCCTGCTGTCCAAGAGCCTGCTGCCCCTGCCCGAAAAATTCCACGGTCTGACTGACCGCGAGGCCCGCTACCGTCAGCGCTACGTTGACCTGATCGTCAACCCCGATGTGCGCCGCGCCTTTGAGGTGCGCAGCAAGTTCATCAAGCATCTGCGCAACTATCTGGACGAGCGCGGCTATATGGAAGTCGAAACCCCCGTGCTGAACACCATCGCCGGCGGTGCCGCCGCCCGCCCGTTCATCACCCACCACAACACGCTGGACATTGATATGTACCTGCGCATCGCCACCGAGCTGCCGCTGAAGCGTCTGATCGTCGGCGGCATCGACCGCGTGTACGAGGTGGGACGTATCTTCCGCAACGAGGGTATGGACCCCAAGCACAACCCCGAGTTCACCACCGTGGAGCTGTATCAGGCATACGCCGACTTCCACGATATGATGGACATTGCCGAGGGCGTGCTGTCCAGCGCCGCCAAGGAGATTCTGGGTACCTATGAGATCGAGTGGCTGGGCAACAAGATCGACCTGACCCCCGGCTGGCGCCGTATGACGATGATTCAAGCCGTGCGCGAGTATGTGGGCATCGACTTTGACGCCATCACCGATGACGCCGAGGCTGTGGCAGCCGCCAACGCCAAGGGCGTTGAGCTGAACCCCGCCGCCGAGCCGACTTGGGGCAACGCCCTGTATGCCTGCTTTGACCAGAAGGTCGAGGAGCATCTGATTCAGCCCACCTTTATTACGATGTACCCCGTCGAGGTCAGCCCGCTGACCAAGCGCAGCCCCGAGGACCCGCGCTTGACCGAGCGCTTTGAATTCTTTATCAACCACAGTGAGATGGGCAACGCCTACAGCGAGCTGAACGACCCGCTGGATCAGCGCGACCGCTTTGTCAAGCAGGCAGAGCAGCGCGACCGCGGCGACGACGAGGCAGAGATGATTGATGAGGATTTCCTCACCGCCATGGAGTACGGTATGCCCCCGACGGGCGGTATGGGCATCGGCATCGACCGCTGCGTTATGATGCTGACCAACTCCGACTCCATCCGCGACGTCATCCTGTTCCCCACGATGAAGCCCTTGGACACTCCTAAGTCGGAGAAAAAGCCCGAGAAAGTCGGCATCATCGGCGGAGCTAAGGGCGCAGTCGAGATTGAAATTAAGGACGAGCCGATTGACTTCTCCAACGTGAAGATTGAGCCGATTTTTGAGGAAATGGTGGACTTTGAAACCTTCGCCAAGTCCGATTTCCGCGCCGTCAAGATTCTGGCGTGCGAGGCTGTGCCCAAGTCCAAGAAGCTTCTGAAGTTCACCTTGGATGACGGCGTGCGCAAGGACCGCGTGATTTTAAGCGGTATCCACGAGTATTACGAGCCGGAGCAGCTGGTCGGCAAGACCGCCATCGCTATCGTCAACCTGCCCCCGCGCAAGATGATGGGCATTGCCTCCGAAGGTATGCTGATTTCCGCTGTGCATGAGGAGGACGGTCACGAAGGACTGAACCTTTTGATGGTAGATAACCACATCCCCGCCGGTGCCAAGCTGTACTAAGCCGCATCGACAGTTTTCGCAAAGGGCTTGACGCGCCCCCTCGTTTTGTACTATAATAAACCAGTCGGGCAATCGCCCGGCTGTAACGAGGTGTTGCGCAGTTGGTAGCGCGCGTGGTTTGGGACCACGAGGCCGCAGGTTCGAGTCCTGTCACCTCGATACAAAGCCGCAGATACTTAGGTATCTGCGGCTTTTTGTTTTTTAACACAAAAAATGCCCGTCACCCTTTGGGGGCGGCGGGCATAGGATAGAACAGCGGTTATTCCAGATTGCCGGTCAGCAGCATCACGGCGGTCAAGGCGGTCAAAGGGGCGGTTTCGCAGCGTAAAATGCGCGGACCCAGCCCCACGGTCACAGCGCCCGCAGCCTTGGCGGCGGCAGCCTCCTCAGTGGAAAAGCCGCCCTCGCTGCCCGTGATGATGGCAATTTTTCGGGCGCAACCCGGTTTCAGCACCTCGCGCAGCGGGACACCGCCGCCCTCGTAGAAAAACAACACCAGATCGTAGTCTTTCATACGATCGCAGACGGCGTTAAAATCCGGCAGCGGCATACGCACGGCGGGCAGCATGGCGCGCCCTGCCTGCTTGGAGGCTTCGGCGGCGATGCGGTTGTAGCGCTCGCACTTGGCATCCTCTTTTTTGGGCGCGGCGATGCAATAGCGGCTGAAAAACGGAACGACCTCGTGAATCCCCAGCTCGACACAGTGGCGGATGACCTCCTCCAGTTTGCCCTGTTTGGGGTAGGCGGCAAACAGCGTGACCTGCACGTCCGGCTCTGCCTTGCTGGGCGCACCGTCGGTGACGGTGAACTCCACCCGGTCAGAGGCAAGGCGGGTCACCGTGCCGATGTACTCCAGCCCGTCGGGACCGCACAGCACGACCTCCTCGCCCAATTTGGCGCGCATAACGTCCGCCAGATGGTGGGCGTCGCTGCCGGTCAGGGCGGCGCGTCCGTCCGCCAATTCCTTGGTAAAATAGCGATGCGGCATAGCTTACGCCTCTTTCTTTTCGCAGATAATGCACACCCAGCCGTGCTTTTCCTTGACCTGCACAGGCTCCAGCCCGGCGGCACGCAGCCCGGTCAGCACTTCCTCCTTGCGCTCGTCAATAATGCCGCTGGCAATAAAGCGGGCGCCGGGCGCCATCAGAACCGGCACATGGGGCGCCAGCGACAAAATGGCGGCGGCGACAATGTTGGCGATAATGATGTTGTACTCGCCGCTTGCCTTGTCGGACAAATCGCCCACCAGCACGGTAAAGCGGTCATTCACGCCGTTACGCTCGGCGTTTTCGCCGGCGGTGCGCACGCACATCGGGTCAATGTCCACGCCCTCAGCGACCTTGGCGCCCAGCTTCAGCGCGGCAATTGCCAAAATGCCGGAGCCGGTGCCGATATCCAGCACGCGCTCGCCGCCCTGCACCAGCTCGTCCAGCGTTTCCAGACACAGGCTGGTGGTTTCGTGGGTGCCGGTGCCGAACGCCATACCGGGGTCCATCACGATCTTGATACGGTCGGTGTCGTGCTGCTCCCAGCCCGGCACAATGGCAAGGCGGCTGCCGATATCCATCGCGTGGTAGTATTTTTTCCAAGCGTTCTGCCAGTCCTCCTGCTCGACACCGGCGGTGTTCAGCTGGTAGGCAATGCCGCTGGCTTTCAGGCGCTCCTCAAACAGGGGCAGCACCTCGGCGGGGTTTTCATCGGGGGCA
>ERZ1034691.485-NODE-485-length-31382-cov-10.297092_pt1 | contig 31382 bp, 26 predicted proteins | sample MGYA00520638_ERZ1034691 | MGnify/ENA primary metagenome ERZ1034691 (study PRJEB33766, sample SAMN09781763) | gut metagenome | biome: gut microbiome | host: Homo sapiens | place: Madagascar | study: EMG produced TPA metagenomics assembly of the PRJNA485056 data...
ACAAAGGACTAAAATACAGGCTTTTTTGTGCAAAATAAATAAGAAAGTATAGAGAATGGTATATGAACAGGAATAATAAAATCTTTATGTTAATAGCTGTCATGAGCGTGTGCCTGTGGTTTTCAGGATGCGGTTCCCAGCATGACGGTAAGCAGAATAACAATACCGATGTAGCGGAACTGACCATACAGAATCTGAGGGATTATTGTGTGGATGAGGGCGGAAAAAATATCTATTTTATTACAACGGAGAACAATACCGTATACAGCTACGGACTGGATGGTACAAAGAACGGAGAATATAGTATTTCCGCAGATGATGCTTACCCGATGCAGTTTGCGGTCTACGGAGAGGAAGACAGCCGGTCATTGTCAAATCTGTGTCTTGCAGGCGGAAAGCTGTATGTATACAGGGAAAATAAGGGAACACTGACAGAACTTGATATGGCAACCGGAGAGCAGAATGTTCTTGCAGTAAGGAAGGATGCCATGTATGTGCAGAAAATGGCAGCAGGAGAAAACACGGTGATGCTGTTGGGCTACCGAGGTGGAGAAACGGCAGCCAGCCTGATAGACAAAATGTCAGGAGAAGAGCTTACGGTGCCTGTGGAAAATCCGGCGGCAGTGGCAGTTGCGGAAAAGGACAGTTATTGGATTAATACCTGTGAAAACGGACAATACTGTTTCCGGCTGTACGATGCCGGTACCGGGGAAATTTCGGAAGCCTATGACAGTAATTTTACATATGGGATGTCGGATATTTCTTACGATAAATCGGAAGGTTCCCTGTACGGCTATCTGGTTATGGGACAATATGTGAAGTTTTCCCCAAAAGACCCGAAGGTTGCGGCACGCTATACGGCTGTAAATGTAGAGGATATTCCCGGACACCTGCAATATGAGGCAGGCAGAATTTTTATAAAATCATCGCAGGAAGAAACGGTATTTTCTTTTTACCCGGATGCCTTCATAAAGAATAATAAACCGCTGAAAGCCTATACTACATCGGAAATGGCACTCAGTGACTGGGGCGGCTATCAGATAGAACTGGAAGTTCTTGACTGGGAGGAGCTGGCGTTAAAGATGCTTGCCGGCGATTCGGACTATGATTTTGTTATCACATCCACAGATATGGCGCAGGCGGAAACCATCCGCAATGCCATGATGTATACCCCTATTCCGGAGGAGATGATTTCAGACTATTGGAACAACTGCTATCCGTGCATCCGGGAGGGTGCTGTTTATCAGGGTGATATTTGGATGCTGCCGCTGAAACTTAGGGTAAAAGGAATTGTTTATCAGGAAGACAATTTAGGCGAGTACGGTGTAAATATGCAGAATGTGCATACGGCGGAGGACTTGTGCGAAGCGGGAAAGGTGCTTTATGAAAACGGACAGGACGGCAGGTACGAAATTTCTTTTCTGAATACCTTTTTATTGCAGGATTACGTGAGAAGGCAGCGCATGGAAGAAGAACAATCGGGAAAGGAGATTTCCTTTGATACGGAAGAATTCCGTCAAATCCTTGCTTTCGTAAAGCAGGAATACCGGGACGGCGGTGATTATCTTCATTCGGAATTTATGAATCATTCATGGGATTATGCTGTGCTGGGTAACGAAAGCCCGGAGGAAGCAAGAAGAAGGAAAGCACAGACGGTCTGCCTGGAAACGGTAGAGGGCGATGCCTGGGATTATGCAAAATATGAGGGAACGACCGGTGTGCATGTCTGCGGAATTCCGGGAATAGCGGGAGAAGCCACGTCGCAGATAACGGCAGATGTATTAATAATAAACCCCAATGCCCCGCACAAAAAAGAAGCTTTGCAGTATGCGGCGCAGATGGCGGAAGCATACTGTGCCCAGCCGGAGAATTTTCTTACTGCAAACAGAGAGCTTTATCCGGAAGACGGTTTTTATGACGACCTGCATCAGTTATACATGACGGGAACTATCTGTTTCAGCCTGCCGGAAGGACTGTTTGACAGCTATTACCGTTACGGCATGAGCGGGGATGTTTCGGAGGAGGAAGTCATTGAAGAACTGGAACGCAAGGTTAAAATGTATATGGGCGAATAAAGGAAAGCACGGATTTCAGAGAAAAATGAGACTTTGTCTGCTGCCGGTCATGGCAGGACTTGCCCTGTTTTATCTTCTGCCGTTTCTGAAGGTCATTCTTTTTTCATTTCGCAAGGGACAGTTTCAGAAAAAGTTTGTGGGTTTTGCCAATTACGCAGAAGTGCTTGGCAATCCGTATTTCAGGCTGGCACTAAAGAATACGCTCCTTATGATAGGGATATGCGTACCGGTCTTTCTGCTTTTATCGTTACTTTTGACGATATTTTCGGTGAATACAGGTAAATTGGGACGGTATTTCAGAAAGCTGGTGTTTTTGCCACTCTTTATGCCGTCCGTCAGCATCACGGCTGCCTTTACCTTATTTCTGCCGGACAGGGGAACCCCGGTTCCCGTCTATGTCATGTTTTTATGGAAATACCTGGGAATGGGCATCGTTATACTTACCGCTGCATATTTGGCCGTGCCGTATGAAATTTACGAAGCGGCACAGATGGACGGAGCCGGAAAAATGGTAACGCACTTAAAAATTACACTTCCGCTCATGAAAAGAGCCGTTCAGTTTGTGGGTGTCATGGGCGTGGTATACTGCTTCAGAACCTTCCGGGAGAGCTATCTGTACTACGGACAGAATTATCCGCCCGATTACAGTTATACCCTCCAGTATTATATGAACAATCAATTTCTGAAATTAAATTATCAGTTCATGGCTGCCGCATCGGTTATCATCGTCCTGTTAATAGCGGTTTTTGTGACAGTGGGAAGCGGCGTTTTTCACAGGGAGGAAAAGCATGCATAAAAAACACAAAAAAGGACGCCTGCGGAGTGTTACAGAGGGTGTTTGCTTAATACTCCTTTCTGCCGTATGTGTTCTGCCGTTTCTTTGGATGTGCGGGAAAATACGGATAAAAGATTTTTACCTGCTTTTAATAGAAGAATTCTGGTTTTATCCGAAATACTGGTACTCGTTAGGGATAGCGGCGGCGATAGGAACCGGAGCAGCCGTTTTGTCTTTCCTTGCGGCAGTCGGGCTGCAATGGGGAAATATAAAAGGAAAAAAAGCAATTCTGTTTCTGGTTCTGCTTCTTATGCTGATGCCGCTGCAGGCAACCCTGCTTCCGACTTATATCGGCTTGCGGGACATGCGTATGCTGAATTCACCGTTTGCACTGATACTGCCCATGCTGTGTTCTCCGTTTGCTTTTTATCTGATGTACCAATATGTGGAAACGGTACCGACGGAAATCGTGGAGGCTGCCAGACTGGAAACCTCTTCGCTTTGTAAAATACTGTGGCATGCTCTGCTGCCCCAGGTAAAGGGCAGTGTGGCTGCTGTATTTGTGTTCATGTTTGCGGAGGGCTTTAATATGGTGGAACAACCGCTTTATTTTGTAAAAGAGGATGTCCTGCGGCCGCTGTCGGTTATTGCGGAAGAGTACATACAGGGAAAGGAACAACTGCTGTATGCCGTCGGAGTGCTTTGCCTGATACCCATTCTGCTGCTTTACGCGGTTTATGAAGAGGAATTGTCGGACGGCATGGGACGGCTAAAGGGGTAGAAGATATGAAAAAGAAAAAAACAGGGATATGGATAGCTGCCATTACTTTCTTTACACTGCTGCTTATCGGTACTTTTTTTCACAAAAAAATAGATGGTCTGTTCCGCATGAAGGTGGCGGCGGTCTACCCACAGGAATGCCGTGTGGAAACGGAGTCTGTGATAGAGCTTGACGGAGAAGAAATACCGGTCACGACAGAAGAAGTGTATCTTTCCCTGCCTGCCGCTGCCGTTCATGATGGTATGGTTTTTGTACTGGAAACAAAAAAGGTGCCCTACGGAAGCTACGAAGCGGTGTTTCTGAGAGCCGTGGAGGTGGCAGAAAACGCAGAGGAAGCGGGCGGCGATATGGTTTACATAAAAGACGGCATTTTGCGTTCGGAACGGGTTGTTGCCCTATTTGACGACCGATTACAGGATGGAATGAGAGTGGTGGAAGAATAAACAATACACAGAGCAAAGGATATGAAAGACATGAGCTATTTTCTTTACCTGAAACAATCTTTTCGGCGCAGACCCATGTGACATCTGAACATATATGTGATTATTACGTGTGCGCTTATTCTGCCGCTTTTGTTTTCCATTTACCTGGACAGCAGCAGTTACGGATGGAGCCAACAGCTTATCAGTATGGCAAAAGGAGAAACTTTTCATATAGCAAATGCGGATGAGAAGGATGCGGAAGTTTTTCGGAATATCGAAGGATTATCGGAACCATATGCATCATTTATCAGACAGGGGCTTGAAAATGCCATGGCGGCTGTACTGATACCGCCGGTAGTCAGCATTTTACTGGTGAGTGTAACGACTGCATCAACCGGCATGGGACTTCCTTTTTCCATTACACTTGTCCTTACTTACCTTATATGTGGTATTATGACGGTTTCCACTTTTGTTTTGCCGGTGTACCGTCAGTTAAAGAAACAGCTAAAAAATTACAGGTAGAAATTCGGAGAAACCAAGATGAGCCAGATAGAAATAAAGAATTTGACTAAAAAGTTTATACAGGGCAGTAACGAAATTTATGCGGTAAACAATGTCAGCATGCAGATAGAAAAAGGAGAAATGGTGGCGATTACAGGGCAGTCCGGTTCGGGAAAGACAACACTGCTCAATCTGATAGGCGGTATAGAAACGCCTACCTCCGGTTCGGTTTTCTTTGACGGAATAAATATCTGTGAACTGGACAACGGGGAACTGTCAAAACTGCGGCGTACTAAAATAGGCTATGTTTTTCAGGATTTTAATCTGATACCTATTCTGACGGTGGAGGAAAACATTCAGATGCCATGGCTGCTTAACTCCCAGAAAGTGGATAAAGAAAGACTCCGGGAAATCGAACACTTTCTGGGTCTGGAGGAGCGTGCTCATCACCTGCCGTCAGAGCTTTCGGGCGGTCAGAGGCAGCGGGCAGCCATAGCGAGAGCGCTGATAAACCGCCCGGATATCATACTGGCGGACGAACCCACCGGAAATCTGGACAGGCAGATGGCGGATGAAATTATGGAGTATTTTATCCGGTTAAATAAGGAAAACATCACGGTTATTCTGGTGACACATGAGGAGCGCTATGCGGAAATGTGTTCCCGGAAAATTGTTATCAGTGACGGCAGGATAATTTGAAGGGTGCGATTATGAGGAAAAGGAAGGAGCATACAGAATTTCAAATGAAAAGAAATAAAAAGACATGGCTTGCTGTAGCCGGATCCATAACGGCTGGTTTATGCATATTGGTTTTGACAAGTAAGGGAATCAAGAGTATGGAGCGGAGTATTCTTCTGCCCGTAAAAAAACAAGCAGAAAAAGTAACAGAGATGGTTGGGAGCATTGCACAGGCAGCTCTTCAAACACAAAAAAATATTGCTGTAAAAGAAGCATTTCCGGCTTTGAACGAGGAATATGAGTTAGTGTATGCCAACATTCCCATTTTTCAATTTGGTACAACCGGCTCTTATTTCAAGGATACGGACATCTATGCGGATTTATACCGCAAAGAGATTTGGGAGAACGGCAAAGAAGGAGTGGAACTTAGTCTGTGGGCTGATAGAAGAGAAATCTGGCATACGATAAAGAACGGGGACGAAAAGGATTTTACTCTCTATCCTTTGTTCTGGCAGGAGAATTCTACAAATATTACCTCAAATCCGTATATTTTTTATTATGTAATAGAAAGAGAAGACAATGTGTATCTGATGAGGTATCGAATGGAGGAAAGTGATAAAGAGGTGACTTTGTCCTATAAGGTGTTTGGAATTGCGGGGAATTCTTTATTACATACTGCCAGCGAGGTACCTTATGATGCCGGCAGTATATCGTTTTATCTGGTAACTGACGGTATAACAGAGCCGGAAGCAACATTTCCGGTGGAACGGATGGTTGCCTTTTATGATACGGTGAAAGGTTACATGGAGAATGGTATTTCCATTGCTAAGGACAACCAGGCAGCCCCCTATTTGTATGATATTTTTCCTTGGCTTCCCGAAATGGCTGTTGGACAGCAAATCGATATAGAAGATATGCATTCTGTTCGGGAGGTGCTTACACAGGTTCAAAAATCCCTTCCGGTGGATGAATCCGTTACCATGCCGGAACTTTCGTCCGACGGAAAATATTTTATTACAGGAAATTACTACAGTAATGAGGATGAAAGCTTCCTGACGGTGAAAAGGAAAGAAGATGGCTCTTACGAGGGGATACTTCTCATTGATAATGTGCTCTATACACGGTTTGAGGGAGAATGCCGGAATGGAATTCTGACGGCAGTGCAAAGCATAGAGGAGTCGGAGGAACCCCAAAGTGAAATGAAAATCTCTTTTGAAAATGGGAAAGCAACGGTAACACTTTCAAACAAATCAGAAATAAATTCTATCGGGGAAGGTGCTGTATTTACTTTTGACAGTTATGCAAAACCGGAGGAGTTCCGGAACTTAAAAAATGCTTATCCTATTACAAAATAAAAATCAGGAAAGAAAGCATGGTTCCACAAAAAAGTACATTCCCAGACAGAAAGTCAGGGAGAGGTACAGTATTTGCAAATGAGCGGATAACAACGGCAACTTATCAGGGAACCTTGTATAAACAATAAAATGACCTTGCGAAAAGCATTTGGTTTTTCTATAAATATACGGAATTAAGAAGTTCTGTTTTGAGGAGAAGCCGGAATGCTTTTTTACTTCCTGTTTTAAGAAAATTGCAATACGAGGGAGGAAACTAACGTGAAAAGGAAGAAAGGATACTTAATAAGAAATGCTCTGCTTATGGCAGCCAGTCTGGCTTTCCTTGCCGGCTGCGGAGGAAAAGGAGACGGAAGCAGTGCGGAATTAACGCAGCGGGCAGGTGTGGAGGACTTGGGGATTTATTATTCGGTGGAAGAGGAAAGCTTTCTGAATCCGCTGGATTTACTGCCGCTTGAAACAGGAGAGTTTGGGGAAAGAGACAGTGCTTTTCTGACAAAAGAATATATTGTATATCATACGTATACAAATGACCAGACCTATGATAATCTGAAAAACTATCTGGGGATTTATGACAGGCAGCTTAAGAGTTGGAATATCCTGGATAAACAGGGAGAACGTACATCTGCTTATGAGGGGGAGTTATACCGGATAGCTGTCCATACCGCACCCTGCAGAGGACTCGACGAAAAAGTGTATCAGGTGGTATTCCAGGAAAATAAATCCTATCTGGCAGAAATAAACGGAGGAAAAATCTCACGGTTAGTCATGGAACTTACCGACAAGGATGCAACTCTTTATGCATATGCTGATTTATATAAATATGTGGACAGGGAAGGAAGACTGTATCTGGCGGATAATGATAACCTGCGTCTGTACTGTTATGACGAGAACAAAACGGTAAAAGAGACGGAGGTGCCGGGGATGGTTTATGGAATCCTGCAAAAGAAAGAGGGGGAGGATGTCTGCTGGTATGGGTTGGATGCGGAGAAAAATCCGGTTGTTAAGAAGGTGTCGGATGGAAAAACGGTGGCAGAAAATCTGAAAGGCATTGGAACAGAATATCAGGCGGTTATGGCAGAGGATGGAAGCATTTATTTTGCCGATACTCAGAATTTATGGAAGTATACGGATGGAACCCTGCAGAAGATATTTGCTTTTGTGCAGAATGATTATCTGCTGCAAAAAGTATGGAGCATGGAATGTACGGAGCAGGGCGATTTGGAGCTTTTAGTGAAAATGGATTCGGAGCTGGTGGCTCTCACCATGCACCGGGAGGACTCCCTTCCCAGGAAAAAAGAAATTGTGCTGGCGGATGATACCATGTCCTTACCTATGAAAAAGCTGATAGCACGGTTTAACAGACAGAATAAGGAATATTATGTTACCTACCGGGTACCGGAGGAAGGACAGGAAAGCGCGGATTTCCGGCAAGCCGTAAATTTAGAACTGAGTAACGGAAAGGGACCGGATATGCTTTCCAGCGGACTTATCCTGTCACCGGAAGATTATGTGGAAAAAGGCTATCTGGCAAGCGTGGATGCTCTTATTGCAGACCCGGAACAGTTTGGAAGCGGCGTACTGGAAGACCAGAAAATAGGGGATACCTTATATGGGATTCCCTATCAGTGCAGCTTCTTTCTTGCTGCTTACAGCACCGGGGAAACAGGGGACAGGACAGCCATAACTCTCCCGGAATTTATGGAACTGGTAGAAAATTCGGATGCCGACGTCATAGAAGAGAACATGGGCGGTGTGGATATTCTGGTGTATTATGTACTGCACGATAATGACGATGCTACTTATATTGACTGGAAAGAAGGAAAAAGCTATTTAGACGGGGAAGAATTCCGAAAGGCACTGGAGTTTGCTAAAAAATATGCGGACAGTGACAATACGGACAAGAAAGCATTTGCCCAAAGCGCCGGCATTTACGACTTGTTTTTTATAAAGGACATGTACAGTTATTTTCAGGGTTCGGCTTCCCTGATAGGGTTTCCCTGTAAAGACGGAAACGGTATTTATGTGAGAACCGATGCTTTATATAAAAATGCCGCTACCGGGAATGGAGAAGGAGTGGATGCCTTTTTACGTTTTCTTATATCCGAGAGGGAGCAGTAGCGGTATGCGATGTATGGCACCACGGAAATGACCCAGGATGGCTATACCAGTGGAACGACGGGAGCATTCCCGGTTCTGAAAGATGCATACCGGAAGAAAGTAACCAAGACAGTGCGGGAGGACTATAAGAACAGTTTTTACATTTCTGATATATCTTACACGGATGAAATGGTAGACTGGGTTTACTTTATGCGGGACCATGCCAAGCCGGATGACGCCAATATATATGCTGTTTATCGGATTATTATGGAGGAACTGAATCCTTATTTTGACGGAAGCATTTCGGCACAGGAGGCAGCGGAACGGCTCCAGAACCGTGTGCAGCTTTATCTGAATGAGAGGCAAAATGAAGAAAAAACGGACGGACAGAGTAAGGATGAGCAATACGAAATCACCATGAATGAGGTAAAAAAGCTTTCCGCGAAAAAAGACCTGTCCCTGACGGATTTGTATGCTTACAGTGACAGAAAAGAAACAGAACAGGATTTTGCTTATTATGCCTTTTCCTATGAAGGCGTAGAGTATACACTGGATATTTATACAACGGAACAGGGAGAATTAGAGGGAGCGCGGCTTGTAAGACGTAACGACTATCTGTCCATCGATATCCGAAACGGTAACATAGACCATCTGCTTACATCGGATGTCTCTGTTGCGGATTATCTTACCATGGAACTTCCGCAGGAAATGGCGGTAGGGGCATATGATATGTATATGCCGGACTTCGGCGGCAGCAGAATAGATACGGAAGAAACGAAAAATGAAGAAATCCCCTGCGGCAAAATCCGGCTGATGCATGGGGATACGCTGGTATTTGCGGATGGAAAGCTCACAGATATTGCTTTTAATGACAACAATTTATATGCGGTGACAAAGGAAAGAATAAGTGACCTGCCGGCTCCCTGCCTGTTTATGGAACTTACTGAAGACGGCGATACAGAAACGGAGTGGTGGGCTGCTTATTTTACAAAGGAGGGTGTTTCGGATATCGGTTATCTGGTGCAGTTAAAGAAAGACTGTTTTACAAAAGAAGAAGCGTTGGATGTAGTGAAAAGTGTACAGTTTACGGAACGGGCTTTTGGAATGGAATGATAGAGAAAATTTCAAAAATAAACCTTGCATAGTTTATAACTTTACGATATACTACATCCATAAGCAGATACTTCTTTTTTCTAATTTTCTTTTGCCGGCGCTCGCCAGTGTCTAAAAATTCAAGAATTCCTGCTTAGAACCCAATGAACAACAAAATAATCTAAGGAGGAAAATGTGATTAGAGAACTGAAGATTGCAGTAAGCGCTTCCGGGAAAGAAGCGCAGTACGATGAACATGCCAAAAACATCGCAGGGCAGAAGTTCATCATAGCCAATATTCTGGCAAAATCCGTGGAAGCTTTCCGGGGAATGAAGCCGAAAGACATTATTCCCTACATTGAAGGGGAGCCGTACATCAGCAAAGTGCCGGTGGAGCCGGGACTGACCAATGCTGCATGGGAAGAAAATGGGCAGCGTGTGGTTGGATTAAACACGGAAAATCAGGAAATCAACGAGGGACTGGTACGGTTTGATGTAATCTGTTATGTGCGGCTGCCGGAGCGGGATGGAGAAAAGGTACCTGACGGCAAAAAGAAGCCGCTGACCCAGATAATCATCAATCTGGAGATGCAGAAGGACCAGCCCAGGGAATACCAGATTTTAAATCGGGCTGTCTTTTATGTGAGCCGGCAGATTTCCGCCCAGAAGGAGAGGGACTTTACGGGCTCCCATTACGACGATATCAAGAGCGTGTACTCTATCTGGATTTGCATGAATATGGAGGAAAACAGCATGAGCCATATTCATCTGACCAAAGAGGATATGATGGGAAGCCAGCTGTGGAGGGGAGGACTGGACCTGTTCCATATCGTTATGATTGGGATTGGAAAAGACCTGCCCGGACAGGAAGAAAACTATGAACTGCACCGGTTTTTGGGAACTATATTTTCCCAGAAGCTTGCGGTGGAAGAAAAGTTACATATAATGAAAACAGAGTATGATATATCAGAGGAAGAAGATTTTAGAAAGGATGTGAACGAGATGTGCAACTTAGGTGAAGGAATTATGGAAGAGGGCATTGCCATTGGAATGGTGCAGGGACGCGAAGAAGGTATCGCTATCGGAGAAACGAAAGGAAGAGAATCCGGTCTGGTGCAGGGACGCGAAGAAGGCATCAGCATTGGAGAATCGAAAACAATCCGAAGTATGTACAAAAACGGTTTCACAGCGGAGCAGATAGCGGCGGCGACGGACAAGACGCTGGATGAGGTGAAAGTTATCCTTGCATAGTTCAAAACTTTACGATGTACTACATCCATAAGCAGATACTTCTTTTTTCTAATTTTCTTTTGCCGGCGCTCGCCAGTGTCTAAAAATTCAAGAATTCCTGCTTAGAACCCAATGAACAACAAAATAATCTAAGGAGGAAAATGTGATTAGAGAACTGAAGATTGCAGTAAGCGCTTCCGGGAAAGAAGCGCAGTACGATGAACATGCCAAAAACATCGCAGGGCAGAAGTTCATCATAGCCAATATTCTGGCAAAATCCGTGGAAGCTTTCCGGGGAATGAAGCCGAAAGACATTATTCCCTACATTGAAGGGGAGCCGTACATCAACAAAGTGCCGGTGGAGCCGGGACTGACCAATGCCGCCCGGGAAGAAAACTATGAACTGCACCGGTTTTTGGGAACTATATTTTCCCAGAAGCTTGCGGTGGAAGAAAAGTTACATATAATGAAAACAGAGTATGATATATCAGAGGAAGAAGATTTTAGAAAGGATGTGAACGAGATGTGCAACTTAGGTGAAGGAATTATGGAAGAGGGCATTGCCATTGGAATGGAAAAAGGCATTGCTATCGGAGAAACGAGGGGAAGAGAATCCGGTCTGGTGCAGGGACGTGAAGAGGGCATTGCTATCGGAGAAACCAAAGGAATCAGCATTGGAGAATCGAGAACAATCCGAAGTATGCACAAAAACGGCTTCACAGCAGAGCAGATTGCGGCGGCTACGGACAAGGCGCTGGATGAGGTGAAAGCAATTCTGGCGTAAAACCAAAAACTTTATCGGCAAAAAGCTAAATATTTTGAGGCTTTTTGCCGATATGTTTTTTGATAACGGAAATTAGCTGATTCACACGGAGGTGATTATAATGGCAATTGAACCATTAGGAAGTGTAATGAGTGTACAGGCACAGACGCAGATACAGACCAAGCCCGTGACACAGACGACAAACGCAGAGTACACGGATGTATCTGCCCAGGAAACGATACAGCAGACAGACCCGACTATCCGCATCGTAGAGAACACACGAAAAAAAGGTGATTCCGATGCAAAGAACGGTGACAATGCCAATACAATGAAGCAGCCCAGCAATGAGCAGATAAAAAAGGCAGTAGAAGCTTTTAACAAGAAATTTGGCAGCTCAGAGGCTATATTCGGCATACATGAGGCTACAAACCGTATTACCATCAAGATTGTGGATAAAGATACCAAGGAAGTTATCAAAGAGCTTCCTCCCGAAAAGACTCTGGATATGATAGCCAAGGTATGGGAGATGGCAGGTATCTTAGTGGATGAAAAGAGATAACATCATACGAAACAACAGCAGAACAGGAGGAGTATAGCATGTCTACCATGAGACTTAGCGGTCTGATCTCCGGCATGGATACCGAGAGCATTATTCAGGAATTAGTATCCGCCAAACAGACCAAAGTTGATAATACAAAAAAAGCACAGACTAAGCACGAATGGAAACAGGAAGCATGGAAAAGCCTGAATACCAAGCTTAAAAATCTGCAGAGCAAGTATGTTGCCAACTTACGCTTCAGCAGCTCTTATATGAAGAAAACCACCAAGGTTTCCAACAGCAGCGCTGTCAGTGTCATTACCGGCGAGGATGCGGTAAACGGTGTACAGGAGCTTTCCGTAAAACAGCTGGCAAAGACAGCATATCTGACCGGCGGAAAAGTGCAGGCAGGAGAGGAAGGAAAGAAGTGGGATGCTTTATCTAAAATCAGTGATGTAATGGGAGCTGATTTCAAAGCAGGAGACATCACCTTTACCACGGGCGGCAAGACGGTGGATATTGAAGTGACGGAAGACACTACTATTTCGGATCTCCTGAGTAAAATAAAGGCAAGCGGATTAAATGCAAACTTTGATGCGGGACAGCAGCGCTTTTTTATCAGTGCAAAGCAGTCGGGCGCAGACAGCAATTTCAGCATGACGGCAGACAATGTGGGCGGCGCAAAAATTCTGGCAGCATTGGGATTACAGGTGAGCTTAAAAGACGATCCGGATTCCTTAAAACAATATCAGGAGTATGCGTCATACTACAATGAAAACGATAAAGACGCTACCATTGCGGGAATGCGCAGCCTGATTGACGGGGATATAGCCACACAGACGCAGAATTATCTCGACAGGTATAAAAACCTTGTGGAATTAAAAAAAGAAGCAGAAGATAAAATCACAGAACTGAAAAAGGACAGTGATAAAAACGCAGCTGCCATTAAGACGCAGGAAGAAAGCATAGCCGCATACGAAAAAGAAATGAAGGACATCACGGACAGCTATATTGACATTACCACGACTGCCGGTGCCGACGGTGAAGTAACCTATACTGCGACAGCAAAAGAGGATTTCAAAAAGAATGTGGAAGAATCCTATTATGAAAAAGCTGCGTATGCATCCGGAGTATTGAAAAAGTATAATGCGGGAACGGATGTAGAGGGTTATGCAACCAAGATTGAAGGCAGGGATGCACGGATTGTATTAAACGGTGCAGAGTTTACCAGCGCAAACAACACATTTGCCGTTAATGGGCTGACCTTCACAGCACTGGCGGAGACGAAGGCAGACGAAGTAGTGACTGTGACCACCCAGGATGATACGGACGGCATTTATAACATGCTGAAGGACTTCCTTAAGGAATACAACTCCATCATCAATGAAGTGGATAAGCTCTATAATGCCGACTCTGCAAAGGGATATGAGCCCTTGACAGATGACGAAAAGGATGCCATGTCCGAATCGGAAGCAGAGAAATACGAAACCAAGATTAAGGATGCACTTCTGCGCAGGGACAGCAGCCTTTCAAGCATCCGTTCGGGCTTTGTGGAGGTCATGTCAAAGGGAATAGAGGTCAACGGAAAGACAATGTATCTGTCAAGCTTCGGCATCAATACATTGAGTTATTTTACAGCCGGTGACAATGAAAAGAATATGTATCATATTGACGGAGATCCGGATGATGCCTCAACCTCCGGCAATGCTGACAAATTAAAGAGTATGATTGCCAGTGACCCGGATACGGTGGTATCCTTCTTTACACAGTTGTCCAAAAATCTGTACAGCAAGATGAATGATCTGTCCAAGCCGGTAGAGGGCTACAGAAGCTACGGCAGTTTTTATGATGACAAAAAGATGAAAACAGATTACGACGATTATAAGACCAAGATTTCCGACCTGGAAGAAAAATTAGCGGATTATGAGGACAAATGGTATAAGAAATTCAGTTCCATGGAAACTGCCCTTGCCAAGCTGCAGTCCAGTACCAGCGCCGTAACAAGCTTATTAGGAGGTTCATGATATGGCGTTACCCAATGCTTACAATCAGTATAACAACAGCAAAATTTTAACTGCATCTCCGGCAGAGCTTGTGCTGATGCTTTATGACGGCGCCATTAAATTCTGCAATATAGCCGTTGCGGCTATTGAAGCGAAGGATGTACCCAAGGCGCATACTAACATTGTAAAGGCACAGAAAATTATAGACCATCTGCGCATGACCTTAAATATGAGCTATCCGGTGGCACAGGATTTCGAAAACATTTACAGTTATCTGGGACAAAGGCTGGTAGAAGCCAATGTATCAAAGGATCCGGAAATATTAAAGGAAGTATGCACGCATTTACATTCTGTAAGGGATACCTGGAAGGAAGTCATGAAAACCGGACAGGGAGGTGCCTCATGATACAGAATTATTTACATATCATGGAAGAAAGCCTTCAGAAAAAGGATGCTTTGTTAGATAAGATAACCGATGTCTGCGAAAGACAGGAGGTTCTTTTGAAGGAGGATAGCTTTTCTTTGGAAGAATTCGACAAACTGATGGAGACCAAGGGAAAGCTGGCAGAAGAGCTGAGCAGACTGGACGACGGGTTTGAAAGCCTGTATGAAAAAATAAGGGAGCAGCTGCAGGGAGACAGACAGCAGTACCGGAATGAAATCCGGCATATGCAGGCGCTTATCCGGAGCATCACGGATAAAAGCAATCATATCCAGACCATGGAAGAACGCAACAGACAGGGAATGGAGATGCAGCTTCGGAAGGAACGCACAAGACTGCAGAAGAACCGTCAGACATCTGCAGCGGCTTATAATTACTATAAAAATATGAGTGGCGAAAGAATATCCGTTATGGATACAAAAAATTAAAAAAAATAGAAATGGGTATAAAGTTTCCAAAACTTTCACCGATATATATTTCAAGAAAAGCAAATGAGAAAATGCTTTCTGAAATTCTCAGGACCGATGGTTTCGCACGCCGGAGAGAATGAGCAACCGGCAGTGGACGCGTAGAGATGTGCGAACTTGACACGGACATTGCCAACGAAATCAATAGCCACATGGACGTGGCGATAAATTCAAGGAGGAATAAATTATGGTAGTACAACACAATCTTAAAGCAATGAACTCTAACAGAATGTTAGGCTTAACTTCCGCTTCTCAGGCTAAGTCAACTGAAAAGCTCTCTTCCGGATACAAGATCAACAGAGCAGCAGATGATGCAGCAGGTCTTTCCATCAGTGAAAAGATGAGAAAGCAGATCAGAGGTCTGTCACAGGCTTCTTCCAACGCACAGGATGGTATCTCTTCCGTACAGACCGCTGAAGGTGCATTAAATGAAGTACAGGATATGCTTCAGAGAATGAACGAATTAGCAGTTAAGGCAGCTAACGGTACCAACTCCGAAGACGACAGAAGCTACATCCAGAACGAAATCGATCAGTTAACCACTGAAATCGACCGTGTTGCTGAAACCACCAAGTTCAATGAGACCTACCTGTTGAAAGGTGATAGGGATGCAACAAAGGAATTTACTTATAATTACAAGACATTTACTGCTGACGTAAAGGCAAAAGCCAATAATGAGGCGAAAGTTACAGATGCAACATCTGGTTTAGGTGTGAAGGTTGAATTTGGAGCTGTAACGGATTCTAGCATGGAGGATCAGAATGCGGTTGCTGCTGCATTGAAGAATGGCGGTATCAATGTAGAATTCAAATCAACTTGGGATGCTACTGCTGGTGGTGGTGCTGGAGCAGCAGTTAGTAAGTACACTGCAAAATTAGTAGGTTCCGCAGCCGATAATTATAAGGTTGTTCAGGACGATGCTGATGTTACTAAAGCAACCATTCAGACAAAAGATGGCAAAACAGTTGCTACCTTAACTATGGATGGCGGTACGGCTGCTACTGACGCAGCTACAAATCAAACAGCTGCAACGACTAAGGCAATTACCTTTGCTAACATCACAGGTGCACAGGAAAATGGAAAGGCTGCCAAGTATTATGATAAGGATGGAAATGGAATTCCTGCAAATGCATTAGACAAGTACTTTACTGCTTCTGTAGCTGCTGATGGTACAGTTACACCTGCGGCAAGAAATGATGCTGGAAAGGTCTATGATGCAGTAGGAAATGAAGTACTTCTTGATGCTGCCAATGTTTCCGCAGAACAGGATCTTGCAGGAGCTCTTAAGCTTACTTTACATGTAGGTGCAGATGCTACCTCTAACAATCAGATTTCTGTTAACCTTGATGCTATGTCTGCTAAGGGACTTGGCGTTAACGGCTTAAAGGTAGATGGAGCTGATGATAAGAATGCTCTTGGTGCTATCGAAACCATCAAGGAAGCTATCCAGAAGGTTTCTACACAGCGTTCCGCTCTTGGTGCTGTTCAGAACAGACTTGAGCATACCATCAACAACCTTGACAACGTAGTTGAGAACACCACAAGTGCTGAAAGCCAGATTCGTGATACCGATATGGCTACTGAGATGGTTAAGTACTCCAACAACAACATCCTGTCCCAGGCTGGTCAGGCTATGTTGGCTCAGGCAAATCAGGCAAACCAGGGTGTACTTTCTCTGTTACAGTAATCATTGTAAGAACTACCACAAGAGGATTGGCGAAAGCCAGTCCTCTTTTTTGACGGAAAAAGAATAGAAATATGAAAATCTTCATAATGCCGAAGCAGTTATCGATAAAACGTCAAATGAATTAAAAAAATATTAAATTACGAATAAACTCTTGCATCTGCTTTGCAGTCTGTGTTATCATGATTGCAAAGCAGATTTTCTTTTGTCGAAATAACATTCTAAATGCAAATCTTTTTGTGAGGAACCTTAATCATCGAAAAATTTATTCCATGGTTCCGCACAGGTCGGAAATTCCTGCTTTATTCTCAACTATCAATCAGGCAGGAAGCCGGAAACCTTGTGCAGACAGCAAAAGGATGCAGAAGTACGGTTACTGCCGCAATACAGGCAGAAGGTATTTTCATCGGGAAGTATTTTGCAGAAAAGGAATTTCCCTAAGAAAACATCATTCTGCCGGAAAAGAGGTAAGATGAACCGTAACCGTAACTTTAAGAGCAGTGTGTTTTCTTTAATGATGCAGGACAAAGTAAAAGCACTGAATGTTTATAATGTGCTGGGGAACAGCCATTTTGACAATCCGGAAGATGTGGAAATTATTACAACGGATGGCGGAATTTCCTTGTCTGTCCGAAACGATGCATCTTTTATCATCGGAACGGATATGAATTTTTATGAACACCAGTCAACTTATAATCCTAACATGCCCATGCGCAGCCTGATTTACTGTACGGATGCCATAGACAGGCGCATTAAAGAGAAGAATGAGAACCTGTACGGACACAAGCAGATTAAGATACCCACGCCCCGGTTTGTGGTATTTTACAACGGGCGGGAAAAGCGCCCGGCAGTGGAGAGAATGTATCTTTCTTCTGCATATATGGGAGAAAAGAAAAATCCGGATTTGGAGCTTTCCTGTACGGTGTATAACTTAAATGCACCGGAAAATAAGGAACTTCTGGAGAAGTCGGAAGTTTTATATGGCTATACCTTCTTTGTAAACAGGGTGAATGCCAATAAAGAAAACGGGATGGAACTGGAGCAGGCGATTGATGAAGCCATTGACACATGTACGAGAGAAAATATTTTACAGGATTTCTTTCGGACATATAAGAATGAGGTGAGAAGAATTATGGCACTTGATTTTACTTTTGAAAGACAGATTGAATTGACGAGGATGGAGTATTATCAGGATGGGTTTGCGGATGGAGAAGTTCGTGGTGAAACCAGAGGTATGGCACGTGGTAAAAAGGATGGAGAGTTGCAGACACTGATTTCACAGGTGGTTAGGAAGCTTCGCAAAGGAAAAAGTGTAGAGCAGATTGCAGATGAACTGGAAGCAGATATGGCAACGATTGCTCCTATCTGTCAGGCAGCGGAAGAATTTGCCCCGGAATATGACGAGGAGAAGATTTTTGAGAGATTGAAGGAGCATCAAGCATTTTAATAATAAAATAACTTTAGCGAATATCACATATAATAAATATTGATTTTACTTATGTGACAGCATCGGCTATAATAACAGAGTAAGTGCGAAAAGCACAATTTCTGCGCAGAGCAGATATCGAGTGAGTCGATGAAAGGGAGGACACTATGGTTAAAGCAGTAGTAGGCGCAAACTGGGGAGACGAAGGAAAAGGTAAGATTACCGACATGATGGCGGAAAAAGCAGATATTATTGTCCGCTTTCAGGGTGGTGCCAATGCAGGACACACCATTGTAAACAATTATGGAAAATTTGCATTGCACACACTGCCGTCCGGTATTTTCTATCAGCATACAGTAAGTATTATCGGCAACGGTGTGGCATTAAACATTCCGGTACTGATGAAGGAATTGAAGTCCATTACGGACAGAAACGTACCGGCACCCAGGCTTCTGATTTCCGACAGAGCACAGATTGTAATGCCGTATCATATTTTATTTGACCAGTATGAAGAGGAAAGACTGGGCAAGAATTCCTTCGGTTCCACAAAGTCCGGCATTGCGCCGTTCTATTCCGATAAATATGCCAAGATTGGTTTTCAGGTAAATGAGCTTTTCGATGACGAGTTATTGAAGGAAAAGGTTTACCGTGTACTGGAAACAAAGAATATTCTCTTAGAGCATTTATACCACAAGGATCCCATCAATCCCGAGGAGCTGCTTGCAACTTTACGGGAATACAGAGAAATGGTTGCTCCTTATGTATGCGATGTATCCGCATATCTGGACAAGGCAATCAAGGAAGGAAAGACCATCCTGTTAGAGGGACAGCTTGGAACCTTAAAGGATCCGGACCACGGTATTTATCCCATGGTTACTTCTTCCTCTACCCTGGCAGCTTACGGTGCCATCGGCGCAGGACTTCCTCCTTATGAAATTAAGGAAATCGTTACTGTATGTAAGGCATATTCTTCCGCAGTAGGCGCGGGTGCTTTCGTATCCGAAATCTTCGGTGACGAAGCGGATGAACTGAGAAGACGCGGCGGCGACGGCGGTGAGTACGGCGCCACAACCGGACGTCCCAGACGTATGGGCTGGTTTGACTGCGTAGCCTCCAAGTACGGATGCCGTCTGCAGGGTACCACGGATGTAGCGTTTACCGTTCTGGATGTACTGGGATACCTGGATGAAATCCCCGTATGTGTCGGTTACGATATTGACGGCGAAGTGACAACGGACTTCCCGGTTACCCACAAGCTGGAAAAGGCAAAGCCGGTATTAAAGACTCTTCCCGGATGGAAATGCGACATCAGAGGCATCAGAAACTATGATGAGCTGCCGGAGAACTGCAAGAACTATATTGAATTTATCGAGGGACAGATTGGATATCCCATCACCATGGTCAGCAACGGACCGGGCAGAGACGATATCATCTACCGTGAAAGCCCCTTAAAGAAATAAGAAAACAGGTTTTTTGGATGCAGAAAGGAAGGAATGAAGTGAGCCGAAAAGGAAAACAGATTGCGGCATGGGTAGCAATCGTGCTTTTAGTAATGTTGTATGTAGTGACGCTGATTGTGGCAATCTTAGATACCTCTTCCGCAGGCAACTGGGTTATGGGATGCCTCCTGGCAACCGCCATCATTCCTCTGCTTACCTGGATGTATATCTGGATGTACGGAAAAATGACCGGAAAAGAAACCATGGCGGATGTGCATCTTTTGGAAGGTATAAAAGAAGAAGCCGAAGAAGCGAAGGATGCTTCCGGACAGACTTCCGGACAAAGCGAAGCCGAAAAATCCACAGATAAGAAATAGGAAAATAAAGTCTGCATACAAGCAAAAGAATTATAGGATGAAATGAAAGAAGCACTGCCCGGGATTACTCCATACGGGCCAGTGCTTCTTTTGCCTGTGTCAGGCTTTCAAAGACGATGCCGTGAATTCCTACGGCATTGGCGCCTTCTGCATTTTCCGGTCTGTCGTCAAAAAAGACACATTCCTCTGCATTCAGCTGGTATTTGGACAGGAGAGCCAGGTAAATCTCCGGTGCGGGTTTTAACATATGCACGCGGCAGGAAAAAATACCGCCGTCCATATAATTGATAAAGCTTAACGCCTCGGGATTTTCCCGAATCAGCTTTTCAAAATAGTTGGACAGGAAATAGACGTGATAGCCCTTCCGCTTTAATTCCCGCACCCAGGGAACGGCATAGTCGTGCTGCACTACGATGTCGTGGCAGTTTGCAAGTACACGGCGGATATCACTTTCGATTTCGGGGTCCGCTTTTACCATCAAATCAATGATTTCTTCGTCACTTAAATCACCCCGGTCAAAGTGCGCCCAGGCTTCGTTAAAGACGGTGGCTTTGGCAAGCCGGTCGACCATGGCTTCATCATAACCGAAGGAAGCAAAACTTTCCCGGTAGGAGAAGTAGACAAGTACATTACCGATATCAAAAATTACGTTTTTAATCATAAATATTCTCATTCCTTTCATAAATAAGGTGTAACAGATTTTCAGCGGCGGGGGACATATGACCGCCGGACGGTGTGACCAGCAGGAAATTCCGCTTCGGGATCATCTGGTTGAAACGCAGGGCAAACAGCTTGCCGGACTGCAGATAGGGCAGGGCAAAATCCTTCACCACGCAGCCGATTCCCAGGGAGCGCAGGGCAAACTGGATAATCATATCACTGGTGGCAAGCTCGAATTCCGGCTTGAGGGCAACGTTGTTTTTGGAAAGAAAATCTTCCATGTAATGCTTGGAGCTGGTATTGCCTTCGAGACAGATAAGGGGCAGCGTTTCTAAAACGGACAAGTCCAGCGTCCGGTTTTTATAGGAAATAAAGCGCCTGCCGCATACGAAGATATCTTCGATTTCCCGGACGGGGAGGGCACATACGGAAGGATCCTCCGCCAGTGGGGAACTGACAACACCGAAATCAATCTGTTCTTTTTTTAAGTTTTCAATGGTTTCCGGCGTGGGGGCATTGGAAACAATCACCTTGATGCCGGGATATTTTTCGTGAAACTGCTCTAAATAAGGAAGAAGGAAGAACTGCAGGGTCATGTCGCTGGCACCGATGTGGATTTCGCCGAGCTCTGAATTCTGCATCTGTTTCAGACGCTCTTCCCCGAGCAGAAACTGTTCGTAGCCCTTTGCCACGTAGGAGTAGAGCAGTTCGCCTTCCGCCGTCAGCTTTACGCCCTTGGACACGCGCCGGAAAAGCTTGGCGTTTGTCTGCTGTTCTAACTGCTTTAAGGCCTGGCTGACCGCCGGCTGGGATATGGACAGTAGGGAGGCTGCCTGGGTAAGGGACCCGGTTTTAGCCACATAATAAAATGTTTTGTAATATTCCAGATTGGAAACCATACCGCACCTCCGTTTTCTGCCGACTCTTTTTACAGAGTATCACAAAGTAGTAAATTCCACAACCGGAAAGAAGAAAGCAGGCTGGGAAGCGGCATGACCGGAAACGAAAAAGCCCCGGGCCTACACGGTAAGCCCGGGACCCTTCAAGGGGAGGATAAGTATTAAATTTATCATTGGTAGCAGCATCAAGGGAGGGGTTCCTTTGATGACTAATGATAGTATATCCGCCGGAAAGGGCTTTATACATTTTTATCTTTTCTTTTTTCTCATTTTATTGTAAGATGAATTGAAATTACCGATTTACAAAACAGAAAAGGTAATTTACAATGGTTAGCATAGACTAATCTTAATAACAAGGAGAAACCATTATGAAAAAAAATAAAAGAGGACTGCTGACACTGGCAGTTATGGTAATGATGCTTACGGCGCTGGTGCTCTCCGGCTGCGGTAAAAAAGAGGAGAGTGCGGAAATCAGGGTAGGCGCCCTGAAGGGACCGACTACCATCGGACTTCTGCACCTGATGGACGAAGCGGAAAAAGGCAATACACAGAATTCCTACACATTTACCATGGCAACGGCGGCGGATGAACTGACGGCACAGGTGGTAAAGGGAGATCTGGACATTGCGTTGCTGCCCGCCAATGTGGCAGCCATTGTTTACCAGAAGACGGACGGCGGCGTTACGGTACTGGATGTCAATACCCTCGGCGTGCTTTATCTGGTATCCGGCAGGGATGATATTACCGGTGTGGCTGACCTTGCCGGCAGGACGGTTTATCTGACGGGAAAAGGCACAACCCCGGATTACTGTCTGCAGTATCTGTTGGCACAGAACGGTCTTTCTCTGGAAGATGTGACTCTCGAATACAAATCCGAAGCAACCGAAGTGGCGGCAGTTCTTTCTGAAAATCCGGATGCCGTGGGACTTCTGCCCCAGCCGTTTGTAACGGTGGCATGTGCACAGAACGATGCCTTAAAGGTATGCGCTTCCCTGACGGAAGAGTGGGATAAGGCAGCGGATGACGGCAGCAGTCTGCTGACCGGTGTTACGATTGTACGCAACGATTTCTTAAAGGAGCATAAAAAAGCCGTAGAACAGTTCTTAAAGGACCATAAGGAGAGTGCGGACTTTGCCAATTCCAACGTGGAAGAAACCGCGGCTCTCTGTGTGGCGCAGGATATTATTGCCAAGGAACCGGTAGCGCAGAAGGCAATTCCTTTCTGTAATATTACCTGCATGACGGGCAGCGAAATGAAAGAGGCGCTTTCCGGTTATCTGAAGGTTTTGTATGAGTTAAATCCGACAGCTGTCGGCGGAGAGCTTCCGGCAGACGATTTCTACTATGAATAAAAAAACAAAAGACAGGCTGGCAGGCATCGGCATAGTTATCTTCTGGCTGGTAGTCTGGCAGCTTGCCGCATTTTTCGTGCACAACCGAATTCTGATAGCGGGACCTGCGGAGACCCTGCAGGCGCTCGTGAGGGAGGCAGTTACCGTTTCCTTCTGGAAAACCGTGGGGATATCTGTATCCCGGGTAACCATTGGATTTTTAGCGGCCTTTTTTGCCGGCTGTCTGCTGGCGGCATTCAGTTTTAAAAGCAGCATGGTGCAGAGACTTCTGGCACCGGTTATGCAGTTTGCCAAAGCGGTTCCGGTGGCTTCCTTTGTGGTGATATTACTCATATGGCGGGGCGCGGACAGCCTGTCTGTGGCAATTTCCTTTTTGGTGACGCTTCCTGTTGTATATGTCAGTTTTCTGGAAGGGCTTACCCATGTGGATAAAAATCTCGTGGAAATGGCACAGGTATATCATCTGCGGTTTCCCGTAAGGGCTCTGTATATTGCGCGGCCGGCGCTGGCGCCCTTTCTGGAAGGGGCATTGCAGACGGCGCTTGGCATGAGCTTTAAGGCAGGCATTGCGGCGGAAGTAATCGGCACTCCGCGCTGGGCTATCGGTTCGGCTTTGTATGAGTCGAAAATCTACCTGGATACGGCGGGCGTGTTTGCCTGGACGGCGGTGGTAGTGGTGTTGTCCTTTCTGTTAGAAAGATTGTTTTTGTTTTTTTTCCGGAAGCTGCGCGACTGGCAGCCTTTCCTTGCCGGGAAAGAACAGGAGTATCCGGCGGAGGATGTTAAGGTGTGCGGACTGTTTCGGGGATATGACGGAAAGCAGGTACTGCGGGACGTGAATGCCCATTACCGGAAGGGAAAAATTTATTGCCTGATGGCGCCTTCGGGAGCCGGCAAGACGACCCTGCTTCTTACCATGGCAGGGATTTATCCTCCGGAGAAAGGAAGCGTGTCCGGCTGCAGGTATCCATCGGTTCTGTTTCAGGAGGACAGGCTGCTTCCCGGGGCTTCGGTACTGCAGAACGCGGCGGTAGCGGCGGGGGAGGAAAAAGCAAGGAATATCCTGTCGGACTTAGGACTTTCTGATGTTGTTCTCCAAAAAACAGAAGAGCTTTCCGGCGGTATGAAACGGCGGGTTTGTCTGGCGAGGGCGCTTGCTTATGGCGGGGACTGCCTGCTTTTGGATGAACCTTTTACGGGACTGGATGGAGAGAACCGCAAAAAAGCGGCGGACTGCATCCGTAAATACGCCAACGGACGCATGGTTCTTATTTCCACCCACGACGGAGAAGATGCCTCTCTTTTAGACGGGGAGACGGTAAAATTAGAGAATTAAAATATAAATAAAAGAATAGAGGGGATATGTTTATGAAAAACAAAAGAGGTACTTATGCACAAAAGGTAGGCGGTGTTTTTTCACGGATTATTTTCTTTATCCTGCTTTCCGTCTGCGTGGTGTCCATCTGCATCATGGCAGGGCTGGCACTGACACAATCCGGTATTTCCATGAAAAACGAAGTGAGCGGGCTGACCGGTCAGATTAATGCACAGATGGCGGAGAAACAGGCAGTGGTGGATGCGGTGGCAGCGACCATAGGGAGCGGACAGCTGAAGGGATACCAGACGCAGCTTGACTTTGTGGACAGCATCAAAGCAATGGATGACATAACGGCGGCGGTCTATGTGGCATATCCGGACGAAAGTGTTGTTTACAGCGGTGGCTGGCAGCCGGATGCGGGGTTTGTGCTTACCGACAGAATCTGGTATACCATGGCGGCAGCATCCGAAAATGTCTGCATTACCGAGCCATATGTGGATGAGAATACAGGAAACATCTGCATTACTCTTTCCAAGGCAGTCCGCAGTCGGGATGAGGTCACCTGTGTGGTAGGCATGGATCTGTATCTGGAAGAGGTGGTTTCCCTGATTTCCGGTCAGTTTAACGGTTCCGCCTATGCCTTTTTGGTTACCGGCAAGGACGTTATCCTGGCGCATCCCAATGATGCTTACCGGATTACGGCGGATAAATCCGTTACCCTTAAGGATGCCGGTTATCAGAAGCTTTCCGGCACCAGCGACAAGCGGAAAATCATCTGGGATTACAGCGGCGGCTTAAAGGTCATGATGCTGGAAACCACTGACTGCGGCTGGCAGGTAGTGGTGGTACGTCCTCTTCTGGCGGCACTTTCCCTGGCATTTATCGTTCTTCTTCTGAATATCCTGATTTTTGTGCTTTCTGTATTTTTAAGCAACCGGTTCTGTAAAAATGCGGTTTCCAAGTGGTTTACCCCCATTTATTCCATCAGCAAAAAGGTGGCGGAAATGGCGGAGGGCGATTTGTCTCTGACCTTTGATGAAGAGCCGATTACGGATGAGATTGCCACCCTGACGGAGGCACTCAACAGCACCATAACGGAGCTGCATGCGTATATTGACGATATCCGTCATGTAGTCAGCAATGTGGCAGACGGCAATCTTACCGTGCACCAGCATGTGACATACCGCGGAGATTTTACCGCCATCAAGGAAGCTCTGGACCTGACACTGGAAAACTTAAACAACACCCTGTCGGAGGTAAAGGAGAATTCTTCTACCGTAGCGGACTATGCGGAGCAGGTTCAGCTTTCCACAGAGCAGGTGGCGGAAGGAGCAACTTCCCAGAGCCTTTCCATTGCGGGTCTGCGCGACAACATTCAGGTGCTTTCGGAAAAGCTTGGCATTGTGCAGAAAAATGCGGAGCTGGCGGCGGAAATTTCTTCTACCACCAACGAACAGTTAGTCAACGGTGAAGAAAAAATGCAGCAGCTCATGGAGGCTATGGAGCGTATCAACGAAACCTCCGATGAAATCGGCAGCATTGTGGGAACCATCAACGAGCTTGCCAACCAGACCAATCTGCTTTCCTTAAATGCATCCATAGAGGCGGCCAGGGCGGGAGAAGCCGGAAGAGGCTTTGCCGTGGTGGCGGAAGAAATCGGAAAGCTGGCAGGCGCCAGTGCGGAGGCAAGCAATACCATTGCCGGGCTGATTGCCAACAGTAAGGAAGCTGTGGGCAGGGGCCGAGAGGTGGCAGGACGGACTGCAGAGGTGATTAAATCCGGAGTGGACAACTTTAAGGTATCCAAGGACAAGCTGCTGGAAATCACGGAGTCGGTAGAGGAACAGATGACGGCATTAAACAGCATCACCAACGGCGCAGAAGAAATTTCGTCCGTTATTGAGACCACGGCAGCGGCTTCGGAGGAGAATGCCGCCATCAGTACGGAACTGATCGGAAAGTCACATGCACTTTTAGGCTCCGTAAACCGTTTCAGGCTGGCGGACAGTTGCAAAAATGAATAGACAAGCGCCCGTTCTTATGCTATAATCTGTAAATGACTGTGGGTATATAGGTTATAGCCACGACTTTAAGGAGGAATTGTAACAATGAGTTTACAGGTAGAAAAATTAGAACACAACATGGCGAAGCTTACCATTGAAGTGCCCGCTGAAGAATTAGAGAAAGCACTGGAAACAGCTTATCAGAAAAACAAAAACAAAATCAGTGTACCCGGCTTCCGTAAGGGCAAGGTACCTCGCAATATGATTGAAAAAATGTACGGTCCCGCAATCTTCTACGAAGATGCAGCCAATGAACTGATCCCCGATGCTTACGAAAAAGCACTGGATGAATGTGAAGAAGAAATCGTATCCGCTCCCAAGATTGATGTTACCCAGATTGAAAAGGGCAAGGATTTCATCTTTACCGCAGAAGTAGCCGTAAAGCCGGAAGTTACCCTCGGCAAGTACAAGGGCATCAAGGTAGACGAAGCAGATCTCGCTGTTACCGAAGAAGAAATCAACGCACAGATTGAAAAGGAAAGAGAAAACAGCGCAAGAACCATCAGCGTAGAAGACAGACCTGTTAAAGACGGCGACATTACCACTCTGGATTTTGAAGGCTTCGTAGACGGCGTGGCTTTTGAAGGCGGCAAGGGTACCGATTATCCTTTAACCATCGGTTCCGGTTCTTTCATTCCCGGCTTCGAAGAGCAGTTAATCGGCGCTGAGTTAAATAAGGAAGTAGAAGTAAACGTTACTTTCCCCGAAGATTACCATGCAAAGGATTTAGCAGGAAAGCCTGCAACCTTCAAGTGTAAGATTAAGGATATCAAAGAAAAAGAGCTTCCTGAATTAGACGATGAATTCGCAAGCGAAGTTTCCGCATTCGATACCATGGCAGAATACAAGGAAGACGTTAAGAAATCCTTAGAGATGAAGAAAGCAGATGCTGCAAAGATTGCAAAGGAAGAGGCTGTTATCGATGCCGTTATCGAAGACGCAAAGATGGATATTCCCGACGCAATGGTAGAAACCGAGCAGAGACAGATTATTGAAGAGTTCTCCCAGAGAATGAGAATGCAGGGTCTTACCATGGAGCAGTACATGCAGTTCACCGGCATGACACCGCAGGCTCTTATGGATCAGACCAAGCCTCAGGCATTAAAGAGAATCCAGTCCAGACTGGTGCTCGAAGCAGTCGCTAAGGCTGAAGACCTGAAGGCAAGCGAAGAAGATTATGCAGCAGAAATCAAGGATATGTCTGAAAAGTATCAGATGGAAGAAGACAAGATTAAAGAAATGCTTGGCGAAAAGGGCAAGAAGCAGGTAGAAGAAGACCTTGCCATCAGAAAAGCAGTTGACTTCTTGGTTGATAATGCGAAATAATTAACCCAAAGAGTTTAAGACACTTCCCGAAAGCAAAGACTTGTGATGAGCGTTGCATAGGGAAGTGTTTTTCTTTATATATGTTCGGATAATATATGTTCAGAGGCATCCGGAAGACCGGCTGCGAAAGGAGAAACATACTATGAGTGTATTAGAAGGCAAAGAGCCGCAGAAGGTGTGGCATTATTTTGAAGAAATCTGTAAAATTCCCCATGGCTCGGGAAATGTGGAAGGCATCAGCAACTATCTGGTTTCTTTTGCCAAAGAGCATAATCTTTCCTGCATACAGGACGAAATGAAGAATATTATCATAAAGAAGCCGGCATGCAGGGGATATGAACAGGAGCCTGCAGTCATCCTGCAGGGACATATGGATATGGTAGCCGTTAAGAAACCGGGAGCTGCCATTGATATGGAAAAAGACGGCCTGACACTGGGTGTGGAGGGAGATTTCCTGTATGCGAAGGACACCAGCCTGGGCGGAGATGACGGTATTGCCGTTGCTTATGCCCTGGCGCTGCTTTCTTCCGACGATATTCCCCATCCGGCATTGGAGGTTATCATTACCGTGGATGAAGAAGTGGGCATGGACGGCGCAAGGGAGATTGATCTGTCCGGTCTGAAGGCCAAAAGAATGCTGAACCTCGACTCCGAAGAAGAGGGAATTTTCTTAACAAGCTGTGCAGGCGGTGCCAGAATCAACTGCTTTTTCCCTCTCACCATGGAAGAAAAAGCGGGCGAGCTGTACCGTATCAGCGTGGAGGGACTGCTGGGCGGACATTCCGGCGAAATGATTGATAAGGGAAGAGGCAACTCCAATGTGATTATGGGCAGACTGCTTTATCTTATGGCAGAAGAATTTCCCGTGCATATCGTATCCCTGGAGGGCGGTCTTGCGGACAATGCCATTCCGAGACATACGGTGGCAGAGGTTATTGTAGCGGAAGAATACAGCAGACTGCTGGAGAATATTCTCTTAAAGGCAGAGAAGGACATTCACACGGAGCTCTGCACCAAGGACCCGGATTTCCAGCTTACCACTGTGCATATGGGAGAAGTGGTAAAAGAGGCTGCCGATGAAGAGAGCAGCATGCGTCTGGCATCCGCCCTGCTGGCATTTCCGAACGGTGTGCAGGCCATGAGCGGCGAGGTAGAGGGGCTGGTGGAAACTTCCCTGAACTTAGGTATTCTAACCTTGAATACCGAAAAAAAGGAAGCCGTAGCTTCCTTCTCCGTCAGAAGTTGCTTAGAGAGCGCCAAGTATGCTCTGCTTTCCAAGGTGGAGACCATTACCCGTCTCTGCGGCGGCATTTCCACCATTACCGGCGAATATCCCGGCTGGGCATACCGTGTGGAATCTCCGCTCCGGGAGAAATGCGTTAAGGTTTACGAAGAGATGTACGGCAAAAAGCCCGAACTGCAGGCTATTCATGCCGGTCTGGAATGCGGCATTCTGGCCTCCAAAATCGATGATCTGGACTGTGTTGCCCTGGGACCCGACATGCGGGACATCCATACCACGGAAGAAAAATTAAGCATTTCTTCGGCAGAACGTGTCTGGAAGTTCCTGCTTAAGGTGCTGGAAATGAAGGATTGATGTATTCACCTGTGGATGATACGATGGAGACATAAATCTGTGAATGATGAAAATTGCCTTCCGCATGGGATTGCGGTTGAAGATGATGGATGCATAAATCTGTGAATGGTGAAGATAGGATTCCGCATGGGATTGCGGATGAAAAAGGTGGATGCATAAATCTGTGAATGGTGAAGATAGGATTCTGCATGGGATTGCGGATGAAAAGGTGGATGCATAAATCTGTGAATGATGAAAATTGATTTCTGCATGAAGAGACGGATTGTGAGAAAAGGATTGGTCTTTATATGGGATTTGATAAGGAAAAGATAAAGCAGATAAGAGGATTGCTTATATTTGCGGCGGGACTGGTACTGCTCATTATATACAGCGGCAGTGTGGTAAAGGGCATTGGAATGTGTCTTTCTATTCTGGCGCCCTTTGCGGCAGGGGGCTGTATTGCGTTTGTACTGAACCTGCCCATGCGGGCAATCGAGAAAAATCTTCCCGGCAGACGGTGGGGGAAAAACACCGGAATGCTCAAAAGGGGAATCAGCCTGTTATTGGCATTCCTTTTTGTTGTTACTGTTTTTGTCGTTGTTTTTGTAACTGTGATTCCGAGGCTGCAGGAAAGCTTTATGATGATCGGAGCCCAGATTCCTGCATTTACGGCAAAGGTTCTTAAGGAGCTGGAAGAACTTTTTGCCGGTAATCCGGAAATCCTGTCCCAGATAGAAAAATTGCAGATTGAAGAAATAGACTGGATGGAAATAGGAAAGCACATAAGTCAGTTTCTGACGAGCGGCATGGGAAGTGTGCTTTCCTCTGCCTATACAATGGCAAGTAATATCATCGGCGGTGTGGTAGACAGCTTTGTTGCCGTTATTTTTGCCATATATATTCTGGCACAGAAGGAAAAGTTAGCAGATCAGGGAAGAAGAATCCTGAAAGCCTATCTTTCGCCCCATGCCTGTGATAAGGTGCAGTACGTTCTGCGGCTGCTGGCTTCCAATTTCAGCCACTTCATTGTCGGACAGTGTACAGAAGCCCTGATTCTTGGTTGCCTGTTTCTGGTATCCATGACCATTTTCCGTTTTCCCTATGCACTGGTAATCAGTGTGCTGATTGCCATGACGGCCCTGATTCCCATAGTAGGAGCATTCATCGGCTGTGCTGTGGGAGCATTTCTTATTCTGATGACAGATCCTTTTCAGGCTCTGTGGTTTGTTGTTTTATTTCTGGTGCTGCAGCAGGTTGAAGGAAATCTGATCTATCCGCATGTGGTGGGAAATTCCGTGGGACTCCCCTCCATCTGGGTCCTGGTAGCAGTGACGGTGGGAGGCAGTCTGTTCGGCGTGCCGGGGATGCTTTTCTTTATTCCCCTGACAGCTACAATATACATGCTTTTCCGCGACAGAGTAAACGAACGGCTCCGGCAACGTAAAAATATGCAAAAAAGTACGAAAAATACAAAAAACATAAAAAATTGAAAAAATTTTAAAAAGCACTTGCTTTTTTGAAAAAAACAAGATATAATACATCTTGTGCTTCGGGGTGTGGCTCAGTTTGGCTAGAGCGCTGTCTTAGGGAGGCAGAGGTCGCGTGTTCGAATCACGTCACTCCGACTACTTAAAAGAAGCAGAAAAATCGCATTTTCAAGGGCAATACCTTGAAGGTGCGATTTTTTTGTGGGATTTAGATTTATGCCGGGTTTATGTAGGATTCATGTCGGGTTTATGTAGAATCCATGTCGGGTTTATTTAGAATTCATGCTGGGTTTATGTATAATCCATGTCGGATTTTGTGTAGCCGTCATTTGACTTTTTCTTGCAGCAGAATTTTGTATGTGACATAATGGAAAAGAAGCGAAACACGAAATTTCAGGGAAATGCCTTATGAAAAAGCTGTGGGATAGAAGCAAAAAGCTTAGAATGATAAAAATGCTTTAAAGGAAGAAGAGAAAAAGGAAGCATTTCTGTAAAAAGTATAAAAATGCTTTAAGGGAAGAAGAGAAAAAGGAAGCATTTCTGTAAAAAAGTATGA
>ERZ1034691.486-NODE-486-length-31329-cov-67.845655_pt1 | contig 31329 bp, 21 predicted proteins | sample MGYA00520638_ERZ1034691 | MGnify/ENA primary metagenome ERZ1034691 (study PRJEB33766, sample SAMN09781763) | gut metagenome | biome: gut microbiome | host: Homo sapiens | place: Madagascar | study: EMG produced TPA metagenomics assembly of the PRJNA485056 data...
GCGTGATGTGCAACGTGGTCATGAGCCCCAAGCCCCGCGAGGGCGTGGATTTCTTTCCGCTGAACGTGGAGTACGAGGAAAAGCTCTACGCCGCAGGACGCATTCCCGGCAGCTTTATGCGCCGTGAGGGCCGCCCCGGTGAGCGCGCTATCCTGACCAGCCGCGTGGTGGACCGCCCCATGCGTCCGCTGTTCCCCAAGGAGATGCGCAACGACGTGTGCATCACCATGACCGTCATGAGCCTTGACCCGGATTGCAGCCCCGAGATCGCCGGCATGATCGGCGCTTCTCTGGTGACCGCCGTGTCCGATATCCCGTGGAACGGCCCCATCGGCGGCGTGCAGGTGGGTCTGGTTGACGGCGAGATCGTGCTGAACCCCACCCAGGAGCAGCGCAAGGTGAGCGACCTTGCCCTGACCGTTGCCGCTACCATGGACAAGATCGTGATGATCGAGGCCGGCGCCAACGAGGTGGACGAGGACACCATGCTGACCGCCATCAAGACCGCACACGTTGAGATCAAGAAGATCATCGAGTTCATCAACAAGATCGTGGCCGAGCGCGGCAAGCCGAAGATCGACTTCCAGGTTGTGGGTCTGGACATGAACGTGTTCCACGCCATCCAGAATAAGTACTTGGACGATTTCAAGGCTGCTATGGACACCGACGACAAGAACGTGCGTGACGCAGCCCTGATGCCCATCATGGACAAGATCGCCGAGGAATACCCCGACCTGTCCGCCACCGATCTGGATCTGGTAAGCTACAAGATGCAGAAGTTCGTGGTGCGCCGCTGGCTGCTGGATGAGGGCAAGCGCGTGGACGGCCGCGGCATCAACGAGATCCGCCCGCTGGCCGCAGAGGTGGGCATCCTGCCCCGCGTGCACGGCTCCGGTATGTTCACCCGTGGCCAGACGCAGGTGCTTACCACCTGCACGCTGGGCGGCACCAAGGACAACCAGCTGATGGATGATCTGACCGATGAGCAGACCAAGCGCTATATCCACCACTATAACTTCCCGCCGTATTCCGTTGGCGAGGCACGCGCACCGCGCAGCCCCGGCCGCCGCGAGATCGGCCACGGCGCACTGGCCGAGCGTGCTCTGGTGCCGGTGCTGCCCTCTCTGGAGGAGTTCCCCTACACCATCCGCTGCGTGTCCGAGGTGCTCAGCTCTAACGGCTCCACCTCTCAGGCTTCCATCTGCGGCTCTACGCTGGCACTGATGGACGCAGGTGTGCCCATCAAGGCTCCGGTTGCCGGTATCTCCTGCGGCCTGATCACCGAGGGCGAGCGCTGGATGACCATGCTGGACATTCAGGGCGTGGAGGACTTCCACGGCGATATGGACTTTAAGGTCGGCGGCACCCGCAAGGGCATTACCGCCATCCAGATGGATATCAAGATCGACGGCCTGACCTACGACATCATTGCCGAGGCCTTCGAGAAGTGCCGCAAGGGCCGCCTGTATATTCTGGACGAGATCATCAAGCCCGTGATCGCAGAGCCCCGCCATGAGCTGAGCCGCTACGCACCCAAGATGTTCAGCATGATGATCCCCACCGATAAGATCAAGGACGTCATCGGCAAGGGCGGCAAGGTCATTCAGGACATCTGCGCCACCTGCAACTGCAAGATCGACGTGCAGGAGGACGGCCATGTGTTCGTCTCCGCCGTGGATCAGGAGGACGCAAAGCGCGCCATCTTTACCATCAAGACCATTGTGGAGGACCCCGAGATCGGTGCCATCTACAAGGGCAAGGTCACCCGCCTGATGAACTTTGGTGCGTTTGTTGAGATCGCACCGGGTAAGGAAGGCCTGGTGCACATCTCCAAGCTGGACACCAAGCGTGTGGAGCGCGTGGAGGATGTGGTTGCTGTGGGCGATGCCATCGTGGTCAAGGTGACCGACATCGACCAGCAGGGCCGCATCAACCTGAGCCGCCGCGACGCCATTCTGGCACTGGAGGCCAAAAAGGCCGCCCAGCAGCAGTAAGACATAAACAAACTGCATAAAACAAGAGCCGCTGTACAATTTGTACAGCGGCTCTTTTGCGTGTACCCCCTCAGGCTCACTGCGTTCGCCAGCTCCACCCAAAAAGCTCCCCCTTCGGGGGAGCTGGCATCGAACAAAGCGAGATGCCTGAGAGGGTTCGTGCCCAAACCCTACCCGTGAAAAGGCAATTCTGGAAAATCCGCAGATTTTCCAGAATTGCAAATTTAAATATATATTTTCCGCTGATTATGCGCAGAGCAACGCGGAGCGCATTCAAAATTGTGCTGCGCCCGGCAGGGGAAAGGGCACAAAAAATGCTCCCCCGCAAGGGGGAGCAAATTCGGCAACGCCACGCCAAGCTATACCGAAAAGAAAGGAGGCAGGGTCAGTTTTCCTTTTTGCCCTGACGGTTCAACACCCAGCCTGCGGCAAACAGCAGCACACCGCTGCAAGCCAGCACCGGCACGGGCCAATTCAACTGACCGGTCTGGGGCAGAACAGGCTTATCGGGGTTGGAAGGGGAGACCGGGTTATCCGGATTCTCGGGGCTTACGGGGTTGTCCGGGCTGTCGGGACTTACCGGGTTATCCGGTGTGCCGGGGCTTACCGGCGTATCCGGGGTGTCCGGCTGCTCCGGGAGATCGGGGGTGTCCGGTGTGTCGGGCGTATCCGGCGGCGTGTCAGGCACATCCGGGGTGTCGGGGGTGTCCGGCGTTTCCGGGATGGTAGCGCCTACCTTGGGGGTGGCGTCCACATCGTAGATCCAGTTGTCGCCGTCGGGCAGCGGAATGGACACGAGGAAAGGTTTGATGGCCTCGTAGCCGTGGGATGCCTCGGTCTGCACGACCAAGTACAGACCCTGCGGCAGCTTGGTAATGTTGGCATAGCCCTCTTCGTTCACGTCCTGCTGGGCGGCAATGGCGGGCACAGCGGGCAGATACTTTACCAGCCGGTCTGCCAGCGTGCTGTCGGAAAGATCGCCCAGCACGACACCGCAGCCCGTAAAATCGCCGGTATAGTCAAAGTACAGGTTGCCGTTGGTGCGCTTGACCGAGGCCACCTGATACAGGGTCAGCTCGCCGCCGCGCAGGGGCACATCGTTGTGGGTGTCGTACAGACGGACGTGGAGCGAGCCCAGACGCCCCAGCACAATGTTGGCACTGGTGGCAAACGCCGGCAGGGCGCAGCATACCACAAGGCACATAGCCAGCAGCACAGCCGCCAGACGATGACGCAGATCAATGCTTTTCATGTTCTTCACCTCTCGTTTTCTTGGGTTTGCGTGTGGAAATCAGCATACCGATCAGCAAGATCAGCAGCATGGGCAGCGCCATAATGGGCGCAACAATAATGGGTTCAATTTTAAGCGCTTCGGCGGTAACGCGGAGGTGCTTGTACTGATCCGGGGTCTCTACGCGGCGGCCGCGCACCAGCAGGCGGTGGGTGTTGATGCCATAGGGGGTGCAGGTCATCAGGGTGACGTAGTCCTTGCCTTCGGCGATCTTCAACTCATCGGTCTCGGTGGGCAGCACGATGGAGATTTTGTCCACCTCGTAGGTGAGCACCCGGTCCAGCACGGTGATGGTAAAGGTATCGCCCACTTCCAGCTGGTCGAGGTTGGTAAACAGCTTTGCGCTGGGCAGGCCGCGGTGCGCCGAGATGACCGCGTGGGTGGACGCGCCGCCCACCGGCAGGCTGGTGCCCTCCAGGTGGCCTGCAGCGATCTGCAATACGCTGTCGTCGGTGCCGTGGTAGATGGGCAGCTCCACGCCGATTTTGGAAATGGTGATGTAACCCATAATGCCGGTGCCGGTAATATCCAGCGTTTCGTTGTAGCCGGTAAGCTGATCCGGGCGGAAGAGGGCGTTTTCGTTGGCGGCCACCTGTGCGTTAAAGGCATCGGCGGCGTCAAAGTAGGCGCTGTAATCCGCATCGGTCATGTTGTCCACGTCCTGCGCGTAGTTTGCCACCGCGCGGGACTGGTTGCGCTGGTTGACGTAATCGCTGATGGTGGGGTATAACATCACGGATAGACCCACGAAAAAGACGAGGATCAATATAATGGTGCTTTTGTTCTTTTTCATGGGCTACTCCCTAACGTTATAGTTTCAGGACCAGAGCAGGGGGCCTTGCGGCCCCGCTCTGTGCAGGGGAAAAGGAGAGCTTAGCGGTTCTCCATGCGCTTTTTGGTAATGAGCAGGATGGCTGCTGCAACCATCAGGCCGCCGCCAACAACGTAGAAGATGGTGGTGCCGATGCCGCCGGTGCCGGGCAGGGTGGTGCCACGCTTGTTCTCGATGGGAACGACCTTTTCATCATCGGTAATCGTAAATTCTCCAGCATCGGCCATCTTATACTTGACAGTGTAAGTAGCGCCCGAGAGGATGTTGCAGCTGCTGGTGATCTGAACTTCCACATCAGAGGTCAGGCTGTTGAAGCCGGTGGGAGTTGTGACTTCCTTCAGGAAGTAGGTGCCTGCGTCCAGACCTTCAACGGCAACATTGGAGTCTGCTTTAGTCTTAAGCTTAGTGGCTTCACTCTCGGTTTCAGTCCAACCGGTCAGCTTGTTTTTGGAATCGAACTTTGCGTACTCGGTCTTATCAGCAGTGTTGTTATCCTTGCGGTACAGCACAAACTCAACACCATCCAGATGCTGCTTGATGCTATCTTTATCGGTGAAGAACTTGAAGATATCGAATTTCCAAGTATAGGTCTTGGTATGTCCGTGGTTTGTCTCGCCATTATTGCCGTATTTCAGCCAAGTCTCGTTCTCATTGCCGGTAGGACCAACCACAGCATCGCCGTTAATGGTAGCAGAGTAGGTTACAACCACCGTATCGTTGGCTTGCAGAGAGCCCTCGTCAAAAATAATTTCAAAGGTGCAATTATCAGAGGGCGTTCCCATTTTGTACGAATCAAACGGTTTGCCATTCTTTTTAACAACGATGGATTTAGCATCAAAGGCCAGACCCGTGGACATCTTATCGTGCAGAACGTAGTTGGTGGGGTTACCATCGGTCACGTAGATGGTGGTCTGGAAGTTTACGATATCGCCAACGTTGCCGTCGTTGCCCTGACCAAAAGAGCCGGAGGCGTACTCAACTTCCTTTTCCACAGTGGGGGCGCCGTTCTTCTCCTTGATGGTCACATCTTTTGCAGTGGTATCAATGGAGCAGATCGCATCGGTGGTCAGGTCAGAAACAACCAGATACCAGCCGAGGGGCAGACCGGTAAACTTCACAGTGCTCGAGGTTGCTTTTACAGAGCCGTCATCAGTGAGGGAAGTATTATCCTTAACATACTGACCAGCAGCTACTGCAAGTGCCTTGATAGCAGCGCCATTATCTGCGTTATCGGTGTTCGTCCAAGTAACAACACCGTTGGCATCAACAGTTAAATAGAGAGTCTGCTCACCAACAAAGGTTCCCCACTTAGTATTTTTTACATAGCGGAAGGACTTAGCAACATCATTGTACTGGAGATCCAGAATACGGTAGATCTTATAGGTCTGATCCTTAACAGCGTTATCAATGGTAATCGTACCATCAATGCCGCTGCTGCTATGGGTAGCACCACCATCTGCCCACGCCGGGATGGCCATGGCGCAAACCATAGCAACTGCCAGCAGTGCAGCCATGAGTTTCTTCATTGCTTTTTTCATGGAAAAAGCCCCTTTCTTTTCTGCCCCTTGCCGCCCCCTGCATTTTGCACAGGGGGGGGTAGGGGTGTCGTTTTTTGTTCGGTCTATCGCGTAAACTTTGCGCTGGGCGGGCGGGGGCTCAGCCTCGGGCGTCCGGCAGGGAAGTGCAGTTTAGTCATCTGCCCTCCCTTCGTGTCTGCGCTTGCGGTGGATAAAGCTATATGCCAGCGCAGACAGCATCATTGTGCCGCCCACGGCTGTATACGGGAGTGTACCGGTGCCGCCGGTAGAGGGGAGCTCGTAGCCAACGATCTCCTTGTTGGTCAGCGTAAGCAGACCGCCTTTTTCCACACCAGTTGTGTTGCTTTCGCTGTAGGTCACGTCGTACTTGCCGCCGGTAGAAGCTTCCTCGATATAGTAGAAGAAATCGTCATTCACATCCTTGTAAACAAAGGTCCACTTGTTATCTTTGCTTAGGATGATAGGTTTGTCGAAGTTGGAATCAGGATTTTCTTTGCTGCCGCCGGTTTTACTATAACGACGCAAATGCACCGTGACCTCACTCTCCGGCGCGTTGTCACCGGGAATCGTGCGGCCGTCCTCATCCTGCCAGAACTTCTGGATGGTCAGCCAGGTACGGGTATTATACACGTTGTAATTCTTTTGCTGACCGCCGGTTACGATCACAACATCTTTTTGGTCCAAATCTTTGGGGTGTGCAGTATTCTCCCAAGCTTCATCAGCAGTTTGGGCTGTATTCGAGTTTGCAAAGATGACATACACCGTGGTTTCGTCCGGGGTACCCATTTTGTAGCCAGCAGGCGGAGCGGTCTCGACAAGCTTGTAGAGCGTATCGGGCTCGATGCGGAAGTGATCGCCGGAATGGTCGTCTTTCAGATTATGACCGAGGTAAAGGGTGATCTCGCCGTTTTTATCCGTAGTGTGCTCAAGCTGGCCCTCGTGATTGACGAAATCTTTCCCATCGTAGTAAGTGAGATTGAACTTTGCACCCTGCAAGCGTGTGGAGGAGTTCAGACTATCGACCTTATACAGTGTGAACATACTGCTGGAAACAGAACCGCTGGCACCCAGCGTTTTGGTCGTTGTTTTCTTCTCGGCGTGGTGAACGCCTGCAAGTACTGCTTCATTCGAAAGCTTCACTTCATCGTTGGAATCCAGTACGTAATCATACTTTAATACATAACCGTGAGAATCGTCCAGCGTAAACTTCATGGTATGGGTGTCATAACCAGTGCTGCTGTCTGTGGTACGCTCATAGACCATGCCATAGCTTGTAGTCTCCAGCGGCTGGCTAGTACCCTCTACATAGGGATAATCGTACAGCTTTACGCTGTCCATATCCAGATGCGCCGTAACATTCTTAGCTTGCACAGCCAGCTTATCGGTCAGGGTCACCGTGTTGCCGCCCTCCAGCAGGTCGGTGCCAGCAGGGTTGATATTCAAGCTGTAATGCACCACCAGCTTACCTTTATCATTAAGTGCTTCAGCCTTTGCACTCTTGGTCAAGTATTCAAGGTCACGGTTTAAGGTAATGGTAGCCTTAGCTTCAATGTCACCCCACTTTGCCGTATTGGTGTAGGTTTCGGTTACGGTTTTCGGGTTCTCCCACTTGGGGTCCTTAACTTTTGCTGCGTAGCGGACAAGGAGGTGCGTCAATCTGCTGCCTTCACCCTTTTCAAGTTCAAATTGAACCTTATCGAGGTTTTTGAACTTAAAAGTAATGGTCTGACCCTTGCAGGTGGCTTCAAAGTTGTCCTTCTTACTGAAGTCAAGTTCCCAATTTGTTGAATGCTGCTGGCACCAATTACTCCAGCCAAAGAAGCCTTTGGCACTGTCTTCCTTAAAAGTAAGTCCGTTGGGGAGTGTATCGGTTACTGTAACGGTATAATTTCCGTCCTTGTCCTGGGGGAACGTTTTCCAGCTGGAGATATCCAGAACAAGCTCGTAGTATACTTTCATGCCGGACTTATAGTCCTCGGTTGCAATAGACTGGTAGTTCGTATTGCGACTACCGTAATAACCATTAGTACCCGAGTCGGTTGTGGATACACCCTTAGTAAGACCGGTTTTATCTGTGTTCTTTTTATAATAATATTTGGCGTCATTATTTTTGATGTCGATCTCTGCACCTGCCGGAACTTTCGTGGTGTCTACGTGCGTATAATAGCTGCTGACGTTCATGCTCTTGACAGGGGAAGTACCGGTGTACGTGCCTTTCGTCAGATGGATGATAAAGGTGTGCACTTCGGTCTTGTCATCAGTGACAGCAAGCGGCGTGTACTTGTCGGCATCTTTCTTGTTGCTGAAGGATTCGGCATAGTAGTCGATCGTGACAGTAATACCGGCAGCTTCAGCAGAAAGCGGTTCGTTGTTTGCGTTTGTAAAAGTCAGATTCTTACGGATCTCACTCTCCAGCTCCGAAGCGATACCGTAGTGCTTAACATTCTCAGGAACTTTGATTTGGTCAACAAAATCATACGTCTCCCAGAAATTAGGCACATCGGAATAAAGCTTCCAGCTCGCAGTGTACTGATTTTCTTCACCGGTAGGGATCAGGCTGCCTCCTTTGGTAGATTTGTAAAAGTTCCAGCTGCGGTCGGACGGCGTAACATCCTTTCCGGCAGTGTAATCCTTACGGTCTATCGTGATGGTGGAATCGTTATGCACCTTTAGGAACTTGCCGTTGTCTTTCGGCGCGGACGTTACGTAGGTAAACTGATACTCCTTGCCATCGGCATCCCCAAAGGTATACTCAAACCAGGTTTTATCCTCGTAAGGAGTAATGGAGTTTGTAATAAGCTTAGTGCTCGTTTTGTTATCTTTGTCTTTGGTTTCGGTCAGCTTAATGCTGCCTTCGATCTGGGCACCCTCCGTAGTGATCTTGTCTACGACCTTCGAACCCTGCAGGTTCTGACCATAAGGGTTCTTGACAGTCACAGTCCATGTGATTTTGTCGGTGTCGGCGTTATAAGAACCGTCTTTCGAGATGCGATCTTCAAACTTGGTCGTCCACGGCTTCCATTCGGTGTTGTTGGAACGTGCTTTATTCTTGAATTCAACGGAACCAGCACCTGTGGCATTGTTTTGGGTTATCTTAACACGATAGGTCAGCTTATATTTCTCGCCGGCCTTCAATGGATCCAAACCAGTAATATGGAAGCTGTGCTTGCCATCAGTGGGCGTTTCAAATTTTTTGCTGTAATCGGTTACGTCTTTCTTGTCTTGGTTTTTATCGATCTTGACCAGCGTAAAGCTGCTTTGGACATATTCACCGGCAATCGTGGCGTTGTTTTGGAGTTCGTCCAGAATTTCAATTCGTTCGCTCCAGCCCTTGGTAGAAGAGACGGTGATCGTGTACTCAATGTAGGTGCTGCCGTTCTCCACAACGGGAGTAGCGCCTTCCTTTTTAATGGCAAGATCGCGCGGCAGTTTGACGATAAGATCCAGCCCGGTCGGGAAGCGGATCTCAGTGCTTTCAGCATCGCCAACGGTGGAAGCTTCTGCCTGAAAATCGAATTGCCCGGTAAAAGGCATATTGATCTTATAATCCTCGTTGAAATTAAGCTTGACCGTACCATCTGTCTGAATTACACCGGTACCAACTTGTTTATCAGTATTGTTATCGGTCAGCGGGAACCGTTTCTCTTCATCCAATTGAATGCCTTTAGGAAGGCGATAGGTCAGGGTTTTGGAGGTAAGATGAGAAAGGGCACCTTCAGGGATAATGAAATAGTAAGTCAGATGAAGCTTATCTCCGTCCTTCAGTTCAATAGGCTCTCCCTGCTTGAGGATTTCTGTACCCTTCTTTACAGTGATACCGGTAATACCGCCGTTTTTATCGGGTTTGGTTTCGTCAAAGTAGTCAACATATTTAACGGATGTAAGGGTGTCGGAACCCTCACCCGCCAGCGTAAGCATACCGGGGGCTTTCAGTGCGCCGTCAACGGCAGAGGAGAGCATCTCGTCTGCGTACTGGGCGGCGGCAACATCCACCACGGCCAGAACCTCGGCGTTGGAAAGGGTGACCTCGGCCACCTTGCCGTCCACGTCGCCGGAAATAACGGTCAGGGTGTTCTCGTCCGTCTCGCTCACGATGCCCACGGTCTCCACGGGCTGAGCGTCGGTCACGGTGGTGGTCTGCGGCTCGGCAGCGGGGGAATCCACGCTGGGCGCAGCGGCGTCGGCGCTGTCCACCGGCTTTGCGGCGGGCTGCTCCGGGTTGGCGGTGTCGGGGAGATCGGGGGTGATCACGCTGTCGGCAGCGGGGGCGTCCTCGGCGGCAGGGGCTGCATCCAACGCAGAAGCGCCGGAAGTTTCAAGCGCTGCGCCGTTCTCACCCTCAGCGTCCATGCTGAACTGATCGTCCAGATCGTCCGCTGCACCATCGGCGCTGCTGTCCACAGCTACGGTGCGGGTGACGTACTTATTATAAATAACGATGTCGCCCACATTGGCGGTGCTGCCGTCCTCGCCGTCCAGCAGCCAGTCCATGTCGCTCATGGAGCTGCGCAGGGCAAGCACGCTGGCCTCCTGCGGGATGGCGCTCTGGGGGATACCGGCGTACTTCAGGCAGTAGGAGAGGAACATCACGTCCCACTCGCCGTAGGGGTTGCCGTAAGACTGGCCGTAGCGGGAATAGTAGCGCAGGGTCACGCCGTCCGCGGGGTCGATCTCGAAGTTTTTCTCGCTCTGCTCGTAGCCCAGCTGGGTCTTTGCCACACTGAGCAGGTCCTCGTCCCAGTTGCCGGTCATCACGGCCTCGGCGTTGGCGGCCTGCCACTCCTCGGGGGTCTCAACGTCGGCGGAGGTGTCGCTCAGGCAGGCTACGGTGTGGTGATGCTCCGGCAGGGGGCAGGTAAGCACTTCCTCGTAGCAGGCGTCGGTGTGGTGGTGGTAGATGGGCTCCACGGTGTCCACCGCCGGCTCCAGTGCCACAGGCTCGGCCACAGCCATAGCCGCCAGCTCGGCGCTCTGGGTGGGCTCCACCACCTGCTCCACAAGCTCGCCCTCTTCCAGTCCGCAGGTCAGCTCGTACTCGGTGGTGTAGCAGCTTTCGTCGTGGGTATGCTCAAATTTGTCGCAGATCAGGCTGCCGTCCTCGGGGTCGAAGCAGTCGTCACCATGGACGTGCTCTTCCTCCATGCAGGTCAGGGTCTGCACCTCGGTGTAGCAGTCCGCGGTGTGCTCGTGGGGCACAAACTCGATCTGCGGCTCCAGCGACAGCGGCATGGGCTCAGCCTCAACGGTGGGCTGGCTGGTGGCAGCAGCGGCGGCCACCTCGTCCGCATTTTCAAGCTCGCCTTCCTCGTAACCGCAGGTGAGTACCTTGGTGTAGCAATCCGCGGTGTGGGTGTGCTCCTCCTCGCCGCACTGGTACTGCGCGGTCATGGAAATGCCCACGCCATGCAGCTGCCAGTTGACGAACAGGGTGGTGATCATGGCAAGTGCCAGCACAAATGCGGTGTAGCGCCGCAGGGTGTGCCGGTTCTCACGGAACCGCTCCATGTACGTTTTAAGAATGTCGTTCATAACGAAATACCTCCTCCCGGGGTCAATGGATCAACGAGAAGCTGGACAAGGGCCATATCCTCAGGAAAACCCTGCCCACGATCTGGCTTTTTTCAACGCAGCCTATCACGCTGCTGCGGCTGTCGATGGAGGTGGCACGGTGGTCGCCCAGCACGAAGTAGCGATTTTCCGGCACCTGATAGGGGAACCGGATGTCGCATTCGCCCACGGTCAGCGCGTCCACATAGGGTTCGTCCAGCGCCACGCCGTTTACCGAGACCACGCCGTTCACGTCCATATCGATCACATCACCGGGCTGCCCGATGATGCGCTTGAGCAGCAGCTTGTTCTGCCAGTAAAACCCGCACAACTCGCCGTTTTCAATGTGGTTGGATTTTACCAGCAGGATAATGTCTTTATCATTTAATGTAGGGTACATGCTGTCGCCGGAGACCTGAAGCACCGGCAGAAACAGCGTAGCCAGCAGCACAGCTACTGCGGCTACCACCACCAGAATATAGATCGTACTGCGCAGCACCCGCTGGTAGCGGCTCTGGTACGCAAGACGCTCACGTTCTGCGGCCACTTCCTCGGTGGAAGGGATGGAAGCGAACCGGATATCGCGTTTTTTCATGTTTCCTCCGAAGGCAGGCCGTCGGTGCTGCGGTACTGATCCAGCAGATCGTTGGCCTTGCGGTCAAATGCCTGCCAGCGCTGCTGCACCTCCTGCTCGGCGCGCTCTACCATGGCCTTGCAGTCGGCCTCGGTCTGGGTACGCTTTTGCGCGGCGGCGGCGGTCATGGCGTCGCATTCCTGCTGCGCCTGCGCCTTCAGGCTGTCGGCGTCTGCCTGTGCCTGCTCCAGAATGCGCTTGGCCTCGCTGCGCGCCTGCGAAAGGGTATTGGCGGCGGTGGCGTTGGTGTCCGCAAGGCTGGCCTGCACCGAGTGCAGATAGTCATCGGCGGCGGCCTGCGCGGCGGCGAACACGTTGTTCAGCTCCAGCGCGGCCTGCGCGATGGAACCGGCACTTTCCAGCCGCAGCTGCCGGTCCTGCAGCTGCGCGGTTAGCGCGGCGTTCTGCGCCTTGAGCTGGTCCTCGCTCTGTTTCAGCGCATAGATGATCTCTATCAGTTCAGCGCGGTGCATCCGCCGCAGTTCACGATCTGCCATTTGCGTACAAACTCCCGAATGTAAAGATAACGAAATTTTTTTCGAAAATACCGAAAAAACTTAAAGAAAATGCCTGAAAAATCGCTTGCCGCCACGCGATTTGCGCGGCTGGAGAGACCTTTTATAAACTATCTTATTCTAGCACATTCCCTGTAACAACAATATAACAAATCAGACACAAAATCAAGAGATAAAGCCGAAAAAATATCGCAAATTTTTTCATTTTATATGTAAAACGCCTAAAAGGAAGGTAATATACCGCAGAATTGTTAAAATTTCCCTTCATAATTCTGGAACGTGAAGTGCTGCGCAGTAATGCACTGAATACAGCGTGTACGAAAAACGGGAGCCGCACTTTTCGAAAAAAGCGCGGCTCCCGGATCTGAACTTTGGGGTGATGCTTTTACTTGCCGAAGCTGCCCAGCAGGCTGTTCAGCGATACAAAGGACTGGTAGATGACGTTAACGTTGTTGATGATGGAGCTTGCACCGGAGAAGATGCGGGCAATGTAGTTGAACACCTTGCCGATGTCCAGGAAGGACTGATAAGCGTTGCTGGCGCCGCCGTCCAGATAGGTCATCTCCTCGGCCTCGATGGTGGAATAGCTGGCGGGCATTTTCATGGTAGAAGTAGTCATGGTAAGATCCCTTTCTTCAATGGTGTCATTGTGTTTACAGCAGTGTTCAGAACATGGTGGCGACCAGCAGGGTGGTAAGCAGGGCACCGGCCACAAGGGCAGAGCCTACATACTTCTGCCACTGGACGGCAGGCTGGGTGGTGGGCTGCGGCACGGTAGAAGTACCGACCTTGGCAGTCCAGTGGGCGTAGATGGTGGCGTCGGAGGTGAACACGGTGGAGGTGGTCACCTTGCTGCCGCCCACCGGCTCGGTGTACCAGCCGTCAAAGGTGTAGCCCGTCATGGTAGGCTGCTCGGGCGTGCTCTCCAGTTTGCCGGACAGGTTCGTGTAGGTTACCACGGTGGAGCAGATGCCGCCTTGGGCATCCATACCAATGGCGTACACGTTCTCTTCCTTTTTGCTCCCTGAAGTTTTGTCGGCAGCAAATGCAGCCGGCAGTGCGCAGCACAGCAGCGTGAACAGGCAAAGCCCGACCACCAGCGTTTTCAGGAATTTTTTCATGAGATCCCTCGCTTTCCTTCACAAAGATGGAGACACTGCCCCGCCCGGGGACAGCCCGGACATCGGCGTAGTTTCTTCAACTTATTTTTATCACATCCAGTGTACCAGAACCGCAACAAAAAATACAGTCTTTTGAGAAAATAATAAGAAAAATCAGGAAAAAAATAAATTTCACCTTTGCAATATGAATCTTGTGCCCCCTGCGGACTGTGTTTTTTGAAAAACGCATCCCGCAAAACTTGCCTTTCGTAAAAACATGGAAGGATATGGAAAACGCAGCATCCCGGCCGCAAAGCCCAAAAACCGACCCAAACCGCTGCAAATGCGGCAGACAGCGCACGGAAAAAAGCTGCAAAAATGCGGCGCACCTCTTGTGGAACAGCGGAAAATATGCTATACTGTTTTGCATGATGCGCCATCGCCAAGCGGTAAGGCAGGGGACTTTGACTCCCCCATCGTAGGTTCGACTCCTGCTGGCGCAACCAGAAGAAGGCCGCTGCACAGGAAACTGTGCAGCGGCCTTCTTTATTTTTTGTTCTCCGGCAGCTTGAAGTAGCCGCGGTATTCGTCCGAGTAGATCTTGCTGCCCATACGGCTCACACCGCCGTACAGGTGGGTGCGCATCAGCGGCTCGATGGCGTCCAGATCCTTCTCACGCAGGATGCGCAGCATCTCGGCGTGCTCGCTGACAACGCTGGGCACGTTGCGTGCACCCACGACGTCCAGACGGATAAAGCGGGAGTAGTCTGCCTGCGGGCGGGTCATCTGCTCCCAAAGGTACTCCTTGCTGGTCTTGTGGAACCAGTACTCGTGCATGGCAAGGTCGCAGCTGAGAAAGCGGTTGAAATCAAAGTTCTCCGGGTCGCTGCGCTCCGCGGCGGCTTCCAGCAGCATATTATAAAGGTGTTCCACTGCAAGGATCTCCATGGGCGAGCAGCTCTGCACAAAATCCCGGAACACCATACCCTCCACCGCAACACGCTGGAAGATGAGCTGATCCACCACGCCGGTGTCGATGGCGGTAACGATGGTGCCCTTGCAGGGAATGATCTGCACAAAGCGGTTCTGCTCCAGCCGCTGCAAAACGCTGCGGATAGGAGTGCGCGAAACGCCGAACCGCTTGCACAGCTGGTTTTCGCTCAGCGCTTCCCCGGGCAGGATCTTCAGTGCGCAGATCTCGTCCTCGAGAATATGATAGAGCTCATCCGTGTGCTGTAATGTAGCCATAGTTGTTCTCCGTTTATCCGGTAAATATAAGATTATTATCATTGTACCGTTACAGCAACTGAATGTCAATGCTGGAATGGAACTTAATTTGAACACTTGTATACAAGTGCGCGTGCTCGCGCACGGAACTGTTCCTGAAACTGGAAAACTGATATACCACTTTGCAATGCGGGAAAGGTGCTGATGAAATGCCGCAATCAAGTGACTGCTGTACCAAATGCACAAAGAAAACAGGAAATAACTATCAAATTGCTATAATTGCAAGGCACTGTGCTTGTTTTGTGACAGCACAGCGAGACAATACGCTGTATACAGGATTTTGCTAAAAAGCTGAAAGGGCACACACCCCGCAGATAGCGGCTCGTCCCCGGCAAATATAACAGGGTGTTTGCCTTTTTTGCATGCGTGCTTGCTTTGCCGCACAAAAGGCGGTAAACTGGGTACAGACAAAATGCCCGAAAAGGAGAAACGACATGGCATACACAAAGGCTGACCTCAAGCACGACCTTGTCGCGATGGGGCTGACAGGGAACGAGACCATCCTGATCCATTCCTCCATGAAGTCCATTGGCGCGGTGGAGGGCGGCGCAGATACGGTTCTGGACGCATGGATGGAGTTTTTTGCAGAGGGCTTGCTGCTGCTGCCCACCCACACATGGCGGTTCATCAACGAGGAGAACCGGGTGTTCGATGTGCGCCGCAGCCCGTGCTGTGTGGGCATTCTGCCGGAGCTGTTCCGGCAGCGCCCCGGGGTGGTGCGCTCGCTGCACCCCACCCACAGCATGGCAGCTTACGGCAAGGGCGCAGCTGCGTATCTGGAAGGGGAGTTGGACGCCAACACCCCCTGCACTCCCGGCGGCTGCTACGACCGGCTGCGGGCAGCCCACGGCAAAGTGCTGCTGCTGGGGGTCACCCACGCCCGCAACACCTTTATCCATAGCGTGGAGGAGGTACTGAACGTGCCGAACCGCCTGACCGACAAGCCCATGCAGATGACCGTGGTGGACGAAGCCGGGGCGCAGCACACCGTCTATATGCGCCGCCACTACAACGCGCAGCAGCCGCATATCTCGGAGGATTTCGTCAAGCTGGAACAGGCGTATCTGGACTGCGGCGCAGCCCGGAATACAAAATTTGGCGATGCAAAGTGTATCCTGTGCGACGCCGAGGGGCTTTTCCGGGTCACCCGCCATGTTCTTGCCCCGAACCCCGAGGCCTTTGTCACCGAGCCGGTCATCCCGCCGGAGCGCTGGCAGGGGGAAATTTTATAATGCAATGCCGGGCAGCTTGCAGCTGCCCGGCATTTTTTACTTTTTGCTCAGCAGAAGCGGATACGGTACTCCCGGGGGGTGCAGTGCTTGATCTCCCGGAAGGTCTTGATAAAGTAGCTGGCGTCCGAAAAACCGCATTCCAGCCCCACCTCGCCGGTCTTGAGCCGGGTGGAGCGCAGCAGCTCGGCGGCTTTTTCTACCCGGAACTGCTTGACGTACTGGATGGGCGTGATGCCCAGAAACTGCCGGAAACTGCGCAGACAGGCGCTTTCGCTCAGGGCAACGCAGCCGGCCAGCTTTTCCACGGTCAGCTCCTCGGCGTAGTGCTCCTCTACATAGCGCAGCATCTGCTTCATCCGCTCCGAGGCGATCTGCTCCTGTTCCGATACCTTTACCTTGCCGCTGACGCATTGAGTAATGAGCAGCCGCAGGGCAGCGGTAAGGTGGTAGCGCACCCGGTTCTCGTAGTCAAAGGGCTCGTCCGCCACGCCCTTCCACGCCTCCCGCAGGCAGAGCAGTACTTGCCGCTGCCATGGCACCGCCTCGTCCAGCAAAAAGAAGGGCGGTGTGCCGGGCTGCAAGAGCGGGCGGATGAGTTTTTGCCAGAATACGGTGTCCATGCCGCCGACAAGCCGGGGCTGAAATACGCCGGAGTGCAGCAGCGCCCTGCCCTCGGTGGGCTCTACCGCGTGCAGCGCCCCGGAGTTGACGAACACGCCCTGTCCGGTCTGCAAGGTCAGGCGGGTCTTGTTCACGTCCACATGGATAGGCCCCAGCGCCGCCAGAATAAACTCAAATTCCTCGTGCCAGTGCCACGCCACCGAGTAGCTGGAAAGATCCTCGGCGTAGCAGGCAATAGGGAACAGCGGGCTGCCGTGCTGGGTCTGCTCCCGCCCGGCGGCATCCGCCACCACGGCAGTAGCGCTGGACAACCCCACTCGGCCGCTGGTATAAGAGGCACAGCTTGTCTGATATGCCATATTCACCAAATCCTTTCCGCAATACTTTGAATGTTTTTTGCCAATGCCGGTTTTGTTGCATATACTATGCGGTTTTGTTCTATTATTAGCGATTGTTTTGTGGTATTATCCTATCAGAGCTTCCAAGCTCAGTATAGCACCGGCGCAGCGGAAACGCAAGCTGTACAAGCGTTTCCACTGCCGGGCAAAACCGCTATTCTCCCGCCGCCTGTCCAAAGAGGACTGGACGGCAAGTGTAACATAAACCATTTCATCAAGGAGGTATTCCTATGCTTCGGATCGAGTATTTTGATAAGGAACGTTTCATGAACCAGCTTTCTGCCAGCCACGGCAGCGTGCTGCTGCATCTGGACAACGGCAAGACCTGCGACCTGAAAAAGGACGCTACCGCACGCTCTATGCTGCAGATGATGGACACTGCCCCCAAGAAGGGCTTTGACCTCACCGTGACCGACCCCGCCGACGTGACCGGCTTCCTGCGCTATATGCTGGAGGCAGGCCGCACCGAGCGCGTGGCCGGCTGAGTAATGCCAATCTCTTATCCCAATAAGTGTCACAGCAAATGCAAAACGCCCGCCCCGGTCATGCCGGAGCGGGCGTTTTGCCTATTTTACAGGAAAGCTTGCGCGGTCGGGCAGTCTGTGGTAAGCTGAAAGCAGAAAAAACAAGATGGAGGGAACGACTATGAACCTGAAGGAAGCATTCCGCTACCAGAACAAGCTCCAGGCTCTGCTGGACGAGGCGCAGGGCATTCTGGACTGCGATGCCAACGTGACCAAGGTGGCCAACACCTATCTGCGCCATAAGGTGATGCCCGAGGCTGAGGACGAGACCGTTATGGACGTGGCACAGACCGAATATGCAGAGCAGATCACCGACGTTGCCCGGTTCATGCTCTATCTGCTGGAGGAGAAGAGCCGCCTGTTTGCCGCCATCCGCAAGGCAAAGGATGCGCTGGACATGGATATGGACAGCGAGGTCAGCCTGAACGCCGCGCGCCAGAGCATTGCCCGCACCTTCAAGCGGATGAACGACCTGCGCAGTTCCGAGCAGCTGCTTTCCGGCGGGGGTACGGGCTACCGCTTCAACGCCGAGGGCAACCAGATCTCCTACTGCTGCGATGTGAAGCGGGTGACCACCATCAACTACGACCGCAAGGTCATCCATGCCGCGCTGAGCAAACTGAACCGGCAGGCAGACGAAACCTCCAACCGGCTGGACCTCTGCCTTGTGACCTCCAAGGTAGACTACACTGTCCCCTTTGATGTGAACGCCAGCTTTGCCGAGGCATTTGAGATCTATCTGGAAAACGCCAAAAACTAAATAAACGTTCCACCGGCTATTTTGGGTGCGGCAAGCGCCGGGTGCACAGTTGCCGGTTCAGGTGCAGATGAACTATAACGCTGCACATTTCCGCAAGGAAGTTTTGGTACGGCTCACCTTACGAGCCAGCTATTATGAAAAAAATCTTGCGTTCGGCTTTTCCGCCACCGCCAGACGCTTTTTCGCCGAAACCGTCCCTTGCTCCTTCCCGCATTCCTGCTTTTGCGCTTACGTCTCCATGGGCAGGCAGGCAAGCCACCCTTCATGAATTTGCCCCGCAGACTGCTGCGGGCACACACTTTCTGCGTGCCGGGTGGGCGCTCTGCGCCCCTTTGCACGCGGAGTAAAATGGCAGCCGCCCCTGCGCTTGCCGTATCCAAAATAGCCGGTGAAAAAACCAAAACCGGAGGAATGCTCTATGAAAAAATGCAATCTGTTTTATCTCAGCGGACTGTTGTTTTTTCTTGTTGCGGTGTTGAATCTTGTTACCGGCGAGAATCACTCCACGGCGGTGGTGTGGCTCTGCCTTGGCTCCGCCTTTTTGTGTCTGGGGCATTCGCAGCAGAAAAAATAAAGCATTCCTGCAGCCCCGGCGGTGGAAAAATCTGGCCGGGGCTGCAATTCTTTGCGGGGCTCGTTCGTATTCCAGACAGAACGACCAAATTTCGACAAAAACGAGGTAGGATCATGTCAACCAAACCGATCGATTCCACTGCTGCGACCCGCTTTGACCTGAGCGCAGCGGCGCTTCATATCCTTGCCATGGCGCTGATGCTGATGGACCACCTGTGGGCGACATTGCTGCCCGCGCAGGAATGGCTGACCTGTGCCGGGCGCTTGGCGTTTCCCATCTTTGCCTTTATGGCGGTGGAGGGCTACTTCCACACCCACGATTTGAAAAAATACACCCTGCGTCTGCTGCTGTTTGCCCTGCTTTCGGAAGTGCCCTTCGATTTGATGTACGGTGGCACATGGCTCTACCCGGTGCACCAGAACGTCATCTGGACGCTGCTTTTGGGCATTCTGGGCATCCACTTGATGGAAACCGTGCGCAAAAAGCAGAAAACAGCGCTGTACCTGCTGGTATCCGCCCTTGTGGTGGTGGCGGGCGCGGTGCTGGGCACGCTGGGCATGGTGGACTACTACGGCGCCGGGGTGCTGACTGTGTTCATCTTCTACTTTTTCCACGGACGCAAGTGGTGGTGTCTGCTGGGGCAGCTGGCAGCGCTGTACTGGGTCAACGTGGAGCTGCTGGGCGGGCTTATGTACCCCATTCAGCTCTTCGGCATGGACTTTGAGCTTTGCCAGCAGGGGCTGGCGCTGCTGGCACTGGTGCCCATCTGGCTGTACCGCGGTCGGCAGGGCTATCACAGCAAGCCTTTCCAGTATGCCTGCTACGCCTTTTACCCCGTGCACATGCTGCTGCTGGTTCTGGTGCTGAATTTCGTGAACCGGTAAGGAGAATGGAGCGCTCCAAAAACATTTTTACGCGTGGGGCGTAGAGAGGAACTTCCGCTGAAAATAGCCAAAGCGCATGTGGAGCCATTCGAAATCGTCCCGCCGGTACAAGGCCGCTGCACAAAGCGCCGTGCGGCGGCTTTTTGCGGGAAAACCGACACATGTTCACAAAAAGTTCAGCCTTTTGCGCAAGAAATACTATTTTTTTCGTGTAAAATAGACAACATGGATTGAATGCCGCCCGCGATTGGATTATAATAATAATGTATGCAAAAGCGCATTTTCTGCATTTTTGGCTGTGGTCACAGCTTAAAAACAGCGTAGCTGCGCAATGCATACTGCTGAAAAGAGAGAGTTGCCGTTGCACGTCTTTGCTGCAAACGGCTGTTTGCCATGGCGGCCGGGGCGTTCTGTTCCGGTTATTTGTCCTTAGGAGGGAAAACAAGGTGAGAGTAGGTCTTGACATCGGTAGCACCACCATTAAGTGCGTGGTGCTGGGCGAGCATGATGAACTGCTGTATTCTACATACGAACGACATTATAGTCATATTCTGGAAAAGGCGCAGGAGCTGCTGCGGCGCATTGACGCCGAGCAGCTGCATGGCCGCAAGGCGCTGCTCAGCATCTCCGGCTCTGCCGGTATGGGCTTAGCCGACAGCTGCGGTGTGCCTTTTGTGCAGGAGGTGTTCTCTACCCGCGTGGCGGTCAAGCGCTTTATGCCCAAGACCGATTGCGTCATCGAGCTGGGCGGCGAGGATGCCAAGATCCTGTTTTTGACCAACGGCACCGAGGTGCGCATGAACGGCAGCTGTGCTGGCGGCACCGGTGCCTTCATCGACCAGATGGCTACCCTGCTGAAGATGAGCGCCGAGGAAATGAACAAGGCTGCCGAGCAGGCGCAGCGCACCTATACCATCGCTTCCCGCTGCGGCGTGTTCGCCAAAAGCGATGTGCAGCCGCTGATTAATCAGGGCGCCCGCACCGAGGATATCGCCGCCAGCATCTACAAGGCCGTGGTCAACCAGACCATCGCCGGTCTGGCACAGGGACGTCCCATTAAGGGCAATATCCTCTATCTTGGCGGCCCGCTCACCTTCAGCACCGTGCTGCGCAAGAGCTTTGATGAAGCGCTGAACGTGACCGGCACCTGCCCGGAGAACAGCCTGCTGTATGTAGCGCTGGGCGCTGCGTTGTATGCCGACAAGGAATTTGTGCTCACCGAGGTGGCCGATGCGCTGGACAAGTACGCCGCCACTGCTACCTATGCCAGCGAGCCGCCGCTGTTCGCCAGCAAGGAGGAGTACGAGGCTTTCCACGCACGGCACATGTCCCATAGTGTGCCCCGCGTGGCTTTTAGTGCCCACTGCGGGCCGGTGCATATCGGCATCGACTCCGGCTCTACCACCGTCAAGCTGGTGGTGGTGGACGAAAAGAGCCAGATCTTGTACACCAACTATCAGCCCAACCTTGGCAACCCGCTGCCCCTCATCCGGGAGCAGCTGCTCAAGATCTATAAGGAGCATCCGGGGCTGCAGGTGGCCAGCGTCACCACCACCGGCTACGGCGAGGAGCTGGTAAAGAACGCTTTCCGCTGTGATTACGGTCTGGTGGAAACGGTGGCGCATTTTACCGCTGCCAAGTACTTTATGCCGGACGTGGACTTCATTATTGATATCGGCGGGCAGGACATGAAGTGCTTCAAGATCGAGGATGGCGCCATCAGCAACATCTTCCTGAACGAGGCCTGCTCCTCCGGCTGCGGCAGCTTTTTGCAGACCTTTGCGCAGGCGCTGGGCTATGATGTCAAGGAATTTGCCGCACTGGGTCTGTTCGCAGACCGCCCGGTGGACTTGGGCAGCCGCTGCACCGTGTTTATGAACAGCTCGGTCAAGCAGGCGCAGAAGGACGGTGCCAGCATCGAGAATATCTCCGCAGGCCTGTCCATCAGCGTGGTCAAGAATGCGCTGTACAAGGTGATCCGCGCTTCCAGCCCGGAAGAGCTGGGCCGCAAGATCGTGGTGCAGGGCGGTACCTTTTATAATGAAGCCGTGCTCCGCGCCTTTGAAAAGGAAATGGGCGTGGAGGTCATCCGGCCGGACATTGCCGGATTGATGGGCGCTTACGGCGCTGCTTTGTACGGCCTGCGCCAGAGCCATAAAAACAACCAGACCACCTCTGCCATGATGGACGAGCAGGAGCTGGAAAAGTTTGCACAGCAGGTGGTCAGCGTCAAGTGCGGCGGCTGCGGCAACCATTGCCAGCTGACCGTCAACACCTTTGCCGATGGCCGCAAGTTCATCTCTGGCAACCGCTGCGATAAGCCCGTTACCGGCAAGAGCGAGGACAACAGCCTGAACTTGTACGCCTACAAGCAGCAGCTGTTGGCCAGCTACAAGCCTGTGCCCGGCAAGCGCGGTTCCATCGGTATCCCGCTGTGTCTGGGCTTCTATGAGCTGCTGCCCTTCTGGTACGCCTTCTGGACGAGCCTTGGTTTTGCGGTGCACACCAGCCCGGTGTCCACCCGCGGGCTGTATCTGGCCGGACAGGCCACCATCCCCAGCGATACCGCCTGCTTCCCGGCAAAGCTGAGCCACGGCCACATCAAGGCGCTGAGCCAGATGCAGCTGGACGCCATCTTCTACCCCTGCCTGACCTACAATGTGGACGAGGGCTTGGGCGACAACCACTATAACTGCCCGGTGGTGGCCTACTACCCGGAGGTTCTGGCAGGCAACTGCCCGGAGCTGGAAGGCCAAAAGTTCATCTATGATTATGTGGGCATCCACCGCCCCAAGGATTTTGTGCACAAGATGGCAAAGGATGTGCTGCCCAAGTACTTTGGCGGCATCTCCGAGCGGGAGGTGCAGGCCGCAGCCGATGCCGCCTACGCGGAGTACGAGGCACATATGGCTAAGATCCGGGTAAAGGGCAGTGAGATCATCGACGAGGCGCGCCGTCAGGGCAAGCGCATCATCGTGCTGGCAGGCCGCCCCTACCATGTGGACCCGGAGGTCAACCACGGCATCGACCACCTGATCACTCGCCACGGGGCTGCGGTGGTCACCGAGGACAGCATCTCCAACCGGGTGCAGAAGTTCCCCACCAGCGTGCTGAACCAGTGGACCTACCACAGCCGCCTGTACGCTGCCGCCAAGTACTGCACCACCCAGAAGGATATGGATCTGGTGCAGCTGGTGTCCTTCGGCTGCGGCGTGGATGCCATTACCACCGACGAGACCCGCGAGATTTTGCAGCGGGGCAACAAGCTGTACACCCAGCTGAAGATCGACGAGATCACGAACCTCGGTGCCGTGAACATCCGTCTGCGCAGCCTGTTTGCCGCACTGGACGAGCGGGACGAGGCCGCCGCAGAAAAGGCAGAGTAAAAGAAACCTTGAGATAGGCTGAAAGGTTTCCCCCGCCGGGGGAAACCTTTGCGGGGACTATCTTGTTTAGAGCAACATAGGAGGAACCTATGGAATATCATTATCCCAAATTTACCCCGGAGATGAAAAAGACCCACACCATCCTCATCCCCAACATGGCCGTGACCCAGTTCCGGCTTATGGAGTACGCACTGCGCTGCGAAGGCTATAAGTGTGAGCTGCTGGGCAACTGCGGCAGTGCCGTGGCACAGCTGGGGCTGAAGTATGTCCACAACGATACCTGCTACCCGGCGCTGCTGGTCATCGGCCAGTTTCTGGATGCGCTGAACAGCGGCAAGTATGATCTGGAGCATACTGCCTTGCTGATCACCCAGACCGGCGGCGGCTGCCGTGCCTCCAACTACATCCATCTGCTGCGCAAGGCGCTGGTCAAGGCCGGTTACCCGCAGATCCCGGTGGCAAGCCTGAACTTTTCCGGTCTGGAAAAGGACAGCGGCTTCCAGATGACCCTCCCGCTGGCACGCAAGTGCATCGCCTGCATCTTCTACGGCGATATGCTGTGTGCGCTGCGCAATCAGGTGGCTCCCTACGAGAACGAAAAGGGTGCCGCCGACCGCATGGTGGATCGCTGGATCGCCCGTCTGGGCCGTGCCTTGCTGGCCGGTAAAGGCTTTACTTCCCGGGAAATGAAGCACACCTTCCCGCTCATCGCAAAGGAATTTGCCACTATCCCGGTCACCCGGGTGCCCAAGGTCAAGGTGGGTGTTGTGGGCGAGATCTACGTCAAATACAGCCCGCTGGGCAACAACGAACTGCAAAAGTTTTTGGAAAGTCAGGACTGCGAGGTGAACTTCCCCGGTCTGATGGGCTTTGTGCAGTACTGCGCCTTCAACATGGGCGAGGATCATGTGCTGTACGGCGGCAAGCTGGCTGTAAAGCTGGGCACAGATCAGCTGCTCAACTGGCTGGACAGCGTGGAGCGTGCCATGCTCAAGGCAGAAACAGACGCCGGGTTCTATGCGCCGGGCCCCTTCAAGGAGCTGGTGGAAAAGCCCAAGGGGGTCATCTCGCTGGGCGCAAAAATGGGCGAGGGCTGGCTGCTGACCGCCGAGATGATCGAGCTGGTGCAGGGCGGCTACGGCAACATCGTGTGTGCGCAGCCCTTTGGCTGCCTGCCCAACCATATCGTGGGCAAGGGCATGGTGAACAAGATCCGTGCGCTGTACCCCAGTGCCAACATCACCCCCATCGACTACGACCCCAGTGCTACCCGGGTCAATCAGGAAAACCGCATCAAGCTGATGCTGGCTGTGGCCAAGGAGCGGCTGAACGCCCCCGCAGAAGCCCAGCCGCTTACGGCGGAGCAGCTTGCCGGTGGTGCCCCTCAGGTCGGCGCTACCGTGTAACAAAAGCAAATACGATAAAAACAGGGGAGCCGCTGCACGGCATTTTTACGCAGCAGCTCCCTTTTTGCAGGAAAGGAACCGCTATGGAAAAGCCCGCAGCTGCCTGTTATCATCTGCCCGGCCTGTTCGAGTTTTACGAGCTGTACCGCCGTTTTTTGCCGCTGTACCGGGAGCACCGGGAATATTTTTACGACTGGTGCACCATCGGCTCTATCTACGGCGCACCGGCGGGCTGTATCTGGGGCGGGGGACGCATCTCCTGCGGCGGAGCAGCGGCGCACGAGGTGCTGGCGCTGCTGCGGGAATACGGCATCTCCGGGCGGCTGACCTTCAGTAACTCCCTGCTGCGGGCTGAGCACCTTGCCGACCCGCAGTGCAACGCCCTGTGTGAACAGTTTGCAAAAAGCGGCAGTGTGCCAAACGGTGTGATCGTCCATTCTGATTTGCTGGCGGACTATCTGCGGCAGCACTGGCCGGAGTTGTATCTGGTGTCCTCCACCACCAAGGTGCTCACGGAGTTTGCGGAGCTGCGGCAGGAATTGGCAAAGCCGCAGTTCCGGTATGTGGTGCCGGATTTCCGGCTGAACCCGGCATTGGAGCAGCTGCGCACCCTGCCGCCGGAGCGAAAGGCCAAGGTGGAGTTTTTGTGCAATGAGTGCTGCTGGTTCGGCTGCACCGAGCGCAAGCGCTGCTATGAGACAGTCAGCCGTCAGAATCTGGGCGAGGACTGCCCGGACCACCGCTGCGCCGCCCCGGATGCCGCCGGGGGCTACCGCTTTTCCAAGGCGATGCGCAGCCCCGGGTTTATCGGGGTGGAGGACATCCGGCAGCGGTATCTGCCCGCAGGTTTTTCCCAGTTCAAGATAGAGGGCAGAGGGCTTGGCAGCGCACTGGTACTGGAATTTCTGCTCTACTACATGACAAAGCCGGAATACCAATTGCAAGTGCGGGAGGAAATCTATCTGGACAATATGCTGGATCTTTTTTAAGAAAATTGCACCGGGCAGACCACTTTCTGTCCGGTGCTGTTTTTTACAGGCGGGATTTATACCGTAAAACTTTCTTTTCCCGGCAAAGCGTGCTACAATAAATGAGAAACTTTTTTATAGGAGCAGTGCATGGAAACAACGCAAAAACAGATCGTACTGGGCATTCTGGCCCATGTGGACTCCGGCAAGACCACCCTCTCCGAGGCCATGCTCTACCGCGCGGGTGCTATCCGCAAGCTGGGGCGGGTAGACCACGGAGATGCCTTTCTGGACACCGACAGCTTGGAAAAAGCGCGCGGCATCACCATCTTTTCCAAGCAGGCGCTGCTTACGGCGGGCAATACCGCTATCACCTTGCTGGACACCCCCGGCCATGTGGATTTTTCCACCGAGACTGAGCGCACCTTGCAGGTGCTGGATTACGCCGTGCTGGTGGTCAGCGGAACGGACGGCGTGCAAAGCCATACCGAAACGCTGTGGAGGCTGCTGCGGCGCTACCATGTGCCCACCTTTGTATTCGTGAACAAGATGGACCTGCCCGGCATGACCCGGGAACAGTTACTCAGCCAGCTGAATCACCGCCTTGGCGAGGGTTTTGTGGATTTTGGCGCAGAGCCTGCCGCCCGCAACGAGGCGCTGGCGCTGTGCGATGAGCAGCTGATGGAAAAAATGCTGGACGCAGGCACCCTGACCGATGCAGACATGATCCCCGCAGTTGCCCGGCGGCACGTTTTTCCGTGCTGGTTCGGGGCGGCGCTGCGGCTGGACGGAGTGGATGCACTTCTGGAGGGGCTGGACCGTTACACCCGCCCCGCCCCGGCGCTGCAGGCCTTTGGTGCAAGGGTGTTCAAGGTATCACAGGACGAGCAGGGCACCCGTCTGACGTGGCTGCGGGTCACCGGCGGGGAACTGAAGGTAAAGGCTCTGCTCACCGGCGAAGCGGACGGTGAGCCGTGGGCAGAAAAGGCGAACCAGCTGCGGCTGTACTCCGGCGCAAAATATACCCTGACCGAGGCTATCGGCCCGGGACAGGTGTGCGCCGTGACCGGCCTGACCCATGCAAAGCCCGGCACAGGACTTGGGGCGGAGCGGGACAGCGATGTGCCGGTACTGGAACCGGTGCTCAGCTATCAGGTGCTGCTGCCGGAGGGCGCGGACGTACACGCTGCACTGGCCAAACTGCATCGGCTGGAGGAGGAAGAACCGCAGCTCCATGTGGTGTGGAACGAGACACTGGGCGAAATTCATGTGCAGCTGATGGGCGAGGTACAGCTGGAAGTGCTGCGCAGCCTGCTGGCCGAGCGGTTCGGGCTGGAAGTATCCTTTGGCCCGGGCGGCATTTTGTATAAGGAGACCATCACTGAGCCCATGGAGGGCGTAGGCCACTACGAGCCGCTGCGCCACTATGCCGAGGTGCATCTGCTGCTGGAACCGCTGCCCCGGGGCAGCGGGATGCAGTTTGCCGCCGACTGCCGGGAAGAGGTGCTGGATAAAAACTGGCAGCGTCTGGTGCTGACCCATTTGGAGGAAAAGCAGCACCTTGGCGTTTTGACCGGCGCACCGCTGACCGATGTAAAAATTACCCTGCTCACCGGCAGAGCGCACCTCAAGCACACTGAGGGCGGCGATTTCCGGCAGGCTACCTACCGCGCCGTGCGGCAGGGGCTGATGTTGGCCAAAAGCCAGCTGCTAGAGCCGTGGTATGCCTTCCGGCTGGAAGTGCCGGTGGAGAACATCGGCCGCGCCATGAGCGATATCCAGCGCATGGAGGGCAGCTTTGACCCGCCGGAAAGCGGCGCGGAGACCGCTACCCTGACCGGCTTTGCGCCGGTATCCACCATGCGCAGCTACCCCATGGAGGTGGTCAGCTACACCCGGGGCAGGGGACACCTGAGCCTGACACTGGACGGCTACCGCCCCTGCCACAACGCGCAGGAGGTCATTGCAGAAAGCGGCTACCAGCCGGAGCATGATCTGGACAACCCTGCAGACTCTGTGTTCTGCGCCCACGGCGCGGGCTTTGTGGTGCCATGGAGCGAGGTACGCAGCCACATGCACGTGGAAAGCGGCTGGGGCAAGGCAAAGCCCGCCCGCCCGGAGGTGCAGGCTGCGCCCCAGCGCCGCGCCATGGCCTACCGCGCCACACTGGAGGAGGACGCCGAGCTGCTCAAAATTTTTGAGCGCACCTACGGCCCCATCAAGCGGGACCCGCTGGCGGCGTTCCGTCCGGTGCAAAAGACCGAACGCCCGGATTTTGACGCAGAGCAGTGGGAAATTGCCCCGGAGTATCTGCTGGTGGACGGCTACAACATCATTTTTGCGTGGGACGAGTTGAACGCGCTGGCGAAGGAAAGCTTGGACGCTGCCCGCCGCAAGCTGATGGATATCCTGTGCAACTATCAGGGCTACCAGAAATGCGTGCTCATTCTGGTGTTCGATGCCTACCGCGTGCCCGGCAGCCCCGGCGCCATCGAGCAGTACCACAACATCCATGTGGTCTATACCAAGGAGGCCGAGACCGCCGATATGTTCATCGAGCGGGTCACCCATGAGATCGGCAAGAGCCGCCGCGTCCGAGTGGCGACCTCGGACGGTATGGAGCAGGTCATTATCCTTGGCCACGGCGCACTGCGCGTGTCTGCCCGGATGTTCCACGAGGAAGTGCAGAACGTGGAAAAACAGATCCGCGCCCTTGTGCAGGGGCAGGCGTAAAAGCTATCCCGAAAAAATTCCTCTCTTGTGAAAAAGTCGTTTTGGAAAATCCGCGGATTTTCCAAACCGACAATCTTAAAATAATGATTCCGCTAAAAATGCCCACGGCAACGCGGAGGGCATTTAAAACCGTTCTCTGGAGGTGTACCCATGGCTGTGGAAATTACCGAAGAATTTGTCTGGCAGAATATCCCGCCCCGCGCCCGGGATAGCCATAAGGGCACCTTTGGCAGCGTGCTGGCAGTGGCGGGCAGTGCCTTTTACCGGGGCGCTGCGCTGCTGGCAACCGAGGGTGCACTGCGCACCGGGGCGGGCATCGTTACTCTTGCAAGCGTAGAGCCGGTGGTCAGCGCCGCCGTCACCCGCCTGCCGGAGTGCTGCCTGTGCCCCTGTAAAGAGGGCGCACAGGGCGGCATTGCGCCGGAGGATGTGCCGCTGCTCCGGCGGCAGAAGGCTACCGTATTGCTGCTGGGCCCCGGCCTTGGCGGTACGGCGCAAAGCGCCGCCCGGGCCACCGAGACCCGCACGCTGGTGCAGCAGCTGCTGCCCGGCTTTGTGGGGGCTGCGGTGCTGGACGCCGACGGCCTGAACGCCACTGCCCAGCTGCTGGCAGAGGGCGAGCCCTTTCCGCACCCGGCGGGAGAACTGGTAGTTACTCCGCACCCCGGCGAGATGGCGCGCCTGACCGGGCTTTCGGCAGCAGCGCTTGCCGCCGACCGGGAGGGTATCGCCCTGCGCTATGCCAAGGCGTGGAACGCCGTGGTGGTGCTGAAGGGGGCACGCACCGTGGTGGCAAGCCCGGATGGGCGGGTGTGCGTGAACCCTACCGGCAACCCGGGGCTTGCCCGGGGCGGCAGCGGGGACGTGCTGGCTGGGATGCTTGCGGCGCTGCTGGCCTGCGGTCTGCCCGCCTACCAAGCTGCCGCCTGCGCGGTATACCTGCACGGTGCCGCCGCCGACCGCGCCGCCGCAAAGCGCGGCGAGTACGGGATGCTGCCGCACGATATCCTGCCGGAGTTGGGCGTGCTGTTTGCGGAAAACCAAAGATAAACGAGAAGCGGCAGCTGCACAAAATACCGTGCAGCTGCCGCTTTTTGGGGTGAAACGATTTGGAATGCCCTCCGCGTTGCTCTGGGCATAGTCAGCGGAAGGATTATTACAACTTGTGGTTCAGAAACGTCTGCGGACGTTTCTGAACCACTTTTTCATGATAGGGATCGTGATGGGAAACGGCAGTTACAGCGCTCGTTTCCTGCGGAAACAGTTGCGCTGTAATAAAACTGCGCGGATTCAACCCGGTGAAAATGGGGTGCAGAATGCTCGCCGGATTTAGCGGAACTGGTCGAGATATTCCTCCACCGAACGGGTCATCTCCTTGGAAAAATCGGAGTTATACTTGCGGTTGCAAAAGGCGGTGCACCACTGGTCAAAGGGGGCGTTTCCGGCTTTGTAGCCGAAAGTGTCCCGCAGCTCTGCGCCGTCCATGGTGCGATAGCCGTTTTCGTGCACGATATGCTCCATGGCGCAGCGCTGGGGCTTTACGCGGTCCTTCTGCTGCTGGGTGGGCCAGCCGAACACCAGCATCACCGCCGGGAACACATAGTCCGGCAGGTGCAGCAGGCTGCGCTGGGTGTCGCAGTTTTCCATGATGTCCCCGATGTAGCACGAGCCGATGCCAAAGCTTTCGGCGGCGACTACGGCGTTCTGGGCAGCAATGGCGGCATCGGTGACTGCCAGCATCAAATCGCCCACGCCCGGGGTGCGGGGCGTGCAGCCGGCCTCTAAGTAGGTGTCGTACCACTTTTTGCAGTCGGCGCAGAACACCAGTACCAGCGGTGCTTTGGCAATAAAGGGCTGGTGGTCACAGCTTTCGGCCAGCGCTTCTTTCAGTGCCGGGTCGGTGATGTCTAAAATGGTATACAGCTGCTGACAGCCCGCGGAGGGCGCCTGTGCGGCAGCTTCCAGAATGGCCTGCTTCATCTCGGCAGGAATGGGCTTTTCTTCATACACCCGCACCGACTTGCGGTCGAACAGGCTTTGCAGGATAGGGTTGCGCTCGGTCATGGGAACACCTCCGGTGATGTATTTATTCATAGTCGATGGGCAGAGTGGGCAGGCCGTTCAGTTCCAGCCCGGCGGTATGCCCGGCAATGTACTGGTAGTAGCCCTGTGCGGCGATCATCGCGCCGTTGTCGCCGCAGAACTTCAGTTCCGGCAGGTAAACCTTGGCACCCAGCTTCTGGGCACCGTCATTTACCAGCTGGCGCAGACGGCCGTTGGCGGCTACGCCGCCGGCAAGGCACACCTGCTTTGCTCCGGTATCGGCAGCAGCCAGCAGCAGCTTTTCGGCCAGAATGCCCGCAATGCGCTCCTGAAAGCTGGCGGCAAGGTCGGGTACGTTCACTTCCTCGCCCTTCATCTGCGCCTTGTTCACCTCGTTGAGCACGGCGGTCTTTAAGCCGGAAAAGCTCACGTTGTACTTGCCCTCCACATGGGGTACCGGCAGGCGGTAGGCCTTGGGGTCGCCGGTCTTTGCGGCGGCGGCTACGCTGGGGCCGCCGGGGTAGGGCAGACCCAGTGTGCGGGCCACCTTGTCAAAGGCTTCGCCCGCAGCATCGTCTACGGTGTGCCCCAGAATGTGGTAGTGGGTGTAGTCCTGCACCTCCACGATATGGCTGTGCCCGCCGGACGCTACCAGACACAAAAAGGGCGGCTTGAGTTCCGGGTGGGTCAGGTAGAGCGCGGCGATGTGTCCCCGCAGATGGTGCACCGGCACCAGCGGTTTGCCCGCCGAGTAGGCCAGACCCTTGGCAAAGTTCACGCCCACCAGCACTGCGCCGATGAGCCCCGGCGCAAAGGTGACAGCCACGGCGTCCACGTCCTCCATGGTCTTGCCTGCGTCCAGCAGGGCTTTTTTGACCGTAGCACTGATAAACTCGCAGTGGCGTCGGCTGGCAATCTCCGGCACAACGCCGCCGTACAGCGCCTGCTCTTTGACGCTGGTGGAGATGACGTTGCTCAGCAGGTGCCGTCCGTCCTCCACCAGTGCAGCGGCAGTTTCGTCACAGGTAGACTCGATTCCGAGAATGATCATTTTAGTGTGCC
>ERZ1034691.487-NODE-487-length-31258-cov-27.221934_pt1 | contig 31258 bp, 31 predicted proteins | sample MGYA00520638_ERZ1034691 | MGnify/ENA primary metagenome ERZ1034691 (study PRJEB33766, sample SAMN09781763) | gut metagenome | biome: gut microbiome | host: Homo sapiens | place: Madagascar | study: EMG produced TPA metagenomics assembly of the PRJNA485056 data...
ATGTATATTAAGACTGGTTGCACCTTTGTTCTAATTGGTGTATATTCATATTTGTATATCAAATTAATAAACATTTAACAAGGAGATATAATGAGAGAAGAAACTGTAACCGTGAAAATCGACCACCCATTAGGTAGCACTGATGAAGATAACCCCTCGGTGGTCTATCCTATTAATTGTGGCTATGTAGATGTTGAAAGAACAGCCGGATTTTCTGAACTTGATAAACAGAGAGTTTATCTGTTAGGTGTAGATGTTGCCGTTGATGAATATATTGGAGAGCTTATTGCTGTAGCAAGACGCCGTGATGATCCTGAAACAGTCTGGATAATAGCACCTGAAAATATATCTTACACAATCCAGCAGATTGAAGAAATGATATATTTCGAAGAGCAGTATTACGATAGTTTTGTTGAAATAGTTGACGAAGAATTATGGGATGCCTATGATGAGAATGAAAAGCTGTTAGGCTTCGATTTAAAAAGAAGCCAGGCAAAGTCTTTACCTGATGGGGTATATCATGTCATTGTCAATGTATATACAATGACTAAAGATGGTAAGCTTCTTACGACAGAACGTTCACGAAATAAAACATACCCTCTTAAGTGGGAAGTTACAGGTGGTTCTATACTTAAAGGTGAAACAGCGGCTGAAGGTGCAGTTCGTGAGTTATATGAAGAGACTGGTATTAAGGTTTCTACTGATGACCTCATTGTGCTCTACAGCTATGTGGATAAACCTAAGCATGCCATATATCACAGTTACCTTAATTTAATAGAAAAAGAAGTCCATGTTACCCTTCAAGAAGGAGAAACCATGGACTACATGTATGTTCCGTATAAGGAATTTGATGAGCTTGTTAATTCTGACAGATTCGTTCCATCAGAACAGCGACGCTATAAGAATCAGGCAGTCTTTACAACACTTGCACGGTTCATTCCTGATTCAGCAGCTTCTACATAAGCAATTCCGTATGTTCCCGGACCTACATGAGTTCCAACAGAACAACCAATAGAGCTTACACCAACATTTCCATTAACATCCGATATGTAAGTAAGACTCTTATTAATAAATGTTTCTAAAGATTCAGAGCAGTTGATATGACCAAACATGAAATCTCTTGTAAGACTTAATCCGTCTTTGATGAGCTTATCATGCATAAGTTTTTCAGCTGCTTTTTTTCCTCTTGTTTTTCCAATGACAACAACTTTTCCATCTTCAATACTTACAACCGGTGTTATATGAAGCATTGTTCCTGCAAATGCAGCCGCTCCTGAAAGTCTGCCTCCCATTTTAAGATATTTAAGCGAGCCGACAACAGCTGTAAGCTTGATGTATTTTGACATCTCTGTACATGCAGCAGCGATATCAGATACATTTACACCGGCATCTCTTAACTTGACGGCTTCTCTGATTAGAAGGGCAGTTCCAATTGATGCACTTCTTGAATCTACCATGTATAATTTCTTTCCTGTTTCATCTTCAACATCAGAAGCAGCAAGATAGGCACTCTGATATGTTCCTGATAAATCAGAAGATATGAATATTCCTAGTACATCATCCCCGTCAGCAACAGCTTCATTAAATACTTTCATGAATGCATCAGGGCTTGGCTGTGAAGTCTTAGGTAATTCATCACATTCAGCAAGTCTTGTATAGAATTCCTCATGTGTTATCTCAACTCCATCTAAGAATTCTTCATCCCCAAACCTTACAGATATTGGAACAATCTGAATCCCCATCTTTCTTGCATCTTCTTTAGATATATCACATGTGCTGTCAGCAATAATTCTTAACATAATCATACTCCTTTAAAGATTTCAATATACTTTGATATTCAAAGTTTCTTTATGTGATAGTATCATGAGATAATGTGGTTGTCAATAGTGATTTGATAATCAAAGTTTTAGCAGGAAATTCTTGAATAGAAATATGTTATTTAAATATCATCATGTGTTTTTTTCGTATTTATATATACACAGAATTGATATAATCAATATAAATATATTCTAATTAAAAATGGGGTGTGTAAAGAATTATGAATATTACAAAACTAGTATTGGGTGCATGCAGCACAAATGTATATATTGTTTCTTCAAATAAGAAAAATGCAATTCTGATTGACCCAGCAGATAATGCTGCTGAAATTATTAAAACAATAGAAGAAAATGGATTATGTCTTAAATACATTTTTATAACACATGGTCATACAGATCATATTTTAGCATTAAAAGAAGTGAAAGAATATTTTAATGTACCTGTTATTATATCTAAAATTGATGCCGGACGACTTGAAGACGAAGAACTTATTAATGAAAGACCTTATGTTAAAATACCTTATAAAGCTGTAAAAGCCGATATATTAATTTGCGAAGACGATATTATTAATCTTGATGAATTATCATTTTCTTTCTTAGGTATGCCAGGACATACAGACGGATCAATGGCAATCATTGTTAATGATAATATTTTCTCTGGTGACACCATTATGTTTGAAAAACATGGTAAAACATCTTTACCTGGCGGAAATGAGAAATTACTTATTTCATCAATAGAAAAAATGATGAACACTTTAATTGGCGATTACAAAATATTCCCTGGTCACAGACAAGAGACATCTCTTGATCATGAACGTAAGTGCAGACTAAGTACTGTTATTACAGGTTATTAATTTTTTATCTTAATTTGCGTCTTGTAATTGTAAATAACATATTTCTTGACATATTTTAAAATAAGCATTAAAATCATGCACTTAGGACAGTATCATTTTCGAAATTCACACAAGAGGTTTCATCAATTATGGCAAAAGATTTAACTCAGGGCAGAATTATGCCTATGTTAATTAAATTCACAATTCCACTTATACTGGGAAATATATTTCAGCTTACTTATAATGCGGTTGACTCCATTATTGTCGGAAGATTTGTTGGAAAAGAGGCACTGGCTGCTGTTGGAATATGCAATCCAATAACTACACTCATTATTCTTTTCCTTAACGGATTATGTATGGGTGCAAGTATTCTTATGGGTAATTATTTCGGCGGCAAGAAAATGGACACACTTTCCCGCCAGATAAGTACAACTATGATATCAGGTATGATATTCTCACTTGCACTTACACTGATTGCAATAGTATTTACAAGACCTATTCTTATGCTTGTTCAGGTTGACAGATCAATTATGACACTTACAACCCAGTACTTAAGAATAATCATGTTAGGACTCATCTTCACATTCCTTTATAACTTTTTCTCAAGCACTTTAAGGGCATTGGGAGATAGTGCAACACCACTGTATTTCCTTATCATAAGTGCAGTTTTAAATGTATTTGGTGACCTTTTCTTTGTTGTTGTCCTGAAAGCCGGCAGCAATGGATGTGCAGTTGCAACTGTAGTGAGCGAGGCTCTCTGCTGTGTATTCTGCATGGTATATATTAAATTCAAAGTACCGATTCTGTGTCTTGGCAAGAAGTGGCTTGTATTTGACCGCTCACTGCTTAAGAAAACTATAAGCTACGGCTGGGCATCTGCTATGCAGCAGGCTACTGTACAGCTTGGTAAAATAGGAATACAGGCTATTATTAACACTATGGGCGTTTCGGTTTCAGCCGCATTTGCAGTAGTAAACAGAATTGATGACTATGCATATACACCTGAGCAGAACATTGCACACGGAATGACAGCAATGATGGCACAGAACAAAGGTGCTGGAAGAGATGACAGAGTAATCAAAGGCTTTAAAGCCGGTATTATTCTTGAGATAATATATGGAATCTTCATATTCTTTGTATGTTTCGTATTTGCAGGACCACTTATGAAGCTATTTACTTCTGATACCGAAGTTATAAGACATGGTGTGATATATCTTAAACTTATCTCTGTCATGTACATATTGCCTGCATTGACTAATGGTATTCAGGGATATTTCAGAGGAATCGGCGACTTAAAGATTACCCTGCTTTCAAGCTTTATCAATATGGGTGTCCGTGTACTTGCCGCCATACCACTTGTATTTGCATTAGGCATGGGAATAGAAGCACTTCCTTTTTCTTATCTTGCAGGCTGGATTGGCATGCTTATTGCAGAAATACCTCTGCTTGTTAAGAATTACAGAGCATATATCAAAAGTATAAATTAAAATCCATGCACAAAGCAATTATAACTTTGTGCATGGATTTTTCTTTTCTCATCTTCTAAACATTTTTCTTTCTCATAAGCAACGCACCAATACCTATAAGTACGACACCGATTATACAGCCAGATAATAAAATAATGAATAATACGTTTCCATTAATACTAAGATCTGTGCTCCAGTCAGACAGGTTCATATTACTTATAGCAATTGCCTTATCTTTATAAAGAATAAACTCAAGAAAATCATTAGCAAAAACAACCCATATTACAGAAATTATCGTACTAATTCCGGCTCTCATCAGTCCATGAACCGGAAGATATCTGATTACAAGGAATACTACCCACACGCCAGTCATAAGTACAATGGCAACAGTATATCCTTCCCTGATTCCTGCCATCCCAGAATGATAATACACTATAAACATTGTAAGAAACAGCCACAAAGTATCCCATGTCATTGTTATAAGTGCCTTCTTATCACTAAGTACCGGTGGAAGCTTAACCAGACATATCACTATCGGGAACAATACTATTGATATACCAAATACTGTAGGTATAGCCCATAACAGGAAGTTTCCTCCACCATTCATACGGTCAACGAAGAACAGTATAAGCATCAGCGAAGTAACTCCTGCAAAAATACATTTTAACAGACGATTATTAGTGGACATAAGCGGAACTACCGTAAGTGCTGCGACAAGCAGCATAGAAGCAGTAACAACCGAGAATACACCTAATCCCATGCCGGTAGCAAGCTGCACTATAAATGTAATGACAATTGGCAGTAGAAGTATTGCGGCAATCACAACTCCTGCCTTGTATGCTGCATTACGCTCTATTTTTGCATGTCTTTCGAGTACTCCCTTTGATTCCTTTGCAAGTACTTCATCAACGTTATTTTCTTTTAATTCATTATACATTTTCTGGCAGTCATTACAGCCTGGCAGATGCTTTTCAACAAATCTGCGGCTCTCTTCGCTGCATGCATTGTCATAATAAAGTGGCAGTAAATCCTGCACGATATCACATTCTTTATTACTCATATCTAATCAATCCTTTCTTTTATTTTTAATCTGGCCCTATGATAAGTTACTCTGGCCCAGTTCTCAGTTTTTCCAAATACCATTCCAATCTGTGCAAATGTGAGTTCTCCAAAAACTCTCAACTGAAATACCTCTTTATACGGCTCCGGTAGTTCATGAAGAACCATATGAATCTGCAAAGCAGAATCTGTATCCGAAACTTTATCCGCCAGATCCGCCGTCTGCTGCGGTAAAGTCTCATCAAGCTCAGAAAACTTCTTATTTTTCCTGCATTCATCAATTGCAAGATTCTTAGCAATACTGCAAAGCCATGTGAGCTCACCCGCCTTGCCCTCATACGGGCGTTTGGCAGTCATAGCTTTGTAAAAAGTATTTTGTGTGATTTCTTCAGCAAGAGACTGATTCTTTACTATAGTAAACACATAAGAATACACCTGCATATAATAGGAATTGTACAATTTCTCGTAATTCAGAACTGGTCACCTCCTTCCGTCTTACATAGGTTAGACGCACGAAATGGATTTTCGTTACAACATTTTCAGAATATTTTATAGAATTTTTTAAAATGTGTCAAAAAATGTATGCCAAAGGTACATGCAGATGTGTTATTATACATATTGAATTTGATTCAGGAGAATTAATTATGATTAGAAAAGAACAGCTGCGTCTATACGCAATCACAGATACAAGCTGGCTTAACGGAGCCAGTCTCATTGATGTTGTTGAAAATGTATTAAAAAACGGAGCAACATTTTTACAATTAAGAGAAAAAAATGCGTCACATGAAGAAATTGTTGCAAAAGCAAAAGCAATTAAGCCAATTGCACGAAAATATGGAGTACCATTCGTTATTGATGATGATGTGCAGGCGGCACTTGAAGCTGACGCTGACGGAGTACATATCGGACAAAGTGACACTGACTATATGACTGCAAGAAGTATTCTTGGAGATAATAAGATTATCGGCATGACCGCCAAGACAGTAGAACAAGCGAAAGAAGCTGAAAGACTTGGTGCAGATTATATCGGAACCGGTGCTGTATTTGGCTCAAGTACCAAAAAGGATGCTGTATACATGCCTCGTGAGCGACTGATTGAAGTTGCAGGTTCAGTTAATATCCCTATCGTTGCAATCGGCGGTATTGATTACGACAACTGCGGTGAGCTTGCAGGCACTGGTGTTGACGGGATTGCTGTTGTTTCAGCTATATTTGCCGCTGATGATCCTGGACTTGCTACGAAAGAGCTTTACTTAAAGACTGGCCGTGTATTTAATTATCACAGGGATTTCATATTTGACATGGACGGAACTATTCTTGATTCTATGCCTTACTGGAGAAATGTTTCCAAGGAATACGCCATGAAGTATGTTGATAAGTTACCTGATGACTTTGACGAGCGTACTTATGTAATGGACCTTGATGAATGTTCTGCTTATTTCCGTGATGAATTAGGCATAAACACTGATGCAGCAACTATGCGACAGACTGCTGTGGATATTATGACAAGACACTACAGCACAGATATTCCGGCTAAAGACGGAATGCTTGAATTAATCAGACGTGAGCATGAAACCGGTTCTTGCATGTGCATATTTACAAGCTCTGACAGAGGCTGCGTTGACGCTGCACTTAACCATCTCGGAATAGCTGACTGTTTTAACAACATTTTTACAGTATATGACATTCCGTATAATAAAAAGAATCCGGAAAGCTACAAGCTTATCGCTGAAAAAATGCATTTTAAACCGGAAGATACATGGGTATATGAAGATGTTCTTCACGGCATTGAATCTGCAAGACAGGGTGGATTTAAGATATGTGCTGTATATGATGAGGATTCTAAGAAGCATTGGAACGAAATCTGCGCACTTGCAGACGAAATAAGAGATATAAGAAATGATTGAGGATTAGTAATGAAGAAAAAAGTTGTTGTCGGCATGTCAGGGGGCGTTGATTCCTCTGTTGCCGCTTATCTATTAAAGGAACAGGGATATGATGTAATAGGTGTGACTATGCAGATATGGCAGGACGATGCAACAGAAGCCGCTGAGAACGGCTGCTGCGGTATCAGTGCTGTTGATGATGCAAGGCGTGTTGCAGGTCAGCTTGACATCCCATATTATGTAATGAATTTTAAGAATGAGTTCAAATGTAATGTAATCGACTATTTTGTTGACGAATATAAAAAAGGCCGTACACCTAATCCATGTATCGCCTGCAACCGTTATGTAAAGTGGGAATCTCTTCTTAAGAGAAGTCTTGAAATAGGAGCAGATTACATTGCAACAGGACACTATGCAAGAATCCACCAGCTTCCTAATGGCAGATACACTATATGCAATTCAGTAACTTCCAGGAAAGACCAGACCTACGCCCTTTATAATCTTACACAGGATCAGTTATCACATACACTTCTTCCTATTGGTGATTATACTAAGGATCAGGTTCGTGAAATTGCATCTAAGATTGGTATTACGGTTGCCAAGAAGCCCGACAGTATGGAAATATGCTTTATTCCTGATAATGACTATGCAGGCTTTATAACACGTGAAACAGGCTATACTTCTGTTCCCGGTAATTTCATTGACGTCAATAGCAATGTAATTGGAAGACATCAGGGTATCATACACTACACAGTTGGTCAGAGGAAAGGTCTTGGACTTGCTCTTGGAAAGCCGGCATTTGTTGTTGCTATACGCCCTGAAACCAACGAGGTTGTAATCGGTGATAATTCAGATGTGTTCTCACCTAAGCTTTACGCCAACAACCTTAATTTCATGTCGATACCTTCACTTGAAGGTGAAATGCGTGCCAAAGGTAAAATCCGATACAGCCATGAAGGTTCTATGTGTACTGTAAAGATGTTTGATGAGAATACTATTGAATGTACATTTGACGAGCCTGTTCGTGCCGTAACACCAGGTCAGGCGCTTGTATTATATGACGGGGACAATGTACTTGGCGGTGGAACTATTATTTAATTATTTTTTTAATTAATAAGGACAATATTATGGAAAAACTTATATATATGGATAACGCAGCAACTACATCAACCGCACCAGAGGTTGTGTCTGCAATGCTTCCATTCTTTACTGAATATTACGGCAATCCTTCTTCTGTATATAATTTTGCCCAGAAAAGCAAGATGGCTATTGAAGATGCAAGGGAAATTATAGCTGACAGTATTGGAGCTGCAAAAAGCAATGAAATATATTTTACAGGCGGTGGAAGCGAGTCTGATAACTGGGCTTTAAAGTCTGTTGCATTCGGCCTTAGAGATAAAGGAAACCACATAATAACAACTAAGATAGAGCATCATGCAATTCTTAATACATGTGCATATCTTGAAAAGAATGGATTCGAGGTAACTTACCTTGATGTTGACAGCGAGGGCTTTGTTTCATTAGAAGATATCGAGAATGCCATCACTGACAAAACAATTCTTATAAGTGTTATGTTTGCCAATAATGAAATCGGAACAATTGAACCTGTCCGGGAAATAGGTGAGATTGCACATAAGCATGGCATTCTTTTTCACACTGATGCAGTTCAGGCTATGTGTCATGTCCCAATTAATGTCACAGAGATGAATATTGACCTGTTAAGTGCAAGCGCACACAAGTTCCACGGTCCTAAAGGCGTCGGTTTCATGTACATGAAGAATACCGCTAAGTTAGAGCCTTTCATCCATGGCGGGGCACAAGAGCGTGCAAGACGCGCTGGAACAAGCAATGTTCCAGGCATTGTCGGCATGGGTCAGGCTGTAAAGCTTGCCTTAGGTACACTTGATAAAGATACACATACAATTATTAATATGCGTAATTATATTGTTGACAGAATTCTTGGTGAGATTCCTGACGTTACTTTTGATGGACCTTGTATTGATGCTAATGCCGATGTCAATGCTGTTTCGGTAGGTTTGCCCATGTGCAGCCTGAAGCGTCTTCCGTCTAATATGCATTTCTGCTTTAAAGATGTTTCGGGTGATTCTTTACTTATTATGCTTGATATGAACGGTATATGTGCATCCAGCGGTTCAGCATGTGCTGCAGGCTCAATCGACCCTTCACATGTGCTTCTTGCTATCGGACGAAGCAAAGGTGAAACTAAAGGTGCTTTAAGATTAAGCATAGATAAGGATTTAACCAAGGAAGATGCTGACTATACAATAGATGCACTGAAAGCCGCTGTTGCAAGGCTGCGTAGGTAGACTTTGCGGATAACCTGCCAGAGTATACTTCGCTATTAATCTGCACTGATAATGGATAACAACTTAGTTAGCATGAATTATTTGGAATACCTACTAACCAACTATGAATTCTTAATTGAGTAGGTTTTTATTACAGCTGATGTTTCTGTTGAATAGCATAAAGACCCACTCATACAACTTTTCTATATATTTTAGTGGGTCTTTTTCGCTATCTAAGCTATTTTATCAGCACATTTGCAACACTTTTTCTTCAAAATAACCCACGAAACATATATTAACTTCCCTTCTAGTAGGTTTCTGCAGATAATCAAAGATTAATTCATGAAAAAAAGCCTACTATTTTATTATCTTATCAGAGTATAGTAGGACTCCAGCAAAATTCATACAATAATACAGCCAATTCTAAAACACCTCCCAATACACACTGCAAAACAAATCCAAATACACATCCCAAAGCACAACCAATACACATTTCCAAAATATTTTCAAAAAATATCATACAAACCTATTGACATAGTAGGGATAAGGGTTTATATTATCATCAACATCAAGAAAGCAATACATTTTTGAAATAAATTAAAAAGGATGGTAATTAATTATGGCAAAGAAATCTTACTCAGAAAGAAATTTAAAGTTTGAAACATTACAGCTTCATGTAGGACAGGAACAGCCTGATCCGGTAACAGATGCTAGAGCAGTACCTATTTACCTTACATCATCATATGTATTCCATAACAGCCAGCATGCTGCTGACAGATTTGGTCTTAAGGATGCAGGTAACATCTACGGACGTCTTACTAATCCAACAGAAGATGTATTCGAAAAGAGAATCGCAGCACTTGAAGGTGGTGTAGCAGCACTTGCTGTTGGTTCTGGTGCAGCAGCTTTAGCTTATGCTTTCCAGGCACTTGCTCATGCAGGAGATCACATCGTAGCAGCTAAGAATATCTACGGCGGAACATATAACCTTCTTGCACATACACTTCCAGATTACGGAATTGAAGCTACATTCGTAGATCCTTTTGATTATGATGCTATTGAAGCAGCAATCAAGCCTAATACTAAAGCTGTTCAGATTGAAACACTTGGAAATCCTAATTCGGAAGTTGTTGATATTGAAAGAATTGCTAAGATTGCACATGCACATAACATTCCACTTGTTGTTGATAACACATTTGCAACACCTTACCTTGTAAGACCTATCGAATATGGTGCTGATATCGTTATCCATTCAGCTACTAAGTTCATCGGTGGACATGGTACAACACTTGGTGGTGTAATCGTTGATAGTGGTAAGTTCGACTGGGTTGGAGCTGCTGATAAGTTCCCATGGCTTGTTGAGCCAAATGTATCATATCATGGTGTAAGCTTTGCTAAGGATACAGCACCTGCTGCATTCGTTACATATATCAGAGCTATTCTTCTTCGTGATACAGGAGCAACAATTTCTCCAGTTCATTCATTCATCTTCCTTCAGGGACTTGAAACATTATCACTCAGAGTTGAGAGACATGTAGAGAACGCATTAAAGGTTGTTCAGTACTTAAAGGATCAGCCATTAGTTGAGAAGGTAAATCATCCTTCAATCTCTACTAACGAAGAACAGCAGGCTCTTTATAAAAAGTACTTCCCTAACGGCGGTGGTTCAATCTTTACATTTGAAATCAAGGGCGGTGCTGCTGAGGCACAGAAGTTCATTGATAACCTTGAGTTATTCTCACTTCTTGCTAATGTTGCCGATGTTAAGTCATTAGCAATCCACCCGGCAAGCACAACTCATTCAGAGTGCAACGAAGCTGAGCTTCTTGATCAGGGAATCAAGCCTAACACAATCAGACTTTCAATTGGTACAGAGAATATTGATGATATCATTGAAGATCTTGATGAAGCATTCAAGGCTTTACAATAATTTGTATCGACACATTCTTTACATATCCGACTAATGCTGATAAAATATATTTAATTAATAAATCGTGAATGTTTAGGAGGATATGTAATGTTTTGTCAATTATTTGGTAAATTTCTTATCGAAAAAGAGGTTATAGATAAGAATAAGTACAATTCTATAATGGAAAGGCTTGCAGAATCAAGAGCAAAGCTTGGTGTAATTGCTGTAGCTGATGGCATTATTACTGAGAAACAGGCGAATGAAATTAATCATTTACAGACAACTAAGGATGCAAGATTTGGTGAAATTGCTGTTGGAGAGGGTTATATTACTGAAGAACAGTTAGATGTTCTTCTTAAAAAGCAGGGAAGTGCCTATGCAATATTCCTTTCTGTTCTTTCAGAAGCAGCCGATATATCGGTATCGAAGGTTGATGAGCTTCTTAAGGAATTCCAGAAGGAGCATGGTTTTACTGATGAGGATATGGATGGTCTTAAGAATGATGATTTAGAACAGATTGTTCCGATATTTGCCTTTTCATCAAAGTCATATGTAACTGATATATGCAGGCTTGCACTTTCTAATATAGAAAGATTTGTAACCTCTGATTTCTATATAGATAGAATTAAGCATATTTCACAGCTTGAATACAGATGTCTTGCTGGTCAGAAATTAGAAGGTGACCTTGATATTATTGTTGGTTTTGCAAGTGTTGGTGAACAGACAGCTATAGTTGATATAGCTAATGGATTCTCTCATAGTAATATAGCTAATCTTGGAATAGAAGTGTACGATGCTATAGGTGAATTTACTAACTGTATAAGCGGATTATTTGCATCAGCACTTTCTAAGAAGGGCAGCATGTTGGAGATTACTCCACAGTTTGCTTATGAAAACCAGTTTGCCAAAGGAGATGCTTATGTACTCCCTATTCATATCCATGACAGTGAAGTTCTGCTTTTCATATCTGCCTCTGATGAAACCAAAGCTGGAGATATGCCTGTTGTAAGAAAGATTATGGCAAAAGCAGGTGGAGAAGTGACATTAGACAGCAAAGGAACAGTAGTTATCGTTGATGATTCTGGAATGTCAAGAAAGATTCTGCGTGATATTCTTGAAGAAGCCGGTTACGCTGTATTAGCTGAAGCAACTGACGGATTAGAGGGCGTACTTGCTTATAAGACATATTACCCTGATATAATTACACTTGATATTACAATGCCTAACATGGATGGAACAGAAGCTCTTAAAGAAATTAAGGCTTATGACTCTAATGCCAAAGTAATTATGATAACTGCTGCCGGACAGCAGCATAAAGTAATTGAGGCTCTTAAGCTTGGTGCCAAACGTTTTATTACCAAGCCATTTGACAAAGAAGAGATTCTTAAGAATATTGAAGAAGTTCTTGAGGGTTAATAAAAATAATGGGATGATACCTTTAGTGATATCATCCCATTATTTTTATTTATTCTTTCTAAAATGCACTTCTGGAACTGCCAGACTGTCATATGTGACATGTGGCTTATCTGTATTATCATCCTGGACAATATCTGATGATATATCCGGATCATCTTCTTCACTTCCTGAATCTTTCTTGTGTATCTCAGGAATAGCAAGATTATCATACGACAGACTATAATCCTTTTCAGATGTATTCACTTTATTTTTTACCTTTTTGAATATATTAAACATATTTAACTCCTCTATAATTATAATATATTGATAAAAAAAGTTATAACCAGACTATTCAGGAAATCTGCAAAAAGACTTCCTATAAGTGGTATTAACAGATAAGCCTTAACTGATGGAACATATTTATCACATACTGCCTGCATATTTGCCATGGCATTAGGCGTTGCTCCCATTCCAAATCCACATGTACCTGCAACAAGAACTGCTGCATCATAATCTCTTCCCATAATATTGAATACAATAAAGTATGTAAATAAAACAATAACAATTATCTGTGCACCAAGAAGTATAACAAGCGGAAGAGCTAGTGATGCAAGCTGCCATAACTTAAGTGTAATCATAGCCATTCCCAGAAATAATGATAAACTTATACCTCCAAGGTCGTTAATTTCTCCCATATGAATAACAAGCTTTCCATTTCCTGCATATTCTGCAATGTTACGCATAAGCGCAGCTGCAATCATGGCCCCGATGTATATAGGAAAAGTAAGTCCTGTCTTCGTAAGAGCCCATGAAAAAATAGTTCCTATACCAATAGCAATAATAAGCTGGAATACGGCTGATGCATACATTCTGGAATGTCTTTCATGCTTCTTTTCGTCTTCAATAAGAAGACTGTCATCCTCTGGAATTGCTGTATCTAAAAGGTTTTTCTTCTCAATAAGTCTCTTGCCTAATGGTCCTCCTACAAGACTTCCAAATATAAGACCAAATGTAGCTGCAGCAGTACATATTGTCGTTGCACCCTTAACATTAAAATCTTCAAGTACCGGTCCAAATGCACCCGCAGTACCATGTCCGCCAACCATAGGTATTGAGCCTGTACACATTCCTATAAGTGAATCAAGCCCAATAACCTTAGATAAACCTACTGCAACACCATTCTGTATAAATATAAGTACTATAACTAATCCTAAAAAAATCACCATAGACTTTCCGCCCTTTTTAAGTACTTTAAGATTAGCCTGAAATCCTACGGATGTAAAAAAGAATACCATGCATACTTCTTTAAGTGTGTCATCAAATGAAAACTCTAGTATATGAGTAACATAACATATACATGTAAATATAGCAAACAACAGTCCTCCTACAACAGGTGCCGGTATACAGAACCTTTCAAGGAATTTAATTTTCTTTCGTAAATAGCTGCCTAGAAGCAGTACAAGTACCGCAATAGCCAGCGTCTGATACATATCTAACTGAACCTTCATTAAATTTCTCCATTCTTTATAGCATTAACCTGATATACAGAATTATTCTGTCAAAACATTGATGCCACGCTCTGTATAATAAGCTGCTGCACCTGAATGGAACGGAATATCTACTCCATCAGCCGCCGTATTTATATCAAATGAAATATCAAGAGATGTAGCATACTTAAAATCATCAGCATGCTCATATATTGTCTTAGTCACATTCTTAATAACATCGTCTGAGAGTGACTGCTTTGCAATCAGAACTGCCTTAACACCAATAGTTGTCACATCAGAATCCTGACCATTATAAGTTCCTGCCGGAATAGTATATTTTTCACAGAGTGAATACGCTGATAACATCTTGTCTATGCATTTGTCATCAAGACTTATAAGACGTATGTCACATTCTTTAGACAACTGTCCTATAACTTCTGTTCTTGTTCCTGCTGTACAGAAAAATGCATCAATTTCTCCAGCTTTAAGTTTTTCTGCCGCTTCTGTATAATCCATATTGACCTTATTAATAAGCTCATCAGTAATTCCACTCATTTTTAATATCTGTTCTGCATTCTTTTCGGTTCCTGACTCTGATGCACCGACACTTACAGTTTTATTAATCAGGTCATCAATACCTGTAATTCCAGAATCTTTCCTTACAACAATCTGACAGCATTCTGTATAAAGTGAAGCAATCGCTTTGTAACCCTTCTGGTATTTTTTATCAGCAAATGTACCTGTTGCATTATATGCATCACTTAACAGGTCTGCCTGGACAATAGCAAGGTCTATATACCCATCAGATATAAGTCTTAAATTAGCAACCGAACCAGCAGTAGTCTTTGTTTCAAATGTATATCCATCAATCTCATTATCTGCCAGCTGTGTAAACGTGCTTGCAAATGAATAATACACTCCGCCTATATCTGCTGCACCAAACTTCAAATTCTTACTATGCCCGCTACATCCTGCCATCACAAACAATAAACAGGACATTAATACACATAATATTTTCTTCATTCATTTATCCTCTTAACAATAATTCTTTTTCATAAACTTTGCCATCCTTTATGTACATTCTAGGGACACGTTTACTTACTGCACATGTAAGCTCATAAGGAATTGTTCCTGCAAGCTGTGCCATATGTTCAATAGGATTAGCCTTACCAAATATCTCTACTTCACTTCCAACATCGACATTCATCTTATCAGTAAGATCAATCATGCACATATCCATACATATCTTGCCTCTCTGTGGAGCAGGACCTTCTTCAGTCATAAGCTCATATCTGTTAGAAAGGCATCTGAAATATCCATCAGCATATCCATATGGAACAACTCCCATTCTTGTCTTTCTGTCAGTCTTGTATATTCCTCCATAGCTTATTGCTGTTCCGGCAGGGTAAGTCTTGATTGTGCTTACTGTTGTCTTAAGTGACATAACAGGCTTTAGTCCAAGCTCCTGTGCAAAATCTCCATATCCATAAAGCAGAAGTCCTGGTCTTACCATGTCAAGCCATGTTTCAGGATATCTTGCAACAGCACCTGTATTGGCACAGTGTCTTATCTTGAATTTCTTTCCAAGTTTTTTCTCAACTTCATCAATCACACTGGTAAACAATTCAAACTGATGCTTAGTATAGCTTTCATATTCTTCTCCAAATTCATCAGATACTGCAAAATGTGTGAATATTCCCTCAGCATCAAGACCCGGAAGAGTACATCCTTCACATATTCCTTCAACACCGCTTTCAAAATAATCTCCATCGCACAGATATCCAAGTCTTGACATTCCTGTATCAACTTTAATATGAATCTTTAATGTACCACCACATTTAACAGCTTCCTCGCTGTATTCAAGTGCCTTAGCCCTGCATGTTACAGCCTGTGTTATATTATTCTTAATAAGTTCAGAAACTTCTTCTTTAGGTGTATGTCCAAGTATAAGAACCGGCATTGTAATACCATTGTGTCTTAATTCTACAGCTTCATCTATACTGCTTACTGCAAGATAATCTGCTCCGGACTCCTGTAAAAGTCTGCTTACCTGTACAGAACCATGTCCGTAAGCATCCGCTTTTACAACGCCTAAAAACTTAACATTTTCTCCAATTCTTTTCCGTAATGTTTCATAATTATGTGCAAGTGCATCCATATCTATTTCAGCCCATGTTCTTCTTAATGTTGAATCCATAATAATCTGCCTCCATTATCTAAACATATTTTAATATTTTACCATTTTATTGATGATTAGTGAATATTTTTTAAATTAATTTTAGGTTGATATTTTATATTAATGTCAGAACAAAGATAAAAGATATCAGATTGGAGAAATACATATGAAAAAGAACCTTTTTGCTTTATTAAATATGTGTACTATATTATTAAGCCTGTTCTTAACAGGATGTTCTGGAAAAGAATCTAAGATAACATTAAACAGCTCTCAGCCCGAATGCATTTTATCTAATAATGATAATATTGTTCTTGAGTCTTACACTAATGAATCAGTATTAGATGATGAAATCCCTGAACGCAGCATAACATGCTGGGGTGATAGTATGATGCAGGGAGCTGGATGTAACGAAGCATATATATACCTTGATAATGGTATTGAAGACATATCTTACTTTACAACTCCATCTGCTCTGCAATATTTTACATCAATCAATACCTACAACTTTGGTGTAGGTGGTGAGAATTCATATCAGATTTCTTTACGTGCGGGCGGAATTCCAATATACACTGACCGTGATATCTATATAACCGACCACTCATTAGCTTATGTAAAATTTGTTGATGAAAATGAAGAAACAATCGATATGGATGACTACAGCGGATATGGATATGAAGATAACACATATCCAGACACAGTATATATTAATGATGTTTTATGTTATGTCGAAAGAGCCGATGAAGGCTTATATATTTCTATATGTTCTGATGCAGACTGTGATTCTGTAACTGAAATGTATATTAACGCATGGACAAGGGTTATTCCTAAAGCAGCTTATGACCATCGCAATGATATTCTTATTCTTGAGATGGGAAGTAATGGTGGCTGGGAGAATGATTATGATGAACTTATAAAACAATATCAGAATATAATTGATAACAGCTATTATGCTGATTATATAATTGTTGGTGATACTGATAATCCGGGAGAATCAGCTGACATATATCAGGATGTATACGATAATAATGGTAATTATGCAGGACTTCATGCAACATTATGGGAACAAGCTCTGTATGATGCATTTGGAGAACATTTCCTTAACACCAGACTTTATCTTATGGAAAATGCATTATCTGACTGTGGACTTACACCAACTGAGAATGATATAATTGATATACAGACAGGCAATCTTCCTGAACAGATTCGTGCCGATTTCACACATTTTAACTCTTATGGATATTATTCCAAAGCCAAAGCTATATACTTAAAAGGTATAGAACTTGGCTACTGGAATTAATATTATTCGACTGGAGGATTATATATGAGAATATTATTAGTTGAAGATGACCGCTCATTATCAAGGGCAGTTTCAACTATATTACAGAAGAATAATTATTCTGTTGACTGCGTTGAAAATGGTCAGATGGCCCTTGATTATCTAGAAAAAGATATATATGATGCTGTAATTATGGATATTATGATGCCGGTAATGGATGGAATTACAGCTTTAAAGAATTTAAGAAAACGCGGCAGCAACATTCCGGTTCTTATGCTTACTGCAAAGACTGAAATAGATGATAAAGTAGAAGGGCTTGATAATGGTGCTAACGATTATCTTACCAAACCATTTGACACAAGGGAACTGCTTGCAAGAATCCGTGTACTTACACGCTCTGAAAAACAACAAGATAATGTTATTACACTTGGAAATATTTCGCTCAACACAACTACATGTGAATTATCTTCTCCTTCAGGTTCATTTCTTCTTACTAATAAGGAATATCAGATGATGCTGATGTTCATGAATAATAAAACTCAGGTTATTTCGGCAGAACATTTTATGGAGAAAATCTGGGACAGTGAATCTGATTCTGATATCAGCACCGTATGGACTTATATATCTTATCTCAGGAGAAAACTTGAAGCTTTAAAGTCTGATTATTCTATTGCTACAAGAAGAAATATGGGATATTATTTAAAAAATAACAACTAATATAAAGAAGGTATATAATGTCAAAAAATAATAAAGCATCTAATTATAATGAGAAAATGCTTACCCGCTTAAGAATACAATTCATTGTTCTTTCAATGGCAGTTGTAATAATTATGCAGGGATTTATAGTGTATACAAGTGTCAGAAACACATACAATAAGATGGTCGCTAAATCCGACCATCTTGTTTCGTCTATATATATTAATATTTTAGATAAGAAGCCAATTAAAGCAGATGCCAGGTATTTCTATATTACATTTGGTAAAGATAACCGCCCCAGAACCATTAATATCGATAACATATCTGATATTTCTGAAGATGAGGCTTTGGCAATATATTATAAGGCATATGAGACAGGCGAACTTGATGGATTTTACAATGGTTACAGATATTGCATATATGAAAAAGAGAAACGTACAATTGCTGTATTCGTACTTCGAAGTAATATGATAGATGATGTTAAGAAAACAGCTGTTTCGCTTATAGAATCATCATGTGCAGGTATTGCGGTTATGCTCCTGATTCTTATATTTACTTCAAAGCTTATCGTCATGCCTATTGCAAAAGCACACCGCAAGCAGAAAGAATTCATAACCTCTGCAAGTCATGAGCTTAAGACTCCGATTACAGTAATAAGAGCTGATGCTGATATATTACAGATGGATAATCCTGATAATGAATGGATTGAAGATATAAAGAAACAGGCAGAAAATCTTACAGCTATGACTAACAGTCTTGTATCACTTGCAAGAATGGATGAGCGCAACGGTCATATAAAACGTGTGGTTTTTCCTGTTTCTGACCTTGCAGAAGAAGCTGTGCACTCTTATAATGCACTTGCACTTGATTCAGGTAAACATTTTACCTACGATATTACACCTGACCTTACATGCTGCGGTAACGCATCATCAGTACGGCAGCTATTTACAATTCTTCTTGATAACGCATTTAAATATTCATCAGGTAAAGGTAACATAGACTTTAGATTATATTCTTCAGGAAGCTATATTGTTTTAATCGTAAGCAATGATGTTGATAATATTGATAAGAATCTTACTGACAGAATGTTTGACAGATTCTACAGGGCTGATTCAACATCCGCTAAGATAACCGGCTATGGCCTTGGTCTTTCGATTGCAAAGGCTATTGTTTCCGAACATAATGGAAGTATTAAAGCCAAAATGGATGGTCCTCACAGAATTATTATTAAAGCACAGCTTCATATTAAATAACACATATTGACCCAATTATGTTATAATGAAAAAGAATTTAGTGTAATGCTGAATTCTTTTTTTGTAGAGTGGAAAATTAACATGAGGGGAGAAATATTTTATGGAACCAGATTACAATAACAACTATCAGAACAGCTATCAAAGCAGTTTTCAGCCGAATGGATTTGATGACCTTCATCTTGACGATGAAGTATACGAGATTAAATCTGACAGAATTAATCCTGAAGATTTTTATCAACACAGTCAAAAGAAACGATATTCAGAAGTCAGTCTTAGAAACATGCCTGTTGTGCTTATTATAATCCTTGCTAATCTGCTTGCAGGCATTATGTGCATAATAGCAGGCAGTGACCATTTTGAAACAGGTGGACTTAATTACCAGTACATCCACAACAACAAAGAGTATATAAGACTTCTTACTTATATGTTCCTGCATGCTAATTTGCCACATTTTATTAATAATATGGTTGCGCTGTATCTGTTCGGTTCAAGACTTGAACCCCGTGTCGGTTCACTTCGTACTGCAATTATATATTTCGGTTCAGGACTTGCATCAGGCCTTGTATCTGTATATGTATCACACCTTATCAATCCCGATGTAATCCGCTTTGCTGCAGGTGCATCAGGTGCAATATTCGGTGTAATGTGTGCAACACTTTTTACTAATTTCAGTTCAAAAACTGATTCCAATAAGACAACTGTAATCGTATCTATTGCGTTAATTGTTGTATATGCTCTTATATCTAATGGTGCAAATGTAGATATCCTCGGTCATCTTGGCGGTGGAATAGCAGGTGGTATTCTTGTATTCATACTGTACCATGACAGTTTAGATGATGCATTTTCAGGAACAATTTCAACACTCCTTGCTGTCATACTCACATTAATAATATGCTTTATCGGTGTGACACGCGCAGGCATTGGTACTAAAGCCAGCGCAATGCAGGATTCAAGAATCGATACAGTAAAAGAACAGCAGATATTTCAGGATGAATCTATAACCTTTGGTCAATGTCTGGATAACAAATGTACAGACCCCGAATGGACTATTTTCAGTTCTACTGATAATAAAAAGGTTGTAGAATTCAACGGTAAAGTAGTATATAATAACATGAATTCTTCATTGAAGATTCAATTCACATATGATGAATCCATCAGTTACTGGACAATTAACTATATGGGACTAAATGGTACTGCAATGGATAGTAATGGTGCAGCTCTGCTTCTTAATTATCTGTGCAGCGATTATTTAAATTAGGAGGCGATGTACATGTCTAAGCTGTTTAAATCTGATGACGATGATTTTGGATATCTTGATGATTCTATTCATATTAACTGGAAAAAATTACTGCCTGTAATCATAATTGTTGCAGCAGCAGTAATTGCATTAATAATTGTATTTATTGTTTCTTTCGGTCATAGAGGGAAAAAAGTACCTGCAAATGCATCTTCAACCGAGGAGACTTCATCTGTCAGCGAAACAGATACCGACGGCAATAATACTTTAAGTGATAAGGACGAGAAAGAACAGGATCCTCAGTATTCCGACAATGATGGAGCAATGAATCAGGATGCAGGTAATGGTGCTTCTGTAATTCTTTCCAACAACACTAATGAAACATCAGATATCACTATCGGCGTAGATGTTTCCAAATTTCAGGGAACTATAGACTGGGCACAGGCTGCTTCATCAGGTGTTGATTTTGCAATGATAAGAGTTGGCTACAGAGCGCAGAAAACAGGCGTTATCTATGCTGACACCAATGCAAAGTATAACATGCAGCAGGCTGCCGCTAACGGAATCAAAGTCGGAGCATACTTCTTCTCCTCAGCAGTTAATGAAGCTGAAGCTATTGAAGAAGCAGACTGGGTTGCAGATTTTATAGCAGATTACAGCATAACTTACCCTGTAGCATTTGACTGCGAGGGCTTCAACACATCTGAAAGCAGACAGAAGAGCATGACTAAGGCTGAAAGAACTGCCGTAGCTGCTGCATTTTTACAGGAAATATATAATAAAGGCTATACACCTATGTTCTATGCCGCTTCATCTGAGCTTACCAATAACAGCCAGTGGAACACTGCAAGCTTAGAAAGCTCATATAAGATATGGGTTGCACAATATCCGTCAACGCCGTATCCAGAGACTCAATCCACATCATATGCAGGAACATGCAACATGTGGCAGTATACTAATCAGGGCAGGGTAGCAGGAATTGGTACAAATGTTGATATTAACGTTGCATATTTCGGTTATTCAGAAAGTAATAGCTCTCTAAGCGGTGAAACTGCAGCTGCCGCATCGCCAGATGTAGAAGCAGGCATGGTATTCACATCTGTTAATGATACCGTTACTGCCAAAGATGAAGTAAGGCTTCGTGACAAGCCTAGTCAGGATACAGACGCAACAGTAATTGCAACACTTGTCAATGGTGAAACAATTACACGGTCTGGAACAAGCAGCAGCGGCTGGTCAAGACTTGTATACAATGGACAGACTGTATACGCTGTTACAAGTTACTTAACAACAGACCTTACACCTAAAGCAACTGAAAGTCCCACAACCGGATTTAACACGAAATTCACAGACTGTAACGATACTGTAACTCCTAAGGAAGAGGTTAATCTTAGGAATAAGCCTAGTGTGACAGATGCAGATTCTGTTGTTGTTGCAACTGCTAAAAAAGGCGAGCTTTTTACCAGAACCGGTTATAATACTGAGGTTGGCTGGTCAAGGGTTGTATATAACGGACAGACACTTTACTGTGTTACAAGCCTGCTTTCTATCCAATAAATTTAAAATGTCAGGAGAATTATTGTGAGTGTTATAATCACTGATTTATGCAAAACCTTTGATGACAATGAAGTTCTTAAAAATGTCAATATAACCCTTAAAGATAATTCTATATATTGTCTTATGGGAGCTTCCGGCATTGGAAAAACAACGCTTTTAAGAATTCTAATGGGACTCGAACATGCTGATTCCGGCAGTATGTCCGGTATAGATATCAAAAGCATATCTTGTATGTTTCAGGAGGACAGGCTTATTCCTTATCTTTCTGCAATAGACAATGTCAGAATCGTGCTTCGTGGAAAAAACAATAGGGAAGAAGTCCGTAATAATCTGTTATCAATTCTTCCAGATGATAGTCTTGATATGCCTGTAAGTTCATTATCCGGTGGAATGAAAAGGCGTGTTGCACTTGCAAGAGCATTATCATATCCGGGCAAATTAATAATACTTGATGAACCATTTACAGGTTTAGATAAGGATACTAAATTAAATGTAATAGATTATATCTTAAAAATGCGTAACAACCGTACTTTGCTTATTGCCACTCATGGAACTGATGATGCTGATTTGTTAGGTTCCAAAATAATAAAGCTTGACTAAATGACAAAGGGAGACTGTCTTATGGCAATCTCCCTTATTTTAATATTATGTAACTACATTTCTTCGATAATCTTTCTTGCAACATATACGCCACTGGCAGAAGCGTGTGATAATGAATGTGTAACGCCACTTCCGTCACCAATTATGTATAAGCCCTTATATCTTGTCTCAAGGTTGCTGTCAATCTCAACTTCCATGTTATAGAACTTAACCTCAACGCCATACAGAAGTGTATCATCATTGGCAGTTCCCGGTGCAATTTTATCAAGTGCGTAAATCATCTCTATAATTCCATCAAGAATTCTTTTTGGAAGTACAAGACTTAAATCACCCGGAGTAGCAGCAAGAGTAGGCTTTACAAGTCCCTCCTCAATTCGCTTCTCTGTACTTCTTCTTCCTCTCATAAGGTCTCCGAATCTCTGGACAATAACCCCGCCTCCAAGCATGTTGGAAAGTCTTGCAATACTTTCACCGTATCCGTTGCTGTCCTTGAACGGCTCTGAAAAATGCTTTGCAACAAGAAGCGCAAAGTTGGTGTTCTCTGTCTGCTTCTCAGCGCCTTCATAGCTATGTCCGTTAACTGTTACAATTCCGTTAGTGTTCTCATTAACTACGATTCCATTAGGATTCATACAGAAAGTTCTTACAAGGTCCTCAAATTTCTCTGTTCGATATACAATCTTGCTTTCGTACAGTTCATCTGTAAGATGTGCAAATATAACTGCAGGAAGCTCAACACGCACACCGATATCCACACGGTTAGACTTTGTTGGAATCTCAAGCTTCTGACAGACATTTTCAATCCATTTGCTTCCGCTTCGGCCAACTGAAACAATACATTTGTCACAGTCCATGTACTCATCCTTATAGAATACTCTGTAGCCGCCATCAATCACTTCAATATTGCTTACAGGAGTATTAAAATAGAAGTCTATATGGTCCTTCATCTCATTATACATATTTTCAAGAACAACATAGTTAATGTCTGTTCCAAGATGTCTTACTGACGCATCAAGAAGCTTTAACTTGTTCTGCATGCATAAAGTCTTGAACTTAGTACCTGCTGTCGAATACATGTGAGTCTCTTCACCACCATGTGATGTATTAATTGTATCAACATACTTCATCAGGTCGATTGCCTGATCCCTGCCGATATACTCATAAAGAGTTCCACCGAAATCATTAGTTATATTATATTTACCATCTGAAAATGCACCAGCACCACCAAATCCGTTCATAATCGCACATGTTGGACATTTAATACACGATTTAACATTCTTGCCGTCTATAGGACATTTTCTCTTCTCTAATGTGTTGCCTTCTTCAAACACAGCCACTCTGGTTTCGGGTGACTTTTTCATAAGCTCGAACGCAGAAAAGATTCCGCCCGGTCCGGCTCCAATAATAATAACATCGTATTCCATACTTTATCCTCCTCGGAGAAATTTCTTAGGATATTATATCATAGAATCGGGGTTATGTGGTATAGTGTAGGTATTAATTAGAGTATTTAGCATCAGACTACTTATTGATGAGCAGGGTATTATCATCAAGGCTAATGATAAGGTCAAAGCAGCAGATGATGTTGAAAATATGCTTAAGGAATTAAGTTAATATAATAAAATTATTTTGGAAGATGAATGGCGGAATTTTATGACAGAAAAAGATTGGGAAAAGCTCCTTAGAATAAAGACTACCGGCAGGGATGACTCCAGATCAGACACATACAGGTATCCGTATGAACCAACTTCTTACGAAGTGCTTAACAAGCTGGCCAACACCGGAATCATCGGCAAGAACAATACTTTGCTTGATTATGGCTGTGGGAAAGGACGAGTCAGTCTTTTCATGGCTTACCAAACCAAATGTCACTCTATTGGCATAGAATACGACAACCGTATATTTGAGCGTGCCATAGCTAATAAAGAGAGCAGTATATCCGGTGGCAGAGTCACATTTATAAATGAAGACGCACTTAAGTATAATATACCTAAAGAAGCTGACAGATTTTTCTTCTTTAATCCGTTCTCTGTCGAAATCTTTAATTGCGTACTGGCAAATATTATGGATAGCTTTTATAACAATCCCAGAGAGATGTATATGATTTTCTATTACCCTTCAGATGAGTACCTTATGTGTCTGTCTCAGGAATACGGCGTGAGTCTGTATGATGAGATTGACTGTAGAGATATATCTTTCGGGGAAGCCCGGAGGGAGAGAATGGTGGTGTATAGAATTGGAGAAAATACGGAGGTATAAGACACATGAAATTTGAATCAGCCCATCCAGACGATTTTAATGAAATACAAAATCTCTACTGGGATTTAATAGATAAAAGCAAAGATGAACCATCTTTTCCTGACTGGAAAAAGGGCGAACACCCTTCTTCTGATTTTTTGATGCAAAGCATCGCCAATAATCAGTTATTAATTATAAGAGATGAGGGCATAATTAAAGCCTGTGCCATAGTAAACAGCATTTCTAACAAGGAATATGCAAATGTATCATGGCAGGTTAAAGAAAAAGGCAACAATGTGTGGATTCTGCATTCTCTTGCGATACGATTCGAGTACAGAGGTATGGGACTTGGCACACTTCTTGTCAAACACATTTTATTATATGCAAAATCAAAAAATATTGAAGCTATCCACCTTGACGTGATAGATAAGAATACTCTAGCTGATAAGTTATATATCAGAGCTGGCTTTAAATATGTAAGTACTGAAAACATATTTTATGAGGTGGTTGGAAACAGGCAGTTTAGAATGTACGAGTATGTGATAGAGTAGAAAGTATTAGAAATACGCATATAATGTGCATTATCTGTCTTACAGGAAGCTATAAAGGAAAACTGAAGGAGATAAATAATGGGATTAACGGATACAAGCAAATTTTTAAGTCTTATTTTGCGGCACAAACCGGAAACAATAGGAATCAAACTTGATGAACATGGCTGGGCAGATGTATCTGAGTTGATATCATGTATAAGCAAGACAAGACCATTTGATATGAAGATGCTTGAAGAGATAGTGAGAACTGACAACAAGCAGCGGTATTCATTTAATGAAGATAAGACCCTAATTAGAGCAAACCAGGGACATTCAATACCTGTTGATGTTGAACTTGAAAAGAAACTTCCTCCAGATTTTCTTTACCATGGAACGGGAGAGAAGTTTGTTTCATCAATAGATAAAGAAGGATTACTTTCTAAGAGCAGGCTGTATGTTCATTTATCAAAGGATACTGAGACAGCAGTTAAGGTGGGCAGCAGGCATGGAAAGCCTGTGGTGTATAGGGTGGCAGCCGGAAAGATGGCAGATGATGGGTATGAGTTTTTCTTATCTGTAAATGGAGTATGGCTTACGAAGGCTGTTCCGGCAGAGTACTTAAGCAAATTATTGTAATATATGAATAAGAATTAAATGTAAAAAGCAATAGTAAAGAAGGAACAATTGTGAATATAAGATATGCAACAATGGCTGATTTAGACGATATTGCATCGGTTGAAGCCGAGTGTTTTCCTGTTTTAGAGGCAGCAACTAAAGAAGAATTTGAGCAAAGAATAAAATATTATGGAAATCATTTCTGGCTTATGTTTGATAACGATAAACTCATTGCGTTAGTAGATGGTTTTGTTACGGATGAGGCCAATCTTACAGATGAGATGTATGAAAATGCATCAATGCATAATGAGAATGGTGCATGGCAGATGATCTTTGGCGTAAATACTCTTCCTGAATATCGCAGATGCGGATATGCGAAAGAGCTAATTAAGAAGGCAATCTTAGATGCCAGAGAACAGAACCGAAGGGGACTGGTTCTAACCTGTAAAGAAAGGCTTGTTCCCTATTATTCCAAGTTTGGATTTGTTGATGAGGGTATAACTGATAAATCTACTCATGGAAATGTCCTGTGGCACCAGATGAGATTGGATTTTAAACTAAGAAATAATGGGGTGAAGCAGATATGAAAACAGTTATTATGTACGCATCAGTTCATCACAACAATACAAAAGATCTGGTATGTGCAATAGCAGCTGAAAATGATATTGATGTAGTTGATGCAACTAAGATTACTGAAAAGGACATCCGGATAAGAATGATTTGGATAATGCAAAGGCTTTTTTCAAAGAGTTGGAAAAGGGAAAGTGATTTAAAAGTATCATCATGTATATTGTATACACCTATGCACAAAAAAACAGAGACTCTTCCCACGGAGTCTCTGTAAGGTTTGTATAAGAATATTATAACTACCCTGATTTCATATTAATTGATACATCTTTATTCATCAAGGAGTTGTGGAAATTTGTGTTTAACGGAGCTTGAATATTTAAATTTTAGTGAAACTCATTAAGAATAAGAGAATATTCATACATGTTGATAATGTGATTATGTGTGAGAAAACAGAATTGAATCTGGCAAGGAGTATTAATTATAATGCAAGAAAAATACTGGCAATGAAGAAAGATGTTAGGTTAAGGACAGGTGAGAGTCTTGCGGAGTACTATTGCCGTATCTACGGACATTTATTAGAAGATATTGAAGTTTGGGAAGTAGCTGAAGAAGGAATTGTCAATATAGTAAGGAAGAATCAGATAAATGATAGTGAAATGTCCTAAGTGTGATTCAGAGAATGTAGCACCAATATATTATGGAATACAGCCTGATAATAATGAAATCAGAGAATTAATTGATAACAATAAAATAATATATGGCGGTAGCATTATGCTTGATGACCAGCCGCACGAAGATTATGGCTGTCAGGAATGCGGATACAGATGGTCGCTAGATTTGTTGCCGGGAATGTATATTAAGAAAATACGCTTTAAGGTAAAAGATTTCGGGTTAGGAACGGAAGCACAAGTTTGCGACGTATATGGATATACCTTGCAGATTACTTATAGGGATGGAAGAAAAAGAGTAATTGAAGGCGATATTGGCGGTGGTACAATTGACGGCATAATGGGAAATTATTTAAAGAAAATCTTTGGGAGAGATTATAATGATTAAAACAGTTCTAGGTGATATAACAAAAATAGATTATGTTGATGCTATTGTAAATGCAGCAAATAACAGTCTCTTAGGTGGTGGAGGTGTTGATGGAGCAATTCATAGGGCAGCAGGTTCTGGTCTTTTAAAAGAATGCAGGACGCTTCATGGATGTGAAACAGGAGAAGCAAAGATTACCAAAGGCTATAATCTGCCATGCGATTATGTTATACATACAGTCTGACCTATATGGAGAGGCGGAAAGGATAATGAAGAGCAGTTGCTTGCCAGCTGTTATTATCATTCACTTAAACTTGCAATGGAAAAAGGCATAAAAAGAATAGCGTTTCCATCTATATCAACAGGTGTTTATGGTTTTCCTGTTAAACTTGCAGCACACATTGCTGTAAATGTTGTTGCAAGATTTGAACAGGAATTTCCAAAGCAAATAGAAGAAATATACTTTGTTCTGTTTGACAGAGATACAGAAGCAGCAAAATAGCAGCTTTTGAAACTGCAATACTTACCCTGAAAGCAGCGATGACGGTAGCAGAGGGAGCACTGGGGATAGCAAACAAGGTTCTTGAACTTAGTGGAAAACTTGGAACAAATCTGCTCAATGCGGTAAATTCAGTTATCAGAGGGGCGTTAGATGCGTTCTATATTAACAGTGCAATGCTTCATATACTGGTAAATGGAAATACCAGAATGGTTGAGGGTGCGATTGATATGAAGGTACTTGGCAAGGATATCAATGTTTCATGCAGCTGTGATTTAGATACGCTGGCGAAAAAGCCGATAGAGTTCTTAGAAAACTGTATCCTCGATCAGATTAAATCCATCATAGACAGTTTGAAAAAAGGTGAGTATGAGTATGTGGCTATTGATGAGCCTCTCACCTATAGATACATTGAAGAGCCGGAAGAACTTCTTACGATATCGGAACTTGCCAATCTGGGTGCAACACGAATGGACAGTTATCAGGATATGTTAAAAGAACTGTCAGAGGTGTACATAGATGAAATGAAAGATACTTCCCCAGATTTCGAGGACTGCGATACACAGATAAAAGAAACTGCAATGCAGCTTTCATATATCATGGAGAGTGCAGCAGCAAATACATGTCTTGATGGTATGGATGAACTGTCAGCCCAGTTACAGGAAGGACTTGAAAATAATGAATTTAGTGACGAGGAAGCAAAAGAAGTAAAAGCCTGTATAGAAACTTACATGGAAGAGTTAAGACCTGCAAATAGCATAATTACTGAAGCAGCAGTACAGGTACAGATGCAGACAGAGCAGATGGATACGGAATATAAGTATGCACGACTTCGCAAGATAAGAGAAGATAATGAGGATTCCACAGGTGTTGACACCTTGGATTCCAAAGATTATGACAAGCTGTACAATGAAATGGAAGCAGTTGTAACAAAATACTTCCCACCAGGCTCAGGAAAAGGACTCTTCAACTTCACAGATGAGCCTATGTTTTATGAGATGCTCAACGAAGCTAGAGCCGAAGCAGGCTGTGCTGTAATTCCAAATGAGGTAGAGAATGAAAGTAATACATTATCCCTTGATGGATACCACATGGTGAAAAAAACGGCATATATTCCAAGACTTGACTAAACTTCCAATTGCCATAATTCTTAAAATACGGTAAAATAATAACAAATTCATCGTACACAAGGAGTAACAGTTATCATGCAGTTTAAGAGAACACTGGAAATTAAGGCGAATCATAAGCTTATGGTAATCGATGTCGCAGATATACTATATATCAAGGCATCGGTGAATGACTGTTACATCCATGTGACAAGCGGAAGCGTATATAAGACCAGAAGCACCTTAGAGGCAATGGAGGCACAGGTCGGGGAATATTTTCTGAAAGTGCACCGCACTTACCTGGTGTGTATCATGGCAATTCATGCATTAGAAGATACGCTGACACTTATCAATGGAGAAGAACTCAATTACGCAACCCGCAGGAGAAAGGAAATCCTTGCCCAGTTGCAGGAGAAGCAGAAAAAATTGATTGAGAGCTTTGCCCTGCCAAATACACCAAAGACACCGGAAGAGTATCATGCGTTCTATCGGAGCTTTGATCAGATGCCATTTGCCTTTGCGGATATTGAAATGATATTCAATGAGGACAGGCATGCAGTGGACTGGATATTCCGTTATGGCAATGAGAAGCTGGCAGAGGTGGAGCATGTACCTCTAAGTGGACTCATCGGGAATACCTTCGGCAGTATCTTCTCCAATATGGACGATAAATGGCTGTGTACCTATGAACGGGCAACATTGTATGGAGAACGTCTTGAGATTATGGCATATAGTCCGGAGATAGATACCGAACTTAAGATTATCTGTTTCCCGACATTTTCGGGACACTGCGGATGTATGTTATTCCCTTTGGATGAGATACACTGTGCACAAAAACAAGATGAGCTGTCACAGATATGGAAGAATTACCTGTTAAAGCAGGAATAAATGCTGTGACGAATTGCATAAAAGGACTAAAAAATTCATGTGAAAATTGAACAAATTGCCACATGAACCTTGAATAAAATGGGGGGTATGGTAAAATATTTCTGAATATATGATAGAGAATTTTCTATCAATGACATATAAGATAGACGCAGATGATAGGATACACGAACTGCCATACGGCTGCGAGCCAAAAGCAGTTTAATCCACAGCTATAAGAGAGGAGGCATTTTATGAGAAAAAAGATAAGCCGGATAAAAAGAGGTCTGGCAGTAATGCTATCTGCCTGCATGGTATTCGGTATGGCACCGATTCAGGCAGGGGCAGAGGAAAATGATTCAGAAATTGCAGTGCAGGCAAATGATAGTGCTGGAAAGACTGAACAACAATCCACGGAAGAGGAAGAGTGTAAGCATGAGGGTATTGAAATAACTTTCAACAGCAACGGTTTCGGAAACTGCCCGAAATGCAATGCAGCCGTATATCAGCCTGCCACTGAAACAACTGACAAATATGATATTGACGATGACAGCACGACAGACACCGTTTACGAAATCAGCAACGCCGGTCAGTTGTACTGGTTTGCAGGACTTGTAAACGGCACTCTTGATGGAGTTAAACAAAACACATCAGCCAATGCAATTCTGACAGCCAACATCACAGCAAATGAAAATCTTCTTGATTCTTTACAATACGATGCAGAGGGCAACGTTTCCAACGGAAGTGATTTTATAACCTGGACACCGATTGCAGATTGTATGGAAGATCATACAACACAGTATTCAGGAACGTTTGACGGAAATAATAAAACCGTAAGTGGTTTGTAC
>ERZ1034691.488-NODE-488-length-31249-cov-14.671315_pt1 | contig 31249 bp, 49 predicted proteins | sample MGYA00520638_ERZ1034691 | MGnify/ENA primary metagenome ERZ1034691 (study PRJEB33766, sample SAMN09781763) | gut metagenome | biome: gut microbiome | host: Homo sapiens | place: Madagascar | study: EMG produced TPA metagenomics assembly of the PRJNA485056 data...
GGACACGGAATTTCCAATCTGCTGGGCTTTTTTGGAAAACAGCGCTTTATTGGTCAAAAACCGCGATTAACATTCAATGAGGGAGATTATCGGGGATTCCTTCTGACGTTTCCCCCATAGCCGCTCTCAGAACATCGAGAAAGGAGCAATCACAGCATGCAGAAGACAAAAGTCACCTACATGGACGCCGATTCGCTGATTCCGTATGCCAACAACCCGCGATTGAACGACAACGCGGTGGATTCCGTAGCGGCGAGCATCAAGGAGTTCGGCTTCAAGGTTCCCATCGTCGTTGACGGCGAGAACGTAATCATAAACGGCCACACGCGCCTGAAGGCCGCGCACAAGCTGGGGTTGAAGCAGGTTCCCGTCATCGTGGCGGACGATTTGACCCCAGGGCAGGTGAAGGCGTTCCGCTTGGCGGACAACAAGACGAGCGAGCTTGCAGAGTGGGACGTTGGCAAGCTTGACATCGAGCTGGGGGAGATTCCCGACATAGACATGGGCACGTTCGGGTTCGAGCTTGACACTGGCGGTGACTGGTTCAGCCGCGATGAGAGGGAATACGACGAGCACGAGGAAGGCAACGACGAATACAACGATTTCGTGGACAAGTTCAAGGAGAAGAAGACAACCGACGACTGCTATACGCCAGATAACGTCTACGAAGCCGTAGCCGACTTCGTCGCTGCCGAATACGGAGTGAAACGCGAGGACATGGTTCGACCGTTCTTCCCGGGTGGTGACTACCGCAGCGAGAAATACCCAGAAGGCTGCTGTGTCGTGGACAACCCGCCGTTCTCCATTCTCGCGGAAATACAGCGATTCTATCAAGAGCGCGGCATTCCGTTCTTCCTGTTCGGTCCCACGCTGACGATTTTTTCGGCAGGAGTTCCAGGGGTCTGCTATATACCTTCCCATACTGCCATCACATACGAGAACGGCGCGAGCGTCAACACGTCATTTCTGACGAACATGGAAGCTGGTATCGTCGTTCGCACGCTCCCGAAATTGAACGAAGCCGTCAATGTCGCCGACGAAGAGAACTGTGCGAAAAGCAAGGCGCACCATCCCAAATACTCGTACCCCCGCGAGGTGATTACCGCCGCGATGGTTTCGCGGTGGTCGGGCCTTGGCGTTGACTTCAGCGTGCGAGCCGATGAATGCATGAAGATTTCAGCTCTCGACGCTCAGAAGGAAGAAGGCTCTGGCATATACGGCGGGGGGTACCTGCTATCAGAAGCAGCAGCCGAAGCAGCAGCATCCGCCGAAATTAACGCCGCCGCCAAAGCTCGCGCGAATGGCATGGAGAGCAAAGCGTGGACGCTGAGCGAGCGCGAGCGCGAAATGGTCGCAAGTCTTGGAAGCAAGGGGGAGTAGAAAAAATGGCCGAAAAGAAAATGAACCTACAAGAGCAGGCGGTCGAGATTCTTCGCATCGCCGAAGAGACGGGCGTGCAGACGAACTTCTTCTTCGTCACGACTTTCAAGCGTTACCAGGTGCAGCTCAGCAACCTTTCCGAACTGGAAAAGGCAATCAAGGAGACGGGGACGCTCGTCACGAAGGAGTACGTGAAGGGCCGCGCCAACATCTACGTGAACCCAGCGGTCACGGAGTACAACAAGACCACGGACTCGGCCAACCGCACTGTCACGACACTGATGAAAATCATCAAGGGGTTCTCCAAGGAGGACGAGGAACGTGACGCGGGCTACGACCCGCTTATGGCTATAATCAACGGTGACAGCGATGACGAGGAATAGGGGTTACGAGTACTGCGAGCGCACGATAGACGCGGCCACCACCCCGCGCTACGTCAAGAAGCAGATGCGCCTTTGGATGGACGTATGCGAGGGCATGAGCGACAAGTACGTTGTCAGCGACTCCAAGATTCGCCAGGTCGAGTCAATCCTCAAGCTGCTGGTAATGCCGAATGGCCTGAAGGCGGGGCAGATGCTCTACGAGTGCACGACCGACTACCAATGGCTGCTCTACACGGCCGTCCTGTGCACCGTCTACCGTGACAATCCCGAGAAGCGGCGCTACGAAATCGGGCTGCTGGAAATCGCCCGCAAGAACTTCAAGACCTACACCGTCGCGACGGTTTTCATCATCCTCATGCTGACCGAACCGCGATTCGCGGAGTTCTTCTCTGTTGCGCCAGATGGGTCGCTTTCAAAGCGGATTCGCGAAGCGATATCGCAGACCCTGCGCTCGTCCCCGCTGGTCTACGAGTACAAGGGTGACAAGCGGTTCAAGATTCTGCGCGACAGCATCACGTTCAAGCCAAAGAGTTCGACGTACGTCCCCCTGAGCTATTCGACGTCGAGGATGGATGGCCGACTTCCAAGCGCCTTCTGCGCGGACGAGGTCGGTGCGCTGCCGACAAGCTACGCCGTCGAGGCCATGAAGTCGGGCCAGCTCAACATCCTGAACAAGCTGGGCTTCATCATCAGCACCAAGTACCCGACGATTGACAACCCATTCGAGGATGAGGTGGCATACGCCAAGAAGGTGCTTGACGGAATCGTCGAGGATGACACGATGTTCGCCTTGCTATACGAGCCAGACGAGACGAAGGACTGGATGACCGACGATTTGGTCATGCGCCACGCCAACCCCGTCAGCCTGGAGATTCCGGAAATCTGGGAGGACTTGAGGAAGAAGCGGGCCTATGCCATCGCGGTGGAATCGGCACGCGAGAACTTCCTCACCAAGCATTGCAACATCATCTACCAAGGGCAGGGCACCGAAACGTTCATTGACGTTGCGGACGTTCAGGCTTGCAAGGTTGCAGACATCGACTGGCGCGGGCGCGTCGTGTATCTGGGGCTTGACCTCTCGGAGACGAACGACAACACGGCGGTCGCAATGGTGGCGGCAGACGATGACGGCAACATCCTGGCGGACGTTTTCGCCTTCGTGCCTGAGGGGCGCATTCCCGAGAAGAACGCATACGAGAAAATCGACTACAACGAATTTATCCGCGCGGGCAAGTGCGTCGCGTGCGGTGACAGGGTAATCGACTACAAGGTGGTCGAGGACTTCATCCTCGGCATCGAGGAGAGGTTCGGCGTCCAGGTCCAGGCAATCGGCTACGACCGCTGGAACGCGCTCAGCACCGCGCAGAAGCTTGAGGGCGCGGGATACAACACCGTTGAAATCAGGCAGCACTCCAGCGTGCTTCATAGCCCGACAAAACTTTTGAAGGAAAAGGTGCTGAGCGAGGAGTTCGAGTACACCGCCAACAAGCTTCTCGAAATCAACTTCCAGAACGCGCGTTGCAGCTACGACACCAACAAGAACGCGTACGTCCACAAGAAGAAGTCGAAGGGCAAGGTCGACATGGTGGTTGCCCTGATAAACGCGGTATATTTGCTGCAGCAGGACGTGATATTCAATCAAATGCCGGACTTCACGGTCCAGGTCATATAAAGGGGTGATTCTATGGGATGGCTCAGCGATTGGCGGGGGCGCAGGCGCTCCGCCGAGAGCGTCATCGGCGATGACGGCACGGTGAACGACGTGCTCTTGCGGGCATTGCTCGCAAACGAGCCTATCGACCGCAACAAGGCGATGATGCTTCCTGCGGTCTCTGGCGCGGTTGACTTCATAACGAGCGCCGTGGCCTGCATGCCCGTGCGCCTGTACCGCACCAAGAAGGGCGTTGTCGAGGAGGTGGAGAACGACCCTCGCCCGAAGATGCTAAACGGCGACACGGGTGACACGCTGGACGGCTTCCAGCTCAAGAAGGCGATGGTCGAAGACTACCTCATGGGCAAGGGCGGCTATTGCTACATCGAGCGCAGCCGAAACGACGTGACGGGTCTTTTTTACGTGGCATGCGACGCCGTGAGCATCAACATCAACGGCGACCCCATTCACAAGTCGTATGACATCATCGTCGGCGCTAACGCCTTCAAGCCCTTTGAGTTCATAAAGATTCTCCGCAATACCAAGGACGGCGCTTCTGGCGTCGGCCTTACCGTCGAGGTCGCGAAGGCTTTGGAGACTGGATACCAGACGCTCATGTACCAGCTGGGGCTGGTGAAGGCGGGCGGAAACAAGCGCGGGTTCCTGAAGAGCCAGCGCAAGCTTGGCCAGGAGGAAATCGACGCGCTGAAGAGCGCCTGGTCTAACCTCTACGGCAACAGCGAGGAGAACGTGGTCGTGCTCAACAACGGCCTGGAGTTCCAGGAGGCCTCGAGCACTTCCACCGAGATGCAACTCGACGAGAACAAGCGGACGATGGCCGACGAAATCAACAACATCTTCCACATCAAGGGCGACTTCGAGGAGACGTGGAAGTTCGCAATCTACCCCATCGTGCGGGCGTTCGAAACGGCGCTAAACCGTGACCTGCTGCTCGAGAAGGAGAAGCGGAATTACTTCTTCGCGTTCGACAGCCGCGAGATTATCAAGGCAAGCCTGAAGGAGCGATACGAGACGTACAAGCTTGCTAAGGACTGTGGCATAATGACAATCAACGAAATGCGGCGCAATGAGAACATGAATGAGGTCCAGGGGCTTGACCTCATTGACCTCGGACTCGGCTCCGTTCTCTTCGATACGGCCACTGGAGAGACGTACACCCCGAACACGGACTCCACGAAGGCGGCTGGCGTTTCGGATTCTGAAGGCGCAGTTCAGGCGCAAGGGGGTGAAATCAATGCAGATTAACATTCGTGAGGACTCGGTCGAAATCGAGGGATATGTAAACGCCGTGGAGCGGAACAGCAAGCCGCTGCTCTCGCGCATGGGCAAGTTCATCGAGCGCATCAAGAAGGGCGCCTTCGCGCGTGCGCTGAAGCGCAACGACGACGTTCATGTCCTGCTCAACCACGACTGGCAGCGGGATTTGGGCAGCACCAAGCAGGGCAACCTCGAACTGGCCGAGGACAACATCGGACTCCGCGCGAAGTTCACCACCTCGGACAAGGACGTCATGGAGATGGCCAAGCGCGGTGACCTGGTGGGCTGGTCTTTCGGGTTCTACGACCGCGACGTCAAGAATGGCGTCGAGAACGGCATGCTCACCCGCGAGGTGAATGACCTCGACCTGGAAGAGGTGTCAATCCTCGACCGCTCCAAGGTTCCCGCATACGACGGCACGCTCATTATGGCCCGCAGCGAGGATTCCGAGGACAGGGTTTTCGTCTCTGACGCGTTCGACGCCGACGATGACGAACACGACGTTTCACGCGAGACACGAGAGGACAAGCCCGACGATGTTTCACGTGAAACCAAGCAGGAAATCGACTACAGCAAGTACGAGGCAATGATTGCCGAAATGAAGGAGGGCTAACATGCCGAAGATTTACCACACCCGCTCCCTGAGCTACAAGAACCTCGTGGAGCTGAAGAACGACAAGATTAACCGGGCCGAGAAGATTCTCGCCGACGCCGAGGTCAACAAGCGCGAGCTTACCGAGGACGAGGCCGAGGAGCTGGCCGAGATTCGAGACGACGTGAAGCGAATCAAGGAGGCGCTCAAGATTGGCGACGAGCTTGACGACTCCAAGGAGAAGCAGCCGAAGCAGGAGCCTGCACCTGATGGCGGTGACAAGCAGCCGACCCAGGAGCAGCAGGACACCCGAGCCTTCGAGAACTACATCCGTGGCCGCATCGTCCACGAGCGTGCGGGCGAGCTGACCAAGACCGACAACGGCTCGGTCATCCCCACCACCATCGCGCAGCAGATTATCAAGAAGGTCTACGACGTATCTCCGATTCTCGACAAGTCCCAGAAGTACAACGTCAAGGGCAAGCTCCAGATTCCCTACTACGACACCACGGCAGGCGGCATCACCGTCGCTTACGCCGAGGAGTTCACCCCGCTGACTTCCAGCAACGGCGAGTTCAAGAACATCGAGCTCGATGGCTTCCTTGCTGGTGCGCTCTCCAAGATTAGCAACTCGCTCATCAACAACAGCCAGTTCGATATCGTCTCCTTCGTTGTCAACCAGATGGGCGAGGACATCGCTCGCTTCATCGAGCACGAGCTTCTCATCGGCACCGCTAGCAAGGTCGAGGGCCTTTCCAAGCTCACCAACTCCGTTACCACCGCAGCCGCTACGGCAATCACGTCCGACGAGGTTGTCAAGCTGAAGGATTCCATCAAGGACACCTTCCAGAACAACGCAATCTGGATTATGTCCCCCGCGACCCGCACGGCGCTCCGACTGCTGAAGGGTTCGGACGGCCACTACCTGCTCAACGATGACATTTCCTCCCCGTTCGGCACCGTCCTTCTCGGCAAGCCCGTCTACGTGTCCGACAACATGCCCGACATCGCCAAGGGCAAGACCGTCATCTACTACGGCGACATGATGGGCCTTGCCACCAAGTTCACCGAGAACATCACGACCCAGGTTCTGCGCGAGAAGTACGCGGACGAGCACGCGACTGGCGTCATCTCCTGGTTCGAGTTCGACTCCAAGGTGCAGGACGCCCAGAAGCTGGCAAAGCTGGTGATGGCGAGTGCATAGGGCGTTGAAGTCCTTCAGCGGCGTCATCTCGATGTACGAGGGCGAGACGCGGGAGATTGAGGACGCCGAACTGGTGGCCGACCTGTTGAGGGCTGGCTACATCGAGGAGGTCAAGCCCAAGCGCGGCAGGAACGTCAAGAAGTCTGGGGAGCCGAATCCCCAAGAGTAAGGGGGAAACGACATGAACCAGATTGCGAAAGTCTCGGAGGTCACCTCGACCGACCTCGCGGAATACTTGCGAGTCGGCGAGGTGACACCTTCCGAGGATGGGTTCCTCAAGACAATCATCGGCGCGGCAACCGCGTACATGTGCAAGTACACGGGGCTTACGGCTGCACGGCTTGACGAGAGCAAGGACTTCGTCTTCGCGCTGCTCGTGCTCGCGGAGGACATGTACGACAACCGCGCCCTGTACGTCGACTCCGCGCACGTCAACCAGGCGGTGCAGAGCATCCTCGACATGCACTCCATCAACCTTCTGCCCTCGGTGATGCAAGATGATTAACGCTGGGAAGTACGACCACCGAATCCAAATCGTCAAGCCTAAGGTGTCGCACGATGCGGATGGTTTCCCGACCACGGTTGACGAACCAGTCCTCGAAGCCTACGCGAGCGTGAGAACGACTCGCGGCTACACGCTCATCAAGAGCGGCACGAGCTTCGAGGCGGCAACGACGAACTTCACGATTCGCTACCCGCTCAAAACGAAAATCAACCGTGACATGGTCGTCCTTTTCGACGGAAGGCGCTACGAGATTCAGTACCTAAACAACGTGGACTACGCCAACGTCGAGTTGGAGATTCAGGCGAAGGAGGTGACCCACTGATGGCGAAGTTCGAATCCGAACTGCCAACCGAGCTTATGCATGTTTTCGAGCAACTTGGAGCAGATACGCAGCAGATGCTCGAAGAGATGACGCAGGAGGGCGCGAAGACCGTTCTCGCGAACGTGAACTCGAACGTCCCCTCAAGCTTCCACAGCTCGGGCATCATGGGGTGCCTTCAGATGACGCGCCCATACGAGACGCCTTCCGATGGCGGCATCAACACCAAGGTCGCGTTCTACGGCTACTTTGAGAACGAGGACGGGAAGAGAACGCCCGCGCCGCTGGTGTGCAACCTCTTTGAGTACGGGCGCAGCAATTCGCCGTACCCGCGCCACCCGTTCATGCGCAGGAGCTTCAAGAAGGGCCAAATCGAGGCGGCGATGATTAAGGTGCAGGACAAGTACCTGCCGAAGGGGTGAGCCGATGAACGCTGAACTCGTTCAGATTTTCGACGGCTTCACCGTCAACGGCAAAGAGGTGCCAGTCTGCTTCATGACCTACGAGGGTCATGGAGAGCCATACGTCATCTTCTCGCGCGAATACGACGATAGCTCTTACGCTGGCGATGACTCTCTGCTGGGGTACGTTACCTATTACGACTTCGACGTTTACAGCAAGGGAAACCACGCGGCGCTCGTCGAAGCAGTCAAGAAGGTTCTCGAAGATGCGGGATGGACTTGGCAGCCGTCCCGCTCCTCCGGGGACATGTACGAGAGCGACACTGGATATTTCCATGTGACGCTCAATTTTGCAAAGGAAAGAGGGGTTTAAAATGGCAAAAATCGGACTCACGAACCTTTGGTGGTCTGAGCTGACCGAAGCCGAGGACGGCGCGCCGTCCTACAAGGGCGCACAGACCTTCGGCAAGGCCGTGTCCTGCAAGGTGGACGTGACCAATAACGACGCAACGCTCTATGCGGAGGACTCGCTCGCCGAGTCCGACAAGAGCTTCAACTCGGCCAAGGTCACCCTTGGCGTCGCTGACGACGACGATACGATTTTCGCACCCATCCTCGGCCACAAGGTTTCTGATGCTGGCAAGGGTGCCACTGGCGGCGAAATGGTGCGCAACGCCAACGACGTCGCCCCCTACATCGGCCTTGGCCGTGTCATCACCAAGATGGTCAACGGCGCCTTGAAGTACAAGGGCGAGTTCCTGTACAAGGTCAAGTTCTCCGAGCCGTCGCAGGATGACCAGACGAAGGGCGAGAAGGTGGACTTCAAGACGCCCGAAATCGAGGGCACCGCATCACAGCTCGCGAACGGCGATTGGAGCGCCACAAAGACGTTCGACACCAAGGACGCCGCCGTTGATTGGGTCAAGAACAAGCTCAGTGCAGCTGCCGCCTAGAGGTGGTGCGCACCAAAAGATGCGGGATAATGGGTCATGGGCCTATGCGGCCCGTGGCCCATTTCCGAGAAAAGGGAGGAAGACGCAGTGAAGAGCGCAATGCAGGAAATCGAGTACAAGGGCAAGAGCTACAAGCTCATGTTCGACCTCAACGTCATGGAGTCCATCCAAGACGAGTACGGCAGCATCGAGGCGTGGGGCAAGCTCACCGAGCCTGAGGACGGAGGGGAGCCGAACATCAAGGCGCTTGTCTTCGGAGTTACGGAGATGATTAACGAGGGCATCGACATCGACAACGACGAGAACGGCACCGACGAGAAGCCCTTGAGCCACAAGCAGGTCGCGCGAATCCTCACCGAGGTCGGGCTTGAGTCTGTGGCAGACAAGATGCAGAAGAGCGTCATCGACAGCACGGCGGATGATTCAAAAAACGCATAGTCCACGACGGAGACGTAATCTTTGACTACGACCCGACCATCAACTTCGCGTGGTACTGCTTCATCGGGCGGGCGAGGCTGGGGCTTTCGTCTGACAAGGAGGTCGGGAGGCTCACTCTCAGGCGTTTTCGTAATCTGTATCAGGCGTACAAGGACACGTTCGACACCGAGACGGTGCTGAGGGCGAGCGGGTCAACGTATGCCAAGCTCGAAGCTCAGTCAATGAGCGACGAGGAATGGTTTTGACGTTTCACGTGAAACATGGGGGTGATTGGAAATGACGAGTTTCGGTGGCGCAGTCAAGCTGACTGGAGAGAGCGAGTACCGCGCGGCCCTGCGGAACATCACGCAGAACCTCAAGGAAGTCTCGTCCGAAATGAAGCTCGTGTCGTCGCAGTACGACAAGAGCGACACGAGCACGCAGGCGCTCACGGCTAAGCAGGGCGTCCTCAACGAGAAGCTGGAGCAGCAGAAGCAGCGACTCTCGACGCTTCAGGCCCAGTACGCCAAGATGAGCGACGCATACGCGACGAACGCCCAGAAGCACGACAAGCTCGTCCAGTCGTACGAGGAGGAGAAGGCCAAGCTCGAACGAATCGGGCAGGAGCTGGGCACGTCCTCCGCCGAGTACAAGGCGCAGGCCGCAGTGGTCGCGCAGCTTGCCAAGGACGTCGACAAGAGCACCACTGCGCAGGAATCGAACGCCAACGCCATGTCGCGCATGCGCACGCAGATGAACAACGCTCAGACAGAAATCAACAAGACGAAGAGCGAAATCAGCGAGCTTGACGCTCAGATGGACAAGGCGTCGGCATCGGCAGATGACCTCGGCGACTCCATGGGCGACACCAAGGGTGGTGCCGACAAGCTGGGAAATGCCGTCGCCGACGCGGGGAACAAGGCGGAGCGTGCGGGCAACGGTGGCTTCACCGTCCTGAAGGGTGCGCTCGCCAACCTTGCTGGCAACGTCATGCAGTCAGCAATCAACGGAATCCAGAGCCTTGCGGGCGAGGCAATCAACAGCAGCGACTCGCTAAAGAAGTTCGAGTCGACCATGAGCTTTGCTGGCTACGACGATTCGACAATCTCCAAGGCCAAGGACGACATGAAGGACTACGCCGACAAGACGGTGTATGACCTTGAGACGGTTTCGAACACGACCGCGCAGCTGGCGGCAAACGGCATCCAGGACTACACGGGTCTGACGCAGGCAGCAGGCAACCTGAACGCAGTTGCTGGCGGAAACGCCGATACATTCAAGAGCGTGGCCATGGTGCTGACGCAGACGGCTGGTGCTGGCAAGTTGACCACGGAGAACTGGAACCAGCTCGCGGACGCGATTCCCGGCGCGTCTGGCAAGCTTCAGGAGGCGCTGGAAAAGAACGGCGCCTACACGGGCAACTTCCGAGAGGCTATGGAAAAAGGCCAAATCACGGCTGACGAGTTCAATCAGGCAATCATGGATTTGGGCTTCACCGACGCGGCGCAGGAGGCAGCCACTTCGACCACGACGTTCGAGGGCGCCATGGGCAACATGCAGGCCGCTGTGACTGACGGCCTGATGCAAATCTATGACGCAATCGGCTCCGAGAACGTCACGGGCTTCATAAACGGAATCTCCGACGCCGTCTCAAAGGTGGTTCCGCCAATCAAGCAGGCGATTCAGTGGTTCAAGGACAACTTGCCGACCATCGCGCCGCTTCTGGCTGGAATCGCGGCTGGCATCGGAGCGCTTCTGGTAGCGCAGCAAATCGAAGGAATGGTATCGGCGTTCAGGGCGTGGAAAACCGCGACCGAGGGAATGACGGTAGCGCAGCGGCTTCTCAATGCTGCGCAGCTCGCGTCCCCCATCGGTCTGGTGCTCGCGCTTGTCGCTGGACTGGTCGCTGCGCTAGTCGTGCTCTGGAACACGAACGATGGCTTCCGAGAGGCGGTCATGAGTGCGTGGCAGGGCATCCAGGAATTCGTCGGCAATGCGGTCCAGGCAATCGGGGGCTTCTTCTCCAACCTCGGCACCACAATCTCGCAGCTGCCGCAGATGTTCTCCGACTGGCTGAACGGCGTCATCACCACGGTCACTGGGTGGGTTTCGAACATGGTGGCACAGGCTGCTAGCGCAGGCTCGCAGTTCGTGAGCAACGTCGCGAGCTTCGTGCAGAACCTCCCATACAACATCGGCTACCTGCTCGGCACGGTCATCGGCAACGTTGTCACATGGGTTGCCAACATGGCGAGCAACGCCGCTTCGGCTGGCTCGCAGTTCGTGGCGAACGCCGTCAGCTTCATCCAGAACCTTCCCGCGAATGTCGCGAGCTTCCTGGGCAACGTCATCTCAAACGTCGTTGGCTGGGCATCGAGCATGGCGAGCAACGCCGCTTCGGCTGGCTCGCGGTTCCTGAGCAACGCAATCAACTTCGTATCGCAGCTGCCCGGGCGCATCGTGGCCTTCCTGACCAAGATAATCTCGTCGCTCGGCGCGTGGGCTGGGCAGATGGCGGCCAAGGGCGCGGAGGGCGCAAGGAACATGTTCGACGCGGTGGTCAACGGTCTGACATCGCTGCCGGGTCGCGTTCTCAGCATCGGCTCCGACATCGTGCACGGCATCTGGAACGGCATCAGCGGTGCCGCCGGGTGGCTGGCCGACCAAGTGAAAAACTTCACGTCTGGCATCCTGGACGGCATGAAGAACGCGCTAGGCATCCATTCGCCCTCCCGCCTCTTCCGCGACCAGGTCGGCAAGTACATCGCCCAGGGCATCGGCGAGGGCTTCGAGAGCGAGATGGGCAACGTCACGCGCCAGATGCAGGACGCCATGCCGGACGCCTCGGCGTTCTCGATTGACGGCACGATGACCTCAGCAGCCTACCAATCTGCTGGCGCTGGCTTCGGTGGATATGACGGAGTCGTTGACGCTGTCGTCGAGGCCCTTGGGCGCGTCCACATCGTGCTAGACGACGAGGTGGCAGGCAAGTTCGTGGAGCGCACGGTAACGAACGCGATTTACGCGTAAATTACGCGTAATTTACGCGAATAGGAGGTGTATACATGATTAACTACATCGAGTTAAACGGCGAGAAGAGCTCCAACGTCAAGGGGCTTATCATCCAGTCCCTGCCGCCGATTACGAAGCCGAGGGTGCGCACGTCCATCGAGGAAATCGACGGGCGCGACGGCGACATAGTCACGAAGCTGGGATATGCGGCTTACGACAAGGAGGTCAGCATCGGCCTCCACGGTGACTTCGACATCGACGATGCGATAGCCTTCTTCGACTCTGAGGGCGAGGTCGTCTTCGGCAACGAGCCTGACAAGTACTACCGCTACCAGATTCTCGACCAAATCGACTTCGAGCGCCTGGTGAGGTTCCGAACGGCCAAGGTGAAGATGCACGTGCAGCCCTTCAAGTACGACGCGGTGGACAGGACTTTCGACATCGTGAACCAGGTCCTGCACATCAAGGATTCGACGGTCACCAGGTTCGGCATAACCGTAACCTCGAGCGACGGTAGCATCAGGGTGTCCGGCAGGGCGACGAGCGACGTTGACATAGAGGTTCCGGTCGAGCGCATGTCGCTTTCCGGCAGCTACACACTCACTGCTACGGCCAGCGGCAGCGCTGCCGGGTGCGCGCTAAGGCTCATCGACGGCTCACCTTCAGATGACAGGTCTTTCGGCGGCACGTACATGGAGCTGAAGAGCGACGGCGATTCGACCATGACCGCAGCGGCTGACTCGAACGCCGGGTATGACGCGCTTTTGCTCGACATCAAGGCCGGGACTTCTGTAGACTTCACGTTGGGCGTCACAATGACGAGCGATAGCTTCAACCAAATCTCGCTGACAAATCGCGGGAACGTCATCTCGAGGCCGACCGTCACGGTGTACGGCAACGGCAACGTCGAGCTTGCAATAAACTCGGTAACGGTGCTGTCGCTTTCAATCGATGACGGATACATCACGGTAGACGCTGAGGAAATGAACGCATTTCATGGCGATACCCTGATGAACCGGCACGTCACGGGCGATTACTCAGACCTGCGCCTGAAGGTCGGCGAGAACGTCATATCCTGGAGCGGTGACGTCACCGGAATCAGGGTCGAGGACTTTTCGAGGTGGTTATGATGGTGCGGACTAATTTTTCGATGGAGGACAAGTACATCCGCATGGTTCGCGGTGATACCCTTTCCTTCGGGATTCAGGTCTACGACGAGACGGGAGCGCCTTTCGGGCAAGATTTGGAGCTGGCCTATTTCACCTGCAAGTCCAACCGCAGCGACAACCGATTCCTTTTCAAGAAGTCGCTCTCAGACGGCGTCTCCAAGGTGGGGCCTGGCGCGTACACCGTGCGGGTAGCTCCGGGCGACACGGCAGCCGCGAAGCCCGGGAAGTATTTCTACGACTTCGAAATCGGCTGCAACGGTGACGTTTTCACGGTCATGCGCGGGGTGCTCGAAATTATGCAAGACGTTACTTTCTAGGGGGGGTGATGAAATGGCGAAGATAGACGAGACAGTCAAGGTCATGCTGCTCAAGGGCGAGGCTGGCGCCAGCATCGAGTCAATCGACAAGACCGGCTCTGACGGCCTCATCGACACGTACACGGTCAAGATGACGGACGGGACGGAGAGCAGCTTCTACGTCACCAACGGGCGCGACGGCGAGAAGGGCGAAAAGGGAGACACGGGAACCACAATCTCGGTGCCCGTGTCGGGGTTCTTCAACATGGGCGTCGATTCGGACAGCAACCTCTGGGTCTACCACTCGGATTCGGACAAGGTGCCAGACTTCGAGTATGACGCATCGACTGGCAACCTGTACTATGTGACAAAGGGGTGATTACATGGCAAAGACACTAATCGGGAACATCAAGGGAAAGAACGGGCGAGGAATCACCAGCATCAAGAAGACTGGCACGACCGGCCCGGTCGATACCTACACAATCACGTACACCGACAGCACCACGTCCACGTTCACAGTCAACAACTCGGACAACATCGCGCTCCAGCGCCAGATTGTGCCGAGCGCTGCGGTCGAATCCTCGGCCACGGCATCGCAGGCGTACGCCGCTGGTGACTACGTTGTGGTCAACGGAATTCTGCGCAAGGCCAAGAGCGCAATCGCCAAGGGCAACGCAATCTCGGATTCGAACTCGACCGCTACGACGGTAGCGGGCGAGCTCGCTAATTCCGTGCCCCGAATCGTCGAGAGGGGCAAGAGCGGAATCTGGACGTACACCAAGTACGCAGACGGCACCGCCGAGTGCTGCGGCGCGGCAAGTTGCAACATCACCAAGAAAGGGACCTACTGGCTGCCTGACGTAAGCTTGCCGTTCACGATGGTCAAGCCCGCCAACTCATTCGACGACTTCACCGTGATTGTCTCTGGTGGCAGTTACTTTGCGCCGGTTCTGTACCCGGATTACCCGAAAGAGAAAGCGTCAGTCAGCACTCTCACCTGCGCTGTCGCGAATGTAACGGATACGGGGTACATCCCTGTGTGCTATTTTGTTCGCGGACGCTGGAAGTAATGGAATAGGAGAAATCATGTCAAAGATTTACAAGTTCGCAGACGGAAAGACCATCGAGTTCACTGACGGGAGCACGGCGCTCGATTGCGTGGCGGTTGTCGCAACCTTCGCTGAGCTTGACGCAATTCGCGCAGAGTTCACCGAAGACAACCTGAAGGGCGCGACGTTCGACGGCTCCACGGTGCAGCATCTAGTGCCCGTCTCCGTGAATGCCGAGACTGACGGCGAGAACGTCGTTGCCCACTTCACCAGCCGCGTGAAGGACCAGGTCGAAATCAATGCCGAGCAAATCAGCGAGCTGCAGGAGGCTGTGGCTGGAATCGTCGAGGGGGTGTAAAACATGGGATACATCTACGCGCGATTGATTTTCAAGGGGATTCGCACTTTCGATAGCGTCCCCAAGAAGTACCAGGCAGCCACGAAGGCGGCCTACAAGGACATTTACGGCGTCGAGCTCTGACGCCGCAGAAAGATTGAACGCTCAGGGGGTGCAGCGATGCGCCCCCTTTGCATATAAGGAGGTGCATCTATGATTAGGATTTTCGAATCAACAGACAAGGACTTCACCAGCAACGGCGACATGGTGATTCTTCCGACAAGGGCAAAGGTGACAAAGAAGGATAACGGCGATTACTACCTCGACTTGGAAGCAAGCACAAAGTACGCCGACTACCTGACTAGCGGGCGGCTAGTCGTGGCCGACACGCCGCAGGGTGCGCAGGCGTTCCGCATCTCGGGAGTGACCAAGAAGAGCACCAAGGTCTCGCTCAAGGCGTGGCATGTGTTCTACGACTCCAAGAACTACCTCATCGCAGACTCGTATGTGGTGGATTCGACCGCAAACGCGGCGCTCGACCACCTGAACGAAGCCACTGAGCCGAAGAGCGAGTTCGTCACAATCTCGGACGTGCAGACGATTGACTCGTTCCGCTGCGTGCGGAAGTCTCTGTACGAAGCAATCCAGACCGTCGTTGAGCGATGGGGCGGGCATCTGGTGCGCGACAACTTCCGCATCGAGCTGCGCCAGTCAATCGGTGCCGACAACGGCGTGACCGTGCGCTACCGCAAGAACCTCAAGGAGCTGACGTGCGAGGAAGACTGGAGCGGCGTCGTGACGAAGCTGCTGCCAGTAGGCGCGGACGGAATCCTTCTCAATGACCAGGACGCGAGCGCGTCAATATACGTCGAGAGCGAGAAGAAGTGGAGCATCCCGTACACCAAGACCGTCTCGTTCTCGCAGTCTGACATCAGCAAGGAAGACTACGGCAACGACGAGGTCGCCTACCGCAAGGCCCTGCTCGATGACCTGAGACAGCAAGCGCAGGATTACGTCAACAGGAACTGCATGCCGAAGGTCAACTACACGTTGAAGGCCGACGTGGAGCGCGTTACCGACATCGGCGACACGGTCGAGGTCATAGACGAGCGGCTGGGCGTTCACATCCTGACCAGCGTCATCGGCTTCACGTATGACTGCATCCTGGGAAAGTACACCGAAATCGAGTTCGGGAACTTTCAGAAGACGCTCAGCAGCCTTGCTGGGTCGCTGCAATCGTCCGCACAGAGCGCGGCACAAAGCACAGTCAACAACGCGATTCAGGGCGTCGCCGACACTGTGACCCAGAGCATCACGCAGTCGATGGGTGCCTCCTATGTCATCTATGACGGCTCGAAAATCCTGGTGCTGGACTCGCTGCCGAAGGAGGACGCGCACAACGCCATCATGATTAACGACAACGGCATTGCCTTCTCGCGCAACGGCATCGCTGGCACCTTCGAGAGCGCGTGGGGCATCGACGGAACGATGAACATGCAGCACATCAACGTCATCAACTTCGTGGCCGACCTAATCAAGGGCGGAACCCTGAAGCTGGGAGGTGCCGGCAACGGCAACGGGGTCATGGAGGTTCGCTCGGCAGGCGGCTCGCTTCTGGGACAGCTCGACAAGGACGGGCTGCGCATGTGGGCCAACGACGGCTCGCGAATCGAAATCAACGCCTCGCAGGGGCTTGTGGGATACGACGCTCAGGGCAACGCGACCTACGGCGTCACCGATGGAGTTTTCTACATGGCGAACGGATACGTCAACAGCTCGCTCGCGGTGGGAGGCCTGATGAAGATGGTACCAATCAAGACGGATGCAAGCAATGGCATCGCGTTCGTCGCGCTGGCATAGGAAAGGAGGAGCAAGCAATGGCATCAAGTGGCAGCATCACAGGCTCGTATCGCGGCTACACGCTGCGGGCGGACTGGAGCGCAGTCCAGAACTCGGCGGGCAACTATTCCGACGTGACCGTCAGACACACGCTCGTCATCGGCTCCGCGTACTCGCTGAACATCGCCTCGCGAACGAACACCTGCTCTGTCGGAGGGGTTTCGCAGGGATACACTTCCGGAAGCATCAACCAGAAGGGCAGCTCCGTCCTTCTCGGCACGACCGTCCACAGGGTCGCGCATGACGCGGACGGCACCAAGACCGCGCAGCTAACCGACACTTTCAACATCAACGCCACGATTGACGGCAAGAAGGTCGGGAGCATCGTAGCCTCAGGCTCAATCTCGCTCGACAGAATTGCAAGAAACGCAACCATCGTGACCGCCAACGACTTCACCGACGAGACGAACCCGACGCTGACCTACAGCAACCCGTCGAGCTTCGCGTGTGACGTCTCAATCGAGTTCTCTGGCGGCAGCATCACGAGGGTTGGGGCTGCAAGCGGGTCTGGCGGCTCGTACACGATGCAGCTCACCGACTCGGAGCGCACGACCCTGCGCAACGCCAGCAGGAACTCGCAGACGCTCAAGGTCACATACGTTCTGAAAACGACCATCGACGGCACGGCGTACTACTCGCGTGCCGACAGGAAGATGAACGTCGTTAATGCGGCACCTGAGCTTGGGGCCGTCTCGTATGAGGACACGAACGCGGCAACTGTTGCGGTTACTGGTAACAAGTCGCGCATCATTCAGAACCACTCAGTATTGACCGTGACCGTGCCGACAGCCACGGCGAAGAAGGGCGCGACCATCGCGAGCTATGCCATCGCCTTCGGCGGTGTGACGAAAACCGTGAAGGCTGCTGGGGCCGTCTCGCTTGGAGTTGTTGACGTCTCGTATTCGCAAGCCCTGACCGTCACGGCAAAAGACAGCCGCGGGTTCACTGTGAGCCAGTCGGTTCAGGTGACCGTCGATGATTACAGCGCCCCGACTGCGGTCATCGACCTGCACCGCCTTAACAACTTCGAGCCTGAGACTTACATCACCACGAGCGCACGATACTCGTACCTGAACGGCAAGAACGCCGTCACCATCACTGCGAAGTACAAGAAGGTCTCGGATTCGAGCTACGGAACGCCAATCGAGTTGGCCGATTCCATCCAGTCCACGGTGACGTGCGACAGGGATTCGGCCTACGAATTCGTCGTGACCATCGCGGACAGGCTCGAATCGACCGAATACAACCTCACTCTCGGCAAGGGCATTCCGTCGTTCTTCATCGACACCAAGAAGTCGAGCGTCGGCGTGAACTGCCTGCCGAGCCAGTCGGACGTTCTGCAACTCGGCGATTCGGCATGGCTCACCGCGCAGGGGGCGTACCCGGTCGGCGCAATCTACCTGAGCGTTACCGACGTGAATCCCGCTGCCATGTTCGGCGGCACTTGGGAGCGAATCTCGCAAGGCCGATTCCTCATCGGCGCTGGAGCCAACGCAGCGAACACGACCGACTACTGGGGAAGCTATGCGGCTGGTTCCGAGAATTTCCCAGCAGGGGAAATGGGCGGCGAGGTCAGGCACACTCTCACGGTGGACGAGATTCCGGCGCACGCTCACTCCGAGAGACTTGAGTGGAGCAACACCAAGGGGTGGGGACTCACAGGCACTGGGGAAGGCGCGAATGCCGTCGTTGACCAAGGCGGCGCGACGGGTTCGACTGGTGGCGGCAAGCCACACAGCAACATGCCGCCGTACCTCGTGGTGCACATGTGGCAGAGAGTATCCTAGGCTTTACGTTTCCGCAGGTAGACGGCTTGCTGAGAGGCGTTCTAAGGCCCTGGAAAGGGTAGGCCCTAGTGGGTGTAGGGGCATTTAGCGCAAAAAAAGGGGGAAACCGAGCGGTTTCCCCCTATATGTTGTATACACCTATTGATGCGCCCCCACACGAGGTATGTTCGGTTTCGTAGTATTTCGCCGATTCGCGTTCGTGTGAATTCGTTCCCCGTGCGTTGCTTTACGCCCGAAGCTTGCAGTTCGCGGAGTATGTCGTTGATTTTTGCGCCTTCTGCGTATCGGTCGAATATTAGGCGCACGATGTGCGATTCGTGTGGGTCGGGGCATAGCGTCCATCCTTTCCCGTCCTTGCGTTTGCTATACCCGTAGGGTGGCACGCTGCCGATGAAATATCCGTCGCGTTGCGCTTGGAGTCTGCCGCGCAGCAGACGGCGTTTTATCGTCTTATATTCGCGGCGGCTCATGAACAGTCCGAACTCGAAAAATTCTTCGTCAAACTCATCATCACCTGCAAGGTCATACACCTTGTTAAGCGTTAGGATTTTCGTGCCGCTGAATTGGAACGTGCGGAGGATTCGCGCCTGGTCCTCACCGTTTCCACGGCTGAGGCGTTCGAGTTCGACGCATAGGACGCCGGTATACAGTCCCATTTCGACGGCCTTCAGTAGGCGTTGCATTTGCGGGCGCGCGTCTATGCTCTCTCCCGATACGATTTCTCTGTATATATGGCTTTCGTCTATGTGTATGCCCATGTTCGCGGCCATGTCGCGCAGCATCGTTTCGTGTTTGCTTAGCGTGTTCTCTATCCCTGCTTCTTCATCTATGCGGGATTTCCTTAAGTACATCGCGTATGCCATCCATATCTAGTCCTTTCGTCGGTGTAATAAAAATTGTGCAAATAGTTGTATTTCTTCAAGTTCTTTGTCGGTGTAAATCCGGTTTGAAAAAGTTATCTCCCGTTGCGGCGTGCCGTGCACTAATTCCTCAATCGTCACGCCGAAATACTCAGATAATTTAAGCAATGTCGGCAAGCTGATATTTTCGGCGCTCCGGTTGAACCATGAATTTACCGCCGATGGGCTGATGCCGCAGTCTGCCGCCATCTTTCGACGTGATACTCCTTTTGCGCTCATAAGTGCGCGAAGATTGTCGCAAAATGCCATGTCGTAAAACCCCCTTTCGTGTCGAAACGTCATCGTTCCGTGCATTTCGCCTCTTTAATATATCATGTGCGATTTGCAATGTAAACACAATCGCGCGCAAAACTGATAGAAATTTTTTCAAATCTGACTAAATTGTGTTGCAATTTGAAATTTATGGGTGTATAGTGGACCCATACGAGATGCACACGAATGTGCGCATCGTGAACACATATGAGGAGGTGCAATGTATGTATCGCAATCTGAAAGCGGAGATAGCTCGCGCAGGCATGACCACTTGCGAGTGTGCGGAAGCCGCAGGGGTAAGCCTTGGGACCTTCTACAGGCTACTAAATGGCTCCAGCGAGTGGAGGCTTGACGAAATGCTCAAGCTGTCACAGGCAATCGCCATGAAAAACGGCCACGCCGGGCTTGACTATCTCTTCGGGGGTGATTCAGACGGAACGACATAAACCATCAAGGGAGCATCTGGTGGCACTCTATGACCTGATAAATGAGCTGTTGCCTGATGCGCCAGTCTACTACACCAACGAAGAATTGAAAGAACTAACAAATGAGGAAGGAATCGAACTGTTATGAGTATGAGCATTTACGACATCGATGGCGCCATCCTGTCCATCGTTGACATGGAGACGGGCGAAATCGAGGACGAGAAGCGCTTCGACGAGCTTCAGATGGAGCGCACGCAGAAGGTGGAGAACATCGGCTGCTACTACAAGAACCTCGTGGCCGAAGCGAAGGCTATGAGGGACGAGGAAGCGAACCTCGCACAGCGCCGCAAGGCCGTGGAGAACAAGGCCGAGCGAATCAAGAACCTTCTCGCGTATGCGCTGAGGGGCGAGAAGTTCGAGTCGCCCAAGGTGCGCTGCAGCTACCGCAAGTCGAAGAGCGTCCAGGTCGATGACGCGTTCGTCGCATGGGCGCAGGAGCACGCCGACGACCTGCTGACCTTCAAGGAGCCTACTCCCAACCGCACGGCAATCAAGGAGGCTCTGGCTGACGGGCGCGAGGTGGAGCACGCCGAAATCGTCACCAACGAGAGCCTGCAGGTGAAGTAGCATGCGCGAGTTGAGGGCAGACGAGATAGAGGTTCGCGTGGCTCAGTGCGACAAGAATGGCGTGTCGCTCCTGCTTTACAAGGACAGCCGCTGCGACATGCGCGTCCTTGACGAGACATTCGGCGTCATGGGCTGGCGCGACAGCTACCAGAGCATCAATGGCGAGCTCTTCTGCACAATCGAGGTCTGGGACGCTGAAAAATCCCAGTGGATTGCCAAGCAGTCGAACGGCACTCCATCCAACATGGAGGCCGAGAAGGGAAGGGCGAGCGACGCGTTCAAACGTGCTGGCTTCATGCTCGGGATTGGCCGCGAGCTTTACACGGCACCGTTCATCTGGGTCTCTTCCGAGAAGTGCAACATCAAGCAGGGCAAGAACGGACGCCCCGCATGCTACGACAAGTTCAGCTGCGAGAAGGTTCGAATCGAGAACGGGCAGATGACTGGCCTGAGCATCTTCAACGACACCAAGGGATGCAGGGCGTTCGTCTGCACGACGGACAAGAAATAGAGAGGGGAAGGAAGAAAAATGAACGAGAACACGGTACAAGTCACGAGAGCTGAATTCGAATATCTGCTGAGGGCGAAATTCGACCTGGCAATGGTCAGGGACGTTCTGCTCAACAGGGCGAGCCTTGGCTGGACTGGAAAATATCTCGTATGGAGCGACGAGACCACCAGCGACATCATCCGCTACATCATTGGGGACGCGTACGCCGAGAAGCTTGCAGAGCTTACCAAGGAGGCTGGCGAATAATGAGCATCAACCACGTTTCAGTCGTTGGAAATTTGACGCGCGACCCTGAGCTGCACAGCACTCAGAGCGGCACGCCTGTGCTGAGCTTCGGCATCGCTGTGAATGACAGCCGCAAGGACGCTTCGGGGCAGTGGGTGGACGTGCCCAACTTCTTCGAGTGCTCGACGTTCGGGAACCGAGCCACGGCGCTGAGTGACATCCTCACGAGGGGCATGAAGGTCGCAATCACTGGAAAGCTCCACTATTCGAGCTGGGAGAAGGACGGCAAGAAGCATTCCAAGGTCGATATCATCGCACGGGAAATCGAGCTGATGCAGAACCGCAAGCCGCAGCAGTATCAGCCGACCGCCGCCCCCCAGGACGTCTACGACGAGGACATCCCGTTCTAACCTAATCGGCGGGGCGCTTCAGAGCGTCCCGCCAACTTACCTATGCAGGGATACTTTCGGGCGCGCAGTTCAACGCAACAAGACGCGAAGCGACTTTCCTTTTTGGATGCGCTCGGCAATCTGAAAGGGGTTGACGCGGGATGATAGGCGGCATGATTGGCACGGCTGAGGAAATCATCCATTGGCTGTTCGAGCAGCCGAAGGGCGAGCAGCTCTACGAAATCAAGGAGCGCAGGCGCAGGCGCACGTTGACCCAAAACGCATATTACTGGTCGATGCTGAACCAGCTTGGCAAGGCTCTGCGAATGCCGACCTCGGAGCTTCACTTCCGCATGCTCAAGGAACATGCTCCATACGAGGTCGTGAGCGTCCGTTCAGACATCGACGTGTCTGGCTATTTTCGATACTTCGAGGAAATCGGCACCGGTTTCGCGGGCGGTCGCGAGTTCACGCACTACCGCATCTACAAGGGGTCAAGCCACATGGACTCGTCGGAATTCTCGCGCCTCATCGACGGAGCGCGTGAGGAATGCGAAGCGCAGGGAATATCCGTTCTCACCCGCGAGGAAATCGCACGGCTGAGGTACGTGGAGGGCGAAGGATGAAGGAGCACAGCGTTCTCGGCTGCGGCGAGTGGTACGACGAGCGCCACGGGGTCTTGATTCAGTGGTTCGACGAGCGCGAGCCGTGGCTCGTGCGACACGAGGTATTCCACGGCCCGAACCGCAAGAAGTCAATCGAGTACGGGCTTTACGTGTTCCTCCCGCCCGAAGTCCACAACATGAGCGACTATGCGGTGCACTTCAACCGACCCTTCGAAGAGTACCTCCAGGCGGTCTCGCAGCAGCGGGCCATGGAGCGCTACGGCTGGTCGCTCGATGACTGGATGCGGATAATCGGGAGGAACTACGTTTAGAGAGGGGGGGGCAAGCAATGGCAAGTCAAAAGCAGATGGTCCTCGACTACATACGCGAGTTCGGCAGCATCACGCCGCTGGACGCTTTCAAGGACCTGGGAGTCACAAGGCTCGCGGCGGTCGTCTTCGAGCTTAAGGATAACGGCCACGACATACACATGGAGCGGGAGCGCAGCAAGAACCGCTACGGACAGCCAACCAGGTTCGCAAGATACAGCTTCGGAAAGGACGAGAGAAATGAAAATCAAGCTTGACGCAGGCGCATTCATGCCGGTCAGGGCGCACGCGACGGACGCGGGAGCAGACCTTCGCTCGCCAATCGATGCAGTTGTCCCCGCGAGGGATTCGCGCGTCATCGACACAGGCGTGCATATCCAGCTGCCGCACGGCTACGTCGGCATGCTCAAGAGCAAATCTGGACTCAACGGAAATTACGACATCACGTCCGAGGGCGTTATCGACGAGGGTTATACGGGGTCAATCAGGGTGAAGCTCTACAATCACGGAGACCGTCCGCATACAGTCTTTCGTGGGCACAAAATCACGCAGCTGGTCATCATGCCCTGCGAGTACGTGGATTTTGACCTGGTGGACGACCTGGAGGATTCCGAGAGGGGAAGTGACGGCTTTGGCAGCACGGGGAAGTAAGTACAACGCGCGGAAGACGACCGTTGACGGCATCGAGTTCGACAGTGCAAAGGAGGCCAAGCGGTACACGAGGCTCCGCGACATGGAGCGGGCCGGGTGGATTCAGGGCCTGCGCCTCCAGGTGCCTTTCGAGATTCTGCCGAGCTTCGAGTGTGACGGCGTGAAGTACCGTGGTATGAGCTACGTGGCAGACTTCGTGTACTACCGCGCCGGGAAGGTGGTCGTGGAGGACTGCAAGGGATTCAAGACCGCCGAGTACAAGATGAAGAAGAAGCTCATGGCATTTATCAATCACATAAACATCGAGGAGTCCTGATGCTATAATCTATGAACGCAAGAGTAACGGCCTTGCTTGACATAGTTTTCAAGCCTTCGCGGCATGAAAAATAGAAAGCCCCGTCGCAGCCGTTACCTGCGACGGGGCTTTCACTTACCGAGGGAGTTTTCGGCTATGGCACTACACATGTTCAACCCGCAAATCGCCAAAGAATACGGGGTCAATGCGGCAATCATCTTCCAGAACCTCGCGTATTGGATTGAGCACAACCGCGCCAATGAAACCAACTTCCACGACGGCAGGTATTGGACATACAACTCCGTCAGGGCGTTCGCCGAGCTTTTCCCGTACCTTACGGACAAGCAGATTCGCGGCGCGTTGAAGAAGCTGGAAGAAGGCGGGATGATTCTAGTCGGCAATTACAACAAGTCGGCCTATGACCGCACGAGGTGGTATGCACTTGCCGAAAAGGGACTTTCCATTTGTACGAAAGGGCAAATGAATTTTGCCGACAGGGAAAATGAAAATGCCACAGATGGCGGACCTATACCAGATATAAACACAAGTGAAACCGCATCTGATAAACCAGATATAAGCGCGCCGAAGAGGGAGCCGCGCCACAAGTTCGGCGAATACGAGAACGTCCTTCTCAGTGACTCCGACCTGGAGAAGCTGCAAGCGGAATTCCCAACCGACTGGGAGCAGAGAATCGAGCGGCTCAGCAGCTACATGGCATCCACTGGCAAGACCTACAAGAACCACCTGGCAACGATTCGGAACTGGGCGCGGCGTGACAGGGACGCGAAGAGGAACACCGTTTCACGTGAAACATCGAGCGGCTTCGACAAGAAGATTGACGCCGACTACTACTACCAAAGCACCGGAGACGAAGAGGTTGACAAGGTCCTGGGACTGGGCAAGTACGCGCCGAAGAACAAGTAAGGAGGAAACGGATATGGATACAAACGGAATCATCGAGGGGCTTGCCAAGGCGGCAGCCCAGAACAACAAGCCGCAGGCTGGCGATTACATCAGGGACGGCCTTCTCTACTGCGGTAAGTGCCACACGCCCAAGCAGTGCGAGGTCGAGTTCGGGGGAATGGTCATCAAGCCGTATTGCATGTGCAAGTGCGAGGTCGAAGAGGAGGAGCGCAGGAAGGACGAGGAGCGCACGCGGGACAGGATGCAGCGCGTGGACAGGATGCGCCGCACTGGCTTCCCAGACTCAGAGATGCGAGAGTGGACGTTCGCCAACGACGATGGCCAAGACGCGAGGACGATGGCCGCGATGAGGCGGTACGTCGAGAAGTTCCCGCAAATGCTGGAGAACGGCACTGGCCTGATGCTCTACGGCAACGTCGGCAGCGGGAAGAGCTTCGCCGCCGCTTGCATAGCGAACGCACTCATCGAGAACGGCACGCCGTGTCTTATGACGAACTTCCAGCGGATAGTCAACAAGTTGCAAGACGGGTTCTCCGGAAGGCAGGACTACATCGACAGCCTACAGAAGTTCGATTTGCTGATTATTGACGACTTCGCCACCGAGCGCCGCACCGAGTACATGACGGAGCAGGTGACGGCAGTTATCGACGCCCGCTATCGCTCCAAGCTTCCGTTGATAGTCACGACGAACATCAACCCACGCGACCTCATGGGTGCCGATGGGATAGGAGAGCAGCGAATCTACAGCCGCATCATGGACATGTGCGTCCCCGTGGCCTTCAACGGGCAAGACCGCAGGCGCTCTGACTACGCTGCAAGGACGGCATCAGCCAAGGAGCTGCTGGGGCTGTGACCGAGCGCGAGCTTTCGCAGGCCGTGCATCTCAAGGCGGAGCTGGACGCGCTCCGCAGGGTTGCAGCCCTTGAGCCTAGTCCAGAGGTTCTGAGGTCGATAGACAGGCAGGCGAGGGCCGTGGAGTCCGCAAGGCTTGAGGCCATGGCCTTCATCGCGACGATACCGGACGCGAGAGTAAGGGCGATAGCGGTCATGCGGTTCCTCGAAGGCAAGAGCTGGGAGACGATAGCGAGGCGGATGCATTACGAGAGGACTTCCCCAGCCAAGCAGCTCCGCAGGTTCCTCCGTGGTAGAATGTAGGCGCGCCCAATAGTCGGTGCTCCTTTCTCTAGCGGCTCGCAAGTCAACCCTTGCGGGCCGCACCCATATATGAGCGAAAAAGGTTTCGAATGTCGCTTGCAACTGCTCGCTATAGGTATATACTAGAATCAGCAATAGGGGAAAGCGAGAGAAAGGAACCCCAAATGGCACAGACAATCTTCGACACCGACTTCCAGCCAGACGACGAGGTTCTTCTTTACGAAGGCTCACAGTTCCACTGGAGTGGAAAGGTCGGGGACATGGCGGAATCCGACAAGGAGGAATACGACGTGGCAACGTGGTTCCTTCTGGGTGCGATTGAGGGCTACAAGGCGCTCTTCGTAAGGTAGGACAGGACCCCGCTTCGGTGGGGCCTTTTTTGTTTTGGAAAACTTCCGATTCACGCTTCCATCTGCCTTGTATAGGTGTATACTTTGCTATAGCAAGCGAGGGAGAGAGAAAGGAACCCAAGATGACCACCAAGAAGCAGCTCACCAAGGCAGAGGTCAAGCAGAACGGCAAGCGCATCTGCTTTCGTGGCGGTGACGAGGTCTGGGTCTGCGAGGGCATCGCATTCCTCAACGTCATCAAGGACGGCTACGGCATCAACTGGCACTGCCTTGGCAAGGCGAGCAAGGCCGCACGTGACTACGGCTTCGAGCTTTAGACAAATGCAGAGAGAAAGGACTAAAGATGTTTCAAGCACTCATCCCACACCCGTTGAGTCCCGAGGTGAACATCGGGGACATAATCTTGTTTTTCGTTGTCTGCGTCGCATTCCTGGTTGCGGCGACGAAGAACAACGGCCGCTGAGAGGGTGAGGGAGATGTCATACAAGGACGACTCGATGGACGGGGTCGAGCACCCAAGCCACTACGCCAGCGACGGCATCGAGTGCATCGAGGCGATGTATTACATTTCGCCAGCGATGGCAATCTGCTTCGCAGCAGGGTCGGCGCTCAAGTACCTCGACAGGGCCGGACTCAAGAACGACGAGGTGAAGGACCTCATGAAGGCCAGGGAGTGCTGGCACATGGCCAAGAGGCTGATGGCGAGGCTGGTTGCAGAGAAGGGCGAATGATGAGTGAGTTCGTGAAGATGAGGATTAGCCAGGACAAGCTGCCGTCTGCCATTGGCCTGGGCCTGGCGGTGCCGAACGGCAGAAGCTGCAAGCCGAGGGCCAAGGGCGAGCTGCGCGAGCCTGGCGACAAGGTGAGGCGCGAGGTCGTGGCGGAGCTGCTGGCCTGCTCGGAGCCTGGGCGCAAGGGCTGCGAGACACCCCTCGCGCAGGTCGTGACCGCCCTCGAGCCGTGGTGGAAGAGGAACCAGGACTCGACGTTTTTTGAGGTGCTCGCCGACCTCATAGCGCCGCGCGGCAAGGACGCTCTGGCAGCCGAAAAGGCAAAGAGGCTCACGCGCGAGCGCGACGAGGCGGTGGCCGAGGCTGCTGCGCTGCGCGAGAGGGCCGAGCAAGTAGAGGCTGAGCTTGACGGGCTGCGCAAGAGGCTGGCAGAGGTCGGGTTCCTGCTCAGAGACGACGAGGAAGGTGGTCGGTGATGGTCGAGTTGAGCATCGGGTTCCCCCAGATTGTGGTTCTGCTTCTGTACCTCTGCAACATCACGTTGGCCGCCGTCCACCACGGCGAGGAGCAGGGGACATACAACGTCTGGCTGACAATGCTGGGAGTTGCGGTCAACTTCACTATTCTCAAATGGGGAGGTTTCTTCTGATGGTATGCGCTAGCGACAAGCGCCGAGAGGTTGCGGCAAGGCTGCGCGCCGAGGCTGAAAGTTGACGCAGCTACCGCGAAGACGACAACGCGTTCTGCATGAACGACTGTGAATTCACCGAGGCCATTCTCGAGGACTTCGACTTCACGGATATGGACATGCCCGCTTATGAGGTTTTCGACCAGATGGCAGACATCGTAGACCGCCCGACGTGCCACGACGTCGCTGACTTTGACCGCGAGTCATTCAAGTGCTCGCGCTGCGGATTCCGCGTGCTTTCCATAGACGGCGCACCGGATGCCGCGAAGCTGGTTGGGACGAAGGGTGGAGTTGCTGACTTCAGGTTCTGCCCCAACTGCGGAGAGAAGGTGGTTGGCAATGACTGAGATTCTTCTGGGCAAGGCGAGGCACGCCAGGCTAGGCAACGACCTCTTCTGGGAATTCCTCAAGTACGACAAGGGCATGCCTGACCACTTCATTGACCTCAGGTGGAGCGGTTACAACGACGGCGCCTGGTGGACGAAGTGGTCGAAGGGCACCGAGACGAGGGAGCAGGGCGGCCGCAGGTTCCGCATCGACTACGAGAACTGCAACGTCTATGAGCTGGTGGACGAGTGACGGAGGTTGTTTGATATGGCTACGGAAGCGCAGCTCAAGGCTGGACGCAAATACGACAAGGAGTACACGCGGCAGGTTCACCTGAAGTTGAACCGCCGCACCGACGGGGACGTCCTGGAGAAGCTTGACAGCGTGCCGAGCAAGCAGGGCTACATCAAGGGGCTTATTCGGGCGGACCTGGAGCGTTCGGCAGAGTAGAGCATGGGGCATCGCAGATGGAGGCGGTGCCCCTTTTCGTGCGGAAGATTTTTCAGATTCTCGCGTGCGTCTGCCCAGTATGGGTGTATACTTTGCTATAGCAAGAGGGACAGAGAGAGAAAGGAACCCACAATGAAGGACGCCAAGAAGCAGCTCACCATGGACCAGGTCATCGAGTCTGGCAGGCTGGTCGGGACCAGGAACTACCCCAAGGGCAACTCTGAGATGGTCTATGAGGCCGCTGGGTGCCTGTTCGCAGTCAAGATTGACAGCAACGGCTACCGCACCGGCATGTGGTGCATGGGCAAGAAGGCACGCGCCGCACGCGCCTATGGCATCGAGTTTTAATAGGCAACGCACTCAAAGAGCAGTACCGCCACCTGTTCGAGAAAATCTAGAAAGCAGAGACGGAAGGGGCCACCAGAAGACGGTGGCCCTTTTCATCGTTCCCGCAATTCCCGCTCATGGCGTCGTATAATCAGGGGAGTGTAAAAGACCAATCGGAAAAGGGCGGCATGCAGGGATTCTGGGAAAAGCTTCTGTGGGTGTGCATCCCCTGCACGCTGGCAGCGACGGCAACGGCCGTGTCAAATCCTGAACTCGATTCGCAGTTCGCAATCTATTCGGCGGCGGCAGTCGTCGCCCTCCTGGGCGTGATGCTGTCGAACCGTCGCGTCGAGAAGGAGAGGGCGGCCGAGGAGAACGAGCTCTTCAAGTCGGCCCTGCGGGCGCTGCTGAGAAGCGAGCTCATGCGGACCCACCATCACGCCATGCGGGACGGCCACGCCTCTACGCTCGACAAGGAAATCATGGAGCGCACCTACAGGAGCTATCACAACCTTGGCGGAAACGGCATCGCCACGACGCTCCACGACGAGATGATGGCGCTGCCGACGATTGACGATTAGGATGATTGAAAGCATGAAAGACTACATCATCGGCGACAAGCTTTACCACGTCTTGAAGTGGCTCGGTTTAATCGCATGCCCGGCAGTCGCGACCTTCATCGGCGCGGTCTTCCCGGCGTGGGGCATCCCGAATGCCGACGCAATCGTGCTCACGCTCAACGCGACCGGTGTTCTCATCGGTGCGCTGGTTGGAGTGAGCGCGGCAACGTCAAAGCAGGTACCAGAAGGGGCTGAGTAAAATGGCAATGCAGGGAATCGACATCAGCGGATGGCAGGAGGACCTCGACCTCGCGCAGGTGCCGTGTGACTTCGCCATAATCAAGGCGACGCAGGGCGTGGGCTACGTCTCGGACGCCTGCGACCCGCACGTCCAACAGGCAATCGCCCTCGGCAAGCCGTTCGGCTTCTACCATTACGTGAACGGCTCTGGAGCAACGGCGGAGGCCGACTTCTTCGTTGACAACTGCGCCAACTACTTCGGCGTGGGCCTCCCGTGCATCGACTGGGAGAGCATGCAGAACGCCGCGTGGGGAGACGCCGACTACCTCAGTGAGCTGGTCCAGCGAGTCATCGACCGCACGGGAGTCAAGCCGCTAATCTATGCGTCAAAAAGCGCCTTCCCGTGGGACGTGGCCAAGGCCCTCGACTGCGGCGCATGGGTCGCCCAGTACGCCAGCGACAACGCCACCGGCTACCAGGACAGCCCTTGGAACGAGGGGGCCTACGACTGCGCAATTCGCCAGTACTCCAGCCACGGCAGGCTCGACGGGTACTCCGGGAACCTCGACCTCGACAAGGCATACATGGATGCTGACGGATGGGCGAGGTACGTGAGCGCCTCAGGCGCTCCGGCACCTGCTCCAGCCAAGAAGACCGACGAGCAAATTGCGGACGAGGTCATCGCAGGTGCATGGGGCAACGGAGAGGACAGGCGCAACCGTCTCTCAAGTGCTGGATATGACCCGGACGCCGTCCAGGCAATCGTGAACGCAAGGCTCCAGCCTTCGCGGAAGAGTGACGATGAGGTCGCGGACGAGGTCATCAGGGGCGAGTGGGGCAATGGAAGCGACAGGCGCGACAGGCTCGCCCAGGCAGGGTATGACCCAGACGCCATTCAGTCAGTCGTGAACTCGAAGCTGGGCGCATCGGCTTCGGCACATCGTACATACACGGTGAAGAGCGGCGACACGCTTTCCGGCATCGCCGCCGCATACGGCACCTCGTGGCAGCACCTCGCCAGCATCAACGGCATCGCCAACCCCAACCTCATCTACCCAGGCCAGGTGCTCACGGTTGGGTAGCCGACGGCAAATCATCTGAGCAAGACAACCAAGCGGGTCTCGTCTAGTCGGCGGGGCCCGCTGCCGATTGAGGGGGAGGACACGCATGGGAGCATACAGGGCATGCAGCAGGTGCGGGAGGATGCACGCATACGACGAGCCTTGCCCGAGGAAGAAGCCTACCTACCGCTACGAGAGGACTGGGGCTGACAGGCTTCGCTTCACCGCACGATGGAAGATGAAGAGCCTCCAGGTGAGGAGCGACGCGCGCTGGCTGTGCGAGGTGTGCCGCGACCAGGGGAAGGTCACGACCGATGGGCTGGAGGTCCATCACATCGAGAAGCTGCGCGATGACCCGGACGGGTTGATTGAGGACGGCAACCTGGTGTGCCTATGCAGGATGCACCACAGGATGGCCGACGACGGGGAGCTGCCCAAGGGATACCTGAGGGGGCTTGCGCTGCGCAGGATTGAGGGGGCCACGCGATAGGCTGGCAGACCATAGCCACCACGTGGCCTATGGGACTTTTCAACAATGTGGGATACTTTTCAACAATCCCCCCCTACCCTACGGG
>ERZ1034691.494-NODE-494-length-30704-cov-34.509935_pt1 | contig 30704 bp, 29 predicted proteins | sample MGYA00520638_ERZ1034691 | MGnify/ENA primary metagenome ERZ1034691 (study PRJEB33766, sample SAMN09781763) | gut metagenome | biome: gut microbiome | host: Homo sapiens | place: Madagascar | study: EMG produced TPA metagenomics assembly of the PRJNA485056 data...
ATTGCCACTTTTCCTTTGTAGAGGTCAGGTCTTCGTTGGTTGCCGATTCAATATCAATCTCAATTTGTTTCCCGGTCTCGTTTTCTACCACATAGTACTGGAGAACCATTTCCTCCACACTCCCTTCTATAGTTATTGTAGCATGAACTTTTCAAAAACGCAAATATCATTTCTCACTCTGCTTCGTAACTTTTCAGTACATCTTCAAATGTAAAACGAATTTTCACGCACTCATCGTTGAAAACCTCAATGCGGTCAATAAAGGTTTCCACCACATTCTGTGACAGGTGCATCACATCGTCTGCTTCTCCCACCGTATTCATCACGGCTTGCAAATTATCCGTATCCTTTTTCACAGGCTGGAAAATTTGATTTTTCTCGGCACGAAGTCGTTGAATTTGCTCCATTCGTTCATCTTCTTGCGCTCTGTAGGCGTCTCTCTGCCGGACGAATTCTTCCTTGCTTATATTTCCGTCGGCATACTGCTCATACAGTGCAACGCGCTGTTTTACGATCTCTGCCTTTTCTGCACTCAGCTTTTCTTCCTGCCGTTCCAGTGCGGAAAAGCAAATCAACGCTTTGCGTTCCCGTTCGTGCAGGATTTCCAGTACATGCTCTGCCTGCTTTATCTGCGCTGTCAGCGCATTTCGGACGATATGTTCCAGCAGTTCCTCGGAAATCGGGATTCGCTTGCAAGGGCTGTCCACCGCTGCGGCCGAAAATCTGCAGTTAAACGAGGAGCCAAGCTTCTTGAGTACACGATATTTCATCAGCTTCTGGCAGTAGCCGCAATAGACCTTGCCTTTCAAGGGATACTGGTGCTTTGTGTAGTTCCCGGCCTGGTGTTTTCCATGCTGCAGCATGATGACCATTTGTGCCTGTTCAAATTCCTCCGGGGTCACAATGGCGGCATGGCTGTCCTCAATACGTACCTGCTGTTCCAAAGGAGCGCGCAGCACCCGATGTTTACAGGGAACAGGCATAATGAATTTCGCGCCCACATAGGTTCCCTTATACTTCTCATTTTTCAGAACATGATAAACCGTTCCACTTGTCCAATGGCTGCGCTGCAGATCCCATGCTTTCTGCTCACTGTACACATGGCTTTCCGCCACATGATACGCTGCCGGGGTCGGGATCTGCTTTTCATTCAGGCTTTTTGCGATGCTGCCTGTTCTGTTGCCCTGCAATGCCAGTTCAAAGATCAACCGCACATATCGACTGGCTACCGGGTCGAGGATCAGCTTATGGCAATCGTTCGGGTCCGGCAGGAATCCAAACGGGCGGTATCCTCCGAGATACATTCCTTTCTTCTGCATCACATGGTCGGCTGCTGCGATTTTAGCGGAAAGATCCCGGCTGTAGGATGCGTTGATGATGTTCTTGATGGCCACTTCCAGTCCGCGCACATCGTTTCCGACTTGAGCTCCGCTGTCATACCCATCGTTGACGGAGATGAAGCGAACGCCCAGCAACGGGAAGATCCGCTCCATATAATCGCCTGCTTCAATATAGTCACGGGCGAACCGGGAAAAGTCCTTTACGATAATCGTTTTCACCTTTCCGTCCTGTGCATCTTGAATTAGCCGCTGAAACGCAGGACGGCTTGTAGATGTGCCGGAGTAGCCATCGTCCACGTACTCCTGACGCGGCTCTGTTGCCAGTTCGGGGCGGGCCATGATATACCCCTCTACCAGTCCGCGCTGGCCCTGAATGCTGTTGCTCTCAGCCTTATCAGCACCCACATCCTCGTCCGCAAGAGAAAGCCGGTAATAGGTTCCGATCATCTGCTGCTCACCGCCTTTCAAACGTGTAGATCAATTCTGCCTTTACGATTTCTGCTGCACGATTTTCCAGATTTCTCATACGGCGTACCCACTCCATCTGATTTTCTTCTTTCAGTTTTTCCGATACGCCCTCCCGCTGGCTCAGCTGCTCAATCAAAACCTCATATCGTTCCACTGCCTGCTCTTCCACGTCTGCCAAAACAGCGTCCAGCTTTCCACTCAGCAGCAGGCTCTGATAATAGGCTGGTTTTCGATGTTTCAGGTACGCCTTGTGCAGCATTCCCCAGCGGCCAATCGGACGAGTCCGTGGCAATTTCAAGGCTGGAAAGTAATAATCGCCAACCAAAACATATTCCATGCCTGTCCGGGCATCATAGATTTTTTCTTTCATTGTCTGTCCTCCTTTTTCGTTAGAACACAAATTCCGTGTAAGTATTTTTCTTGTGATCCACTTCAATTTTCTTTACATACTGCTGCAGATTATCTGCCGTCAAAAGAACCTCTGTGTTGCCTGCGATCTGCTTTTTCTGCTGCAATTCTTCTTGAACAACGACCAGTTCTTTCTCGTTTTCAGCTTTTGTCTGTCTGAATGCCTCAATTTCATTCTCTGCATCCTGCTTCAATTTCAAGAACTTTTCTTTTGAAATTTTTCCAAGGACATACTGCTCGTAGCCGCTGCGCTTCTGTGATTCCAGTCGAACGATATTGCCTGACGCCTGTTCAATTTCACGTTTTGTAGCTATTTCTTTTGATTGGAGTTTGCTTTTTCCAGAGCTTTTCCGTACCAACTTCTGCAAATCACGGTGTTCTTCCATCCGCTGATGCAGCTCCTTGTTAATGCCATTCCAGAGGTCTTTTTCTGAAATGGAAACGTGACAGGGTGTACAGTAAAAATACAGTGAACCATCCTTTTGCCAATGGCAAACCAGCTTTTCTCCGCACTCTTTGCAAAATATTCTGCCTTTGAAAATGTTCGGATTGTTCTCTCTGCGCTGTCTGCAGCACTTTTTCCGCTCTTCCCTGACCGCTTGCTCGGCTTCCCGCAATGCGGAAACTTCATCAAACAGTTCCCAGCTAATAATGGCCGGATGACTGTCCGGCATCATACGCCAACTTTCCCGTGGATTTTCTCCGATTTTCCGATATGTTTCATCGTAGGCAATGCGGTTATAGACCATTGTCCCTGTGTAGACTGGATTTTCCAGAACCTTTGTCACGAAAGCTGGCTGCCATGCAGGGTCCTTTACCCGTGAGGTATTTCTCATATAGCCCAACTGACATCGGCGTGTAAAAGGTGTCGGGATTCCCTGCGCAGACAGCTTCTTTGCAATCTCGCGCTCTTTCATGCCGGATTTTTTCCAGAGAAAAATCCGAACTACCACATCGCTGACTTCCTCATCCAGAACCAAATGATCCTTCTGATCCTTTTTGTAGCCAAATGGAACAGGGGTATAGATTTCTCCCCGTGCTTCTTTGGAACGAAAACACGACTGGATTTTCTGGGACAAATCTTTCGAGTACATCTCATTGATCATACTCTTGATCGGCACCAGCATCCCATCCCGGCTCTGGCTGTTCAGGCTGTCATAATTATCGTTGATGGCGATAAATCTTACGCCAAACAGCGGAAACACCTGTTCCAGATACTGGCCTGTTTCTACGAAATTGCGGCCCAGTCGGGAAAAGTCCTTTACCACGATGCAGTTGATTTTTCGCTCCTGCAGTGCTTTCAGCAGCCGCTCAAATTCCGGGCGGTCAAAATTCGTTCCCGTGCAGCGTTTGTCCGCAAACACATCCAGCAGCATCAGGTCATCCTGATGGTTGATATACTCCTTGATATAGGAAATCTGTACTTCCAGCGATTCTGCATCTCGAAGCGCATCATCAAAATCAGACAGCCGTGCGTAAATTGCGGTTTTCCAGATACGGTGCTGCACGTTCTCGGCTTCTCGCTGCGCCGCACTTACTTTCTTGCTTACTCTTGCCATAGGTCAAGCTTCTCCTTTCATGCAGATGCTTCATGCTGTCCCATCTGCTTTTGATGCAATTCTTCCAACAGGTCAGCAATTTCATCGTGGAATCGGAACGTAATCTCTACCCGATTACCCTCATACACTTCGATTTTCTCAATCAGTTCAACGACCATCGAACGGGTGATGTCTTCCAGTTTCCGATACTTGCGGTACACGTCCAGAAACGGATAAGCATTGGGAGCAGTCTGCAGGTTTTGCTGTTCTGCTTCCAGTTCTGTGATTTTTCGGTCATACTCTTCGATCCGCTTGCTGTACAGTTCGTTGTAGTTTAGGAAATCCTCCCGTGTGAGGATTTCGTCTGCATAATCCCCGTACAGTTTTTCCTTAATACCTTGTGTATGGGTCTTTTCTGCGGTCAGCTGCCGGATCTGCCGTTCGATACACCGCACACGGTAGGGTTCCTGCTGGGCCTGTCGGATACTTTCTACAAATTCCGCTTCCTCCATCACGATCTGGATCTGCATCTGGAGTGCGTTCCGCACGATGTTATAGAGCTTTTCATCCCGCAGGTTATGGCTCGTGCAGCTTCCTTTGTTCTGCTTGCTGCCGGAGCACTGATAATAGATATACCGTTTGCCCTTATAGCTGGCTGATCTGCGCACCAGCCGGCTGCCGCAGTCACCACAATAAAGAAATCCTGCAAACAGGGCTACCGTTTCGGCATCGTTCGGTCTGCGAGTTTCGGTTTCCAGAATCCGCTGCACCAGTTCAAACTGCTCTGCCGGAACGATTGCTTCATGGGTGTTGTCCACGATTACCCAGTCCCGCATCGGCACGTTCATTTTCTTTTTGGAGCGATAATCCAGTCGTCGTGTCTTTCCTTGTACCAGTTTTCCGATATAGACCTCGTTGTGCAGAATGCGGTCCACCGCCTTGGCAGACCACAGCGGCTTATCGCTCTTGCGGAAATGCAGGCTCAGCTTTGCACCGCTCTGCAGCTTTCGTGTCGCAGGAGATGGTGCTTTCTCGGCATTCAAACGGTCTGCGATGCCTTGATTACTCACGCCGTTGATTTTCCAGCGAAAAATGTTCTGCACTGTTTCCGCTGCCAGTTCGTCCACGATCAACTTCGTATGATTGGCAGGGTCCTTTTGGTATCCATACGCTGCAAAGCTCCCCACAAAATCGCCGCGCTTGCGCTTGACCGCAAGCTGGCTCTTGATCTTGACGGAAATATCCCGGCAGTAGGCATCGTTGAGCAGATTCCGCATCGGGACCATGATGGAATCGCTGTTTTTCCATGCAGATTGGCTGTCATAATTGTCCGTCACTGCAATCAGCCGGACCCGCATAACCGGGAAAATCCGTTCCAGATAGCGTCCCACTTCAATGTAATTTCGACCAAACCGAGATAAATCTTTCACAAGAATGCAGTTGATAGTCCCTTGCTCCAGTTCCTGAAACAGCCTTTGAAACGCAGGCCGTTCAAAGTTCGAGCCGGAGTAGCCATCATCCACAAACTCATCCACAATACACAGTTCCGGGTGGTCTATGGCATAGGATTCCAGCAGGGTGCGCTGGTTTGCAATACTGTCGCTCTCGGTCTTATCGCCATCCTCACGAGACAAGCGCAAGTACAAGGCTGTACGGTATCGGGTTGTATTTTGCTGTGTTCTCTTCTGCAAATTCATATCAGGGTATAACAAAAGCCTTCCACCTCCTTAACGAATCGGCAATACTGTTCGTCAGAGAAGCGAAAGGCTCCACATTTTTCTATGTAGAACAAGCCTGCCGAGCAAACTTTGCTCAGCTGGCACATTCCTATTTTCTTACCCACAAACAGCTTACCAGAATCATCACCCTTTGTCCAGTGCTTTATCGCATTAAAGTGTGAAATTTTTCTGTGCGATTTTTCAGCAGCTTGCCGAAGTCTTCTCTGCCTTTTCAGCTGGCAGACTGAAAGCATCTGCCAATGCGCTCAGACAGTGTGCTGCTCTCTCTTGGTGCAAAATTCAGCTTCACAATGATTCCATTGTCCAGATAGCAATAAGGATTTCTGACCTTATCCAGAAGATTTTTCAGTCTTTCTTCCTGCGGCAATCCGTGTTCCACTGCATCCTGCGGCAATTCCTGCAGTTCAGACTGCTCAATCGTGCGGATGTCCCGGTTCTTCATCTGGTGGATCTGCTCCAACCAACTCATTGTGCCGTTTTCTTTCAATTGCGTTCCTCCATTTCAGACTAAAAGTGTTTTCAGAAAATCCAATTTCCCCTGTCCTATGTCTTTTCTTATGCTGGGGCCTGTGCAGGCAATCGGCGTACACAGTTCCAGCAGGCGGTCATAGATACGGGCGTGTGCGGTATCCTGTGGGTTCTTCAACTCCGTCAGGGTCAGGTTCGTGGTAACGATCAGAGGTTTCCGACTGCGGTAACGGCTGTCGATGATGTTATAAATCTGCTCCAGCGCATATTCCGTGCCGCGTTCCATGCCAAAATCATCAATGACAAGCAGCGGATAGCTACACAGCCTGTCCACGACTTCATTCCGCCCGGAAAAAGCGTTATTCAGTTCATTCATGATCCGGGCAAAATTCGTCATGCAGACGGCCACTTCCTGTTCCATCAGGGCATTGGCAATGCAGCCTGCCATGAAACTCTTGCCTGTACCAACACCGCCCCAGAGCAGCAACCCCACATTCTTTTCCCGCATCTCCGGCCAGTGGGTCACATACCGCTGTGCCAGCTGCATCTGTGGATTTTGCCCGTGATCGTTTGCAAATGTCCAGCGCTGCATCGCCCAGTCGGTAAAGCCCTGCAGCTTCAGCCGCTGCACTTTCTCGTAATGCAGCCTTGCACGTTCTTCTTTCTCCTGCTTTTCCCTTGCTTCTTGTCTGCACTGGCATTCAGCCGGATGGCGGTCACGCCCAAACAGTTTTATGCCGTTCGGGAAGAATGCTTCCTTTGGAGTTTTGCAGCTGCCGCAGTACAGCAGCCCATCTTCTGCGACATAGTCCTGCGATTCCACAGAGATCGTCATAAGCCTGTCCAGCGCTGTCTGGATCATTTCCGTCATAAACTTTCCTCCTTGCTGTAGGTATAGTCCGGGATGCCTGTTCCCGGTTTCTGTTGTCTTCTCTTCCTTGCTGACCAGCTGCGCAGGGTCGCCGCATGATCTGTGTACTTCTTGCCTGTAGACTGCATATAGATCGAAAGGTCATCAATCAGGGAATCCAACTCTGTAATTTCCATTTTTAGTTCTGAATAATCTTCCAGAAAGACATTCTGATAACGCCCATATGTTTCTTTGGTTCTATTTAGGTGGTTCAATTTTAGGTTATTCTTATTTATTTGGTTAGGTGTGCAGTTTTGCGCAACCGTATTGCTCACTTTTGAGCAATTAGGCTGCTCATTTTGGGCCATCTCGACTGTGCATTTCTGCGCAGTAGATGGGAAGCTTAGGAACACCTGGTTTGGCTTGGAAAAGCCATTGGACCGCCGTTCGATCAGCCGTGCGGCTTCCAGTTCCCGCAGAGCACGGGTGACACTGGAAATGCTGCTCTGAAGATCTTCCGCCAGCCCTGCCAACGGATAGAGCACATATGCCCGGCCCTGCACATCCACCCAGCCGTTCTTCTGCGAAAGGGTCATGCGGTCCAGCAGCAAAACATACGTCAATCGTGCCGTATGGGAAAGGCTCATCTGCAGTAGAAATTTCGGATAAGGAAAATACGCGGGCAGTGGGGTTTGTGATTTGATGTACTCTTTACTCAAGCTTCCTCCTAATCGTTTTCAAAAGTCCCTGCCGAATGGGAAAGTCCTGCACGGGCTTACGCATCCGGCAGGGTTCCGGGGTGCGGGGTGGAAGACCCTGCTGATTACAGGCTCATATCGTAGCTGCGCTTCTTGCGTTTCGGTTGACGCGCACGCTGTTCCTGTCGAGCCTGTTCCTGCCTTGCCTTTTCGCGGACTTTGGCCTCCCACTCGCGTTTCCATGCAAGGTCGGATTTCATCTCATTGGTTTTTCGGAAGATGCTGTACACATTATCCGATGCAATTTCCAGACGCCGAGATTCTTCTTTCAGGGGAGCATATGCCTTTTTCTTTTCCACGATTTCTTTGATCAGCTCTTCCTTCCGTTTTTTCAAGGATTTCAGCGATGGCAGCTTTCCATCATTTTCTTCTCGGAAATATTTCACGGATTCTGCATAGGCGTCCAATTCCTTGGAATGCTCTGCACGGAATTTTTTCTTAAAAATCGCCTTCGCAAATTGCTGCTGAACCTCTTTGGTAGAAAGGTACTGTCCCGCATAATGAATCTGCTCATTGGTTTTGTACAGTTCATCCTCTGCCTGTGACAGCCGTTCATACGCTGCCTGCGCATTAGCCTGTGCTGTCTTACACAGATCGTTCAGTTCCGTCAGGTCGTTGATGTTGTTTTCCTGTACCCATACCAGCGTTTCGGCCATTTTCTGCAAATTGCTGATTTTGACCTTTAGTGCATAGGCCAGATTTTCCTGTGCCTTGACATTCTCCTGCAGGTCCACAACGAGCCGCAGCCTGGTTCTGGTCGTAAAGATCAGTAAGGGGTCTTCCTTGTACCGCAAATTCTTTTCGGCGTTCTGAACAAAGAATCCTTCCAGGCATTCTCTTTTGCAGCTGTCCCCTAAAGAACGTTCCGATATAAACTTGTTCCGTTCCGGCGGCAGATAGCTGTAACGCCCACGTTGAGCTTTGACGAAAATGTCATATTCATCCTGCAGGATGTTTTGAAAATCTTCATACGAGATTGCTTTCTCACGGGCAGCGGCAACGGCATCCCGGATAAGCTGTTTCTGCGTTTGAAACTTTGTCGGATTGGATGTAAATCCTTCCTTTTCGATTTCCCGTTTTTTCTCATCCAGCCGCCGCTGTGCCCAATACTCCGCTTCGGTCACACCCGTTCTGGATGGTGATAGCAAATCGACCTGATGCAGAAATTCGCGTTGGCATAAATCCATGAGAGATTTCTGCAGATGCTTCAGGTACTCGTTTGTTACATGGTGCTTATACCCTGCCTTGCAGTCAATGGGGCGTTCCATAAAGGGCTGCTGGGGCACATCCAGCTTTCGCAGACTGTTGATTACAATATGCACATGAATGTTGCCGCTGCCATTATGCCCGTCCATGTGCGTACAGACCAATGCCTGATGCCCCGGAAAATTTACTTTTGCGTATTCCAGCCCAAGCTCTTGTGCCCGTTTCCCCGTCAAACAATTTTCTGTGCTGTCCCGTGGATCAAAGCTGATGATGTAATGGTGGCTTTTGATTTCATCCTTGTTTTTGTTCTTCTGATATTCGCGGTTCAGCTGCTGGCAGGCCGCATCGAAGGAATAGGGTTCACAATTCAGACCGTCCAGATAAAACTTATCCCGCATGATACGATTTCCGTTCTGGTCAAGGATCGGAGTTTTCCGAAGTTCGTCATGCTTGAAAATCAAATACTCCAGCGCAGCACCATAGTTGGAACTCTTACTTGCGATATGCTTTAAGATTGCCATAGTTCTTTCCTGCCATTTCTGCGACCTGCTCCCGCATTTCAAAAATGCAGGAAATCGCATGGTTGATGTTTTCGAGCATAGCGCGCGACTGGATACCGCCGCTATTGAAGAACGCCGCGATCTGGTTCAGATTATTCCCGATGGCGGCAAACTCCCGTGTGACGGCTTCGATCTCGTCCGGGTGAACATAGAACACATACGAGGTATTCACGCGGCCTTTCATCAGCATCTGCGCTGCAAATTCAGAGAGGGTCATTCCGGCATCTTCTGCCTGCCGGTGTAAAAGTTCATGTACTACTTCTGTAACTCGTGCGGAGATTACTTTTGTCTTTACGATAGATTTCACTTTTTTCTTCGTTCGTGGCATGGGGTCTCCTTTCCAAAATTAAGAATTTGATTTTCCCGGCAGTGCATCTGCACTCCGGCTGTGACCTGCTGCAGCAGGCCACTAACAGGCAAAATCATGTGATTTTGCACGATGTGAGGGTATGGGGAGCACTATCCCCATCAAGATGCCGCCGTGGAGAAACCGCCCATAGGAGCGGTTTCGTATACAAAGGCGAATCTTGCTCTTAACTACCGTCCACTCTGTCCCAGCCCGTTCCTGCCCGATTCTCTCCGACGTTTTTTCTGGTAAGACGCGCAGAATGCACATTCAGTACCGGAGGTATCCTGCTGGGGTGGCTCATGCGATTTTCAAGGTGCGATGTGACTTTGTAAGGAATTCGGGATTTTCGGGGGTGAGACCAACAGCGAATAGGTCTGTTTGAGAAAATAGTTCTTACACCCTATACAAACTTAAAGGGGTGTTTTTAAACTAGCTTTCCGAAAAATTCAGAATTTCTTCACTTTCTCAAACAACTTCCTACACCTATAGAATTCTAAAATAGGCGTTTGGCAACCAGTTTTTCAAATTTTGTTGAACTGCCTAATTTTAGAATATAGATTTTGTTCGTTTTCCACTTATAGAACCAGAGGAAAGCCGTTTCACAAAAGGTTTTGAAAGCCCCTACACTAATAGGAATCCGCAGAGCTGTTTTGGAATACAGTTTTGAAAATTTCACAAATTTGGACAAAAAGAAAAACGGCAAAGTTCAAGATCGAACCTTACCGTCATTCATAGAGATGTCTTATAAAGTAAAAATACTGCGGTAGACAGGTGTCGTGCCTGCTCATCGTGGACATATTGCTATTTTAACATTGTGTTGTTCATGCACGGGTAACCTTGACACATCCGTGTCAGGACGATTTACTGAACGATTTCTTCATCTTTTCTTTCGCTTCATCCGGCACATCAATCAAGCCGAACCGATAGAACATCCCGTAAATATAAGTCACGCCCCGGATATCACCTAGAGCTTTCGGGCGGTCAACTACTTCTCCTACCTTTTTAATATTGCTCAGTGCCAGCAACACAGAACTCCACGCCAAGCCTTTACTGTTTTCTCTACGATCGATCCACAGTTCCTTTGTGTATTGCCCATTCCGGCCCTTTCGTATTTCATAGGTAAAGGGTAAGCCGGAGTAGGTTTTGAAACGCACACCAGCATAAAGAAGAACCACCTCCCACAGGTGCTCCTCTGTCTGATCAGTCCTCCATCGCTTCATCGCCCTGTATCTCCGCTGCCGCTCTGCTCCTACGCTGATTTTCTCTTTATCTGCTGTGCTTGGGAAGTACACGCCTTTTTCATAGGGCAGGTACGATGTAACGGAGGCTTTGGAGAGTTGAAGAGTGTTTGCGGTTGAGAGTATAGCTTCTTTATAGCGCTGTGTTTCTCGGTGCTCTTCAAAAGTGTTTCTCACTTTCTTCGCCGTATTCGATTCATACACTCCGGCTGTGATGAGCAGCTTTCTCACTTTGATTGGGTTTAGATTTAGCACCTCGGCGATGGATTGGAGAGAGCAATCCTCCTTATAAAGCGCCACAGCAGCATCCATCTGCTCTTTCAGATTCTTCCCGGCATCGAACTCCGGCTTCAATTTCTTCCGACCTCCACCGGGCTTCCGGGGTTTATACGCTCTTTTTTCTCCCATAGCTCACAGCACCCGTTCATACAATTTGAATGTCATCTCCCCAACCACATTATAATAAAGTGTCTTGGTCTGGATATATCGAAAGCCCAGTTTCTGATACAGCTTTTCAGCCGTTGTGTTGTTCTCGATCACATCAAGTCGCAATGCTTTCTTGCCAGCTTTTCTTTCCTGTTCAATTACATTCTCTACCAATCTCCGCGCCAGTCCTTTTCCACGATAATCCGGATGAACCGCCAGAACATGAAGAACTATCACTTCATCTGAATCAATTTGCCACGGAGTATCTGCATACCCTTCGACCTTTTCATCGTTTGCTATGACACACACTGCGATTTCATCACCATCTGCCAACACATATAGCTCTTCCCTCTCAATGCTGTTCTGTATCATTTCGTCAGATGGATGGATTCCTTTCTTCCAATGCGGGAATGATGGATCATCCTGCTCCTGATCAATCAAGTTCCAGTACAGAGATCTTATTTTGTCGAAATCTTCTTTTTCTGCCTTACGAAATATCATCTGGTCCACCTCTTTACTCATGTAGCTCCAGCGGCAGTCCATCCGGGTCGTGGAAGAATGTCATCTTCTTGCCAGTATAATCATCAACCCTGATCGACTCACATTCAATTCCAACCGCTGCCAGTTCTTTCACTGTCTGTTCCACGCTATCAACGCAGAATGCAAGGTGGCGCAGCCCACATGCCTCCGGGCGGTTCACACGCTTCGGCGGGTTTTCCTCAGCAAAAATCTCCAACTCTGCGTATTCATTGACACGCAGATCCAGTTTCCAGTCTTTTCGCTCCGGGCGATAGTTTTCCCTGATAACAGAGAAGCCCAGCTTATTCACATAGAACTCCTTGGCTACTTCGTAGTCAGATACGATGATTGCGATGTGGTGTATTTTTGATAAATTCATTTTTCTTACGCTCCATTTCTTTTATTTTCGTTGCAAACTATACATTAACCTTCAAAAATTACCGTGTGAACTCCTGGAGTTCAGTTTGTCCACACGGCCGATCTTATTTCAGTCTTTCGAGGATCTCATCCGCACTCATGCCGCTTGCCAGCAGTTTCTTCAGCACAGCCTCTGCCTCGGTCTTCTTAGCTTCTTCAGCAGCCTTAGCATCTGCCTTTGCTTTCTTCGCTTCCAGGGATGCCACTTCTTTTTCGGTCTTCTTCAGAGCAGTCTTCTTTTCTTTCAGGTCAGCCTTCAAAGTGTCAATGTTGGCGGTGATGGATGCGATCTCGGTGGTTAGAGAAGCGATAGATTCCTGCTTCTCTACAATCTGGGACGCATAGTCGGTGGTGATTTTCGGTTTATTCCTGCTTCCTTTGGTTCTGGGCACGGTGGATAACCTCTTTCCTTTTTAGTGGTTTAAGTATAGCACTGTGTTGATGTAGGGGCAACAGGTGAATATCTCAGATTATTCGAGCTCCTTAATCAACTTCCTATAATCATTTTTTATTGTAGTAATCGCCAAAGGAATCAATCCAACTATGCCTATAACAATAGATATAACCGTCCCGTAATCCAAATTCATTTTCCTGCAAAGCCAATATGTTCCTCCTGATATTAACGCAATAAGAATAATCCGGATCACTACCTTTAAGATCAATTTACACCAATTCTTTCTAATATTTTTTCTTCTTTCTTGTTCTTCCTGCTTTTTCTGTAACTCTTGAATCATTTCTTTTTGATTATGCATTTCAATTTGCTGAGTTGATAGTTGCTGCTCTAGTTGCTGCTGTATTTTTTTATTTTCCTTAGCAGCTATCTCCAAAATTTCTATTTTTTGCTCAGCTTGTTTATTATCAAATTCTGCTTTTTCAGTTATTTTTTTGATTAAATCATCTTTATCCTGTAATAAAGCTTTATTTTGCTCGATAGCAGTTTCATAAGCTTTATAAAATTCTGGCGAAAAATCAAGTTCGTTTTCAACATTATCGATATTTATATCTTCTGGTTTTTCACTCTTTTCTCTAAGTGCAAGCATTCGAGCTGCCATTATTTCTTTACTAATCGATCCTTCTTCATATTGTTTTTTCAGTTCCTGATATGCTTTACTTACATTTTGAGAAATATGTTTTGCCAAAACCACTTTTGCTTTCAAAACCGCATCTAAGCTTTGGGGAAAATCTTTTCTACCAAATCCTTTATTTAATTTATACCAAAGTATATTTGATATCCCACTCATATTCTGGGCAAAGCCACATGCATGAATAGAATCCATTTCATCCTCTGCACTTAACAATGTAATCATATTCTTTGATACATCCAACACTTTACTTGTTTCCGTAACAAAAATATAGCCACTCTCTGTGTATTCTCTGTATCGTACCCCTTTTCTAAGTTTATTGATGTGACTAACATAGGTTAATGCTTCTGACGTTTCTTCATCTTGCGGAAAAGTATCATTTCTTATTCCCTCTAAATTATAGCTATCGTAAGAAGACACGTAGTACGATTCAATCGGGTCCTCCACAATTGAATATTGTGTTCTCAGTTTAAGAAAAAAGTCAGCACATTTTTCAATAACATCTGTTTCTTCTCTGCAACCATTCACAATTGATTTCATAGCCGGTTTATTATTCGGTATTTGCCTGCCAACCACAATATCTTTCGCCATATCAAAAAACTTTTCAATTTCACTTTTTACTTTCGCAAAATATCGAAGTTTTATTTTATGTTCGCCTTCATTTGCATCTCTAACTAAATCAATAAAATCTTCCGCGATAGATTGATATACACCCCCATTGTATCCTGCCAAATCAAACAAAATTTCTGTGTCAAGATACAATATCAAGTCTTTTCCCAAACTTCCTGTTTCGCTGATATTATAATTTAATCCAATATATAAAACTGCGCCTTGCCTTATTGACTCTATACTTTCTTGAATTCTCACATCGTCAGAATTTTTAAGAATAAATTCACTTATAATGTCATGATTTTTTGTATTACTATTTTCATCAATTAAATACGCAATAAAATCTTGCACTAAAACATCTTCTTGAATATATTGATCTGAATGATATTCATGTGCGTAATCTAAAAGCAATTTAGATAGTTCTAAGTTTTCCACCTCTGTTTCTTTGCGCAAGGAAACAAATTCTACATTTTCAATCAACTGCTTATTATTGACAACATAATCCGATGTAGCCGCTTCTCTTGTCATTCCATCAATGCCTTTTACTGCTGTTTTTATAACAGCGGTCGGCAGTTCAAAGCCAAACACTCTTTTTAAATCTTGCTTCATTTTCACCAATGAAAATGAATATGTATTTTCCGTTAAAACAATATATTTAATAAATTCCGCAAGAATTTGATAAGGGCTTCTGTATTTTCCCTCATTATACAGTTCTTTAAAAGTTGCATAAGATGCCAATATCGCAGGTGAATACGTTTCTTTCATTACTTTTTTCCTTCCGTATAAAAAATGACAATGGATTATCGGTAGCTATCTTTGCTCTTTTGCGTACTCTACCCAATATCATAAAGAGCCACGGTTCCCCGTGGCTCCAGTATATCACAAGTCTGCAAATAAATCAGCCTTGTACACGCCGTTCTCCAGCATCTTCCTGAAACTGTCCTTTACTGCTGCGACATCTTCGTGGTAGGTCATACCATACCAGGTGTCGTTGGTTCTTAGAACCTTTACGGACATCTTGCCTTCTTTCAGCTGCTCACCGATGAAAATAGGAATCAGATACTCCGCTTTCAGTGGATTACCCGGCACTTCTTTCTTAAAGAACTCTTTGAAGCCTTCTTCCAGTACATCCAGAAAATCAGGTGTCAGTCCCCACATATTCATGGATACCAGAGAATTTACATCAACAGCCACACTATCTGCCTCTGCTCCAGCTTCAGTCTTGACGATGTTCTTGGTTTCCACAACCTCGGTCAGATTATTCTGGTCGTCCATCTTGCAGATACCACGGGTTACACCACCATTATCGGACAGAGTATTCTTCAGTACGAAGCCAGCCATGCAGGATTTTCCGCCGTTCACCAGATACTCATGGACGGCCTTAAATCCTTCCTTGCCATAGTAATCATCTGCATTGATGACTATAAACGGTGTATCGAGAACCTTCTTTGCCGCAAGCACAGCCTGACCGGTTCCCCACGGCTTTGTCCGACCTTCTGGCAGAGTTCCCGGGATATCATTAATATCTTGGAAAGCATAGTCAACAGTTACATTATGAGAAGAGCAAATGGAGGTAATGCGATCACCGATGACCTCTTTGAATTCTTTCTCGATATCCTTACGGATAATAAATACTACATGATTGAATCCGGCTTCGATTGCATCGTGGATCGAGTAATCCATGATGATATGATTAGAAGCATCCACCGGCTCCAACTGCTTAATTCCCGTTCCGAAGCGGCTACCGATACCAGCAGCCATGATAAGTAATGTTGTTTTCATGATTCCTCCTCACTGTGCTCTTGCCGCTTTGATTGGACATACCTTGATACACTGATAACAATGAACACATTTATTTTCATCAATCTTTGGATATTCAAAGCCTTCTTCGTCCTCGACCATAGAAATAGCCTCTTTCGGACAGATTGCATAACAAGCCGTACATCCACAGCATTCTTCTTTTCTTTTATATAATATTGGAATCTCTCTTTCCACCTTTTACCACCAACTTTTTGATTTTTCTCTTAATCTTTCTCAAAAGCAACTTAGCATCATTTTTTAGCCCGATGCCACCGTATTTCTTGGCGACATACTCAAACGATTTATTTTTAAAGTCACTCCAGAACTGCTCTCTATTATCTGGTTTCGGAAATGGAGCTTTAAGAGGCGGCTGCATACTATCCTCTAGCTTTGTCTGCTTCCAAATCAGTCTCTTTTTTACTTTTTCAAAGATTTTTTCTCCAGCCTCATTATTTACCAGCACCAATGAAACGCCCTTGTTATCATCAAACTCTGGTGCGGCTTTCTCGATACCCCAGTAATCTGCAATTGTAATATCTCCTGGATGTATTACAGACTTATAGGGGCATTCATAGCAACTCGGCCGCAGCACGGTATGCCCATAGAAAAGTTCCTTGAATACCCGACTACTCGTAGACTTTCCATTTTCAAAACAAAGTGTTTCTACATGATCATGCCATCCAAAATCTTTCTTATTTCGGAAGTCCACACTTGCAACTTTTGAGTGCATTTTCTGCTCTTGCCAACGCAGATAAGCCTCCCATATTTTTTTGCTTGGTACTCCGTGACAGACAATATCCACGCAGAACAAGTTATCATACTCTTTTCCAATGTATTTTTTTAATCCTGCTACCTGACAGGAGGTTCCAGAAAAAAGTACACTTTTCTTAGCATCGAGATCTGTTTTGACACTTTTAAATGTATCACCTAGTTTACTCTGGATATATTTTGAGCCTCGCATTCGATTACGATCTTCCTCATTATCAGTGCGAATATGTACGGCATCAAATTCATCCGTTAAAACACACCCATAGACCACACCACCGTTGGATAAAACCTGATCCGAAAGAGCTGTAAAAATACCACCAGATCTGGAGGCTGCTCTTGTCGCTTCATCCTTATGTTTTACTGCATATACTTTAGGCTGCTTCCAGTTCATTATGCCGCCCTCCTTTCGGAGTAATCAGCATAACAGGTACTACCTTCTGTGTACCCCCCCCCATTATTTTGAGGAGTTTATTCTTAATTCTTGTTTTCATTGGAACTGACCCATATTTCTTCATCACGAAATCAATTCCTTTCTTCTTATAATCATTCCAGAACTCTTCTCTTTCTTCAGACTTTTGGGTCGGAGCTTCAAGATTTGCCTGCCAGCATTGTGTTGTATTACTTGATCTATAATCCAACTCACTTTGAATCTTTTCAAATAGTTCTTCTCCTCGGTTCGTATGAATCAAGAATAACGAATTACCATTAGAATCATAGAAATCCGGAATGGTCTCCTCGATATGCCAGAAGTCGCCTATAGTCATATCTGTTTTTCTTTCTGTAGTCGCATAAGGGCATTCATAGCAAGAGGGCCGCAACGCACACCGGTTATAAAACACTTTAACATAATCCTTGATTGACTTTTCCTCCCCATTGACCTTCACATAAGCTGTTGGAAATTTCCAGCCATTGCGTTTATCTTTGAATGTGAGGAATGTTATCTTTCCATCTTTCTTCTGAACGGATTCAGCATATTCTCTCCACAACTTCGGGCTTGGGGAGCCATGACAAATAATGTCTACTATATACACTCTGTCTCGGATTTCTTTTATTTCGCTGAATTTCCGAAAGCCATCTGATTGACAGCCCATGCCGACAAAGAGCATTTTCTTCCCCGAATTTTCCATCAACCAGCGATAGGCTTCCCGGAAAATGCCGCCTGGTTTACTCTGCATATATTTCGACCCTTTTGCCCTTTCACGCTGATCTTTATCTAGAATCATCTGGAATTCTGTCGTGTGGTTCTCATAGTTATAGATAGCCGCAACCACAGCATTGCCATTTTTCAAAAAGAAATCAGAAAGTGCGGTAAACGCACCACCAGAGGAACTATTATTTAGGTTTTCCCTATCTTTTAATCGTCCGGCATAAACCCTTGTACTTATTAGCTCAACATACGTTTTCATGATATCCCCCCTTACTAGCAATGCACAAAACATATGCAGATTTCAATAATGTTCAACTTTATAATATTCAATTCAGTTTAGAATGACATATATTACAATTATTCTCTACCGCAATTCCGCCAACCAAACAATTATTTTCAACTACTTTTTTCTTTTTTTAATCGAATCAACTCCCAGTCTCCACATTTCATCGTTGCTAATTCGCAAATAAGCAATTGTCGCTATGCAAAAAAAGAATCCTCCAGCAAGAATTTGAATCGCAAGAGTTGAGACACTTACGCCAAGTTTAATCCCAATCCTATCCACTAATACTGCCATAATTAATCCAATAATTAGTATAGGAGAATACGACATAATATACTTGCGCATTGGAAGTTCATTTTTTACCGCAACCATTTGAACTAGCATTACAGAAAATTCCGCAACAATAGTGCCAAATGCTGCCCCATTTGCCTGATATTTAGGGATTAACATCCAATTTATAATGAGATTCAAAATTGCGCCTACCATTGTCGAAGTCAAATAAATACTATCTCTTTTGTTTGGGATTAAATACTGTGTCCGTATTACATTTGCCCAAGCAATAAAAAACACTGTAACAGATAATAACCTAATTATTTCCCCACAAGCTATAAATTCATCACCAAAAAACACAGGTGCCAATACGCTACTAACTCCCATCAACCCAAAAGCAATTGCTGAAGATAATAGCGTTACGAGTTTAGCGGATATTCTGATATAATCATCTACCCTTTTCTTATCTCCATTTGCAACAATATTAGACATCCTCGGTAACATAACTGTACCTAATGCTGTAATTATTCCCATTGGAATATTTATGATTTTTTCTGCGTTATTATAAAAGCCCACTTGATCGTAACTTGACATATTCCCAAGCATAATTTTATCCATGACCTTATAGATACTATATGCTAGAACCGGTATAAATAAAATTAACACTGGCTTAATATTAGAAGTGATTTCTTTAACACTGCATTTTTCAAACGAAACATATTTCTTAACATATAGCCACAGATATGCTTGACTGAATAATGTTCCAGCGGACATTATTAATGTATATTTCCATAAGTCACTAGGCTTATGGACAAAAATAAACATTAAAACAACCGTTGAAATCTTGATTAGCGTATTTCTAGCAACTGTCAGTTTAAATTGTTCAAGTCCGAAAAATAGCCATCCAATATCAAACAGTCCTGATGTAACATAAATTAACTGCAGAAGAACAATTAATCTATTATCTTTAACAAACAGAACAAGATAAATTGCATATGCCAATATTGCGATTGAAAATGTTATGACCTGCAAAGAATAAATGCTACTAAACGTCTTATTCAATTTTTTTCTATCGTCTCTTACCGCAGCTATACTTCGATTTCCATGATTCCCAATTCCAAGCATTGCGATAAGTAAAAAATAGTATGCCACTGAATATGTATAGGAGTATACACCTACTGCAGTCGCACCTAATGTTCTTGAAATATATGGCGCTGTAATCAACGGAAGTATTACTAGCAATATTTGATATAAAACATTATATAAAAAATTTTTCTGTAATGATTTCATCTAAGCAATTCACCTATCAAATACTATTCATAATTTTATCTAAATAAGAAAAAGCATCGCTTCTCAATTTAGAAATCAAAGCATCTGTATTTGCATAATCAATAGTTTTCGTAAAATTCTGATTAGGCAAATCATCGATAACCTGATATCTGTCTGCCAGTCCTAACTGTTTTAAAATCGCTATAGCCCGATCATCCCCCGGCTTATTAACAGATGGTGCCCTGTAAGACCAAAAATTCTTATGAAACATTGCCGAAAAAAGAGTTCCATGGAATGATTGTGTTAAGACCCATTCCGCATTCTCCATCAAAGTTAAGAATGCAATTGGTCCAGTCATTTTATATCTTTTAATACCATACTTGTCCAACCTATATGCAGCCCATGATTTACTATCTAGCACATAAACTGGCATCCCCATTTTCTCTGAAATCTTCTGAATTGCAGCATTTGCCTCTGGTCGATTATGGAAGAAAGCATAATTGAAAATAAATTTTTCATCCATTTGAGGAATACTAAAGCTCTGCAGCCATTCTTCGTGACTCAACAGTAACGTTGGATCCGCTATAATTGGAACTTCTCTTCCTATCAGTTGCTCGAGCCATTTTTTTCCATTAGGTTCACGAACTGAAATAAAATCAAATTCATTCAATAGCCTTCTGTACTTTTGAGTATCTTTTACAACTTCATTCAAGTTGTTTCCCCCAAGGCTAGGAGAATATGCGGCTTTTTTGCTGTCATGAATAAAATCTAAGAAATACGCATCATCTGCATCAGGGCATAATACGTTCCAAACCTGATCTCCACCAGCTATTATTACATCATATTTTCCATCAAGAGACTCCAACTCCTTATGACTTCTAAATTGACGCTCAGTTGTATGTAAATACTTTTCCTTAAAATTAATATAATCTCTTCGATACTGATTAACCAGTTTCCAATGCCTGATTGTAAGCAAATTATGCTTAAGTGCACTTCTTTTTAATCTAAAATCAAATAACCCATATAAATTCCGCGATCCTTTATTAGAGAAGTCAATAATTTCAACTTCAGCACCATAGCGTTTTTCAAGAACTGTCTGAAGTGCATATGCTTGTAGCATAGAACCACAATTATGAGAAGAATGAAATGTGATAATGCCAATTTTTTTCTTGTTCATATATATATCCCCTTTTCAATTTGTTATTCGATCACGCAGATTAAAAATAATATCCTTATCAATCACGTAATCAAACTTTCTTGCAAAAATTTCTTTTCTGCTATTTAAAAGTCCTTCGTCATCTATTCTGAAAACATACGGATTTCCTCTCTGAAAATCTACATACCTCATATTGTAGTATCTTTTTGAATCTTCATCAAAATACATGTTCAAGGAATATGAAGAGTTATATAGCAAAGTTTGCAAAAACACTTCATCACAACAGCGCGTAAATCTGTATTGTTTTTGAATATCTTCTTCTTTACTTATTACATATTTGGCAAACTCATGAGTAATACTAAACCAATTAGCTCCTTTTTTTATTGACTCAGAAATATGCTTTATTCTATTTATACCTAGAAGCTTTTGTACTCTAATTAAAAGGGCATCCAACTTAAACAAAATATTTTTTTTATTTCCATAAAAATCTTGGAACAACCGGTATTGAGCCATTCTATTCGTCACATCATCTACATCCATCTTATAATCGTAGCTAACAAACTGCATTCCTTTATGGATTTCAAAAAAATTATAAATCTCATTTTGTGATTTCAATGGGAGATCCACTCCTGAAATCAAATGATAATAATCGTGGTATGTATTGGTGGCTTCTTTAAGCAAATCCAATTCTAATTGAATCTGAGAATATCCACCCCAAGTAACAGACCTGCGTTCAATAAAATGAATCTTTGCTTTTTTTACTGTCTGACGAAATTCTTCTTCCTTAAACTCTTTACACTTTTTATCCACGTGCAGATATATCTCATTTCTTTCGTCATCAATCAGATGAAGAAGAATCTGTAATAACTGCATTTGGTGATGCGCAGCTACTAAATAGGCATGACCCATTATGATATACCTCCGTTTCTCTAAATTAAAATTTCTTTTTCATTAAATGCATGATGGCTAACTGCTATAAGCATCGAAATCGATGACAAATAAGTAAATAACTGTGCCTTATCATAGAGAACATTTCCAGAATACCCATAAACAATAAACAAAATTTGCAAGCTTATCGAAAACCATAGCAAACCTTTCCACACATTGCTCAAGCAGGAATTTCTAAAAAGTCTTAATGAATACACTAAAGAATAAAGCATAAAAAAGCCAAAAAGTACAATCCCCACAATGCCAGTTTCTCCAAGCAATTCATAGTACATACTATGAGCATACATATTCCAGCGAGAGCCCTGATACACATATCCTACATTATCAGAAAAGGCTTTATTAAATGTATTAATTCCATATCCAATAATCGGTTTATCTTTAAACATTTTTATGCAGTAATTCCAAAACATCAATCTCCCACCCGCGGATGTATCTTCGGAAGCCTCCATAAAACGGTCTACGATATTACTGGTTTGTGGAATTGTAATTGTAATCACAAAAACAGCAACTAGTGCAATCGCTCCCCCTAAGATTATCTTTACCGATTTACCCTTAAAGTCGAACAGCTTAAGGGCGACACCAATTTCCAGTAAAATAATAACACATAACATTCGCTTACTCGTTAGCATAGTAGCTAAAAAATAAAGCAGGATAAGCAAGTAATTACTCTTATTCAATTTTTTGTCATTAAAAACAAAAAAAGATAACTCTGCACATATTCCTATTACCATCGTGTATGCTGCTTTAGCTTTTTCACCTGTCAAACCACTATAGATGCCTCTAGATATCTCATTTTGTATTACAGAGCTTCTTCCTGGGGCAATGACATTCGATACAGCTAATATAAAATTCGGTGCAATAACCTCCACCAAAATTGAAACAGCGAAAAAAAGGCAAAAAAATCTTATCATATTGATGTAAGTATAAACGGTAGTTTCTTTCCACGAAAATAAGCAAAAAACTCCGCCAATGATAAATACCGGAATCATGCTTTTGGAGGCGCTAAAATCATATGATTGTACAGTATTAATTATCAAAAATATAAGCCACGCCAAATATATCCCTATAATTCTACTCGTATATTTATTAGATCTTATTTGTTTCCTATCTCCCCATATGAATGAAAAAAAACCAACTAAATATAAAAGCGGTGTTAGATAGCCAATGATAATTGTATTCCCACTAAAGAGAATAAGCGTCAAAATCAAAACTAATACTGATCTTTTTTGAATTTTTAAGCTTACCATATGTGACCTCCTTTCCAATAAATATTACTCAGATATAATTCTGCTAATATAAGCTTTCGATAATTCCTTCATAGCTTCCAACTTGTGTTCAACATTCAAATAATCTATGTCTTCAAGATTGTCTGGCGAAAAAAAACTATCTACCAATTGGCTTTCTAAGCCAAGCAATGAAAGCACATTAGTCAATCTCGAATTATCATGATTCGGATTTACGTTTTTTATTACAAAAAAAACTTTTTTAAAAATAATGGAAAAAACCGTGCCATGAAATGAATTAGTAACTACATAATCTGCATTTTTTATGTAGCCTAAGAACTCTTCTGGACTAGGGTTTACTGTATTGTTTTTGTTTTTCATAGCAAACAAGTTGTCTAATGTACAAAAAATTATTTTTTCGTGTTTACTTTTTGCCAATTTATTAGCAAATTCTACAACTTCATTTGGCATCGACAAAGAATAAACAAAAATATAATGTTCCTCTGTAACATTAGTTGCAACCTTATTCCACTCTTCGCCGCTCAACAGTAATGTTGGATCTAGATCCAGACTGATACCTTCCCTATTTTCATCGGACAATATAGATGAGAGCTTTCTTTGTGCAATCTCTTCACGAACTGAAATATGATTGAATCGCTTTAAATTACTCACAACTTCTTGAGACTTTAAAAATGTATCACTTGCAATGCCTACACACGCTGCATAGGAATTGCATTTTATAGAGTCCTTCACAAAGTCTAGGAAATAAGTCAAATCCCCGCCTGTACAAAATGGGCTCCATACTTGATCACTTCCCGTAATAAAAGAGTCGTATAGCTCGTTAGTCTCGCTGATATTATTTTTATTATATCCGTCGCCAAATTTTGCATCTAACAGATTCTTTTCAATAAATTGTTTGAATCTTATATTTCTCTTTTTTTGAATCGACCATGTAAGAACTTTTTTTATCTTAGTCTTGAAACTATCTTCCCACAAAAATACTCTATTGTAGAAGTCTTCAATAGCAGGGCAATGATAATCTATAATATCACATTTATTTCCTTGATCTGTTATATATTTTTTAAGAGCATATGCTTGAAGACAAGCTCCATAATTAATTGCCCTATGAAAAGTTAATATTCCAATTCTTTTCATTTGTTATCACATTACTTTCCTTTGAATATTTTTAAAATAACTGTCAGTGTGTAATACTTTCGATGAACTAAAAGCCATTTTCTAATCTTATCTGCCTTATTATTGAATTCAATTTGTTTTAGCCTATCTTCAGTTCCAGATTGAATTATTACAAATTTAATATTTCTTTTTGAAACGTTATGATCTACTAAACCTTTTATATACCGTGTGATTTTATGTAATAGAAGACGATCATTTTCTTGACTTAAAATCCTATCCAGCGACTGTTTTTGTATAAAATTTTCCAAACAAGCATATAACTTCATTTCCTGTTCAATGAATGAAGTCTTAATCATTGCAGATGCGCTGTCATCATTTTTATAGTAATAATAGTAGGGAAGATTGATATATGTGAAACAATGAATGTATTGCAGATAATCCACAAACATACATAAGTCCTCACCCATATACATATCTGTAGGAAACTTCACGTCATTGTTGAGTAAAATATCTGCTCGAAATATTTTTTTCCACGGCTCGTTAAGCTTCTGGCTAAATGTAGCTTTATATAACTCCATCAAATCCGTGTTCTTTCCTTCATGAAGTATCTGCTCCTTTAAAATGAAACCTTTGCTTTCATTACCTTCATAATGTGGAAAAACAACTAGTTCTTCAGATAAATTATTTCTTAGATACTCAATCACTTTTTTTAGTGTTCCAGTATCGATAACATCGTCGATGTCTATATAGCAAATATATTTCCCATTTGCCTTTTTTAAAGCGTTATTACGTGCACCACTTACCCCTGTATTATTTTGCGAGATAATATTAATATTTACTATATTATTCGAAATATTTCTTAGTAGTTTCAGTGTATTATCTGTAGATCCATCATCCACAACAATGCATTCAACATCACAATCTAAAAGTGGCACTATTCTATTTATACATTTCTCTATATAGTTTTCAGCGTTGAATGCAGGAATAATGATACTTAACAATATCTGTGAATCCACCATTATTTACCCCTTATGACTGTTATGAGTTTTGCTGCAAGCAATGCCGGAATATACAGATGCATGTTTAACAGAATCAAATACATTTTTGCCGATTTTGGTAATCCATCACACTTTATTCCTTTTAAGACCTCTGTTTCCTTTATTTTCAGTCGAATATGCTTACTCGCAACAGTAATTTTTCTTTTGCTTTTTATCTCATGGAATACTGCCATGATAAGCCAATATGCTTTAAAAGCATTAATCTGCTCATCAATTATCGGATCACATTTTCCAATTCGCCGCTCAATGTAGTCTGTTAACAGCTTATTATTATCAAATCGATTGGGATCATAACTATGAACCATTGATTCAACATTCAATTGGTTATAAATATATAATATATCGTCACAGAAAAAGACATTTTCGGCTGCATATAAGCATTCAAACACAAATGCGTTATCTTCACCCATGCGAATACGTTCCTCTTGGCAATAGTGTTTGAGTAAAAAATCCCGTTTAAATATTTTATTCCAAGCAACTGGAAAAATAAGCCCCGTACAAAATGGTTTGCGCGAATCATACATCATATACGGGTAAACATCTGAGCGCAATTTATCTTTGTTATACAGTCCTTCAGGAACCGACTTCGGAATTTGTTCTTGTGTATCAGTAAATTGTCGTACCGCACTATACACAACCATTTCCACATCATATTTACTTACTGCCTTGCTCCATACAATCTGAAGAAGATTCTCTGATATCCAATCATCTCCATCAACATAACAAATATAATCACCCTTTGCTTCTTTTATACCTGTATTTCTTGCCGCAACAAGACCAGCATTTTCCTTATGAATCACACGAACTCTCTTATCTTTTTTCGCATATTCATCACAGATTTTAGGACACTTATCTGGTGATCCATCATCAACCAAAATTAGTTCAAAGTCTTGAAATGTTTGCTTTAGAATACTGTCAATGCATTTATTTAAATACTTTTCCACTTTATAAATTGGCACTATTACTGAAAATGTTGTACTCATCCTTATATCTCCATTAATTTTTTAATTGCTGTGCGATATCAGCATCCACGATTTCCTCACCAGTCTTATGCTTCAACTGCTCCTTAGAGGCTTCACTCAGACCGTTGTTGATCACACAGTTCATATCGCAGGTGCTGCACTTGTCCAGTTCTTCCTTAGTGACCTTGCCGTCGCGGTAGTCGCGGCAAATCTTCAACTCGTACATGCTGTACGGATGTTTGGTGAACAGAGCCTTAAACTTGTGCACCAGAACCCAAGTAGCAGGCTTCCAAATGTACTTGTGCATAGCCGGAGAAACACTACCGATCATCCAGCAGTCACGGTCACAGCAGCGAACCTTTGCACGAACCTTCTCGGCCTCCGGGCTGTTCCACAGTTCATCCCAAGTCTGATTATTCAGGTTGCCCATGACTTCCTTATCCTTGGTACCATTGCACGGCATGACATCGCCATACGGGTCAATGAAGAAGGTATCAAAGCTCATGTCGCAAGGCAACAGACGCTTCTGACCATAAATGTAGTTGATCAAGCCGTGGTTAAAGTAGGCACGGAACCACTTCTTCGGGCTGTTGCTACGGAGCAGCTCGTTGACCAGATTCTCAAAGTTCTTTGCAACCATCGGGCGGTCGTGGATGATGTTCTTAGCCTCAACGAAGTAGAAGCTGTTATGCAGAGATGCCGTTGCGAACTCCATGCCCATCTCGTCGGAGATCTTGTACAGCGGAACCAAGTCAGGAGCATTCTTGTCCTGAACGGTCATACCGAAGCCGACATCCTTCATGCCCATTTCACGCAGCTTCTTCAGCGTGCCATAACCACGCTGGTAGCCGTTCTGCAGACCACGGATCTCGTTGTTGGTCTGTTCAAGCCCCTCGATAGAGATACGAATACCGATCTGCGGGAACTCCTTGCACAGGTCAACGATACGGTCGGTGAAGAAGCCGTTCGTGGAAATAACGATACGGTCAGACTTCTTGTACAATTCACGCACGATATCCTTCAGGTCGGTACGAATGAACGGCTCGCCGCCGGTGATGTTGGTGAAGTACATCTTCGGCAGTTTCTTGATGGTTTCGATGCTGATTTCCTCTTCCGGCTTGGAAGGTGCTTTATAACGGTTGCACATAGAGCAGCGAGCATTGCAACGATAAGTGACGATGACTGTACCATTTAACTTCTTTTCTTCAGACATGATTAACTCTCCTAACTCTCTCTTTTAAGAATGTTTCGATTTTATTTAAGAACCACTTGGCACATACCGAGAACACAACCGAACCGCAAATGACTGCAACCGCTGTGAAGATATATGCCAGCAGAACATTTCCAAATGGATGAACTAAGTGTAACTTCTCAAGCACACGATAAATTACCATGTGGCACAAGTAAATCTCGAAGCTGATACCGCCGAGAAACTTGGCAACTGGATTGACCAGTACCCCCCCCGTTGTACAACCGAGGGTATATACCAGTGCTGCCACACAGAAGAACAGCATCGTGAGCGTATTGCCGCCTAATGCAAAATAAGCAACTGCGGCAATCAACAAAATCGCTCCAGCGATAACCTTGTGCTTCGATGCGAACTCGGCCAGTTCCTTCCGATAGAGGAAAATCAGACCGCCTGCGATAAAATATATTGCACAATACAGAATGTTTGTCCTCGCACTAAAATTCACTGCCACTCTATCTGCAATGTGGCTTTCATCAAAGAAATATGTACTGCATACGAAATTGTAGATTACAGCGCAGATAAATGCCAACCATGCACGTTTCTTGCTTTCCAGCAGAAAGTAAAAAAAGGGGAACAGCAGATAAAACACAAAAATCACTGCCAACGTCCAGCTCACACCAATAACCGATATGTTCATATTCGGCAGAAGTCCCTGGCATAGTGTCAGGTTAGCAAAAACCTCATACAGCGCACTCTTACTAGGCGACATTACGAAATCAAGCACACAGAGCAATGCGAAATATGGCCAGATCTTGTTGTACCGTTTTTTGTAAAAATCCACTACACTGATTTTCTGATCCTTGAATTTCTGGTAGTAGCCGCAGCACATTCCAAAACCACTGACCATCATAAAAAGGAAAACGAGGTTTGTGAAAGACGGTATCAACCGTTCAAACACAAATCCTCCCATCCTATATTCTCCATTTGCAAGGACGTGCATCAGTGCAATGCCAATGATGGCATACGCCTTCAATCCATCTATTCCCTCATATCTATCCGCTTTTGTAGCCACAAGTTTTCTCCTCACTTACCAAGTCTTACTGATAGCTTTTTCTTTTTTACGCTCTACCAGTTGTTTTTCGAGTTCTTAACAAAGGACTCATTATTTTATCCGACATTATTTTAACCACAATCGCTAAAATCAATGTTGCAACAAATACAGTTACAATAAAAACGCCTGAACTCATTTTCGGAAACAGTCTACTAACTATCGAAATAACAACCAAATGCCCTAAATAAAACTCATATGAAATATTTCCTAATAATTGAACCAGTCTTCCTTCAAAAGAAATGTTCATTGTGCATGCTGAAAACAGTAGCAATAATACCACGGCCAAAACTACTCTCAGCAACCATCCTCCAAGGAAAAAAACATGCTTATATTTCATATATAGAATTCCTAGCAAAGCTGATAATAGGAATAATATAATTATTTTCCTTGTATGACTTTGTTTTAATTCACTTGTTATTATCTCCTTTTTATGATAGAGAATTAAACCAAAAATAAACCCTATACTTTCTGTCGGCCAAATGAAGAAAATCTTTATCGGCGTCAAATATGTTACTAAACTAAACAGTAAACAAATCAGCCCCACTAGCCAATCTTTTATATCCACTGGTATAACTTTTGTTTTCCAGATTATCCAAAACACCAAATAAGCAACAATAATCGCATAAATGTATTGATTAAACGCATAGAGTCCTCGAACCTCATATACATTTAAGGTCATCACTTTAAAACCGAATGAAATTATATTAATCAATATTGCAGGTACAAACAGCGCCAAAATTCTTTTTTTCCAGAATTGATTTAAATAGCTTTGACTTCTTTCTACGCTAGTCCTACATCCAAAAGCTGAAATTGCAAAAAATGTAAAAACACCAACATACGCAAAACTACCGATAATGTTCTGTACCGTGTTAGTATAATCATTCGATATATGAACATACATAATGACAACACACATCATGCCTTTAACCGCATTCGTATACTTTTTGTCCATGTATGTTGCCGCATTAAAATTCCATTTGCTACCTTGTACTGCGGCAAATCCCAGCAAAGCTATTGGTATTAATGTATAAATATAGTTCATCATTTTTTATTCTCACTCAATCTGAAATTGACAGTTTAGTCAACCGACGCTACAGCCAAAGCGTTATTCATCTACGACAGAATCATTTTAACGTAACATTGTTCTATTTCACTATCTCTGTTCAGATGAAGCACTTCCAATGTATTGTTCATAAACCAGAGTGCTCCATACAAACGCAGGTAGTGATACTGAAAGTTCTTATGATAATTTCATCTGTTGTTGCTGAACATAGGTAGCGAGATTAAAACTGCTCTTGCAGCTCCACCTATCTCTCGAAAAGTGCCGTAAATACGCTATTTTCTGACATTTTCACTATGTACATCTCACTACCTGCATTCAGTTAGAGGAGATTATTTATTATCAATACTCTCATCTATTATTTTCTCCTGTACAGTTTCATCGTTTCCTTTACAACTTCATCCCAGTTATATTTCTCGCAGATAAAGTCAGCTGCCTGCTTCTTCATTTTCATAACCAGTTCAGGATGGTCACAGGCGTCTTGCAATTTTTCTCGCAGGTCCTCTACATCCGATTTTTTGAAAATCAATGCCTTATCTTCCACAACCTCTGCGCACTCTGGAATGTCGGAAACCAAACAGCAGTTGCCGTAGCTCATCGCTTCCAGCAGGCTCAGGGGCATTCCCTCCAGATCAGACGGCAGTGTGTAGATATAGGCGTTGCTGTACAGTTCATCCAGCATCGCCCCCTGCACAAATCCGGTAAAGAGGATCCGATTGTCGCCGTTTGCCAATTCTCTCAGCTCTGCCATAAAGGAATCCGTATCACTGGAACCGCCCGCGATGACCAGTTTTTTATCCGTCTTGACATTCTTGAAAGCCTCGACCAGATATCGAATGCCCTTCTCCGGCACCAGACGACCGAGGAACAGTATGTAGGAGTCTTTTTCCAGTCGAAAATGATCCTTGATCAGCTTTGCCTCCCGAATCTGCGGTCTATTCACACCATTGGGGATGAAGTGAGTTTCTCTACCATAGGTTTCCATGAAATAGTCCTGCACGCCTTTGCTCAGAACAATGACCTCGTCCGCATATTTCGCAGCATTTTTTTCGCCTTGGTGGATAAACTTAGAACCAAGTCCTGATTGCCATTTCTCGCGCTGCCAATCAATGCCATGGACGGTAACAACAACTCTTTTCCCAAACATCTTCGGCAGCCATGCAAAGAACGCCGGTCCTTCGGCGTGGATGTGCACCACATCGTATTTTCCAAATGCACTATAAAGTGCCGCAAATGCGGAGGAGCTGACTGCAGCAAGTCCCCCTGATGTCAAGATAGGGGCGAAAAATTTTTAGAAAAAAATCGCAAAAAAATAAGCCCTACAAGGCTTTCAGTCAGTTCTGAACTGACC
>ERZ1034691.498-NODE-498-length-30567-cov-12.098945_pt1 | contig 30567 bp, 25 predicted proteins | sample MGYA00520638_ERZ1034691 | MGnify/ENA primary metagenome ERZ1034691 (study PRJEB33766, sample SAMN09781763) | gut metagenome | biome: gut microbiome | host: Homo sapiens | place: Madagascar | study: EMG produced TPA metagenomics assembly of the PRJNA485056 data...
CTTGAGGCGCGCGACACTCAGGTCATGAAGCTCAACGAGCAGCTCACGGAGAAAAAAAAGCAGCTGAATGAGCAGAAAGCTCAGCTGAATGAGCAGAAAGCCCAGCTGAACGTGAAACAGGCGCAGCTGAACGAGAAAACGGTTAGGTTGGCCGAGGCTGAAACTCAGCTTAAAGAGCAGAAAAGTCAAGTGGAGGCAATGGTGAAGGCAATGGTTGGCAACGGCATGACAATAGAGGCTGTAGCGAAGATGATGAATAAGTCGGAAGATGAGATAAACGACCTATTATAAGGCGACAACCCATATATGCGGTGAATCTACAGTTGTCCGGCTTCCACTTGCCTTACTATGCGTTCCGTGATGCGGTCAGCGCCGTTTGGGTCATACGACTTCTTGAGCGATGCTCCGAAAATCCAGGCAAACGACTGGTAGAAACCGGCACGTATGGGGCCAAGGAAAGCCTTTATGAGGTCGTAGGATGAGTTGTTGCACTCGCGGTCTATGAGCTTGATTAGCAGTTTGCCTTGCGAATATGTGAGCTTCTTCACGCGCGGCGTGTATTCCCTCTTTATGTCTTGCTCTACCACTTTCATGTGCTGGTCCTTGGCTTTCTTGTTGGGCAGCAGTTCCAGGTATTCGCCGGTCTCTATGATGATGCGGTCACATTCCTTGGCTATTGGCAACACGCGCTTGATGTTGTATATCAAGCGATTGTAGGCGGCGCGCTGGCGCGCGTTCTTGAACTCTGGTTGCGGATAGACCCAGATGTTGTTAAGCTCCACGTATTGTATGGAGTCCCTACCCTGCTTCACCTTGCCAATCTTCACCATTGGCACGAAAGTGGGGTTGTCCATGTCTACGTCCATGTCCTCAGGGTTCACTCCGTTGTTGAACTTCTGCGCCATGGCGAGCATGGGGATTACAACGAGCAATAATGTAAACAGTCTTCTCATTTTGGCGCAAAGTTACAACCTATTTGCATAAAGCCGACAAAAAAACTATTAAATAAAATGAATAGCCACAATGCGACTGATATGCTGTCATTTGTTTATGGTTAGGTGCTAAAAAAATAAATATTACCCAAAGGTAATTTACTTTAGGGTAATATTTAGGCGTTAATAATACAAACAGCAGCATGCGCCCACATCGAATTGTAAAATATTATTATCCTGTGAATTTGTTTTTGTGGAAGGCTCCTACACGCAATACACTTCGGTCAGGAGCTCTATCCAGAAGGTTTGGCTCTCGCCTTTCTCGTATCCCCTACCCTGCCATCGCTTGGCGAATGCGGCGGTCGCCAAGCGATGGCTGTTTCTCGGTTTTCAATATTTGCTATTTCTCGCTGTAAATCACCTGCACCATTGTCTGTCCCACGGCTTTCAGCACGTTCTTGTCGATGTTGTCAATGTTGTCGGCAATGGTGTGCCATGTGGGTCCGAATGAACTTTGCTGGCAGTTGGGATAATAGGGTATGATGTCTATGCACGGTATCTTTGCCGTCTGGTTCACGGGCAGGTGGTCGTCGGTGATCATGCCGCCATCGTCGTTGGGGAAGAACGAGCCGTAGCCCGCTTGCCTTGCCGCGCGCCACACCTTTCTGACAATGCTTGATGCGTATTGCATGGACATGCCCTCGCGATAGAACTGCGCGCCCTGGCCACCAACCATGTCGAGCAGTATGCCATAGCGTGGAGCATAGCCGTGTGGAATGTTCTCAGCCCAATATTGCGCCCCGAGCGCGAAAGAGTTGCCATCGTCCTGAGTATCACTCCATTGCGGCACGCCGTAGTCTTCGGCATCGAAGCAAATGAAATCTACGCCAATGGCTGTCTTGTTGGCCGGATTGTTGAGCAGTCGGGCAAGTTCCAGCATCACAGCCACGCCACTCGCTCCGTCGTTGGCAGCGATTATGGGCTTGTGCCAGTTGAGCGAGTCGGGGTCGTTGTCGGCCCAAGGTCGAGAATCCCAGTGGGCGCAAAGCATTATCCTCGTGGTGGCCTTTGGGTTGCTGCGCGCCACGATGTTGGTGGAGTGGAGGGTAGTACCGTCCCAACCCTTGAGGTCGGCCTGTTGCAGTGTCACCTCGCATCCATATTGCTTAAACTTTTTCTCAATCCACTTGAGGCACATCTCGTGCGCGTCGCTGTTCATTGGGCGTGGCCCTAAGTCGCACTGCGCCTTGGTGAAGGCATAAGCGGAGTCGGCGTTGAACGCCGGGCCCACAGGCTGGACCTTCTCAACCTCGTCGGTCTCTTCTATGTTGTCCACGTCATTATTGTGGGCGAGCGGTCCGCAGGTGAAGAGCCACACGGCTGCGGCGCATACGATAGCTAACACGGCAAAGACTATTATTTTCCTTTTCATGACTGCTTCTTGCTTGATTGCACTTTAGCCATCACTCGCAGCCAGTTGCCGCCCCATATCTTGGCAATGTCGCGTTCCGAATATCGTTGGCGCAGCAGTTGCAAGGTGAAGTTGATGAGTTCAGAGGCGTCGGCGCATCCACGCACGGTGCCGTCACCGTCGAAGTCGGTACCCACGCCCACGTGGTCTATGCCCATGATGTCGATGGCATGTTCGAGATGGCTTACCACGTCCATTATAGTTGCCTCGGAAGTATCCTTGCGCAGGAACCCGTGGTAGAACGTGGTGTGGGCCACGCCACCCTTCGCGGCAAGCGCGCGCATCTGGTCATCAGTGAGGTTGCGCGGCACGTCGCACAGTGCCCGGCTGTTGCTGTGTGAGCACACTATCGGTGTGCGGCTGATGTCGAGCGCGTCGTAGAACGACTTTTCCGAGGCATGGCTGAGGTCAACCATTATGCCCTCGTCGTTCATCTTTTGTATGACCTTTGCCCCGAACTCCGACACGCCGTTGTGCATGGCCGATCCGCGGTTTGAGTCGCAAATGTCGTTGTCGCCATTGTGGCAGAGCGTGATGTAGACCACGCCACGTTGCGCGAAATGGCGCACGTTGGCCAAGTCGTGGTTGAGTGCCAGTCCGTTCTCAATGCCGAACATTATCGACTTGCGGTTCTTCCGCTTGTCCTCGTAGAGGTCGGCAGGTGTGCGTGCTATGCTGATATAGTCGCTGTTCTCGTCCACGATCTGCTCCAGCTTGTCGAATATGAGGTCGGCGTATTGGGTAGGGGATAGCTGTGTGGACAAGCCTTGCAGTTGAGGGTTGTGCCTTATTATTCCCGCTATGTCTACCTTTTGCGAGAACTGCTCGCCGAGCTGTGGCTGCGGCAAGTAGGCGGCCATGATTACGGCGTCGTGCCGTCCCTCGGTCATCTTGTGCAAGTCGTAGAGTACTCGAGGGTCACGCTGGTCGAATCGCACGCCCTGCGGGAAGAACATCGGGGTATCGCAATGCGTGTCGAGGGTGAGTATGCGCTCGTGCAGCTCCTTTGCCTCGCGAAACTCATTGGCTCTCTCCACGAGCCAAGAGAAGAGTGGCAGACCATCATCGCCAAGCCACTCAGGATGCCATTGCACTCCGATTATCGACTTGTATTCGTTGCTTTCCATTGCCTCGATTATGCCGTCGGGCGATGTCGCCGACACGTTGAATCGCGGTCCCGTCTTTGCCACTGCCTGGTGGTGGAACGAGTTGACGAAAGCCCTCTCACCGTAGAGCTTGCTGAGAGTGGTGCCGGGCTTGATGTTCACGGAGTGGGTAGGTTCTTGCCTGTCGGCGTCTTGCGAATGCTTTATGCGCGACGTCACCGTGGCGCCGTCTGATAGGGTAGGAGAGGCGCTGTTGATGTCTTGGCACACCTTTCCGCCCAAGGCCACGGCTATGGTCTGTATGCCGCGGCATATTCCGAGCATCGGTATCTGCCTGTTGTAGGCGAGGCGCACGGTCAAGAGCTCAGCCTCGTCGCGCGTGGCGTTGATGGAGTGGAGCTGTGGTGAAGGCTCTTCACCAGCCCATAGCGGGTTGATGTCGGCCCCGCCCGTGAGCAGCAGTCCGTCTATGTGCTCCAGGGTGTTGATGATGGCGTTTTTGTCGGCTATTGGCGGAATGATGACAGGCGTTCCACCGGCGCGGGCCACTTGTTCGTAATATTTGTCGCGAAGGGCCGCGTCTCCGTTAGTATAATTAGCTGTGACGCCAATCACCGGTTGGCGGTTGGCTTCAGGGAAGGCGGCATAGATGTCGTTGAGGTGCTCGCCTAAGTCGAATGATTTCATGTTTAGAGAGTTCGTCTACGTTTTTTCTTTTCGTCAACTGTTTCTTCTTGTTGGCGGTTCTGTCCGCTTGTCAGCGGTTCTTATTCGTCTACGTGTACGGGAATCTCGCGCTTGATGCTTTGCTCAAGAGAGATGAGCGTCTCTGTCGACACTACGCCGGGTATGGTCTGCAACTTGTTGTTGAGCAAGTCCATGAGTGCCTCATTATCCTTGGCATAACATTTTATGAGCATGGTGTATGATCCAGTGGTGAAGTGGCATTCAACAATCTCCGGAATGGCATTAAGCCTCTTTACCACGTCTTTATACATTGATCCTTTCTCAAGGTTTATTCCCACGTATGTGCAAGTGTGATAGCCGAGGCTCAGTGGGTTGACGTCGAAACCGCTGCCGGTGATGACTCCGTCTTCTATGAGGTGCTGCACACGTTGATGTATGGCTGCGCGCGATACGCCACATTCAGCCGCTACGTCCTTGAACGGTATGCGTGCGTTTTTGGAAAGAATCGAGAGAATTTTCTTGTCAAGCTTGTCTATTTTTTCCATATTGTATATTCCTCTAAGTTTCTAATTACTATGAATGTATATAATATGGTAGCAAAAGTAGGCAATTAAAATGATATAAACAACAAAATGCACGGATATTTTGTCATATCCGTGCATTTGGTTAAGTTATTTCTTCCTTGAAGATGATTTTTTCTTCGCGGCGGTTTTCTTTTTGTTAGAAGTGGTGTTTGAAGCCTGCTTCGTGCCCGTCGTAGCCTTGCTTGCGTTGTCTGTCTTTGCCTCTGGTGCCTTTATGCCCACCAGTTCAACGGTGAAGATGAGGGTGGAGTAGGGCTTTATCTCTCCCGCTTCGCGTGATCCGTAGGCGAGGTCTTGAGGGATGTATATTTCCCACTTGCTGCCTACGTTCATGGATGTGAGGGCCTCGGTCCATCCTTTTATCACTTGGTCGCAACGGAAAGCGTCGGTCTTCCTGCCCCCGTGGTTCTTTGTGGCGTCGAAGGTCTTGCCGTTGATGGTCTTGCCTTCATAGACGACCTCAACCTCGTCGGTGCTATTTGGCTTTGGCCCGTTGCCTTCCTTTATGACCTTGTATTGAAGGCCTGATGGCAAGGTTACCACTCCTGGCTTGGTCTTGTTGCTTGCGAGCCACTCCTCGTTCTCCTTCTTGTAGATGCGGTTGCGTGTCTCGCGTGCCAGCGTGGTTTTCTCCTGGAAACGCTCGCGTGCCTTTTCAGCCTTGAACACCGTGGTGTCTTGCTTCACGCCGGCCAAGAATCCCTCGTAGAAAGGCTTGGCGGCTATGCTGTCGTCGGTGCCCACCAGCTCGCGGCTCATGCCTGGCATGATCTGCTTCGTGGCTTGCTCGGCGATGTTGTTGCCGGCGATATAGGCAGAGAAAGCTGGGTCGTTGACCTTGTCCAGAGCCTCGCGGAAACCGCGGATAAACGCGTCGATGTGCGCCGTGTCAACATTGAGACGCTGTGTCAGATACTGAATCAAGCCTTCCGTGGCCGCATAGCCAGCGGCATAACTTGTAGAATCGGACGACGTAAGCAGCTTTACGGGCTGCTCTGTGCAATTGTCACACTTCTTCGCAACCTTTTTCTTGCCGCCGGCAGCCATTGAGTTGGCCGCCACGACAAGCAAGAAGGCCGCGAACAAAATAATTTTCCTCATTGTTTATTTTCCAACCTTAACTAACTCAATCTTGAAGATCAGAGTAGAGAACGGCTTGATGTTGCCAGCCTGACGCTCCTTGTAGGCGAGCTGCTGTGGGATGTAAACCTCCCAGATAGAACCCTCAGGCATGCGTGTGAGAGCCTGTGTCCATCCCGGAATCATCTGCGCGGGCACCATCGACACAGGGCCGTTGCCGTTCTTGTAGCTGCTCTCGAAGACCTTGCCGTCTATGGTGCGGCCCTCGTATTGAACCTTCACAGTAGTGGTGTCGGCAGGAATGGCGCCCTTGCCTTCCTTGATGACCTTATACTGCAGTCCTGAGGGGAGAGTCACCACTCCTGGCTTCTTCTTGTTGACAGCGAGCCACTTCTCGCCGGCAACCTTGTTTGCGCCATACTGCTTGGTCATGGTTGCGCTCTTGATCTGCTCCATCTTGCTCTGTGCCACTTGGTTGGCAATTTCCGGGGTCATGAGGCCCGTCTTGCCTGTAGCGCCGGTTATGAATCCTGCGAGCAGGTTCTTCAGCGAGATGGTCTTTGTTGAGTCGTCGCCGAAGACTTGTTGGTTCACGCCCTTCACGAGCTGTGTAGAGAGCTGCTGGCCAACTTGCAGGCCCATGATGTAAGCGGCCTTCTTCTTGTCGTCGCCGGCGTTCACGCCCTCGTTGATACCTTTCACGAAGTCATCGATGTAGGTAGTGTCTATCACTTGACCCTGCTGGATGGCCTGGCGAACATATTGCGATTGCAGCAAGCCGATGGCGTAGCTCATGGAGTCGATGTCTGTCTTGAGGTCAGCCCTGGGCGCTGACGAGTTGCCGCAAGCTGAGAAAGCCAAGGCGGCGGTGGCCATAACGGCCAAAGTCTTCAATGTTTTCATTTGTTGTTATCTTTTGTTTGTGTTTTCTTATTTAATATCCTTCAACCCATCGTTTTCCGTTAGGGGTATGCATCCACAGAAGCAGAATAATTCCGCTTATCAATCCAATCGTAAAAATAAGTAGCAATCCCATATTATTTCAATTTAAGAAATTTATTTCCTATCATACCGAAAATGGCAGTCATTGCACAACCTATCAATATTGATATTACCTCAATCCATGAATTATGATGGAATAAGGTGGCAATACCTCCTAAAACGACAGCTCCGAACGTTAGTTTGGACATATCGAGAAAATACCCACCAAGTTTCTCCTTTCGGATTTTTTGGTTTTTTCTTTCTTCATCCGTTATTACTCGATTGCCCATGCTAAGATATTGGTATTGTTTATTTCACCTTTATCAGCTCCACGTCGAAGATGAGGGCTGCGTAGGGAGGAATGGATTGGCCGGCACCATGCTCGCCGTAAGCGAGGTTGTAGGGGATGAAGAAGCGGTATTTAGCTCCCTCCTGCATGAGCTGCAGGCCTTCTGTCCAACCCTTGATTACCTGGTTGAGCCCGAACGTGGCAGTCTCGCCGCGACGATAGCTTGAGTCGAACACCTCGCCGTTGATGAGCGTGCCCTCATAGTGGCACTCCACTTTGTCGGTGGCTGACGGTTTGCGGCCGTCGCCCTCGCGCAGCACTTTATATTGCAGGCCAGACGGCAATGTCTTCACGCCTTCCTTCTTGGCGTTCTCGGCAAGGAAATTCTCGCCCTCGGCCTTGGCGGCCTTGGCCTGCTCCTCGGCCTTGCGGCTGAAGAAGTCTTGAACGGCGGCCTGGGCCTCGGCGTCAGACAGCTTGGCGTCTCCGTTGAAGACATCAGTGATGGCTTGCGCGAAATCGTCGATGTTAAGGTCGGTGGCGTTCATCTGTTGCAGTTGGTGCCCGATGCTCATGCCAAGGGCGTAGCTTACTTTGTCCATTATTTTCTATTTAAGATTTGTGTCTAAAATAATTTTATCGCACAAAGTTACGCTTTTTTGGTAGCATAATCATATTATTTTAGTATTTTTGTGGAAATAATAGGATATAAGCGGAAAATATTTGAGATATGAAGAAGAAAGTGGTGTTTTTGACGGGTGCCGGCATGTCCGTGGAGAGTGGTTTCAAGACGTTCCGCGGCAACGACGGCTTGTGGGAGAATTATCCCGTGGAGAAGGTCGCGAGCCATGAGGGGTGGGAGAGTGACCCCGCCTTCGTGACGGAGTTTTACAACAAGCTGCGGCGCAAGCTGTGGGACGCGCGGCCATGCGAGGGACACAAGCTGATAGCCGAGATGGAGAAAGACTACGACGTGACGGTGCTGACTCAAAACGTGGACAACCTTCACGAGAAGGCTGGCTCTACAAACGTCATCCACCTGCATGGAGAGTTGACGAAGGTGTGTTCCAGCAACAACCCTTACGACCCAAGATATATAAAGGAGCTCACCCCTGAGAACAACGACGTGGCTCCCGGCACCAAGGCCGGTGACGGCTCGTTGCTTCGCCCGTTCATAGTGTTCTTCGGCGAGAGCGTGCCCATGCTTGAGCCCGCGGCCGAGGCGGCGTCACAGGCCGACATCTTCGTCATCATAGGCACGTCGCTCGTGGTGTACCCGGCAGCCGGCCTGGTACAGTTCGTGCCAAAGGCCGCACCGGTCTACCTCATAGACCCCAACCCCGTGGGCGTGGACAGCAACGTGACGCAGATACAGAAAGGCGCGTCAGACGGCATGCGAGAGCTGCTGAAGATGATATAAGCGGCATCTATTAATCCTACACACCATCAGGGCCTTATTCCTCACCGAGGAATAAGGCCCTGATGGGTTATGCTAATCATTTCAACAAGCCATCTCGCGTCGGTTTTTGCCTTCCGCTTCGCGTGCATAATAAAAAAAATGCAACAAAGCTTGTTTAATTATAAATTTTATACATACCTTTGCAATTGTCAAGTTTTCTTTATTCATAGTGTTTTTGTGGCATTATAATATGTAAAGCTCGTGACTTTCGCAAACATTGGGAATTATAGCTGATATAGTTACAATGACTTGCTTGCATGCTAAATCTTAACTTCGCTAATTTAAACCCTAAATAACAACAGAATATGTATATGAAATTCGTCTCGAAAGGATTTTCTGTGTTGTTGGCATCGACGTTGTCCTTGTCGGTTCCAATGATTGCGTATTCGCAAAGCAACAACCAAGTGAAAGGTTCTTCCTCGTCGCAAGGCGCGCCAGTGAAGAATCCGGTAAAAGGACGCGTGACCGACAACACAGGCGAGGGCTTGCCTGGCGTAAGCGTGTATGCCAACGGCAAGACGCTGATAGCGGTGACCGACGCCAACGGTAACTTCACGTCTACCAAGCCCATCGGTTATGGCACGGAGATCAAGTTCGCGTCGGTGGGCATGAAGCCCCAACGACTGACCTACAAGGGTCAAAACACGCTCAAGGTGGTGATGGTGGACGACGTCAACGAGCTTGACAACGTTGTCGTGACTGGTGTCGTCAATAAGATGAAAAACAGCTTCACCGGTTCCGCCTCCACATTCTCTGGCGAACAGCTAAAGAGCGTGGGCACCATGAACGCCATTGCCAGTCTGAAGACACTCGACCCGTCGTTCAACGTCCTTGACAGCGAGTTCGGTTCAGACCCTAACCACATGCCGAATATCGAGATTCGCGGCAAGTCGAGCCTTATAAGCACCCGCGATGAGCTTGCCGAGGACCCCAACCAGCCCTTGTTCATACTCGATGGCTTCGAGTCGTCGCTCGAGGCCGTTTACAACCTCGACATGAACCGCATAGCCTCAATCACCATTCTTAAAGACGCCGCCTCCACTGCCATCTACGGCTCGAAGGCATCCAACGGCGTTGTGGTGGTGGAGACCATCAAGCCCAAGTCGGGACACCTGAACCTCTCCTACAACGGCTCAGCCAACGTGCAGTGGGCCGATCTCACGAGCTACAACCTGATGAACTCTGCCGAGAAGCTCGAGTTTGAGAAGCTCGTGGGCAGATACAGCAACTTCAACAATACCGAACAGGAGCTACGCCTCATGCAGTCGTACAACGAGAAGCTGGCGGCCATAGCGCGCGGCGTGGACACCTATTGGCTGTCGGAGCCGCTGCACACCGGTCTCAACCACCGCCACTCCATATATGCCGAGGGAGGTGAGGGTGCCTTCACCTTCGGACTGGGATTCTCCTACAACGGCATCACCGGAATAATGAAAAACTCGAAGCGCGACAACATCAGCGGCAACATTGACCTCACATACCGTCTGAACAAACTGCAATTCAGCAACAAGTTCTCGCTCGACAACACCGACAGCCAGAACCCGATGGTGAGCTTCTCCGAGTATGCCAGCGCCAACCCTTACTATACCAAGCGCAACGAGAACGGCGAGGTGGAGCGATGGCTCGAGTATAATGATGACATCAAGGCTTCCAACCCCCTCTACGACGCGTCGCTCAACAGCTACAGCAAGAGCGGAGGTTTCTCGCTGTCGGACAAGTTCGTGGCGGAATACACGCCTATACAGGAAATGAAGATACGGGCGCGCGTTGGCTTCTCGCACATCAGCAGCGAGAACAAGACCTTCTATTCGCCACGCTCCACGGCATATTATGAGACCGAGTATACCAAGCGCGGATCTTACAGCTGGGGGCAGACCAAGACCAACAAGTATGAAGGCGAGCTCACCATGACATGGGCCAAGGTGCTGGCCGACGTGCACATGTTCAACGTGGCCCTTGGCGGTTACCTCTCGCAGACCAACAGCACATACAACGGATACTCGGCAGTGGGATTCCCCGTGGGCGACTACGACCTGCCGTCGTTCGCCAACGGCTATCCCGATGGAGGCAAGCCCGGATACAGCGAGACCATAAACCGTGCCGTCAGCGCCTACGCCATAGGCAACTACTCTTACGACAACCGCTACCTGCTCGACTTCAGCTACCGTGTCAACGGCTCGTCGGTCTTCGGGCGTAGCAAGCACTACATCGGCACATGGGCCGTGGGACTGGCATGGAACCTGCACAACGAGAAATTCATCAAGGAGGGGCTGAAAGGGCTCGGCATCACGTACCTCAAGCTGCGAGCCTCGATTGGTAACCCAGGCAACCAGAACTTCTCGTCGTCGGCCACGCTCACCACTTTCCGCTACAACTTCAACTCATTCAACTACTTCGGCATGACCACGTCTTTGGCACAGCTCGGCAACCCGAATCTGGAGTGGCAGACAACCATAGACCGCAACGTAGGTTTCGACATAACCATTCTCAATGACCGCCTGAAACTCGTGGGCGACTACTACTACAAGACCACCGACCCACTGCTCATCACCATCGACATGCCGGCGTCGTCGGGAGCCACTGGCAACCAGATATACAAGAACTTCGGCAAGCAGACCTCAAAGGGATTCACCGGACAGGCCACATATTATCTCATACGCCACATCAAGGACCGCCTGTGGTGGAACGTGCGCGGAACCTTGCGCACCGGCACCACCAAGCTGTCGGGCATAGGCAACAAGCTCGAGTCGTTCAACTCGAAAGAGCGTGAGGGGGCCAACCGCTCAACCAAGCGCTACTACGACGGTGCCAGCACCGACGATATCTGGGTGGTGCGCTCGGCTGGCATCGACCCGGCGACAGGTCGTGAGATATTCATCAAGAAGAACGGTGAGCTGACCTACGACTTCTCTTACGACGACGAGGTCATCGTGGGCAACAGCCGTCCTACCATAGAAGGCGTGCTCGGCTCGTCGTTCTCGTGGAAGGGATTGTCTGTGAGCGCCGACTTCCGCTATCGCGTGGGTGGATATTCGTTCAACTCCGTGCTCTTCAACAAGGTGGAGAACATAAGCACCGGCTCGCTGATATACAACCAGGACAAGCGTGCCCTCTACGACAGATGGCAGAAGCCAGGCGACCGCGCGCAGTTTAAGGACATAGCCAACTCCGTGTCCACGCCGATGTCGTCGCGCTTCGTGCAGAGAGACAACTCATGGTCGCTCGAGTCGCTGAGGGTGGGCTACGAGTTCTCGCCCGAGCTGGCACGCCGCTTCGGCATGAGCTCCATACGCCTCAACGCCTACATGAACGACATCTTCCGCCTCACGACCATCAAGCAGGAGAGGGGAACGTCATACCCATACGCCCGCAGCGTGTCGTTCGCACTATCATTAACCCTTTAAAAACGCATCAACATGAAACTAAACAATTATATTATAACATTGTCGGTGTCGATCTGCGCGATGCTCTGTGGATGCACCGACTGGCTCGACACCCAGCCCAACGACAAGCAGAGCGAGCAGCAGCAGTTTGCCACCAAGGACGGATTCTACTCGGCGGTGAACGGCGTCTACAACCGCATGTCAAGCTCATCGCTCTACGGCAAGACGCTGAGCTATGGAGACCTCGACATTCTGGGGCAATACTACACCGTGGAGCAGAGCAACCAGGGCAGCTACTACAAGTATCTGCGCGCCCTTACCACATGGGACTATACCGAAGACGGCGTCGACGCCGTGCTGAGCTCCACGTGGAACGCGGCTTACTCTACCATAATGAACATCAACGTGGTGCTGAAAAACATTGAGGACGACGCCACGGGCAACAAGATATTGCCACAGCGCGAGCACGACATGCTAAAGGGCGAGATGCTGGCCTCGCGCGCCATGTTGCACTTCGACATGCTGCGCTGGTTCGGACCGATATACAGCAAGAACCCCGAGGGACGCGGCGTGCCTTACAACGAAGACACCGACCCGCAAATCCTGCCGGTGCTAAAGGCCAACGACGTGCTTGAGAACTATATCCTGCGCGACCTGAAGGAGGCCGAGAACTTGCTCGCCAGCTCAGACCCCGTATTGACCGATGGCCCACGTGCCGAGTATGACGAGGTGAACCTCGACAACTCCATGCGTTACCGCCAGCTGCGACTGAACTACTACGCCACCGTGCTGCTCACGGCTCGCGCCTACCTGTGGGCCGACGACGTGGACAACGCGCTTGCCGAGGCGCGCAAGCTGACCGACGACCCGAAGGTGAAGGAATTCTTCCCCACGGTAGACAAGTCGAAGCTGCTCGGCAACTACAACGACCCTGACCGTATGTTCTCTACCGAATCGTTGTTTGGCTATTACAACAAGAACCGTGGCCTGATCTACGACGGCACATTTGGCGGTAGCAATACCGGTACCAGTCTGCTCATCCCACGTTCGGGATATGTAGATGGCAAACTGTTTGGCAGCGTTGATGCTGAAGACATTCGCTACAAGTCTCAGTGGGAGTTGGGCGAGACACTCGAAGGACAGACTTCGATGAAGCTCACGAAGTTCAAGGACATAAACGACGCTGGCAAGAACAATGCAGAGAACAACAAGGAAGACGAGACCGGCGTGCTGCAGGTGCAAAAGTTCTACGGCACATACTGCTCACTGATAAAGCTTAGCGAGGCTTACTACATAGCAGCTGAGTGTATGATGCGCAACGGCAACCTGGCAGAAGCATGGAACTATCTCAACACAGTACGCGAGAACCGTGGACTTGGTTCGTATGCTACCACAACTGCCGAGAAATACTTCTGGAACTTCCTCACACTCGATTATATACGCGAATTTGTAGGCGAAGGACAGAAATTCTTCTACTTCAAGCGTCGTAATATGGGATTTGACAACGACTATAACGGTCGCAAGGAGATAAAGGTATTGGTAAGTGCAGGATTTCCTCCGTTCATACCTCCTACATACAGCTATGAAGACAAGGCTACAGATGCCGAAAAGGAGAAGCGTTTTGTGGCACCGTTGCCTCAGAGTGAGCTGGACAACCGCTAAATTATAAAGTGTTGAACTTTTAAAAACAGAATGGAAATGAAATACAAATGGCTATTATCAATATTGGCTCTTGCCAGCATGTTTGTGTCATGCAAGCATGAGACCATCGATTTGTACGAACTGGACGATGCTAAGATATACTTCCAGGTACAGTCGTACTCTTCGGCAAACGGTGCGGTGGGCTATTCAAACTCTACCGACTACTCGTTTGTAGGTGTCAACCAGAATGTCGACGGCCTTACCTTTAAGGCCACAATACAGATGATGGGACAGGTGGTCGACTACGACCGCGAGTGCAAGATTACCATTGATGCCGACAGCACTACAATGGTAGAGGGCGTCGACTACGAGATTGATCTCGACACATTGAAGATAAAGGCAGGACAGAGTAAGGCAACGTTTGGTGTACGTTTCCTGCGCAGTCAGAACATCAAGGAGAAGAAGCAGGTGCTTTGTTTGAAACTTCTACCCAACAAGTACTTTCAAGTGCTCGAGAAGTATCGTTCTACTAATGTGTGGTCGAACACTACCGCCAAGGAGATGGACGGTTCGCGCTTCGCTTTCTATATGAGTGAAATCTATGAGCAGCCACGTCGTTGGGGGCAGGTCAATGCAGGTGCCTACTTCGGACAGTGGACAGCCACCAAGTATGTGTTCATCAACGACTTCTTCGGTTTCACCACCGACGACTGGGAGTGGTCTACTGGCAGAATCAGCAATGGACGTATGCCTTTCTACGCTCGCGAATTGCAGAAGGAATTGCAGAAGCGTGCCGACGAGGGACAGCCTATGCTTGAGGACGACGGCAGCTATATGCAGCTTGGCGCCAACTATCAGGTGAACTATGACAACGCTACTGAAAATCAGAACTAAAAACGAATGATGATGAAAAAGACAATATTCAAGCTTATGCCCGTTGTCGGATTGTGTGCAGCAATGTCTTTGGCTTCCTGCTCGGACGACAAGGGCAACTACACATACAGCGACGCGAACATAATAACCATCGAGAACATTCCGGCTCTGACATCCGTACTCGCCAATGCCGAGTATGTCGACCTGAAGCCGGTAGTAACATCGTCTATCGACGGTGATGTTAAGGCTGACGATTCCAACTATTCGTTTGCCTACATGCGCAAGGACTCTGACGGCAAGTGGGTGAAACTGGGCGACCAGAAAGATCTCTATGTGCTTGCAGAGATGAACGCCGGAACCAACAACTGCTATTTTGCCGTTACCGACAATCGCACTGGCGTGCAGACCATCTGCCCCTTTGACGTCCGCGCCACGACCATCACTTCCGAAGGATGGCTGGTGCTTTGCAATGAGGGACAGGAAGAGAAGGTGCGCATGGACATGCTGTCACAGATATCGCTCGACCGTATCATGCCGGCATACAACGTGTTGCCGATGGCAGAAGACGTGCCTGCTATGCATCATGCCACCAAGATAGGTTATGTACGTACATACGGTGGATTCAGCAACATCTTCATGTTCTCCAGCACCGACTCGTATGTAGTGCCCACCGCCGATGCTTATGCCTATGGCGAGCTTGGCAAGCTGACTCTTGCCGATGAATTCAAAGCCAATCAGTTCATAACCAAGAGCAACGACCACATAGTCAATCATGTCACTTTGGCTTATCAGGCAATGGGCCGTCCTAATGCGGCTATATGTGTGTCGTCAGAGGGCAACGCTTATGCCTACAACTACAAGTCGACCAACATGTCGGCAGCCTTTGAGTATCCCATTAACACTTCAACACGAGGTGGAACGCCCGAATATAAGGTGGCTCCATATATCGGTGCTACCGAATTGCGATTCGATGGTCTGAATAGCGGATATGCCTGTGCTTTGCTGTACGACGTAGACAACAAGCGATTTATTGGATGGAACAGTAAGGGCGCAGCCAACGACGACCCTGCCGGCATCACCCAGAAATGCGCTCCGCTGGCTGATCCTGCCGAAGGAAAGAAGTTCAGCTTCCAGACAGGTATGGATCTTGTGTGTATGCTCAATACCGCCCAGTCGTCAGGAACGGTGTACAGCATCATGCAGGACGGCAACAAGCGCCATGTGTATGCTGTCAGTCTGCTGACCGACGAATTCAAGCAGCTCGATGCCTTTATGGATATTCAGGCTCCCGATTTCGACAAAGCCACATGTTTTGCGGCAAGTTCGCAGTATGCCGTGATTTATTATGCATATAAGAATAAGGTGTATGCGTACAATCTTGCTACGAAGGCTTCTGCCGAAATCGACCTTGGCACGAATGAGGAGGTAACGATGCTCAAGTTCAACCGCTATGATGAACCGTGGGGTACTGGTGCCGGCATACGCCAAAGCTTCTTGGGCAAGATGGATGAGGAAACCCGCCAGATATATCTCGACCGTCAGAACGACCTCATCATAGGCTCGTACGACACATCCGACACTGGTGTCAATGGTGGTATTCTCCGATTCTATAATGTAGGAGACGGCGGACTTAATCTTTCGCTTAAGAAGGATAAGGCCGGCGACGCTGACCGCACGTGGGAATACAAGGGCTTTGCGCGCATAGTAGACGTGCGCTACAAAGAGGTTAAATAAAAACCGTTCGTAAGGCATAATCGTATGCTAAGGAAAACGCATATCATGATGGTGGCGGCGCAACACAGCGCCGCCACTTTTTCTGATGCCCATGCCCAAGGCATCACGTTCAAAAAGCGTATGCTGGTTTGGGCATGGAGGGCTGACTATTGAGCCACCATGCCCAAACTGTAGTTTTAGAGAGGACTTAAAGCGTAATGTTAGCGCCCTTTGCTGCGTTGACGGACAGTAAACTTATAGGTTTCGTTCAATCACATAGTCGAGATAAGCCTTCAGACTGTCTTTCACTGGGCCGTCTTCAACTTCCTTGTCGAGCAAGACCATGGACGAGGCGTGAAGCTCCCACATCTTCTTCTCAGCATAATCAATGCCACCGTTAACCTTGGTGAAATTGACCAAGCGGGCTATCTCGTCTTTTGAAACCGTGCCATCCTTGACCTTATAGGCAATCTCGGTCATCTCCTTGTCGTGAGTGCTGTTTAGAGCGTAAAGCGCGGGCAAGGTGAGCTTGCCCTCAGCCATGTCGTTGCCTGTGGGCTTGCCAATCTCCGACTGGTCGTAATAGTCGAAGATGTCGTCACGAATCTGGAATATCACGCCCAGGTTGCTGCCGAACTGCTTGGCATACTCCACTTCCTCCTCCTTGGCACCGCCGCTCAAGGCACCCATGGCCGCGCAAGCCTCAAACAAGGCCGCGGTCTTCTGCCTTATCACCTGGTAGTAGGCTTCCTCGGAGAAATCCTTTGAATGGACGTTCTGCAACTGCAGTATCTCACCGTTTGAAAGCGTGCGGCCAAGTTCGGCAAGATAGCGCACTATGACCTCGTTGTGAGTGTAACTGATGTGGAGCAATGCCGTGGATAGGATATAGTCGCCCACGAGCACGGCGACCTTGTTGCCATACACCTCATTCACGCTGGCCTGACCGCGTCGCTCCTCGCTTTCGTCCACCACGTCGTCGTGAACCAATGAAGCGGTGTGCAGAAGCTCAAGGCCTACGGCAGCATGCTGTGTGACATCGGTGATGCCACCGTTGCATTTCGCCATCAAGAGGATAAGCATGGGACGCATGCGCTTGCCGGCACGCTGACGGATATGGCTTAATGCCTGTGACAGTAAACCATCAGAATGGGACAAGCTACGGTCGAACAAATCCTTAAAATCGTTCAACTCCGAGGCGATTGGTTGCCGAATTAATGAGATATAATCCATCAGAAAGTGATATTTACGACAAAATTAGTTATTTTAATTGACATAATGGAGCCACAGTGGCAACTTTTTCGTAATTTTACACAAAAATAGAAGACACATACATTTTTGACAAATACATTATCATGGGCAAACTCTTTCTGCTTGACGCATACGCCATAATATTCCGTTCTTATTACGCTTTTCTGAAACGTCCCACCATCAACTCCAAGGGGCTCAACACGTCGCCGGTGTTGGGATTCTGCAATACGCTGAAAGAAATACTCGACAAGGAAAGCCCCGATTACCTCGGTGTGGCTTTCGACAAGGGAAAGACGTTCCGCCACGAGGCTTTCCCGCCTTACAAGGCCCAACGGCAAGAGACACCAGAGGACATAAAACTCTCGGTGCCTATCATACAAGACATTCTGAGAGCTATGGACATACCCATACTCATTGCCGATGGCTTTGAGGCCGACGACGTGATTGGCACGCTCGCCACGCAAGCCGGGAAAGCCGGCGTGGAGACTTACATGCTCACGCCCGACAAGGACTACGGACAGCTTATCCGGAAAAACGTGTTCATGTTCCGGCCACGGCACGGCGGTGGTTACGACAAGATTGGCGAGCACGACATTGAGGAAAAATATGGAATACCAGATGCGGCCAGCGTGATAGACCTGCTCGCGCTAATGGGCGACTCTGCCGACAACTACCCCGGATGTCCTGGCGTAGGCGAGAAAACGGCGGCGAAACTCATAAACCAGTTTGGCTCCATCGATAACCTGCTGGCACACACCGACGAGATAAAAGGCAAGCTAAGGGAAAAGGTGGAGAACGCGAAGGAAGACATCAAGATGTCGAAGTTTCTCGCCACCATCAGGACCGACGTGCCAATACAGCTTGACCTCGACAAGCTTAAAGTGTCGGAGCCTGACGCCAACAAGCTTCGCGAAATATTCAGCAACCTTGAGTTCAAGCGCTTCACCGAGCGATTTCTTGGCAAGCAGGAAGTAAAGGTTCCGCAACAACCCGACCTTTTCAGTAATGGCGTCATTGCGCGCAACAACGCAAATACGCAACCCGTCAACAGTGCGACGCCTCGACAAGGCAATGACGAAAGCGCGATTGTCTCGGCGCAACTCTCCAGCATCAACACCGTTGAGCACGACTATCAGCTGATAAGCACCAAGGAAGAGGCAAGGCTGCTGTGCGGCAAACTGATGGAAAGCCCATTCATAAGCCTCGACACGGAGACAAACTCTACCAACGCGATAGACGCTGAACTGGTGGGGTTGAGCTTCTCCGTAAAGGAACACGAGGCTTACTACGTGGCCATTCCTGCCGTGAGGGATGAGGCGCAAGAGATGGTAGACATATTCAAGCCTCTCTACGAGAACGCCAACAGCCTGAAGATTGGCCAGAACATAAAATACGACTATGAGGTGCTGCGCAACTATGGCGTGGACATTCAAGGCAAGATGTTCGACACGATGCTCGCCCACTATGTATGGCAGCCGGAACTGCGCCACAACATGGACTACATGGCGGAGACATTGCTCGGCTATCAGACAGTGCGCATTGAAGAGCTGATAGGGCCAAAGGGCAAGAACCAGAAAAACATGCGCGACCTCAAACCTGAGGAGGTGTACGAGTACGCGGCCGAGGACGCTGACATCACGCTTCAGCTCAGAAACGTGCTGGAGAAAAAGCTCGACGAGGTAAACGCCCGAAGGCTTTTCGAGGACATTGAGATGCCATTGGTGAAGGTTCTCGCCGACATGGAGATAAATGGCGTGCGGCTCGACACCGAACAGCTGAAGGAGACGCAAAAGGTGTTTACCGAAAGGATGAACCAATACGAGCGTCATGCCTTCGAGGAAGCGGGGCAAGAGTTCAACATTTCATCGCCGAGGCAGGTTGGCGAAATCTTGTTCGGCAAGATGCAATTGGTGGACAAGCCCAAGAAGACCAAGACCGGACAGTATGTCACTTCAGAGGAGGTGCTGCAACAGTTGAGTGGCAAGGCGCCTATCGTGGACGACATACTCAACTATCGTGGCATGAAGAAGCTTCTCGGCACTTACGTGGAGGCCCTGCCAAAGCTTATCGACAAGAAAGACCAGCACATTCACACGTCGTTCAACCAGGCCATCACCGCCACGGGACGACTGTCGAGCAGTGACCCTAACCTGCAAAACATTCCGGTGCGCGACGACGACGGCAAGGAGATAAGAAAATGCTTCATTGCCGACGAGGGATGCAAATGGTTCTCAGCCGACTATTCACAGATAGAGCTCCGAATAATGGCTCACCTCTCTGGCGACGAGAACATGATAGAGGCCTTCCGTGAGGGTTTCGACATCCACCGCGCCACGGCTTCCAAGATATGGAAGGAGCCCATGCAAGACGTGAGCGACGCTCAGCGCAAGAAGGCCAAGCAAGCCAACTTCGGCATAATATATGGCATCACGGCCTTCGGACTGGCTCAGCGAATGGACATAAGCAACAAGGAGGCCAGGCAACTTATCGACGACTATTTCCACACGTTCCCAAAGGTGCATCAATACATGGAGCAGGCCAAAGACAGCACGAGGGAGAAAGGCTATGCCGAGACCATGTTTGGCCGCCGCAGATACCTGCCCGACATCAAGTCAGGCAACAACACCGTGCGCGGCTTCGCTGAGCGCAACGCCATCAACGCGCCAATACAAGGCTCCGAGGCCGACATCATCAAGATTGCCATGATAAGGATATGGCGGCGCTTCAAAGAGGAGCATCTGCGCTCGAAGATGATTCTACAGGTGCACGACGAACTCAACTTCTCTGTATATCCCGACGAGAAGGAAAGGGTGCAAGAGATAGTGAAGCACGAGATGGAGAACGCCGCCAACCTGAGCGTGCCACTGACGGCAGACTCCGGTTGGGGCGACAACTGGCTTGAAGCGCATTGACGGTTGCAACATGGTTCACGTACGCGGACAACATGGTTCACGTTCGTTGGCAAGCATGACCACATCGAAATCGCGATGAAATTAAGCCAAAAACTTTTTGCGTTAGACTTGGAGCGCACTTGGTTTTTACATACCTTTGCATTTAATTAATCACCTATTAAAAAAACACAGTATGAAAAAGTTATTCCTAATGGCCTTAATGGCATTCATCGCAACCACGGCATCGTTCGCCCAATGGAGTGTCGGCTCGATCACCGTGCAGCCCAAGATCGGAATCAACGGCGCCAACATCACTGATGCCGACAACTCCGACAGTCGCATTGGACTCGTCTTGGGCGGGGAATTTGAATACAGGGTCTCACCCATTTTCAGCTTGTCAGCCGGCGCGCTCTATTCCATGCAAGGATGCAAGGGCACGGCGGAAGACGAAGATGGTAACACAGGAGACGTGAGCTTGAAACTCGACTATATCAATGTTCCAATCCTTGCCAACGTGTACGTTGTCAAGGGCCTTGCCATCAAGCTCGGCATCCAGCCCGGCTTCAACGTCAGGCACAAGGCTACGGCTACGGTAAGCGGCGTGAACGTTACCACCAACCTCCCAGGCGTCAAGAGCGTCGACTTCAGCATCCCCATCGGCGTATCCTACGAGTTCAACCGCTTTGTGATAGACGGTCGCTACAACCTTGGGGTTACCAAACTCATAGACGGGGCCGACTCCAAGCACAGCGTGTTCCAATTCACGTTCGGCTACAAGTTCTCACTCTAACCTTAGGGTATAACAAATATTCATAAGAGCATACGGCTTCATTGAACAGGCGCCTGTTCAATGAAGCCGTTTTTAGATTCATCCGACATTTCGATCGATGTTTTATTAAATATTAAAGATGGCAATCAAGGCTCAGCCTTATTAATACAGGACAAGCACCATGGCATGAACATGAAATTGTAAAATATTATTGCCAAAATTTAACACTTGGAAACAGGGGCAAATAGAGCGGAAAAAGGGTAGCCTTCCGCCCCTTGGCAACACCATCAGCAAGTTTTCGGCCAAAAATTTTTGCCGTTACGGCGTTATCGCGTCGCGATTGCACCGTAACGGCACTGCGATTACAGTGTAACGGCACTGCGATTACAGTGTAACGGCAACGCGATTACGGTGTAACGGCGACGCTGTTTGGCCGTTTTTGTGATGCTCTAAAACGGCTAAAGATACAATGTATTGATATTCAGCGACTTATCAAAACAACCCATGATTGCGTTATTTACAACCAAGAGACTGCTTGATTGAAAAAAATCGATTCTCAGACGACCATTTGTAAAACATTTTGATATGCATTGTATGCTTTGCAGGGGCTGCCTCCGAAAAGCGTCACTCCAAATTCCGGAAGACACCAAAATATGACTTCTCACTTCCTTTGCTTTTTCACTGGTAGTGAGTAACATTCCAAGATTAAGGAATGATCTAAAATCAAAAACTCCAAGTACAGTAGTTTTGGTAGGGAAATCAATTTCCTTACCAAGGGCAGATTTAAATTCTTTCAGAGTTTCCCCTTGTAGAACCCTATAGCCATTTACTTTTTCCGATAAATATTTGCCGTTTACAAATATTCATCATATCTTTGCATTATGAATTCTTCGTTACGTAAAACCCATAATGATGTAAATGCTTATGGTACAGTTAAATCCTTTTATTATTGAAGGCTATCTTTCGCCGGAATATTTCTGTGATAGGGTAGAGGAAACTGCTCTTCTTACCCGCCATTTGACCAATCGGTGCAATGTCGCGTTGATTGCGCCAAGACGTCTGGGTAAGTCGGGACTGATTTATAATTGTTTTCAGCAGGAGAACATCCGTGAGCAGTATCATTGCATCTATATTGATATTTATGATACGAAGAATTTGAACGAATTCGTCTATGCGCTGGGCAAGGGAATCCTGACGGCACTCAAGCCAAAGGGCAGGAAAGTATGGGAATTTTTCCTGAATATGCTCCAGTCTCTGAAGTCAACTATCTCTTTTGACATCAATGGAAATCCGGAGTGGAGTGTTGGTTTGGGAGATATTCAGGCTCCGGATATTACGCTGGATGAGATCTTCGCTTATCTCGAACAGGCAGATAAACCTTGTCTGGTGGCGATAGATGAGTTTCAGACGATAGCCAACTATCCAGAGAAAACCGTTGAGGCGAGTTTGCGTAAGCGAATACAGAATTGTCATAACGCCAACTTCGTGTTTTCTGGTTCCAAGCGTCACATGATGGCTTTGATGTTTACGTCTCAGTCTCGTCCTTTCTATCATAGTTCGAGCATCATGGGGTTAGAGGCTATCAATGAGCAGACTTACTTGGCTTTTGCCAATCATCATCTTTCCAAAAACAACAAGGAGATTAGTGCAGCGGCTTTTGCTTATTTATATCATCGTTTCGATGGTATTACATGGTACGTCCAGTATGTTCTCAATATGCTTTATACTTCCATCACCGACAAGCCGTTGTTGGAAGAAGATGATGTTAAGTTTGCGATTGATGGCATACTTGCCCAGCATCGCTTTGCCTATCAAGCGTTGATATACCAGTTGACAGCCAAGCAGAAGCAGGTGCTCACGGCTATCGCTTTGGAAGGAAAACCCTCTTCCCTGATGTCGCAAGAGTTCTTGCAGAAGTATCATCTTGGGGCAAGCACCGTGCAAGGAGCGGTCAAGACTCTGCTTGAAAGAGATTTTATCACGCAAGATGAAGGCGTTTACCAATTATGTGACAAGTTTTTGGAGCTGAGTTTAAGGGGATAAAAAAGGAAGCAAATGTATGAACTTTAACGATGCGTTTTATAGAGGTCTAATGAAGCTAACTTTAAAAGAATTATCCAGAAAAAAGAGAGAAAATGATGGCAATTTGAGAAAATAATCGTAAATTTACAATTGTAAACCAAAGATCCTGGAAGATGGTAGAGATAAACGATAGAAGATTGCCAGTAGGCATCCAGTCTTTTGAGGTAATCAGAGAGGGTGGATACCTGTATGTTGACAAGACAGATATCATCTGGCATCTTGCCAACAGAGATAAAAAGTATAATTACCTGAGCCGCCCACGCCGCTTTGGTAAATCTGTCCTTGTTGATACACTCGAAGCTTATTTCTTAGGCAAGAAGGAACTCTTTGAGGGACTGAAGATCATGCAGATGGAGACAGAATGGGTGAAGCGCCCTGTCATCCGACTGGATATGAGTCGTGCAGGAGCTGCACCGGAAAGTGTGCGGAGCTATCTGGACAATGCCTTCCATCAACTTGAGTCGGAGTATGATATTGCAGTACGGCAGGACAGTTCTCTTGCCGACCGTTTTGATGCTATCATTCAGACTGCATACAATAAAACCGGACTTCAAGTTGCCATTCTCATCGACGAATATGACTCGCCCTTGCAACATTCCTGGAAAACTCCGCAGCATGAAGCATGTACTGCTGTTTATCGTGAGGTGTTTGCCATCCTCAAGGCAGATGACAAATACGAGAAGTTTGTCTTCATCACAGGTATCACCAAGTTTACGCAAATCTCTCTCTTCTCTGTACTCAACAATCTGAGCAACATCAGTTTTGAGCCAAACTATGCCGCCATTTGCGGTATTACCAAGGAAGAAGTCTTGCGTGATTTCAAGCCGGAAATCAATAAATTGGCTGAATACGAAGGTTGGACTTTCGACGAGGCTGTGGCACAACTGACAGCCTATTATGATGGCTATCATTTCAGTCGCCGCAACATGGTGGATGTATTCAATCCCTTCAGTCTTATCAATGCCCTGTCAGACTCTGACCTGAAGAACTACTGGGCTTCATCAGGTGCAACCTCCATGTTGCCTAAGTTTGTGGATAATATGGAACTCAAACTACGTAATTTTGACCCTTGTACCATTCTTCGCCAAACCATCGAGACCTCTGATGTGACAGGTGGTGGAGCAGAACTGTTTCTCTATCAGTCCGGTTACCTTACGATAAAGGGTTACCAGATGGGAGTTTATATTCTGGGATTCCCTAACAGTGAGGTAAGACAAGCGCTTTATGAGACTGTGTTGCCTGCCCTGACTCTGCGAGGCAACTCTGATATCCAATCAATTCAATCAGATTTGTTGCTTGCCATTCAGCTTGGCAATCTTCCCGAAGCCATGAAATGCCTGAAAGCCCTCATTGCTGATGTGCCCTACAGCAACAAGAAGCTCGCCAGCATGGACATGGAGGAGCGTTATCGCCTGATTATGAGCACCATATTCAATGCCATCGGTTGCAGGGTGGAAGTGGAAAAGATGATTGCTACGGGCAGGATAGACATGGTGGTGGAAACCACCCAATATATCTACGTCCTGGAGTTGAAGTTGAGCGACAATGGTGGTGTGGATGCTGCAGCAGAGCAAATCAGAGCCAAGCAGTATGCCGAGCCTTTCAAGGCCGACAAGCGCAAGGTCATCGCCCTCGCCATAGAGCTGGATGATAGGGGAAAGGGATTGGTAGATTGGAAGGAAGTTTTTTAAAGCTTCTGCCCTTTCAGGGCGTGCTGGGTAATTTCAACCATACAGAAGCCTGTACTTGAAACCTGCTAACTTTAAAAGAATTATCCAGAAAAAAGAGAGAAAATGATGGCAATTTGAGAAAATAATCGTAAATTTACAATTGTAAACCAAAGATCCTGGAAGATGGTAGAGATAAACGATAGAAGATTGCCAGTAGGCATCCAGTCTTTTGAGGTAATCAGAGAGGGTGGATACCTGTATGTTGACAAGACAGATATCATCTGGCATCTTGCCAACAGAGATAAAAAGTATAATTACCTGAGCCGCCCACGCCGCTTTGGTAAATCTGTCCTTGTTGATACACTCGAAGCTTATTTCTTAGGCAAGAAGGAACTCTTTGAGGGACTGAAGATCATGCAGATGGAGACAGAATGGGTGAAGCGCCCTGTCATCCGACTGGATATGAGTCGTGCAGGAGCTGCACCGGAAAGTGTGCGGAGCTATCTGGACAATGCCTTCCATCAACTTGAGTCGGAGTATGATATTGCAGTACGGCAGGACAGTTCTCTTGCCGACCGTTTTGATGCTATCATTCAGACTGCATACAATAAAACCGGACTTCAAGTTGCCATTCTCATCGACGAATATGACTCGCCCTTGCAACATTCCTGGAAAACTCCGCAGCATGAAGCATGTACTGCTGTTTATCGTGAGGTGTTTGCCATCCTCAAGGCAGATGACAAATACGAGAAGTTTGTCTTCATCACAGGTATCACCAAGTTTACGCAAATCTCTCTCTTCTCTGTACTCAACAATCTGAGCAACATCAGTTTTGAGCCAAACTATGCCGCCATTTGCGGTATTACCAAGGAAGAAGTCTTGCGTGATTTCAAGCCGGAAATCAATAAATTGGCTGAATACGAAGGTTGGACTTTCGACGAAGCTGTGGCACAACTGACAGCCTACTATGATGGCTATCATTTCAGTCGCCGCAACATGGTGGATATATTCAATCCCTTCAGTCTTATCAATGCCCTGTCAGATTCTGACCTGAAGAACTACTGGGCTTCATCGGGTGCAACCTCCATGTTGCCTAAGTTTGTGGATAATATGGAAATTCGTTTGAAGGATTTTGAAAATTGTCCGGTAGACTGCGATACATTGGAGACTTCCGACGTAACAGGTGGCGGCGCCGAGCTATTCCTCTATCAGTCGGGCTATCTTACGATAAAAGGGTATATGGATGATATCTATCTGCTTGGCATTCCAAACTATGAAGTCCGTAAGGCTCTCTATAGGATTGTTTTGCCTGCCTTGACGTTGAAAACGAATGCCCAAGTGATAACTACTCAGAATATGTTGTTGTATTCGCTGAAGCTTGGCAATCTTCCCGAAGCCATGAAATGCCTGAAAGCCCTCATTGCGGATGTGCCCTACAGCAACAAGAAGCTCGCCAGTATGGACATGGAGGAGCGTTATCGTCTGATTATGAGCACCATATTCAATGCCATCGGTTGCAGGGTGGAAGTGGAAAAGATGATTGCTACGGGCAGGATAGACATGGTGGTGGAAACCACCCAATATATCTACGTCCTGGAGTTGAAGTTGAGCGACAATGGTGGTGTGGATGCTGCTGCAGAGCAAATCAGAGCCAAGCAGTATGCCGATCCTTTCAAGGCCGACAAGCGCAAGGTCATCGCCCTCGCCATAGAGTTGGATGATAGGGGAAAGGGTTTGGTAGATTGGAAGGAAGTTTTTTAAAGCTTTTGCCCTTTACCTTTGCTTTACCCTTCGGCCAGCGATTTTCAATTCCGCTACGCGCCGGTGACCGTTGGTTCAGGGCGTGATGCTTTAACTTCTCCAAAATTATTTCGGCCAGTGTAATCGTTCGCACAGATTTTTTTGAAAAAAATACCTTGTATTCGTACCTTGTTTTTTTTATATTTTTTATATATTTGCAGCAAAAAAGAAAAGTGAACCAATGAAATCGCCTACGGGCGCTGCAGGAAAGGACTGCAATTCGTTAAACTGAAATATTGAGCAAAGGAAAATAGTTGTTTCTAACTAACTTGTTATTCTTTCAATTAAGAACAATGTAGTTATCCATTCCGATGGAATTCCTTGGTTTTGGAAAACAAGGAAAGTAAAACCTACAGGAGATGACGAGTTAATTAAAAGTTAAACATAAAGTTTAAAACTATAAAAATATGAAGAAAAGATTTACACTAATGATGATGGTGTTGTGCTTCCTAATGAGCATACCACTGAAAATGATGGCTGAAACTGTCACTATCCATTTCGTAGATGAAGAGGGATGGGGAGATTATGCTGCTTATGTATATGATACAACTAAACCAAATGATGGTTCTAATTTGGTGACAGGTACGTGGCCTGGTCAAAAGGTGACAAATAATGAGGATATAAAGACTCTTGCCAATGGTTATAAAGTTGTAACTTGGACTATTGACTTGAAAACCTTTGAGCTTTCGAATCTTGTTGTCATCTTCAATAATAATAATAATAATAAGCAGTATCCTGCTTCTGGTGGTTGGAAAGTTACGGATGGTCTGTATTATTACAAAAATGGAACAACTTCTACAACTCCTCCTTCTGAAGGAGGTTCAACTGGTGGTGGCAGTGGCTCAGAAGGTGGCAGTGGCACCACAACCGAGAAGTGGAATACTGTGACAGATAATCATCTCACAGATAAACCTCGTGTATATTCTCAGGGTTTCTATCTCGCTGGTAACTTCTTTACCTTTGATACAGAGGGTATAAATTATAATGATGCTGTATTCAAGTTCCAGCAGCAGAAAGATCAATCAATTGCACAAATTGCAGAAACTCCATATGATGTATATATGGTTGAGATACCTGCTTCTCTTACTGCTCAAGCTCAGGTTATGTATGTGGATGCGAATGGAAATAAAACAGGTATCTTTGGTCCAGGAACTGCTAATAAAACAATTGATAAGGGTACTCCTGCAACGGGTCTAAGTACCGAATGGGCTAATATAACAGCTAATGAAAGTACAAAACTCTTAGACAACACTCAGAACTATTGGAATTTTTCTACTCGTAATGAGTCTACAAGTGAATATTCTGATGGATTGTACGAAGTATATATAGCTGTTGGCAAGACATCTCATGAGCCTGAAAAGTGGATGATTACACATAAAGCAGATAAGCGTGTAGCTTACTTCATCAGCGATACTCCTGATGCCACTGCTATGCCTCTTTATGATGCATACAAGGAAAATATTACACAGTTTGGTGATAAATTCTTTGCTTCTGTCAATCTCGCTGCAGAACGTTCATATTACGTCATATCCAATTACGTAATGAGAAATGGAGAAGATTATATCAAACACACACGTCCTCTATATGGCACTCTTGCTCCCGATGGTAACCGCGTTAATTGTCCTACCACTAATAAGTTGTTTTTGTTGGGTAACGGAGGTTATTGTGTAGAGACGGCTGACGATCATAATCAGTTTTCTCCAAACGAGAAACCTATGAAGCCATCTGATAACCAGCTAGGTACTCTTATCGTTGAGTATAACTGTTCTAATGGTAAAGATGAAGCTGCAAAGGCCGAAAAGCACCTTGGTTTTCGTGGTCAGGTGATTATTCATGAAGAGATGCGTACTAAACTTACCTCTATATCTTTGGTAGGTGATGCTATTCCTGGTACTACCAATGAGGATGGTACATGGAATTACAAATCTAAAGTTTCAGATATGGTTTATGATGAAACTGAGCAGTGTTATAAGGCGAGAGTCGTTACTACTGCAGAAGGTTATGGAAAAGAGTTCAGATTTGTAGGTAACCGTAATTCCAATATCACTTGGTATGAGAATACTGATGGTGCTGAGCCTGAGGAGATGGCTAAGAAACCTTATGATTCTAAGGATCCAAAAGTACTTGGTCATACCGCAGAAGCTGATGATCCTAATCAGGTTAATTATACACAGGATGGTGTTAACCCAGAAAAAAAATGGAACATCATTTGGAACCGCCCTGCTGGTCGATGGACAGTACGTCTTTACTTCTATACCTATAGTGATGGTAATAACCCAGTTACTAAATATTATTACACAATTACTGCAAATAGGGATATGGAGTTACACGATGTAAGGGATGTGGTTTATAGTTCTGCATTAAACATGCAAAATATAACTAATGTGGGTGACTATAAGTTTATGAGAACATGGAGTGCACAAATGGCATGGAAGATTCCTAATAATGTTGATATCTTTGTGGTTAGTGACATCAAAGATGAAGGTTCTGGTGTTAAGATGATTCTAACGAATATTAATGATTATGTATCTAAAGATGCCCGTGTGATTCCTCCTAATACTGGTGTGATTCTTGCAACAAAGTATGATGCTTCTGATATATCTGGAGCTAAATTCAAATCTCGTGAAGATTTTAAATCCTACAATAATTTGGTAATTCCTATGGAGCAGTATAGCACTGATAAAGCATATCCGAAGAAAGATAACAAGTTGGAGCCAATTCTTGTTTCACATGTGATTTCTCCATCTGACGCGGATAATTACAATTATCTCTTTGGATACTATAATGCCCAGATTGCTACAGGTGATAAAAAATATGGAGCAAATGATTATCTTCTTGGATTCTGGATTTCCAAAGGTAGCAAGCCATATCCAAGTAACAGTAGTTATTTGCCAATAGACAAGGTAACTGCGGAAAAAATGAATCGTCTTGGTACAAGTTATGATGAATTTTATACTGGTGGCAGTGCGAAGAAGGTTCCTGGAGTCATATTTGACTTTGATATTGTTGGCGGTACAACAGGTATCAACGAGGTGGTAAATCAGAGCACTAAGTTGAACAACGGCAAATACTACACCCTGAGTGGTCAGCAGGTAGAGAAGCCTACAGCAGGTGGTATCTATATCCGCAACGGCAGAAAGTTCGTGGTTAAGTAAATATAAACATTGTAGAACAAGTAAGCAAATGAAAAAGAAATATATACAACCGAATGTTTCAGTAAGTTTTGTAGGTGTGGAGTCTCAACTGTTGGCTGGAACTGGAGTTAATTATGGGCCAGGCGGAATTGGTGGAGGTCTCTCAAAGAAGCACGACTTCTCTTCTTGGGATTACGATTTCGACGAGGAGGATAATTCTGAATCTAATTCCAGCAGCAAGTCGCTTTGGGATTAAGTGAAAAATCAGATGAAATGAGTTTGAAACAAAAATATACAGAGTTATATAACAAACTTTTATTAATCATCTTTTACTAAAGTTAGACGAGGGCTGCAGAGATGCAGTCCTCTTTTGTTTTGCAGGGTGTAGAATGTTAAGATATTTATGCAATCAATTGCATATTAATATTCGCAATTTTTAGCATTTATTTTACCACCTTATATATATAATAAGTACTTTTGTGCCAGTAAGCTAACATCTTACCGCATACCATAAACGAAGGAATTAACAATCATATAACTAACATAGATATTCATCACCAACTAAAAATTAATAACCAGTCTATCTTATGAGGAAATTTACATTTAGGTTATGGGCAGTCCTTATGCTCATGTTGGTCTCCTTGCAGACGATGGCTACCGATGTATTTACATCGAATCGTACTGACTTCCGAGACGAAAGTATCTATTTCATGATCACCACGCGTTTCTACGATGGTGACACAGGAAACAATGTGCTCTGCTGGGATAACC
>ERZ1034691.499-NODE-499-length-30499-cov-15.780745_pt1 | contig 30499 bp, 27 predicted proteins | sample MGYA00520638_ERZ1034691 | MGnify/ENA primary metagenome ERZ1034691 (study PRJEB33766, sample SAMN09781763) | gut metagenome | biome: gut microbiome | host: Homo sapiens | place: Madagascar | study: EMG produced TPA metagenomics assembly of the PRJNA485056 data...
TCCATGATGTCCGCCTAACTTATAAATATGTGTCCAGGATTTTGGGTACATATCAGGCTGGGGCGGTTATTTTTTTGTGTTCTTACTGCCATTGGAACCAATCGCATATCCAAGACCAAATGAGGTTAAACAGAGACTGAGCACTGCAAGCATAAAAAACCGGCAGCCAACGGCTACCGGTTTTCGATGAAAGAAAGGTTAAATTATGATGAAAAACAAGAGTCTAACATTCCGGTTCGATAAGTCCGTATGTATGTCCTTTTCTCTTGTAGACTACATTTACTTCGTCATTCTCTGCATTTCTGAATACGAAGAAATCGTGGCCTGAGAGCTCCATCTGGATGCATGCATCCTCAGGATACATAGGCTTCATACCAAATCTCTTTGTACGGACAATCTTGATTTCCTCGTCCTCTGCATCGTCTGCCTCCACGAAATCATCCTGGAATATCGCCGGTGCATACTTCTTTGCGGAAATCTTGGTTCTGTATTTGCGAAGCTGTCTCTCGATTACTTCCTCTACGAGGTCAATTGATACGTACATATCGTTGCTGACCTGCTCTGAACGGATAACATGTCCCTTTGCCGGGATAGTAACCTCGATTTTCTGTCTATCCTTTTCTACGCTGAGCGTAACATATACGTCTGTGTCCGGTTTAAAAAACTTCTCCAGCTTTGACAGCTTCTCCTCTACTGCCTGCTTAAGCCCCTCTGTTAATTCGATGTTTCTTCCTGAAATTGTTATTCTCATGATGTCCAACCCCTTTATCATTTATTTGATACGTTGTCTGTATCATGTAAATATTATACCATAAATTTCTTTTTCATCAATCATTTTTATGCATTTTATATAAAAAATCAAGATTTTATTTATGATTCGACGCAAAATCACTTGATTTCGCTATAATTAGGGATTTCATCAGAATAAAAAACATCAAGTCGAGTGATTTTTTATACACTATCGCAACATTTCTCAACTACAACAGCACATCTAAGCTATCACAACGTTTCTAAGCTACCACAGCGCATCTAACCTATCCCAGTGCCTCAAGCTGAGAGGAAAGCTCCTCCCACGCCTCCATATCTATAAGGATTTCTTCCTCGAGAGCGTCTATTTCGTTCTGGATTTCCGTGAGCTTTGAGTAGCTTGACTGATACTCCGGCTTCATGAGCTCGGCCTTGAGCTCATCGAGCTTTGCTTCCTTGACCGCCAGGTCCTCCTCGGCCTTTTTGACCTTTTTTTGTATCTTTGAGCGTTCCTTGCCCGGGTTGTAGTATGCCTTGCCGGTTGATGAGACAGCCATGCCGCCTGCCTGGGCTGCGCTATTTGCATTGGTGCTTTCGCCCACATTACCTGCAGCAGCAGTTTGTGACGTGCTCCGGTTTGCATCACTGCCTGTCTGACTGCCGCCGGTCTGACTGCTGCCGTTCTGGCTTATCGCGCCGCCAAATATTGCATTGCCTCTGTATACATTTTTGCTTTCCGAAGCCTCCCTGTCGAGCTTTTCCTGATACTGCTCATAGCCAAACTGATAGAGATTGGTCGTGCCATCCTCGAACACAAGCAGCTGTGTGGCTACCTTTTTCACAAAATATCTATCGTGTGATACAAAAATCAGTGTGCCCTTGTAGTCCTTAAGCATGCTTTCAAGCGTTTCCTTACCTACGATATCCATATGGTTAGTTGGCTCATCGAGCACGAGCACGTTCGGTCTGGTCTTTAAAATCTTGCAAAGCGCCAGTCTGACCTTTTCTCCTCCGGAGAGCATATTTACGTTTTTGAACACGTCCTCCCCTGAAAAAAGGAAGGCTCCGAGTGCATTTCTGGCCTCGGTTTCCGTGAGATTCGGATACTCATCCCAGAAATCATCGAGCACAGTCTTGTTGCTTGTATACATGGCCATCTGCTGGTCGAAATATCCTATCTGCACGTTGGTTCCAAAGCGGTACTCGCCTGAAAGTGCAGGGATTTTGCCCACGATTGTCTTTAAAAATGTCGATTTTCCAAGTCCGTTTCCGCCGAGTATGCCAAGCTTTTCGCCCCTTTTCAAATCAAGCGACACTACGGAGAGCGGATGGTCATAGCCGATTGCAAGCTCTGATGTATAAAGCACATCGTTTCCGGTCTCCTTTTCGGGCTGGAAATTGGCATGGAAGGTCTTGTTGTCGTACTTGTCCGGTGCCTCGATAATCACCATGCGGTCGATAGCCTTCTGCTTTGACTGCGCCATGGATGTCTTGGTCGGCTTGCCCTTGAAGCGCGTAACCATACGCTGCAAACGCTCTATCTCCTTCTGCTGGGCGATGTGATCCTTCATCTGCTTGTCGTAGTTTTCCTTTTTGCGGGCGATAAAATTGGTATAATTGCCCGGATAGCGCCTTGCTGTGCCGTACTCTATCTCGTATACCACATCTACCACATTGTCGAGAAACATACGGTCATGGGATACGACAACCACTGCCTTCGGGTACGACTTCAGATATCCCTCAAGCCACTCAATCGTCGTGACATCGAGGTGGTTGGTCGGCTCGTCCAAAAGCAGTATGTCAGGCTTTGACAAAAGCAGCTTTATGAATGCTATCTTGGTCTGCTGTCCTCCGGAAAAGTCACGGATTGGCTTTTTGCGCTCATCATCTGAGAAGCCGAACTTGCGGATCATGACCTCATATTCCTTCTCATAATAGTAGCCGCCATCATCCTTGAAGGCCTCCTCCATCGCGGTATATCTGGCTACCTTTTCATCGGAATAATCATGCTCGAGCTCTGCCGCCGCGCGCGCAAGCTCTGCCTTTCGCTCGTCCATTTTCACGAAGCATTTGCGCACCTCCTGCTCGAGTGTCACATCAGGATCATCAAACGCAATCTGCTTCAGATACCCTATCTCCGGGTTCCCTGCCTTTGCGATAAAAGCGCTCTCATCGCTGTCGAGCTTTTCCATCTCAACCTCGCCTGAAATGAGCTTTAAAAGTGTTGTCTTGCCACAGCCGTTTCTGCCGACTATCGCTATCTTTTCTGTGTTTCTGATTTCAAAATCTATACTATGCAAAATGACGTCGTCGCCAAATGCGACAGCGCCATTACTTATCTGGTAGAGCATATACTATCCTTTCATGCTTATGCCTGCTGCTTAATTGTTAGCCATAATGTAGTTGACAAACTGTGTTGCAGTACGTCCCGAAATACCACCATGGCTGAGCTCCCACTTGTTTGCCTCCCTGCACAGCTCCTCGTCTGAAAGTGTGCAGCCGCTCTTTCTCGCAAGCTCTGTCACGATGTTGAAGAACTCCTTCTGCGATGGCTTTGAGTAGCTGATTGTCACACCAAAACGGTTTACAAGTGACAGCTTCTCCTCAACCGTATCTGAGTGATGCTTGTCATTGCTGTTGTCCTGGTCATTGCGGTCATTCCATGTCTCCTTGATCAGGTGACGGCGGTTAGAGGTTGCATAAATCAGTATGTTGTCAGGCTTTGTCTCCACACCGCCCTCGATAACTGCCTTTAGGAACTTGTACTCAATCTCATGCTCCTCGAATGAGAGGTCATCCATATATATGATAAATCTGTAGTTTCTGTTTTTGATTGCTGCGATAATCTTTGACAGATATTTAAACTGATGCTTGTATATCTCAATCATGCGCAGTCCGTCATCATAATACTGATTGACAATGGCCTTGATGCTTGTTGATTTTCCGGTTCCGCTGTCTCCGAAAAGCAGCACATTGTTGGCCTTTTTGCCCTGTACAAACGCTTCTGTATTGTCTGTGAGCTTTTTCTTCTGGATTTCATAGCCGATCAGGTCATCGAGCATGACCGAATCCATATTGTTGATTGGCATGAAGGAGAAGCCACCGTCCAGATGCTCCTCAATCCTGAATGCCTTGTTGAGACCAAACATGCCGACTCCGTATGCCTTGTAAAAGCCTGTTACCACATCAAAGAACTCCTGCTCATCCTTAGCGGCCTCAAGCTTCTTGCTCAGTGCCCTTACCTTCTCGCTGACATTGTGATTGTACATAAGGTCCTTTTTCACAATGGCCTTATAATTGCTGATCTGTGTGAAGCAGTCTATTCCGAGTGCTGACTCAATTGGCTTGAAATCATAATCGAAAAGCTTCTTAAAAATCCTGAAATCGTTTGCCACAAGCCCATTTACGCTGCCATCGCTGGCTCCGACCTTCTCACAGGTGATGGAAAACGGATTCTCACTCATCATAAGGAAGAAAGTGAGATAGTTGTGCCACAGATTGTCATCAAAACCATAGTCTGTCGCTACCTTTAGGATTCTCTTGACCTGTGTATTGATGTCGCGCACAAGCTCTGTCTTGTTGTACTCGCCCACCTCAAACTGCTCAAAGAGCTGGCCCAATTTATAAAGTATCTCATCCTGAGATAAATCTCCGTACATAAGTAATTTTGATATTTCCTGATACATGGCTGTTCCTCCTGGTCTTGCCTTGTTTTCGCTGCTAACATATGATTATAAACACTGCGCCTCGATTTTGCAAGAGCTTGTGTGCTTGGTATGGCGCAGGAGACGTAAAAAGGCGGAGCTAAAACTCCACCTTTATTGTTGTGCCACGCCCCACCTCGCTGTCGAGCGTAAGCCCTGCATCATGCAGCTCCACTATATGCTTTACTATCGCAAGCCCAAGGCCTGTGCCGCCGGTCTCCTTCGAGCGGCTCTTGTCTACTCTGTAGAAGCGCTCAAAGACGCGCTCCTGCTGGTCCTTTGGGATGCCTATGCCGTTGTCCTCGACCGTGAGAACTGTCTTGCCACCGAGCTTATGTACCGTCACATTTACGGTGCCGCCCTCATTGTTGTAGCGGATAGCATTCTGGCAGAGATTCTCAACGAGCTCCGTGAGAAGCTGCCTGTTGCCTCGTACCATGCAGTCAGTGCCGTCAAAATTGAGTGCTACTTTTCTCTGCTCGGCATTCACCTGTAGATTTTCCATACAGTCCTTGACCAGACCGTACAGATCAAGCTGTTCAAAGCCCTGCTGCGCCTCGCTGGAATCAAGCTCCGAGAGCTTTATAATATCATTTATCAAGGAAAGCAGACGCTGCGCATTTCTCCTGATTTCAGCCGCAAAATGAATCTGCTGCTCCTTTTCGACCATGCCGTTTTCTATGAGCTCTGCGTAGCCGGAGATGGCTGTAAGCGGAGTCTTTAGCTCGTGTGACACATTGGCTGTAAAATCCTGTCTGCTCTTTGCCGCGGCAAGCACGCCCTCATGCTGTATCCTTATCGCATTCATGAACGGCACGAGCTCCTTGTACTCGGTCTTTTTCTGGATGACAGAGGCCTGCTCCAAATTACCTGCGAGTGTCTCGATTGGCTTCATGAGCTTTCGGGTCAGGCTCTTTGCAAGTACCACACATATTCCGACTATGATAACCGTCACTATAAGCATGGCAGGTATACTGCTTGCAAACATGTTCCAGATACTTCTCGCCGCAATAGAGACACGCAGTACTGTGCCATCGTCTAGCCTTATGGCGTGATAGAAGGTATTGCTGTTCATGGTGGCTGATGTTCTCACGCTGTCTCCCGTACCTTTATCAAATGCTGATTCAACTTCCGGTCTATCACCATGATTTTCAAGTTTTTTCACATCATTTTGATTGTCATACAACACTGTGCCGTCCTTGTCAATCCAGGTGGCACGAATCCCCTCCACGTCAATCTGCGGGATTTCATTTATATCCTGTTTTAGTATTCCTGTGCTTTCTATTGTCTCTGCCATGACCTGCAGGTCTTCCTTTACCTGCTTCTGAAAGAGGTAATAGTTGATTACTGTCATGGAAACCATAGTGGCAATTGCTACAAAAAGTGCTGTTGCCACCAGATAATAGTTAATCTTCTTTTTCATGCTGTACGCTCCGCTTATGTATATTAAAAATCATTATAACAGCTATTATTCTATAACATAGCCCACATTTCTGACTGTCTTTATCCTGCTGCCATAGTCACCCAGCTTGTGTCGGAGTGTCTTTATGTGCATGTCCACTGTACGTGTCTCGCCCTCAAAGTCAGTATCCCAGACGCTTCTCATGATGACCTCCCTGGTCATGACTATGCCCTGACTGCCCATCAGAAGTCTCAAAAGCTCGTACTCCTTGTATGTAAGGTCAACAGGCTCATTTTTCACTGTAACGACATGGCGCTCATGGTCAATCACCAGATCATCCAGCTTTAAAAGCTTCGGCTCCTCCTTCGCTGTTCTCCTTAGCAGTGCCTTTACTCTTGTGATAAGCTCCATGATTGAGAAAGGCTTTTTGATGTAATCATCTGCGCCTCCGTCAAGCCCTTTTATCATATCCATCTCTGTGGTCTTGGCTGTGACCATTATAATAGGAATATCCTGTGTGGCCGGACGTTTTCTGAGCTTTCTCACGATATCGTAGCCGCTCTCATCCGGAAGCATCACGTCAAGCAGTATGAGGTCCGGTACGAGCTCATCCAGCTTCTTGTAAAATTCCTTTGCGTTTTCAAATGCACTGACGATGTAATTACTGTTTTTTAAAGCAATACTCTCTATCTCACGTATGCTCTCGTCGTCCTCTACAATATAAATAAGTGCCATAGCTTTCTCCATTTCAAAAAATCTTATGTAAAATTTTTACCTGCTTTTTACTTTCGATTATACATTACTAATGTAAAACAGACGATGGTTTTATGTAAAATTTATGTAAAATCCATCGTCTGTATAAATTTCATGATTAAAGGGTAAAAATGTATCATCAATGCATGCCTGCATGCAATTCGATGTATACCTTTCATTGTGTATGATAATTAAATCATGATTTGCGAACCTTGTCATCAAGTGCAAACTCAACCCACTCAGCAATATTTGTCGCATGGTCTCCGATACGCTCAAAGTATTTTGCAACCATGAGAAGATCCTCTGCCTGCTCACCATCCTCCGGATGCTCCCTGATGAAATCAATAAGCTCAGCCTTTACCTTATCAAAAAGCTCATCAACCACATCATCCTGCTTCATCACTATGTGAGCCTTGTCATTGTTCTTCTCAACATACGCCTCGATTGCCCTGATAAGCATAAGCATTGTCTCGGAAGCCATGTTCTTGACATGCTCTATATTGACCCTGTATGGCTTGTCACTGCTCATCAAAATGGTCATCTCGCTGATGTCGGCTGCGTGGTCTCCTATACGCTCCATATCAGTAACCATCTTCATCGCTGCAGAAATTGTTCTAAGGTCTCTTGCTACAGGCTGCTGCTGCATGAGCAGATTAAAGCACAGGCTCTCTATCTTTTTCTGCTCTCTGTCTATCTCTGAATCGCCCTCCATGATGGCTTTGGCGCTATCGGCATCCTGATGTATAAATGCCTCGATTGCTTTCTGGATTGACTCCTCAATCATGCTTCCCATGTGCATCATTTCTTCATTCAGCTTCTTAAGCTGCTCGTCGAATTTCGATCTCATTAACCAAACCTCCCTGTGATGTAATCCTCTGTTCTCTTGTCCTGTGGATATGAGAAAATTGTCTTTGTGTCACCAAACTCTACCATATCTCCCACAAGGAAGAATGCTGTATCGTCTGACACACGCACTGCCTGCTGCATGTTATGTGTTACAACCACAACTGTGTACTTTTTCTTTAAATCCTCCATGAGCTCCTCTATCTTTGAAGTAGAGATAGGGTCGAGCGCTGATGTAGGCTCATCCATCAAAAGTACCTCCGGCTGTACGGCAAGAGCTCTCGCAATACACAGTCTCTGCTGCTGTCCACCTGAAAGCCCCATGGCAGATTTCTTTAATCTATCTTTAACTTCGTCAAATATTGCAGCACCTTTAAGGCTTTCCTCAACTATCTGGTCCAGTGTCTTTTTATCCTTGATGCCATGCACTCTCGGGCCATATGCGATATTGTCATATATGCTCATCGGGAACGGATTTGGCTGCTGGAAAACCATGCCGACCTTTTTGCGAAGTACGGTTGTATCGACTGATGGTGCATATATATTCTCACCATCTATCTCTATGCTTCCCTCGATTCTGACGTTGTCAACCAGATCATTCATTCTGTTGATACACTTTAAAAATGTAGACTTACCACATCCTGACGGTCCGATCAGCGCTGTCACGCTGTTTTCTTTTATGTCCATATTGACACCATGCAGTGCATGATTCTGGCCATAATACAGATTCAGGTCGCGAACCTGAATTTTGATTTTTTTCTCCATTTGTATCTCCTGCAACATGTAATAAATTTCTTGTCTTCGAGAATACATTATATGGATGCTTTGTAAAATGCTCTATCAGATGTATGTAAAATCTATGTCAAATTTTTACACACATAAATTATTCGCACTGTTTGAATTTATTATTTGTATACACTATTTATACACTTAATAGTCGGCTTTATTAAAGTATTGTCTGGTTAAAGTATCGTATCTTTAATAATCAGGAGTTTGTCCGTTATTCTGTCTGCATCAATATTGGAGTAATTGATAATAAACTGATGCCTGTCCTCCTTTGGCTTACTCAGGTTGAAGTGGGTAATCGCCTGAAGCTTTATGCCTTTTTTCAAAAGCCTTTCTTCAACTGTTTTGTCCGGAAGGTTTGTGTCAAACTGTATGATAAAATGCAAGCCGGAGTCATTTTCTATTACCTTACACGCCTTTTCAGTGAAACAGCCTTTTATAGACGAAAGCACGCTCTGGCGCTTTCTGCCGTAGTGCAGCCTCATCCTGTTTATGTGCTTTTCAAAATAGCCCTCGCTGATAAATCGTGCCAGCGTGTACTGCTCGAATGTGGATACCGTGCATGAGTAAAATGAAAGCCTCCTGTAAAACTCATTTGCCAGATGCTCCGGCAGCACCATGTAGCTGATTCGGATGGTGGATGTGAGAGATTTTGAAAATGTATTTATATAGATGACCTTTTCACACGCATCTATCGAGAGGATGGGCGGTATCGGGTGTCCGTTCATGCGAAACTCACTGTCGTAATCATCCTCTATGATGTATCTGTCGCTGCTCTCGTTGGCCCATGCCAAAAGCTCATAGCGGCGGTTCACAGGCATCGTGATTCCTGTCGGGAAATGGTGTGTCGGGCTGATATGTGCTATCTGCGCATTTACCTTCTTTATAAGCTCCACGCTGATGCCCTGCTCATCCATCTGCACCGGCAGGCATTTTGCATTGTTGCACTCGTATATCTGGCTGATTTTCTTATAGCCCGGATCCTCCACGCAGTATACCTTGTCCGTACCCAAAAGCTTCACAAGCAGTCCGTACAGATACTCTGTTCCCGCTCCGACTATTATCTGGTCTGGGTCCACATTCATACCGCGAAACGATGACAGATGGCTTGCTATCGCTTCCCGAAGCTCTCTCACTCCGCCACACGGCGACACCGACAAAAGCTCCTGCTCCCTAAGGGAAATCGTCTCTCGCATGAGCTTTGCCCATATGGAAAACGGAAAGTTACCCGGGTCTGTCCTGTTTGATGAGAAGTCAAATATACTTTCATCCTGCTCAGGCGGCAGCTTTATGCTAAGCTCCTTCTGCACCGGTGCCTTGATTACCCTTATATCTGACACATCGGCTATGAAATAGCCCTTCTTTGGCCTTGCAAACATATAGCCCTCGCCTATCAACTGGTCATATGCATTTTCAACCGTAATGGTACTAACCCCCAGATTCTTGGCGAGGGTACGTTTTGATGGCATTTTCTCCCCTGAGCTTAATTTTCCCTGTGATATATCGTTTTTGATGCACTCATACAGGCATTTGTAGAGTGGACCGTCTGTTTTTGTGAGGTCGTAGGTCAGCATTTGATTCACCGCTTTCTGGCATTTTTATTTTCCTTATTTTGAATATTTTAATATTACCAGATGTGGCGTAATATTGCAACCATGATATATGGCTGGCATGAGCAAATACAAAAAATAAAAGGAGACTTAACAAATGGAAAACAATAAGAATACTCAATACGAACTCAACAAAGGGCTTGCGCAGATGCTAAAGGGCGGTGTCATCATGGATGTCACGACTCCAGAGCAGGCCAGGATTGCCGAGGCGGCCGGTGCATGTGCTGTCATGGCGCTTGAAAGAATCCCTGCTGATATAAGAGCCGCAGGCGGTGTTTCAAGAATGAGCGATCCTAAGATGATCAAGGGAATTCAGGAGGCTGTCAGCATCCCTGTCATGGCAAAGTGCCGTATAGGTCACTTCGTGGAGGCTCAGATACTTGAGGCTATCGAGATTGACTACATTGATGAGTCTGAGGTGCTTTCACCTGCTGATGATGTGTACCATATCAACAAGAGAGATTTTAAGGTGCCTTTCGTATGTGGTGCAAGAGATCTCGGTGAGGCTCTCCGCCGTATCAACGAGGGAGCTTCCATGATCCGTACAAAGGGTGAGCCCGGTACAGGTGATATCGTGCAGGCTGTCAGACATATGAGAAAAATGAATTCTGAGATTGCTAAGCTTACTTCCATGCGTGAGGATGAGCTTTTCGAGGCAGCTAAAAATCTTCAAGTGCCTTTTGAGCTTGTTAAGTTTGTTCACGATAACGGCAAGCTTCCGGTTGTAAACTTTGCGGCAGGCGGTGTGGCTACTCCGGCTGATGCGGCTCTTATGATGCAGCTCGGTGCTGAGGGTGTGTTCGTCGGTTCAGGTATCTTCAAGTCAGGCAATCCTGCCAAGAGAGCTGCCGCTATCGTAAAGGCTGTGACAAACTTTACAGATGCGAAGCTTATCGCAGAGCTTTCTGAGGATCTCGGTGAGGCTATGGTCGGAATCAACGAGAGCGAGATTAAAATCATCATGGAGGAAAGAGGCAAATAAAATGAAATCAGGACTTAAGATTGGCGTTTTAGCCGTTCAGGGAGCGTTTATTGAGCACAAGCGCATGCTTGAGTCTCTTGGGTGCGAATGTGTAGAGCTGCGCAAAAAATCAGATATCTGTGACTTAGACGGACTCGTGCTGCCTGGTGGTGAGAGCACTGTGCAGGGCAAGCTGCTCCGTGAGCTTGATATGTTTGATGAGCTTAAAGAAAGAATCGCAAACGGACTTCCGGTGCTTGCAACCTGCGCCGGTCTTATCCTTTTAGCTTCACATATCAGTAACGATGACAACGTATATTTCGGCACTCTGCCTGTCACTGTTAAAAGAAATGCCTACGGCAGACAGCTTGGAAGCTTTGAAGCTACAGCAAGGTTTGACAATAGCTTTGACTTTACCATGACATTTATCAGAGCGCCTTACGTGGAAGCTATTGATGACTCCGCCAAAAATGATGTACATGTGCTCGCCGAGTATGACGGCAAAATTGTCGGCGTGCAGTATAAGAACCAGATTGGGCTGGCTTTTCATCCGGAGCTTGATGATGATACACGGATTCATGAGAGGTTTTTGGAGATGATATGATGATTAAGGATAATTAAATCACGTACATATTATTGAATGACTATATGTGATATTACACATCTAATATGAAACATGTGATATAGAGCATAGATGGAAAGCATAATAATATTACGCTTACACAATTGAAATGTTTGCGTGTAAAGGCCGGGGCAGATGCCCCGGATTTTTATACCGACTTTTTGTGGTAAAATATAAAATGCATTTTTTTTAATATATGGTATAATAAAATAGTAGAGTGAAGATTATTTTTTAAGGAGGGGTAACATATGCCAAAAGCTATGTATAATCTTATTGGACAATACATTGAAGAAATCAAAAAAATTTATGGTTCACATGTCAGACAGATTATTTTATATGGTTCGTATGCCAGAGGCGATTTCAGACCCGACTCAGATATAGATATTATGATTTTGGTTGATATGTCAGATATTGAACTTAAATCTTATGGTGAGAAGCTTTCCTATATGACATATGACTTTAATCTGGATCATGACATTGACATAAAACCAATTGCCAAAAGTGAAGAGATCTTTAATAAGTGGGTAGTAAATTATCCTTTTTATTCAAATATTCATAAAGAGGGGGTTATACTATATGGAGCAGCATGATGTAGAAATTGGTACAAGAAGAGATCTTGTTCTATATAGAATTGAAACCTCAAAGAATGACTTAAAATCCGCAAAGGTGCTATTGTCTATTGATGATTATAAAGGAGCTAATAACAGAGCCTACTATGCAATTTTTCATGCTATAAATGCAGTACATGCTACTAGTGGAAAAGCATATAAGAGACACAAAGATGCAATAGCTAATTTTAATAAAGACTATGTTAAAACAGAAATTTTTCCCAGAGAAATAGGGAGAAAAATTGGAATGGCAGAGGAAATTCGTCATGCAAGCGATTATGATGATTTTTATATTGCAAGCAGAGAAGAAGCAGAGCGGCAAATTACAGTTGCAGAAGAATTTATAAATCTTGTCGAAAAATATTGTGAGAAACAGCTCGATTAAAAGCCGGGGCAGATGCCCCGGCTGTTGTTGTTTCTTATGCCTTATAAGTTTAAAACTCCAAAGTCACTTTAAAAAGATCCCCGTCCACAGTCAGCTCCAAAGTACCATTCATGAGCTTCATGAGACTTTCTGCAATAGACAGTCCCAGTCCGCTGCCCTCGGTATTTCGCGAGCTGTCTCCTCTGACAAAACGCTCTTTGAGCTCATCGCTTGAAATATTAAGCGGTGTAGCCGACACATTCTTGAAGGTTATGATGGCTCCGCTGTCCTTTGGAATGATGTCAATGTACACTCTCGTGCCAGGCTGGGCGTATTTGTTGATGTTGTTCATCAGGTTGTCAAACACTCTCCACAGATGTCGCCCATCTGCCTGAATCATGACAGGTGTAACATCATTTTTGATAATTAAATCAAGATTATTTTTCTTAAATTTTTCTTCATATTCTCCGGCCACCTGTGATAACATAACAGCTGCATCCAGTTCCTCCAGCTCTACATTTATACTGCCGGTCGATGCCTTTGAAGCCTCAAGTAAATCCTGAATTAATTTTTTCAGACGTGATGACTGTCTGTCGAGAACGTCAAGATATTCGCGTACCTTCTCGTTATCTATGTCCTCCTTCTGCAACAGGTCCACATAATTGATAATGGAGGTGAGCGGTGTCTTGATATCATGCGACACATTTGTGATGAGCTCCGTCCTGAAGCGCTCGCTCTTCATTTTTTCAGAGACCGCGGCCTCTATTCCATTGCTCACATTATTCAAATCCTCTCCATGCTTTCTGAAAAACAGCATGAGTCTTGACGTATCAACCGGCTTTGAAAAATCACCGTTTGCTATAGCCTTTGCGGCGCATCTTATCCTGTCATACTGCATAATGAATGTGATAAGCAGCGCAAGCTCTATAAGCTTTATAATGAATATAAATCCAATACTCCCTACTCCAAAGCCTATAAGCTCAAGCAGGCATATGAAACCGAATGCAAGCATACTGATCAAAAACAGCGGTACATTTCTTTCTATCCAGGCAAAGCCATATCTGATTGGGGCAAATACCATCCTGCACAGCTTTTTGACGGGCTTTAAGAAAAATCTCACTACATAATAGCACAGTGTATGCTTCCAGAACTCATGCGCCCTGATTCTTACGTATGTTGAAAGGATTGCTTCAAGTGAAACCATGGTTGCCGCCAGACAAATGAGTGCCACCACCGGAAGCTGCTTTATAAGTAAAAAGCCTGCCGGAAATACCATAAAGTCTGCAAGCATTGTCACACCGAGCATCACCTCATACGGCAGCCTGTCATATAATCGTAATTTAATTTCTTCCGAATCCTCGCGTTTTCCGGAAACTGTCAGCAAATACCCCGCTGTAATCACAAAACCAAGTATAAATATGACAAACAATACACTCAAATGTGTCTCTATAAATTCCATGATATCCAGTACGCTGTCTGCCTGATTGAAGTAATCGCCCTTTTCCTGAAGCTGCTGTGGAAGCTTTGCATACACATAATAGTACTCAGGCTGCTCTTCCGTTGGGGTGTATGGATAGTACACAATTCCGGTATCCGATATATTAAAGGTATCCGGTAAAAGCTCATAGCTCTCATTCACCTGCTCCACCACTTTTATGATTTCGTAGCGGTCATAATAAATATCCTCACTATAACTGTAGTAAGAACCGTCACTTTCAAAGCCCGAATCATCGTCATCCTCCAGATTCATGCCACACTTTATATGATTTCCTTTTTCATCATAGCACTTTACATTTTTCCACTCAGCAAAGCCGGAAGTATCGAGTGACTGGCCCGTAAACAGCTCCTCGTAGGCATAGTATTTATTTCCATTCTCATCCGTTTTCTCAACTGCCTTATATAAGCCAAGCGAGCTGTTATCGTTAGTGCCTGTCATCACTTTCACCTTTGGAATGACATAAGCTGTGCCATCATTCAGGCACAGATAAAAGAGCCCATTTGTCTTGGAATACATGATTGAGCTGATTCTCTCACTGTTCATATCGCTTGAAGCAGCGTCTGACTCCTCATAGCTGCCGCTCATTGCATCCCACAGATTTGATAGCCTATTCCACTTTAAGTTCTTTGCCTTGTAGCTAAAAATATAATCCGGATTTGATATTTCATCCACACTTGAATACACCTTTGCTGCATCAGATTTCACATCTACCTTGTCCTCTGATGTTTCATTGCTCTTTACCACTGCGGCCTGCAGATTGGTATCATTAGTCATCTGCGAAAATGCAGTGTCATCACCGGATTCATAATTGTACACCATCTGTCTGCTATAGGCTCCTGCAATATTCGCATGAATTTCATCCCTTAGCTGTGCTGTGCTTTCATAATTGTTTGTGTACACTGCAACTAACGTTGTCACAACAAGCCCTGCCGCCATGACCGAGCATACTATAAATGCCGCCAGCTTAAGCCACAGATTTCTTGATATTTTTTTCATATCATTCACCTTCCATTTTATAGTGCTTCACTTGACAAAGCTGTATCAAGCATGCACCTATTCAGCATCAATTTTGTATCCGCGACCCCAGATGACCTTTAAGTACCTTGGCTCAGCCGGATTTATCTCAACCTTTTCTCTGAGATGACGGATATGTACCGCCACCGTGTTTTCTGTCCCGTATGGCTCATCTTTCCAGACCTTTGCATATATCTGATTCGGCGAATACACCTCGCCCGGATGCTCCATGAGAAGCTTCAAAATATCGTACTCTGTACGTGTGAGATTTGCTGCCTCGCCATCAACTGCCACTGTCTTTGATTTGTCATCGAGCTCAATGCCTCCGATTACCAGCTTTCCTGCGCTTGTATTGCCTGCGCCGAGAAGCATGTATCTCCTGATCTGCGACTTCACCCTCGCCTGCAGCTCTACCGGGTTAAACGGTTTCGTCACATAGTCGTCTGCTCCGACCGTGAGCCCGAGTACCTTGTCAGTGTCCTCACTTTTGGCAGTGAGCAGTATGACCGGCACATTAGAGATTTTTCTGATTTCCACCATCGCCTCTATGCCGTCCATGACAGGCATCATGATATCCATCAGGACAAGATGCACATCATTGTGTTTTACTATATCGAGCGCCTCCAGCCCGTTTCGCGCCGGGATTACCTCGTAGCCATCGCTGGTCAAATAAATGCTGATTGCTGATACAATGTCTTTTTCATCATCACATACTAATACTTTATACATAATTGCCTCCGGAAGTTTTATGTTGGTCTTATTATATCAATTGTAACATTAAAATCCAATTATGTAACACATTAAGATTTGTTTAAGAAAAAAAAGAAGCTTCGATTTACTGATTTCAAATCGAAGCTTCTTTCTTAGTTAGTTTATCTGCTTTACTTAGCTTATTTCGTCTGGAATTTCTTTGCCAGCACCTTTGTCAGAATATTGATAAGGAATACGATTACGAGAAGCACAACCGCAATTCCAAATGCCTGGTCGAATTTTCCTTCACTTGTCGCTGCAAGGTAGAGCTTGATGGTAAGTGTTCCACCTGACTGCATTATCTTTGAGAAATATCCGCTGGCAACCTTTGGAAGCATTCCTGCACTTCCTGCCGTAAAAAGAAGTGCTGCCGATTCTCCTACGATTCGTCCTATCGCAAGGATAACACCTGTGATGATTCCCGGCATAGCTGACGGCAGCAGGATGGTGCGGATGGTGTGCCATTTTCCGGCTCCAAGTCCCACTGCTCCGTGTCTGTAGCTGTCCGGTACAGTTTTAAGCGCCTCCTGTGTATTTCTGGTGATGAGAGGCAGCACCATGAGCGTCAGTGTCAGTGAACCTGTGAGGATACTGTAGCCAAAGCCTATTGTCTGACCGAAAAACATCATTCCGAAAAGACCGAAGATGATTGACGGTATTCCTGCAAGTGTCTCAGTGGCAAACTCGATTGTGGATACGAGCTTACCCGGCTTTGCATACTCATTCAGGTACACGGCTGCTCCCACTCCGACAGGAGTTGCTATAAGCATGGTGATAATTATGATGTAAAGTGTATTGAGCAGGTTGCCCGCTATTCCGACAGTGCCTCTTAATACAGATGTCTCGCTGGTCAGAAACTGCCAGTTTACCTGGCCGATTCCCCTGACAAATACATATATGATAATTCCCGCAAGCAGCACTACCGATAATGCTGCGCACAGATATATGAAAAAGTATACTACATCATCGCCTATTCTGCGGCGTTTTCCATTTATACTAGTCATTTTCCACAGCTCCTTTCTTTTTGAGTTTCATAAGGGTGAGGTTGATTATCATGATAAACACAAAAAGCACAAGCCCTACTGAGAAAAGCACCTGTCTGTGAAGTCCACTGGCGTATCCCATCTCGCTGACGAGCTGTGTGGTAAGGAAACGCACTGAGTTGAACGGAAGTGGAAAGCTTACCGTTCCACCGGCCACCATGTTGATAGCCATCGCTTCTCCGAGCGCACGACCTATTCCGAGCACAATCCCTGTCATGATTCCTGACTTTGCTGCAGGAACCGTCACTTTAAATATTGTCTGTATCTTTGTTGCTCCAAGAGCAAGGGATGCCGCTCTCATCTGCTGCGGTACTGCCTGTATTGATGATACGCTCATGTTGATTACCGTAGGAAGAATCATGATTGCAAGCACTATGATTGCTGCAAGCAGATTTGATCCGCCGGTAAACTGATGTGTTGCTGAGTTTGCAAAAATATGTTTCTCCAGCTTGTATAATACCGGATTAAGTATCATAAGTCCTAAAAGTCCATAGATCACTGATGGAATGGCTGCAAGCAGCTCTACTGCCGGCTGCACTACCGCTGAGAGCTTTTTGTTTGACACCTCAGTGAGAAATACTGCCGTAAGAAGAGCAATCGGTACTCCTATGAGTATAGATACTGCTGTTCCTATGATGGATGTGAGGATTATGTACAATATTCCGTAGCTTGGGTCTGCCGCTGTCGGCGCCCATTTTGTTCCGAATAAGAGGTTTAACACTCCGACCTTGAAAAATGCCGGTGCGCCTTTAAGGAACATATAAATTGTTATTGATAATACTGCGAATATTGCCACAACCGCACATACCGTGAATATTATTTTGGCAACATTCTCTACTATGGATTTATGTTTCATTTGATACTCCTTGTTTCAAAAAATTCCCCAGGAAACCTGCCATTTCCTGAGGAAACCCTGTATCTTATCGATATGTATTAATACTGATGTCTAATATCGATGTCTGTATTTTGTATTTTTTTTTATACTTACTAGCGATGTCTCGTATTGATGTCTGTATTTTGTATTTTTTATACTTATACTTATTAGCGATGTCTCGTATCGATGTCTGTATTTCGTATCATTAATATGCCCGATAATTTCTACTGAGGGAGGATAAGACCTACCTTCTTGATAACTGCCTGTCCCTCATCTGAGTTTACATAGTCAAACCAAGCTTTAACAATATCGTTCTGCTCGTCAATCTTGCCCTTTGTAGCCATTACGAATGGACGAGAAAGAAGATATTTGCCTGCTACAATGTTTTTCTCTGTTGCCTCTACTCCGTCAATTTTCATTGCTGTTACTGTATCATCAAGCACGTCAAGTGAAACATATCCGATTGCTCCAGGTGTTGAGCCTACCTTTGCAAGAACTGCTCCTGTTGAGTCAAGCTCCTGTGCATATTTACACTGATCCTTTACATCAAGAAGCTCCTCGAAGGCTCCTCTTGTACCTGAAGCTGCCTCACGGCCGATTGCTACGATTGCCTCATCTTTTCCACCAAGGTCTTTCCAGTTTGAAATCTCACCTGTGTAGATTTTCTTTAAGTCATCTGATGTAAGCTCTGTTACTGAGTTGTCCTTGTCTGTGATTACTGCGATTCCGTCGATTGCTACGATGTTTTCCTCAACGCCGTTTGCTTTCTCATCATCTGTAAGTGCTCTTGATGAATCTCCGATATCTACGCTTCCTGCTGTTACTGACTCGATTCCTGAACCAGAGCCTGTATACTCTACTGTTACTGTCACTCCAGGGTTTTTCTCCATGAATGACTCCTTGAGTGCCTCACAAAGCTTCTCCATTGAAGTACTTCCTGCAAGTGAAAGTGAACCGCTTAAGTTCTCATTTGATGTGCCTTCATCTGCGCTCTTATCTGCGCTTGTATCTGCATTGTTGTCTGCTCCGTCTGAGCTTGAACCACATCCTGTAAATGCTGCTGTCATCATTGTTGCAGCAGTTGCTAAAACTAAAAGTTTTTTCATACGATTTTTCATTTTAATTTCCTCTTTCATTTCTTTCTTGAATTTATTTCTTTGTTTGTTACAACTGATATAGTAATGGGGAAATGTAAAATGCAAAATCATTAGTGTGTAAAATGCATGTAAAAAAATATTTTTAATTTACAGTACGATTGTAAATTTAATAGACCTGCCATCTTTGCTTTCTGCAGTGATTTTTCCTTTGTGTGCCTTTACTATGGCATAGGCTGCTGATAAACCTATTCCAAAGCCTCCTGTTTTTGAGTTGTGTGAAGTATCAGTGCGGTAGAAGCGCTCAAACAGTATGTCCTGTCTGCCTTTTTTGATGTTTGCAGTCTCGTCTACAGTGTTCCACACGGTAATTATACGGTTTTTACCGGATTGTTTCAGGGATATTTCTATTTCCGGTGCCGGATTTATGGTGGTGGCACAATCGTTTTGTGTTTGGGTGGTTTTATTAAGATTTGTTTTATTGATATTACTCTTTTCGAAGCCTGCGTTGCTGCATCCTGAATACTTCATTGCATTATCAAGTAAAATTGATACAAGCTGTCTGATAGTCTTCTCATCGCCTGTATACAGTATTCCATCTGTCACATCTATTGTAAGCTTTTTCCCTTTTGTCCGGGCTACCGTTTTGAACGGCTCTGCGGTATCAAGTATTGCGTCAGATAATGAAAATTCCAGCATCTCAAGCTTTGTTGCTTCTTCATCCATCCTCGACAAAAATACAAGCTTTTCCGTGAGTGAGGTCAAGCGTGCCACCTGTTTTCTGGTGCTGCTTGTCCATTCATTCTCACCCTCCATCATCTCGATGACCTCTGTATTTGCATCTATTATGGTAAGTGGAGTTTTTATTTCATGGCTGGCATCAGTTATGAATCGCTTCTGCTTTTCGTAGCTTTCCGATACAGGCTTTAGTATTTTTTCCGAGAAGAAGTATATCATAACAAATACTACTACTAGTCCGAAAACACTTATTCCAACGCTAGCCAATATATATGTTTTTATCGTTGAAAGCTCACGCTGACAGCTCAGGAAAATATACATTGTAGAGCCATCCTCGTCTACTGTCAGGTATTTACAGCTTTCTGCAAATCCACTTTTGCCATCGCCTTTTTTTCCGGATTTCCATAGTTTTTTCGCGTATTCGGCTGCATTTTCCGACGAGACGGATGCTATTTTACTTGTGTCAATATTTTCCACATCGCCCTTGCTGTTTATTGTGACAGTGAAGTATCTGGTATCAAACTGACTCTCCGGTGAGATACCATGGCGTTTTAGGTCATTTTCCTTTAAGCCATTATCTTTTAAATTATTATCTTTTAAGTCAGCCTGATTCATATCCTCCGGTGGCTGTACATCTGTCCTGCCGTATGGTGGCTCCTTGAGCGTGGGAGTCCCTTTATTTATACTGTCGGTTTCATTGCCTTCCACTCCCATGTTCTTCTGCTCTAAAAGATCCGGAAATGTTCCTCCGTTTCCGGCAATCAGCTTAAGGCGCGCATCCAGTGCTTCATTCGTACTTATATAATTTGCAATGTTTATCGTGCCTACAATTGCAATGAGAACAATTGAAACTGATAACATTGCTATGGCTATAAATTTTCTTCGTAATTTTTTGAGCATTTTATCACCTGCACATTTTTTCTATTTCATGTTCTACATCCATTGGGTCCAACGGACTATCCGCTGTTTCATATGTCAATATAAGATTTTTTCCCTGATAATATCCATTTTCGTTATATTTCAATATCTTTCGATAAGCTTTATTTCTATAATCAGGATTGTCTATCAATCCAAGATGCTCCCACAGAATTATGTCGCCATTTTTCTTCTCAACCGTAAAATCGGGATAATAAATAACATCTGAGATTTTAATCGCCTTCTCGTACTCAAACTTTATATTATTATCATACAAGGCTGTCGCAATAATTACTTCTGATTTTGACCGCACTATAATTCCCATTTTGGTATAAAATTTGAGAGCTTCAGGGTTAGGAACCTGTGTCTTTTCATCTGTCTCTTCATTTTCCTTCTTATCAACTGCTAAAAGTATACTGCTATAATGTTTTTGCTTCAACATTTTCTGGGCATAATCCGTTTTATATTTTTTCCGGGCTTTCCTGTTTATCTCAAGTAGTCTGAGCTCATTTATTGTGTCCTTCAGATAAAGCTCCAGATATTTTTTATTGACAAGATTTCTGATTTCTTTATCATTTTTCTTTGATAAATACTCTCTTCTGCCATTTTTCCAAACATACCATTTAACATTTCCGTCTTTTTGTGTAGGATAAATTGTTCCTTCCTCAGTGATGGTCTCTAGTCTTTGTTGAATCCCTGATATTTCACTTTCTAACCAATGGATTCTATTATCTATTGAACTTATTTTATTTTCCTCCTAACTTTTTGCATCATGTGATGCCATGTATGTGATTCTAACAGTAATTCAATTGTTTTGTGGGGAATATGATAAATGAAAGCTGTCATTTATCTTCAAAAGTGGAGATTATGGTCTCCATTTGTTGGATAGCACCATATAAATATAGAAACCGACTATGGTTTGGAGCTGTTTTGAGGATTTCTGCGGTTTCAGCTACTTTTTTCTGCTCTTTTCCGGATTTTTGGCGGGGTTTGGGGTGCTGTTTTGGGGATTTCTGCGGTTTCAGCTACTTTTTTCTGCTTTTTTCCGGCTTTTTTGGCGGGGTTTGGGGTGCTGTTTTGGGAATTTCTGCGGTTTCAGCTACTTTTTTCTGCTCTTTTCCGGATTTTTGGCGGGGCTTAGGGTGCTGTTTTGGGAATTTCTGCGGTTTCAGCTCCACAAGGCCCGCTTGCTATGCTATCAACCTATGGCTATTGTACATTATGATAATTTAAAAATCCAGCATTTTCTAAATAAAAAGACATAAAAAATGAATTTTCAGAAAAATATAAAAATAGTTAATGCTCAAATTCATAGGTACCCCTGCCATATGGAAACATTTCTACCCAAATATAATGATATGAGGGTCAAAAGGTATTTTGCCCCTCATTTATGATTAATCACGAAATTATCGAATATCCGACTCCTCGGGTTGCCTTTATCTGGGCTGCTGAGCCCACTGATGCAAGCTTTTTGCGCAAATAGGATATATAAACCCACACGACATTCTGTTCCGCTTCTGAATCATATCCCCATATTCTATCCATAAACTGGTCAGCAGATATAATCTGTCCCGGATTTGTCATAAGCATCTCAAGCATCTGGTATTCCTTGTTTGCAAGTCTGATTCCGTTAATTTGATTTCCTGCACTTTGATTTCCTGCACTTTGATTTTCAGATACTTGTCCATCTACAATATTATTTTCCTTGATTTTACTATTCTGATTACCATTGTCCATATTATTAGTGTCTGTATGCAGGCCACTGTTTTCAATGCTGCATGTATTATTAATGCTTGCAGGCCCGGTAAGTATATAGGTTGATCTGTCCAGAGTAATATCGCCAAATGTCAGCACTGAGTCTGTTGTGTCAGCCTTGCGTCTTGTCATAGCGCGGATTCGTGCCATAAGTTCCTTCATGGAAAATGGCTTAGTCAGATAATCATCGGCGCCACTGTCGAGTCCTTCCACGCGGTCATCTATCTCAGCCTTTGCGGTAAGCATCAATACCGGAACAGAATTGCCATGACTTCTGATAGTTTTGAGCACCGTAATGCCATCCATTTTAGGCATCATGATATCCAGTATTACTCCGTCATAGTTATCTGAGCTTTCTATATAGTCGAGTGCCTCTGCCCCGTCATAGACGGCATCAACTGAATAGTTGTTGTGTTTTAACACCGCTACAAGTGCACGGCTTAAGTCCTCTTCATCCTCTGCCAGTAATAGTCTCATAATGACCTCCTTCTTACTTTCAGGTTTTACAATTATTCTAATCAGTCATACGCTTTTTCCATATCTACATAGGTTCTGAACAATTATTTTATATGGTATTATGAAGCTATGCTTCATAGTCAACATTTGTTGTTCGTCAAATGTATACGCCGAATGTATAACTGCATTCTTGTCACTTTCACTCATTATATCATATTATTTATGTTTTATTGTTACAACAGTAAATCCGGCTCGTATTCTGCCTCATTTTGCTTACTTTACAGCCATAACCGAATTACTGTTTTGATGCCAGCCTGACATCACACTGTCAGGCTATGCGTCATAGTATATAATGATATGAGGGTCAAAAAGTATTTTGCCCCTCATTTATGATTAAAGAGATACCTCCGATTCATTTCCTGATGCTGAAAGTGTATAGATCTGATCTGCCTTCAAATCTGCTGTACTGATTATCACACAGTCATATTTTTTCTGGACTGTGTATGAAATAATCTCATTTCCGTCAGCATCCTTTAATATCACATCACCGGCATCGGCCTGTGAATCAAGCTTTACAAAGGCTGCCTGCTGCTTTGATTCGCTGCTCACATCCTCTGCCATATCGCTGCTTCCCACCGCGACAACAGTTCCTCCATTGATATCAAAGGATGATTTCTCTCCATAATCTATGGCACTGTTTCCGTTGTCTGATGGACCGTCCACATAAACTTCTCCACCGTTTATAGTCAGGTCTCCGTTTGAGTCAAGGCCATCGCCACCTGCCAGCACGTGTACGTAGCCACCGTTGATGACCATCCACATTTCATCATCTGATGCAGTGTCTGTATCCTGCGCTGTGTCTGATGTGTTGTCCTGCTTCTGTGCTGCGACTGTTATATTGCCGGTTGTCTGCGCCGTATCTGATGTATCATCCGGCTTCTGCGTATTGTCTGATGTATTGTTTGATGTGTCATCCGGCCTCTGTGCTGAATCCGGTGCCTGCATACCCTTGAAGCCATCTCCTCCCCTGCCGCCAAAACCGCTCGCATCATTTCCGCCAGCTGCATTCATGCCGTCGTCACTTGCAGTGATATCTATTTTACCATCATTTATTGTGATATTGAGCCCCTCTAAGCCCTCATAGCTCTCTATGACTGTAATTGTTCCACCATTGACAAGCAGTGCACTGTCTGCGTGTATACCATCATCACCTGAGCTGATGGTATAGGTTCCGTCATTTATTGTGGCATCAGAGTTGCTGTGGAATGAATCATCTGCAGAGTTTATGGTAAAGGTACCTCCATTTACATAGAGAGCGCCATCTGACTTGATTCCCTTGGTACTTGTTGAGTCAGCATCTGATGATGTAGATAAATTATTTTCTGAGTCAGCATCTGGTGATGCAGATGATGAAGACTCTGAACCGGTATCTGACGATGCACTTGAAGCAGTTGTGTTGTCTGCAATATCCTTACTTTGTGAATTCTTATCAGACTTCTGCCCATCCGATGTGTCTGTACCAGGCTTATCCGGTGGTGTCTGTGCAGTCTGACCTCCTGTATTGTCCGAAGCTTTTTCATCAGGCCGGCTTCCATCAAAGCTATCACCGTCCGGTCTATCCGGCGGTGTCTGCCCGGTCTGTTTACCTGAAGCACTGCCAGAATCACTTTTGTCAGAACCATCTCCGCTCGGTTTATCTCCACTTGGCGCTTCTCCATCTTGTGCAGCTCCACCCGGTGCGCCACCTCCCATATTGTCTCTGGTTGCGCCTCCCGGCATGTCATTGTGTGTTTTTGTGGCATTTTCAGCGCCACCGCCTGCAGTTATATCAAAGGCTCCATCGTCAATTTGCACTACATATGATGCATCTATGCCGTCACCTGTGCTCTCAATTGTAAAATCACCGGATGCAATGTATACAAAGCCCTTTTCATCATCATCCGCGTTTTCTGAGTGAATTCCATCCTTGCCGGAAGTCAGATTGTATGTACCTTCTGCAATTCGCACACTGTCTTTTCCTGAAAGCGCATGATTTTCTGCTGTGATATTATAGGTGCCGCCTACAAGCTTCAAATCATCCTTTGATACAATTCCGTGCCCGTACTCTGAATTTATGGTAAGTGTCCCCTTGCCATTCAGTGTCAGGTCATCCTTTGAAAAAATCACAGCATCTATATTGTTATCATCAATTGTCTCATACTCTGCCGTGTTCATGAGAATGTTCTCTGAGCCCTCTGCCAGCGTAATAAATGTCTTATCTGCATTCTTTACATATATTGCTGCGCTCGATGCGCATGTTATGTCAGCATTGTCAAGCACAAGCTGTATCTTGGCTGAATCTGCATCTACAATAATCTGTCCCTCTGACAAGGCTCCGGAAAGTACATATGTCCCCTCCTTAGTTATAGTGATGATATTTCTGGATATATACACACCACTTGCAGCATTTTCAGTCTCATTTGTTTCTGACTCATCTGCTTTTGTTTCATCCGTTTTTGAATCATCTGCCTTTGTTTCGTCTGCTTTTGACGCATCGGTCTCTGTATCATCCCCTACGGTTACTGTGGTCGAATCATCTGCCAGGTTGATTTTTACTGCACTGCTCTCGTCATAGCCCACATCAAGATCTCTCTCCGTAAACATATCATCATATGAATAAATTCCATTGACAGTGGCTCCATCCGCTAAACCTGCAGAGTTCTGGGCAGCTGATATCTCTGTGCCTGAATTTTTGACTGTCGAGCAGGCTGTTACGGACATTGCCATGATTACAGCTGCACCGATTATCCCGTATAGCTTGATATTTTGAAAATATTTTGTAATTTTTCTATAGCTCATTCGTATTTACCTCCTGTTGCATAATTGCGATTTCAAGGTTGCCATTTCGGCAGCGAAGCTCATCTATAAAGCTCTTTTCCATTGCCAAATCCTTAAGTGTTATGTGATAGGTAAGCTTGTAAAGGCTTCCCATATTTGTTGTCTTTACAGAAACAATCTCACAGCCTGTGAGATATTTCTCAAATAAATCATCAAAGGCCGAGCCGTAATTTAAATCCTCCGGAATTGTAATCCTAAGTGTTCTGTCACATGTAGCTCTTTTGTGTGTACCAAAACCTGATATATTGAGTACGAGCATCACCACGCCCATGATTAATGCAAAAAGCACTGCAAATGCCAGATATCCCATTCCTGCGATAAGTCCTGCTGCCATAGCAAGGAAAATTGTACCTATCTCCTTTGCCGTTCCCGGTACCGAGCGGAAACGCACCAGTGAAAAGGCTCCCGCTACAGCTACTCCTGCACCGACATTGCCGTTTACCATCATGATGACTATGCACACCACTGCCGGAAGCATCGCAAGTGTTATCGCAAAGCTTGCTGTATAGCGGCTTTTGTATGTGTAAACCCACGTAATAAAGGCTCCGATTATCAGTGAAACCACTATACAAATTATGAAATCCGGCACCGAAATGACCGTTGTAGCTGTTGTATCAAATAATCCTGTAAAAATGTTGCTAAGCATATGTAATCCTCCGTTATATCTATTTTCTAATATTTCTTTTATAATATTGCTCTTATAGCTCTTACAATTTCTCTCTTATATTTTCTCTCTTATATTTTCTCTCTTATATTTTGCTCTTTTAATTTTTCTTTGCAGTTCTTCAGAACCACCCCATGCACATTCGCTAAACCGCACAATACCCGTGCTTTAATTCCCAACCATAGCTACACGCCCATCTCCGTATACATCACTTCCAGCCACAGCTACATACCAATCACCATATACATCAATTCCCAGCCACAGCTGCAATTTCATCCCCGTATATCCAATCGCAATCATGAACTGGCTTAGTGTTTTTTTGATTTGCACGGTCACAAATCGCCCGGTATGCTGTACCGTATTTTGAAAATGATGTCTTGTAAAGCTTATTTGCCGTGAGAAAATCAACCATCCAGCCCGGTATGGCTCCATCTGTCTTTACCTCCATCAGCACCTTTTGGTCCTCAAGTATCGGTGTGCCGTAGATGCCCTTATCAAGTGACAGGTCATAGTCTCTCCAAAGAATATTTCTGTCAAAGGTCACTCTGAACTCGTGATTGTTTCTCGCATAAAATGCTTCTCTTTCATATGATAAAAGCACTGCCGGTGCAAGGTTTTCATATATTTTGAGCGCATAATTTATCTCGCTTGCAATCTGTGAATCAGTTATTTGTGACTCAGCTATTTGTGACTTTGCTATCTGCCCATTTCCTGCCAGATACGAAAGAGCCTTATCATATGTCATCGCAATTCTTCGCTTGTATACAACCGAGCAGAATTTCTTTTTCAGCTCCACAAAAACCGTGTCAGACGGCTTTGCCACTCCGTAGCTTCTAAGCCTTAGCTTTTCCTTATATACCGGATGCTCCAATGATCTGCGGATAAGAAGATGCTTTGGTGTGTCATAGTATAAGCTGCAGACTGTGCTTCGTCCATGCTCATCTGCTATCATATATCCATCCATCACTTCCATCAGCTTTTCGAAAACTGTTTCATCTATCATGTATTTAATTTCAAATCTCTTGAAAATCATTTGGTCTGCCATGTTTTATGTCTCCCTTCGTTTTGATGGTGACATACTAACATGGCTACCTTAAATGAACTTAAAAAATCCGACGCTGTTTAAAAGCGTCGGATTTTAATCCATATTGTAACTATTTAAATATTTTATTTTGCCTATGCATTATTATCTTGTATCATAAAATAAACTATGCATTATTACTTTCTATGAATGAAATAAACTCAGCAGCATTTCTCGGTTTTGAGAAATAATAGCCCTGGATGTAATCTATTCCAAGCTCATCCAGCTTTGCGAACTGCTCCTGCTTCTCGATTCCCTCAGAAACAATCTCAAGCTTTAGCTTTTGAATCATGCCCATTGCGGCATCCATAACAGGCTTGCCCTTTCCGTTGTCAAAATATGCATTTGTCATGCCTCTGTCAAACTTCACAATGTCAATCGGCATATCAACAATATAGCTTAAATTTGACTGACCTGTGCCAAAATCATCCAGCGCAAACCTCACTCCCACCTTACGCAGGGCATTCATATTATCAAGCAGTATCTTTTTTTCAGTGATAGATGCAGACTCTGTAATCTCAAGCACAATATCATTTGCATCCGCATGATATTTCTCCATAATTGCAATAAAATCCTGCGCTAAATGGTCATAAGCACACTGCACCACTGACAGATTGCATTCAATATACTCAATTCCCATCGCATGTATATCATGCTGTACAATAAATCTGCACACTATCTCAAACACGCGCTCTCCAAGCCTTAAAATGAGTCCCTGCTTCTCAGCTACAGCAATAAACCTGCCCGGAGGTATGATATTTCCCTCGCGCGACCTTATTCTGACAAGCGCCTCCGCAGAGGTGAATTTATGCGTTTTAGTGTTATAAATAGGCTGGTAAAATACCTCAACTCGGTTATCGCGCAATGCCTCTATTATCTCATTCTCAACCGAATTTTCATCATATATGTGCTCAATGACTTCATTATTTATGAGCATCACGCCGCGCCCCGTAAACTCAGCTCTGTTGCGCTTGGCATATTGAAAAAGCCCCAGTATATCCGATGGTCTCCGTACAAGCTCCGTAGACCTTAGATAATATATCTCCCCAAACAGCATCGTCATATTGTCACTGCCCCATGGCTTGTCAAACCTGCGTTCCAATATTCCGATTGTTTTTTCTGCACAATCAGTATTTTCAAAAACCAGCAGATACTCGTTTGCCGAGCTTCTAAAAACATAATTATCAGGCAGCTTATTTATAAAAGAAACAACCTCATAAAAAATACTTTTTTCCATCTCTCTAGTAAAAAAATCATTTTCATTGCTTCCATAGCGAATACACACTATCGATACATCATTCCCCTGTCCATATGCCTCCTTCATGTATTCAAAAAGGGCATTGAGGTTGAAAAATCCTGTATCCCTGTCAATATTTGCCATCGGATTTTCAAGCATAATAAAAATGATAAGCACACCTATCACACTCGCAAAGCTGACAATCAATATATTTTTATCTATAAACTGAATAACCGCCGATATAAACATAAGAGCCACCCAGACCTGCATGCTCTTTCTTCTTCTCGGATTTATAGCCTGACTGTATTTTTTTGTCAGCATTAGAATAAGCGCCAGCAGAATTACAGTTACTGCATATGTTATAATAACAGCCGGACCATATGTATAAACTATATTATCCGAAGCATAAATTTTAATCGGTACGACCATTATCAGAATATCAGTGGAGATTCCAAATATCCACAGCCGATTTCTCCACTTGCGCTCAAGCTCTTTTTTCCTGAAAATATCCACACAAATATACCAGAAGGCCACCATGGCAACCCATGTAACCGTCCAGAGATATAATTTGCAGATAATATTGGTAGCAGTAAGATGATATCCGCTTCTTTTTTCAATTGCAACAAGTGAGAAAATATCAAAGAAAAGTGACAGCAGGCCTGCTATCCATACCTCAACAAAAACCTTCGATGTATGTAATATAATCTTTTTCTGCGAAATATAAAAATACATTATTACGAACATCACCGCAATGGCACACATTTGTGAAACAATATTCATATCCCCTATTTCCTGTACCTTTCCTAAATCAAGCCAATACACTAGTACTATTTTACCGTTATTTTACCAATAAAGCAATATATTGTTTTGATTTACAAAGAACTAAATAAAAAAGTTACTATTCACACTGAACAGTAACAAAAAAACACGCTATGCGCGTGTTCCAAAATAATACAGTCGGTAACTATTCAGATACATACATAAATAAATCGGCGTGACAAGATTCGAACTTGCGACCTCTACGTCCCGAACGTAGCGCTCTACCAAACTGAGCCACACGCCGTCTGCAATTCGTTTTGCAACTATTAAATAATATCACAATGTATAAATTTTGTCTACCCCATAATATATATTTATGGTATGATTTATGCTGTATAGGATGATAAAAATTTACACTGTTGTGCCCAGCCTCACAGCGAGGTATCATACCCATGACTGAACTGTAATTTAATCACGTAATTATTTTCTTTATACTATGAAGCCGGCCCGGCAGCGCAGTGACCGGCTTAGCACCACGGTATATAAATTATAAGGAGAATATCATGACAAATCAGACAAATCACATAAGTCACATAAATAAAACAGCTATAATAACCGGAGCTTCACGCGGTATCGGTGCCGCCATTGCCAAAAAGCTGGCTTCCTGTGGCTATAACCTCTCACTTTGCTGCCGCAATTCATCTGACAGGCTAAAGGCTCTGGCTGATGAGCTTCACTGTGCATACGGAATTGAGGTGCTATGCTACACCGGAAATGTAGGAGACTTTTTCTTTGCCAAGGATATGGTTGCGAATACCATTTCCCATTTTGGCCATATAGATGTGCTCATTAACAATGCCGGCATATCGCATATCGGGCTGCTGAGCGACATGACACCGGAGGAATGGAACAATATCGTGGCGATAAATCTGACCGGTGTTTTCAACTTTACAAAGCTCGTCATCCCTTATATGGTTGCCGATAAATGTGGCCGTATACTACAGATTTCCTCTGTCTGGGGCAACGTCGGAGCATCCTGCGAGGTGGCATACTCAGCCTGCAAGGGCGGTATAAATGCATTTACCAAGGCACTCGGCAAGGAGCTTGCGCCATCGCACATTCCGGTCAATGCCATTGCCTGTGGTGTCATAGATACAGACATGAACCGCTGCTTTGACGAGGCAGAAAGAGCTGAGCTTGCCGATGAAATTCCCGCCGGACGCTTTGCTACAGCCGATGAGGTCGCAGCTATGGCTTACTCTGTCATCACTGCACCTGATTACCTCACAGGACAAATAATCACTTTTGATGGTGGCTGGATTTAAAATATTTATTTTAAATTTT
>ERZ1034691.501-NODE-501-length-30459-cov-17.294764_pt1 | contig 30459 bp, 22 predicted proteins | sample MGYA00520638_ERZ1034691 | MGnify/ENA primary metagenome ERZ1034691 (study PRJEB33766, sample SAMN09781763) | gut metagenome | biome: gut microbiome | host: Homo sapiens | place: Madagascar | study: EMG produced TPA metagenomics assembly of the PRJNA485056 data...
TTTGCGTCCCGCGGGGCAGAAACGCCCCGGTGGGGCGTTTCTAGGGCGCGGCTTGACGAATCCTCCCGGTCGCACCAAGAGCAGCACCTTATGGGGTGCTGCTCTTTTTGTTTTGCATGGATTTTATGAAGTAGTAAAAGAAGGGATTCGAACAGCCCGTGCCCCGCGCTTTGCGTCCCGCGGGGCAGAAACGCCCCGGTGGGGCGTTTCTAGGGCGCGGCTCGGCGAATCCTCCCGGTCGCACCAAGAGCAGCACCTTGTGGGGTGCTGCTCTTGGTGTTTTGCATGGATTTTATGGAGCAGTAAAAGAGCGGATTCGGACAGCCCATGCCCTGCGCAATCAGCAAGCTGGCGTTCGTGTGGCGCAAGCTATGCACATTCAAATCCAACAGCAAGTTGTTGGCTTTCAAAATCAGCTTGAAACGATAGGGAAATGCTCAAGTTTGATAAAGAAGTAACCATTTAATTTGCATAGATTGCCATTCCTACTATTCCGTGAATATAGGGAGAAAACTTATTGCTACTCTACGATGCGTAGGTTGTTTACGGACGAAGAAAATGTTAATCTTAGACTATGCAAAGGAGAGATGTTTGGAATGAATAATTATATTACCGGTGCTGCAATCAAGACACTGCGGGAAAAAAATTGCCTGACACAGCAGCAGCTGGCTGAGAAATTGTGTGTTAGCGACAAGACTATCTCAAAATGGGAAACAGGAAAAGGCTTTCCTGATATTTCATTGATTGAGCCTTTAGCTAATGTGTTACAGGTATCTATACCAGAACTGTTGTCTGGAGAACAAATCATCAATACCAATCGCTCAGCAAATATTTTGAAATCCAATCTTTATGTCTGTCCTATTTGTGGAAATATTTTTCACTCTACTGGATCAGCCATGATTTCATGTTGCGGCGTTACACTGCCAGCTTTAGAGGCAGAGCAGGCCGACGAGGAACATCAAATAAAATGCGAAAAAATCGAAGATGAATTTTTCATATCAATGCAACACCCGATGACCAAAGAACATTATATTTCGTTTGTGGTGTACTGCACCGGAGAAAGATTTGAGTCTGTAAAGCTCTACCCGGAAAGCAGTATCGAAGTGCGCTTTTTCAGCCGAGGCCATGGAACGCTGTATTGGTATTGTAATCATCATGGACTGTTTAAGAAACGAATTTAGGAGGAAACGATGAAGGTAACTGTATTTAACGGAAGTCCCGCCGGGTGCAATAGTGCAACCAATGTTATTGCAAGCGCCTTTTTGAAAGGAGCAATGTCAGCAGGAGCAGAAACGGAAAATATATTTTTAAGCGACTACCATATTACCCAATGTCAGGGGTGCTTTGCCTGCTGGTTTAAGACACCCGGAAAGTGTGTTATGCAGGACGATATGGCACCACTGTTGCAAAAATATAATGAATCAGACATTGTGTGCTTCGCCACCCCGGTATACACATGGAATATGACCGCACTGCTGAAAAATTTTGTAGACCGTCTGGCACCCTTGAAATCTCCCAAGATTAAGGCGGAGAATGGAAATTTTGATTTGCACGACACCAAAGCAAAAACCCAAAAGTTTGTAATAATTTCAAATTGTGGCTTTCCCGGCGAAAACAATTTTGACGTGCTTCGTGCAGCGGTTGCGTGTTGCAATCCTTCTCTTGAAATCTACCGGAATTGCGGCAAACTATTAAAAAGCAAAAAGCCGGAAATTGCCGAAACGATTGCTCGATGGTTGAATGTAGTAGAACAAGCAGGAAAGGAACTGACTGCACAAGGAAAAATTTCAGAAATTACAGCAAAAGATTTGAATATGCCGCTCATGTCCATTCCAGATTATGTAGCTTATATTCAAATGGGATAATAGCATTGATAAAAACAGGTGCATATAGCAAAGCCAGCCGAGCCAGTCAACGGTAATATGAAACGATACACCGCACCGCAGCCGGGCAGTCATGACACGCATGACCGAGGAAAAATACGCCGCGTTTACTTTCAGCCGGAAAGTCGGCACATCCAATACGATAGGCTTGTTGGTAGCTGTCGCTTTCTCCTTATACAAAAGGGCTCCTTTTTGCGAAAGCCGGCAGAAATTCGTTTTGAATTTCAAAAGGGCGCAAATAATTGACAATCAGAACGAATTTGTGCTATATTGTTTGCAAAGGGAGGGGTAAGATATGGAGCTTGAGGAACGGCTGGAATGGTTTATAAAGATGCTGCGCTGCAAGTACCCTGTGGATTTGCAGCTATATGACAGCAGTTTTACACCGCACAGTGATCTGGCCGATGACAGAACCCGTCTGCTGCACAAACTGTTCACGGGGGACGGTGCCCCGGAACAAATCCGGCAAAGTATTGCCGAGGGACACCGCATCATCATGTTGGGCGGTAATGCCGGCCTGCTGTGGGGTGTTGTATGCATACTGAAAAACAGCAAGCCGATGTTCTACTATGTGCTGGGTCCTGTTATGGGCGCGGAACTCAATCTGCGCGATCTTGACACAGAGCTGCAGGATCTGCTGAACCGCCGCAACAAATCGCTTGACCCCGATGGCACGGCACTGACGGTATCTTTCAAAATGAAGCTGAGTGAACTTTTGCAAACACTTCCCGTCGTAAGCGGCAGTAAGTTCACCGAGGATATTGTGATGTTTGGCTGCTGCGTTACCGGGGAGAGTTGTTCCCGCAGTGATATTGCCATGGTCAGCCTGCCGCAGCATACAGCAACCGGCGGGCAGGTTACGCCGCACAGGAATGACCGCCACAGAACATGGATGACCGAACAGGCCCTTGTGCATATGGTGCGGGAGGGAAATCTCGATTATGAAAAAGTGCTGGAGCAATCGGCACGCGTCAGTGACGGCGTCCCGGTGAAGGTCAAGAACAGTCTGGATCAGGCAAAGGTTTCCGCCATTACGCTGATAACGCTCTGCGTGCGTGCGGCGATCAATGGCGGGCTGACGCCCGATGCCGCGTACACAATAGGCGATAATTATATCCAGCAGGTTATGGACTGCAAGTCCATTTCGGAAAGCGCCCAAATCAACCATACCATGTATGATGATTTTGTACACCGGGTACACAAGATCCGCCGCGATCCGTCGGTTTCGCCGAAGATCCAGCAGTGCATGGACTATCTGGAAATGCACACCGAGGACGAAGTCAGCATTCGGCAGTTGGCAGCTATGACAGGGTATACCGAATACTATCTCTCCCGTAAATTCAAAGAAGAAACGCACTGCACCATCAATGACTACAGCAAGATTGTGCGGATCGAACGCGCCAAGGTGCTGCTGTACACCACAAATGACAGCACCGGGAAAATTGCCGACCGGCTGCATTTTTGCAGCGGCAGCTATTTTGCGCGGGAATTCCGCAAATTTACCGGAAAAACACCGGCAGAGTACCGAACCGAAAATACCAAATAAGCAACAAAAATACCGAAGCCGTTTTCACACAGCTTCGGTATTTTTTTATGGAAGAATGCGATTACGCGTTTTCAGCGGCAGCGACCTCGTTCGCCTTTTTTTCTGCTTCAAACTCGGCGGCCTGCTTTTCCAGTTTGCTGAAAGCAAGGCAGCAGATGCCGATAATCAGCACCAGAATGGCAGGTACAATCGCAAAGTCGATCCGGATCATCATCAGGGCGCTGGCGGGCTGTTCGGAAACGCCCTCGGCAGATATATAGCCTGCTAAGCTCAGCAGCACGCCGGTAACCCATGCGCCGAGAGCGCCGCCCAGCTTGGCGGCAAAGCTGCTCAAAATGCCGGAAGAACCGTCCATACGGGGCATACCCTGCATTTCATTGTAGGTACAGATATTCATAATGAACAATACGCCGTAGTAGGCAATCGGCAGTGTGGCAAGCTGCCCCAGCACATAGCCGCCGAACACACCGGGCAGCCAGGAGCCGGAGAAGAACGCGATCCCATAGCCGACAACGCCCACAATGCTGAACACAAAAATCATCTTGCCCATCGAGCCGATTTTCTTCATAATAACGGGGAAAACCAACATAATGGGAACCAACACGAAGCTGACAATACTCAACAGCCCCTGCACACTGATGTTGCCAACGATCCATTTGAAGTAGTAGGCACCGACAGCAAGGTTTGTCATAATGTTGTAGCACAGCATGATAATGGCATACAGCCAGACATATTTGTTGCGCTTCAACAGTTCGCCAAGCTCTTTGAAGCGGATGGGTTCCTGCTTGCTTTCGGCATCAACGGAGGGGTCCTCCTTGCAGAAGATAAAGCGACCCAGACCCATCACAGTCGAGGGAACCATCAGAATGAAAATCAAGCGTGTCCAGCCCGCGGCGCCGGTAGCCAGTTTGCCCATGAGAACCGGGAACAGCGTGCTCATCACGATAGAACCTGCCATCGTGACAATGCCGCCGTAGCTGGAAACCTTTTTCAGCAGAACAGGGTTGTTGGAGAATGTGCGGATCGTGTAAGGATTCATTGCCGCATTGCGCATCGTGGCAAAGATGCTGAAGGTCAGTGTGTACATACAGAAAATCCACGCACACTTGGCAAATTCGCTCCACGCAGGGTTGCCCGCAAACAGCAGCACGGTGCAGAAAGTCATACCAATGATGGAAAGCTCATACGGGCGGCCTTTGCCAAGTTTGGTGTGCGTGTTATCTACGATGACGCCCGCAACCATATCCGTCACGGCGTCCACCGCCTTGCTGGCCAGCAGCAGGGTGCTGACCGTCAACAGATTCACCCCCAGCGTGTCCGATGCATAGATAGAAAGGTAGTTCAGCATGATCAGGTTGATCCATGCTGCCACAATGTCCGAACTTTTGAACGCCAACAGGCGTCCGAACCCCAGCTTGTTGGGGTCCTTTACTTTGTTTCTTGCCATGATTTTCTCCTTTGTGTCTGGTGTAGAGGTTTTTTACTATTGCCAGTATAGCAGGGTGATAAACCCTTCATAAACAAATAATTCGTGATTTGTGACAATAATTCGTGCCGTTTGCAAACTATAGCGAATTTATGCATTAAAAAGCCAATTTGTTTCTAACCTTCTCGGCGAAAATATGAGAAACTAAAGGCACAGGAATCCACACCGTTTTATAAGGAGAGCAAAATCATGCGCACGATGATCTGTTTCAATCAGGGCTGGCAGTTCGCCAAGCCGGGCGAGACCCCGCAGGCCGTTACCCTGCCCCACACATGGAACGCCAAGGACGGCACCGACGGCGGCAACGATTATTTCCGCGGAACCTGTACGTATACAAAGGAATTTGCCGCCCCCGCCCATGCCGCAGACGAGGAGGTCTGGCTGGAATTTGAGGGTGCGGCCATGAGCGCTGTTGTCACGCTGAACGGGCGGGAACTGACCCGCCATGCAGGCGGGTACTCGACTTTTCGCGTCAACCTGACGCCTGCGCTGACCGCGCAGAACACCCTGACGGTCACGGTGGACAACAGCGCCAACCGCACGGTCTACCCGCAGAAGGCGGATTTCACCTTCTACGGCGGCATTTACCGCGATGTACATATCCTTATTGTACCGCACAGTCACTTTGCGCTGGGTAACCACGGTGCGCCGGCTTTGCGCGTGACCCCCAAGGTGGCAGATGATTTTGCCTGTGCCGAGGTCACCATCGAGGCATTCTGCGAAAACACGCCCGACGGCACCGAGGTGCTGTTCACCGTGGAGGGTGTCGGTGAACAGGCTGCTTCCGTGCAGAACGGCAAGGCGGCAGCCGTGTTCACACTGAACCCCGTTCACCTGTGGGACGGCGTGGCCGACCCCTATCTGTACCATGCGGCGGCGGCCCTGCCGGGTGGGGACGCCGTGGCCGTGCGGTTCGGCTGCCGCAAGATCGAGTTCAGCCCCGACAGCGGTTTCCGGCTCAACGGTAAAAACGTCCGTCTGGTCGGCACGGCGCGCCATCAGGACCGCGCGGGGCTGGGCAACGCCCTGACCCCTGCCGAGCATGAGGAGGATATGCAGATCATCCGCGACATGGGCGCCAACACGGTGCGTCTGGCGCACTACCAGCACGCGCAGCATTTCTATGACCTGTGCGACAAATACGGTCTTGTGGCATGGGCGGAGATCCCCTATATTACCGAGCATATGCCCGAAGCCCGTGCCAACACGCTTTCCCAGATGGAGGAGCTTGTCACCCAGAATTACAACCACCCGTCCATCATCTGCTGGGGGCTTTCCAACGAGATTACGACTACCGGCGGCGTGAACGACGATATGCTGGAAAACCACAAGCTGCTCAATGACCTCTGCCACCGGCTGGACGCCACCCGCCCCACCACGATGGCGCACGTTTTTATGCTGGACCCCAACGACCCGTTTGTGCAGTTGCCCGATATTTGCAGCTATAACCTCTATTACGGCTGGTATCTGGGTGAGTTACAGCAGAACGATGAATTTTTTGACACCTTCCATAAGAATCACCCCGATCGCGTGATAGGTCTTTCGGAATTTGGTGCGGACGCAAACCCTGCCTACCAGAGCGCCCGCCCCGAGCGCGGCGACTGGACCGAGAGCTATCAGACCGTCTACCACGAGCATATGCTCAAAATGTGGGCGGAGCGCCCCTACATCTGGGCTATGCACGTCTGGAACGGTTTTGATTTCGGCGCAGACGGTCGCGGGGAGGGCGGCAAGCCCGGTCAGAATCAAAAGGGGCTTGTCACCTTTGACCGCAAGACGAAAAAGGATGCCTACTTTATCTATAAGGCATATTTGAGCAGCGACCCGTTCGTCCACCTGTGCGGTCGCCGCTATGTCAACCGTGCTGAAAGTGAAACCGAAATCAAGGTATATTCCAATCTTTCTCATGTGACACTGCTGCTGGACGGCAAGGAGTATGCCGCGCAGGACGGGGACAAGATTTTCAAGTTTACGGTCCCTATCAGCGGCACACACACCATCGAGGCTGTGGCGGGGGACTGCCGCGACAGCATGACGATCGTCAAGGTGGAAAAGCCGGACGCATCCTACCGCGCCGAAGGACAGGTTGAAAACTGGTTTGACAAGCCGGAGGAGCTGATGAAGGAAGGCTACTATTCCATCATGGACTCCATGGCCGACTTACAGCAGAACCCGCAGGCTGCCGCCCTGCTTGCCAAAATCATGGAGCGCGCCACCGCCAGCTACGGCGATGTTGCCAAAAATGTGCAGATGCCCGAGGCTGTGCAGCGCCAGATGGCAAAAATGCCGCTGCAAAGCCTGCTGAAACAGGCGGGCAAGGCGGTACCGCCCGCCATGGTCCAGCAGCTGAACGCCGCACTGAATCAAATCAAAAAGGAGAATTGAGCCATGAAACAGGTACATATTTCCCTTGACAGCGCCCTGCGCGATATTTTTGCCTTTGAGGAAGCCAAAGCCGTGTTTGACAAATTTCTGCCCGGTATGCGCGCAATGGTGGAAAATCAGCCTGCGGCGTGCGGCTTTTCCGCCCGCAAGCTGATTGGGTATTCCGGCGGTGCTGTTCCCGCCGAGGTTGCCGGCGCACTGGATGCTGCACTTTCCGCACTGGAGCTGTACAGCGATGCGGACATTGCAGATACCCCGCTGACCGCTGACGGAGCCGAGGTAGCAAAGAAACCTCCCCATGCTGCGATTTACCCCGGTAAGGTCTGGCGCGACACAAGCGGACGCCGTATTCAGGCGCACGGCGGTTCCCTGTTTTTTGAGGACGGCGTTTATTACTGGTACGGCGAGAACAAGGACCGCACCGACGGCAAAACTTCTGTTTGGACGTGGGGAATCCGCGCCTATCGCTCGACCGATCTGTACAACTGGGAGGATAGGGGGCTTATCATTCCTCCGGATTTTTCCGATGAGAACGCCCCTCTGCACCCCACAAGTCATGCCGACCGCCCGCACATTGTAAAGTGTGCGACCACCGGAAAATACGTCTGCTGGATCAAACACTGCGGCGATGCCGCCTGCTTTACCGTTTTGCAGGCTGACGCCTTTGCCGGACCGTATGAGGTCAGGCAGCACCACTATCGCCCCTTTGGGTATGAGGTCGGTGACTTTGACATTGCCGTAAGCGACGGTATTGCGTATCTCTATATGGACGCCGACCACCGCGGAGTTGTCACCCTGCGTCTGTCCGCCGATTATCTGACAGCGGAGGAAGAAATCTGCTGGCAGTATGAGGGGCTGCACGCGCCGTTCTGCCGCGAGGGTGTTGCCGTAACCGAACATGGCGGCAAGTGGTTTATGCTCACCTCCGGCATGACCGGGTATGTTCCCAACAAGAGCGACAGCGCGGTTTCCGATGCGCCGGACAAGCCGTTTGTCAGCATGGGTGACCCCCATGTGGACGATGAGAGCCGTGCCTCCTTCAACAGCCAGATTTCCCGGATCTTCAAGGTACCCGGCAAAAAGAACCTGTATATTGCATTGGCTGACCGCTGGGTGCCGGATTATCCCGTTGATGCCAAGCTGGCGGACATTCTGGAGCGCTGCACCGCGCACCGCTTTGCGCCGCAGCGTTATAAGACCACCCCGGAGGAGATGCAGCGTATTGCACAAAGCCCCATGCTGGACTCCGCCAACACCTCCCGCGCCGATTATGTCTGGCTGCCTGTCATCTTTGAGGGCGGTGTGCCAAAAATTTACTGGCAGGATAGCTGGAAAACTTCCGATTTTGAATAAAAAGGAGAAAGCCGCCATGAAGTATTATGGTTCCACTACATCGGAGATGTCCGCCCGCGAAAAACGCAACGCCGCTCTCGCCCGCCGCGCCGCAGCAGGAAGCTATGTTTTGCTGCAAAACCCGGATAACACACTGCCGCTGAAAGCGGAAAAAATCGCCCTGTTCGGTATGGGCGCGCGCCGTACCGTGATTGGCGGCGAGGGCAGCGGCGAATGCAACCCGCGCTATAAAATCAGCATGGAGCAGGGGCTGGAAAACGCCGGGTATAAAGTCACAAGCAAAAACTGGCTGGACGATTACGACCGTGAGTACGCCGACACCTATGAGGCATACCGCCAAATGGTCGAGGAAAAAATTGCCCCTATCAAGAACCCGATCGAGCAGATCCCCGCAGCACACAGCTACAAATACCGCTACCCGTCCGGGCGGCTGGTGAACGAAGCCGATGTTGCCGCAAGCGGCACCGATACGGCCGTCTACGTCCTGATGCGCCAAGCCGGTGAGTGTGCCGACCGCAAGCCGGAGAAAGGCGATTTTCTCATGACCGATATCGAGGTCGAAAATCTGTGCTTTTTGGTCGCACACTATGCGCATGTGACACTGGTTATCAATGTGGGCGGTCTGATCGACCTGACGCCGGTGGCAGAACTGCCCCTTGCCATCGTCTTTATGGTACAGGGCGGCAGCGAAAGCGGCAACTCGCTGGCCGATGTGCTGTCCGGCAAGGTGAATTTCTGCGGCAGACTGGTCGACAGCTGGCCGATGAACTATGCGCAGATTCCTGGCGGGGAGAACTTCAGCAGCCTGAACGGCAATCTGGAAAATGAATATTATACCGAGGGGCGCTATGTCGGTTACCGCTATTTTGACAGCTTCTGCGTTGCACCGAGGTTTCCGTTCGGCTTCGGGCTGAGCTATACGACCTTTGCGCAGACTGTCGGCAGCGTCACGCTGAACGGCGGTGACCTGACTGCCTGTGTAACGGTCAAAAACACCGGGAACTGTGCAGGGCGTGAGGTCGTGCAGGCGTATTTGTCCGTACCGGGCAGTGTTGCGCAAAGCCTTGCCGCGTTTGCCAAAACGTCTGTGCTGACCCCCGGCGGCGAAGAAACCGTCACTCTGCACATAAACCTTGCGGACAACGCCGTGTATGACCCAGCTGCCGCCGCATGGCAGTTGCCGCAGGGCGAATATAGACTGTACATCGGCAAAAACAGCCGCGACACCGTGACCGCCGCAGCGCTGACACTGACCGAAACCGTCACCACCATGCAGTGCCGGACCTGCTGCGCCGCCGCGGATACTCTGCATGAAATACAGGCTCCCGAACACAAGCTGCCCGCATTGCCGGACACGGTCGTACAACTGACGATGGACCCCACTGCATTTTCCTGCAAGACCGGCGATTATACCGAGCCGCAGGCGACCGAAAGCCCCCGCGTGCGCGAGGTTCTTGACAGCCTGACGACCGAACAGCAGGTGGAACTGCTGCGCGGCGGTGATTTGCAGAACCAGAATCCCGGTCAGCACCAGATTACCGGCGCAGGCGGCAAGACGGCCATCACGCTGCTGGAACAGGGCGTGCCGAACGTTGTGTTCAGTGACGGTCCTGCCGGTATCAATATTCTGGAAGAAATTCTTGTCACGCCAGACGGCGGCGTACGCCCCGCCAAGATGATTGAGCGCTACAACTGGGGGCTGATGAAGCAGCTTGCCAAGCGTATGTGCGGCGGCGAGGGGCAGCACGTCTACCGCTATGCCACGGCATGGCCGGTTGCCATGCTGCTGGCGCAAAGCTGGGACACCGCACTGCTGCAGGAGGTCGGCGCAGGTGTGGCCGATGAGCTGATCGAATTTGGCATCACACTGCTGCTGGCTCCCGCTATGAACATCCACCGCAATCCGCTCTGCGGTCGCAACTTTGAGTATTACTCCGAAGATCCGCTGATTACCGGCAAAATGGCCGCCGCTTATGTGCGCGGTATGCAGTCCAAACCCGGCGTGGGCGCCACTGTCAAGCATTTCTGCTGCAACAATCAGGAGGACAACCGCGTTGCCGTCAACGAGAACGTCAGCGAGCAGGCTCTGCGCGAAATCTACCTGCGCGGGTTTGAGATCGCCGTCCGCGAAAGCAACCCGCTGGCACTGATGACAAGCTACAACCAGCTGAACGGCGCCTACACCGGCTGCCGCTATGACCTGATCACCGATATTCTGCGGTGTGAATGGGGTTACACCGGTCTTGTCATGACCGACTGGGGTACCAAGTATAACCCCGAGAGCGCCCTGCACGCTCAGGTAGATATGATGATGCCCGGCTGCAACGCCGACCGCGACGCCATACTGACTGCCCTGCAAAGCGGCACCGTCACCTCGGTCGAGGTGCGCCGCGCCGCTGCCCGCGTGCTGACACTGATTGAAAAGAGCCTGACAGCCAAACTATAAAGGGGAACGTCCTATGAAAATTACCCACTGCAAATTGAACCATCTTGTCAACCCGCTGGGCTATGCCCTGCCGCAGCTGCGTTTTTCCTGGCAGACGGAGGATTGCCGCGGCACACGGCAGACCGCTGCGCGGTTGATTATCAGCGAAAATGCGGATTTAACCGGCCCGGTTTACGATTCCGGCTTTGCAGATTTGGATTCTTTAGGCACAAAAGTGCAGTTGCAAACCAAGCCCCGCACGCGGTATTACTGGTCTGTCACGGTGCGCACCGACGCGGACGAGGAGGCTGCAAGCGAGCCGAATTATTTTGAAACCGCCAAGCAGGAAGAACCGTGGACCGCCAAGTGGATCACCTGTGACAATGCCGAGCCGCGTCACCCCGTATTCTGTAAGACATTGCCTTGTAACGATATAGCCGCCGCGCGGCTGTACATCTGCGGGTTGGGGCTGTATGAAGCCACGCTGAACGGCGAGAAAATCGGTAACGAATACCTGACGCCCTATTGCAACAATTACAACCGCTGGCTGCAATACCAGACTTACGATATTACCACGGCACTGCAAAAGGGCGGCGATTTACAAATTACACTGGGCAACGGCTGGTATAAGGGACGTTTCGGATTTCAGCGCCGCGCGGAGCCCTATTACGGCACCGACTGGCTGCTGTTGGCTGAGGTGCATATCCTGCGCACCGATGGCAGCGAGGAAATTATCGGCACCGATGAAAGCTGGCAGGTACGCCGCAGCAAAATCACATTCAGCAATATTTATGACGGCGAACATTGTGACGCCACCCTGCCGGAGCTGCCCGTGACCGCTGCCGCCCTTGCACAGCCGCCCAAGGGCAGCCTCACCGCACGGTACAGTGTTCCCGTGCAGCCGTTTGCCACATTGACACCTACCCTGCTGCACACCCCCGCCGGGGAAACCGTGCTGGATTTGGGGCAGAACATGGCGGGAATCTTCACCCTGCGTGTGGAGGTTCCTGCCGGGCAGACCGTGCGCCTACAATGGGGCGAAACGCTGCAGAACGGGAATTTTTACCGCGATAATCTGCGCACCGCAAAGGCAGAGTATCTCTATGTTTCCGATGGCAAGCCCGCTGTGCTGGCACCGAAATTCACGTTTTACGGCGGACGATATGTCAAGGTGGAGGGCGTCCCCAATCTGATGGCAGAGGATTTCACCCCGCTGCCGCTTTCCAGCACGCTGGAACACATCGGCACACTGACGACCGGGCATGAACTTGTAAACCGCCTGATTGAAAATGTCCGGTGGAGCTGCCGCGATAACTTTATTGATGTTCCCACCGATTGCCCCCAACGCGATGAGCGCATGGGTTGGACCGGTGACGCCCAGGTGTTTGCCCCCACAGCCGGGTATATGTTGGACACAGTACCGTTTTATACAAAGTATCTGCACGATATGGCTACCGAACAAGCCGATTGCAACGGCAAGGTTCCCAACGTAGTACCGTCGTTCGGTATGCAGGGGTGTTCCTCCGTATGGGGTGACGCGGCTGCCATTATCCCGTGGGTCGTCTATGAACAATTCGGCGATACCGCAATTCTTGACGCGCAATATGATTCCATGAAAAGCTGGGTCGACTACATTACCCTTGTGGACAGTGACTGCTGCCGCTGGCGGGAGGAATTTCACTATGGTGACTGGCTTGCGCTGGATGTAGCCGGAGCTGCCCCCGACAATACAAAGGGGGCTACCGATGACGCTTTTATTGCCGATGTGTATTACATGAACAGCGCCGAAATTGTGGCAGCTGCCGCAAAAATTCTGGGAAAAAGCGAAGATATTACGGTTTACACCGAGTTAGCCTCGCGCCTGCGCAAACGCATTCTGCAGGAGTTTTACACACCCACAGGACGCTGCGCTGTACCGACAGTGACCGGTTATCTGCTGACGCTGCGGCATCATCTGGTCGATACCGCGCGCACGGCTGCCGATTTGCGCAAAAAACTCACGCAAAGCCACAACAAGCTGCAAACCGGGTTTGTCGGCACGGCGCTGCTGTGCAATGTTTTGTCGGAAAACAGTATGCATGACCTTGCCGAACAGCTTCTGCTCAACGAGGAATATCCCGGCTGGCTGCATGAGGTCAAGCTGGGGGCAACCACCATCTGGGAGCGCTGGAACAGTCTTGACGAAAACGGGCAGATTTCCTCCACCGGCATGAACAGCCTGAACCATTACAGCTATGGTGCCATTCTGGAATGGATGTACCGCCATCTGGCCGGCTTACAGCCGCTTACCCCCGGATTCACGTCTGTGCATATAGAGCCGACACCTGTCTGGAAACTGCGCAGGCTGGATTGCAGCTACCGCAGTGCCGCCGGTTTATGGACCGTGCAGTGGCAGTGCGCAGATGCAAACACACTGACACTGGCTGTTACGGTTCCTTTCGGCTGCACGGCAGAATTGATTTTGCCGAACTGGAACGGCGAGATAACCGACAATCCTATTTTTGCCGATAGCCAAAACGGCATCTGCCGCCTGAAACCCGGGCGCTATGCCGTGACCTATACAACCGCCCGACCGCTGCACATCACCCTGTCTGCCGCCAATACCGTTGCCGAACTCTTAAACGATCAGACAGCCCGCACCGTGCTGACAAAGATGATGCCCGGTATCACCCTGTTGCCCGCCCGACTGCAGGGTATGCCGCTTGCCTCCCTTATGCGCAGCATGGGTCATGCTGACGATGCTGCCCTGAATCATCTCAATCAGGTGCTGGCTGCGTTGTAAATCGGATATATCGAAAAGGCAGCGGACAGAAAACTGCACCCCATTTCTTAGTACAAGTAGTATACCGTACTTGTCTAACAAATGGGGTGCAGTTTATTAACAGAAGGGATTCCGTTTACCGGGCGTTCGGAGAGAAGTCAACCAACGCCACAGCCACATCGTTCACATTCGTCCCGGTCGGACCGGTGAGGATCAAGCCGTTCACGGCTTTCAGGGCATGGTAAGCGTCATTTTGGGCAAGGACATCCGCAACACGCAGTCCTTGCTCCGTCAAAGCCCGAACCGTATCGCCATCGACATAGCCCCCGGCGGCATCTGTGGGACCGTCGGTTCCGTCGCTGCCCACACTGATAACACAGACATTGGAAAGTCCCTGAATGCCCACCGCAGCCGCCAGAGCCAGTTCCTGATTTCTTCCTCCCAGCCCCTTCCCGGTCAGATGCACCACCGTTTCCCCGCCGGCAAGAAACGCTAGCTTCCTGCCGCTGTCGGCGTGGGTCCTCAAAATATCCGAAAGAAAGCGTCCTGCTTCTCTGGCTTCGCAGTCCAGATGATCCGTCAGCAAAATCGGTTCATAGCCCAGTTCCTCTGCCAGCTGCCCGGCTGCGTGGCAAAGCTGCCGGACGCTGCCGATGATTTGGGTGGAAACGTTAGGCAGCTCTTTCGGCGTTTCCCGGTGCAGCAGCGAAAGCGCCCGATCACTGAGCTTCAAATCGTATTTTTTCACAATGGTCAGTGCGTCTGTGCAGGTGGAGCTGTCAGGGGCTGCCGGACCGGAGGCGATCATATCCGGCGGGTCGCCCAGAATATCGGAAAGCACAATGACCTCCACATGGGCGGGGGCGCACCACTGGGCAAATCGCCCGCCCTTGACGGCTGACAGCCGCTTGCGGATGGTATTCATCTCCACAATGTCCGCCCCGCTGGCAAGAAGCTGGTTCGTGATGTCCTGCAATTCCGCCCCCTCCACCAACGGCTTTTCAAACAGAGCGCTGCCGCCGCCGGAGAGCAGGAACAGTACCGTATCCTCCGGGCTTGCCTGTGCGGTCATGTCTAACACCGCCTGGGTGGCTCGGAAGGTGTTCTCGTCCGGCACGGGGTGCCCTGCCTCATAGCAGATAATGCCGGGAAGGGGATGCTCCACATGACCGTATTTGGTAACCACGATTCCCTGTTCAAGGGGTTGCTCCAGACAGGAAACCGCCGCCTGTGCCATTTTCCACCCTGCCTTGCCCACGGAAACCAGATAGAGCCTGCCGGGAAAGGTCTTTCCGGTCAGGACCCGGCGCACGGCGGCTTCCGGGCTGACCGCCGCAATGGCACCCCGGGCAATTTTTTCGGCATCACACCGCAAGGCTTGATACATAGGTTTTCCTCCCTTTACGGATTCAGCCACCAGAAAAAAGAGGCTGACGGTGTTATTATACCAGCTCGTAAGTACGTCGCGCAATGCCCAATTCTTCATCCGTGGGGATGACCCGGACGGTGACAGCGGAATCCGGGGCGGAGATGATGGGCGCGTTCTTTTGATTTGCCTCCGCATCCAGCTTTACGCCGATGCACCCCAGACGCTGACAAACCATAGCCCGAATCCGGTCAGAATGCTCTCCGATTCCGGCAGTAAAGACCAAGTCTGTCAAGCCGCCCAAATCGAGAAAGAAAGCACCGATATAGTGGACGATGCCGGTAACGAACACATCCACGGCAAGCTTTGCCCGTTCATTTCCCCCGTCCGCCGCTTCCAGCACATAGCGCAGGTCGTTGCTCACGCCGGAGATGCCCAAAAGACCGCCTTTTTTCTGGCATCCTTGCAGAATTTCTTCTTCGCTGAGACCCACCTGTTTCAGAAAGTGAATCATAGTGGGGTCCATATCGCCCACCCGGTTGGCGTGAATCAGCCCGGTTTCCAAGGACATTCCGAAGCTGGTATCCACACTCTTTCCGTTCAGAATACCGCAGATGGATGCGCTGCCGCCCAGATGGCAGGAAATGGCCTTGTACTCCTTCTTTTCCGCATTCAGGCAGTCGGCAATGTAGCCGTGGGACGCACCGTGGTAGCCCAGCCGCTGGATGCCGTAGGTTTCGTACCATTCATAGGGAACGCCGTAGATTTTTCGCTCCAAGGGAATATCCCGATGGAAGGCAGTTTCAAAAACGCCTACGTGTCTGGCATTCGGCAAAACCGCCTGCACGGTTTCGATGGCCTTTAAATAAGCGCTGTTGTGGACAGGTGCCAAGGGGAGGAAATCCCGCATACCCTGCATAACAGCTTCATCGATTTCGTGGACGCCATAGTGGTTTTTGCTCAAGACTGACTTATAGCCTACCCGTTCGATCTCCCGGATGTCTGTCAGGACAGCGCCTTTTCCCTGTGTCAGCTCAAACAGAAACTTGTTGATGCCCACGGCGTAGTCGGGGATATTCATCTTCCCGGCATCCACCCTGTACCCGGTGACGGTGTTGCAATAGCCAAAGATTGCGTCATCACAGGAGCCTACCCGCTCCACCTTGCCGGTGGCAAGCACGGTACAGGCAGGCATTTCATAGAGCTTGAATTTTAGGGACGTGCTTCCGGCGTTGCAAACCAGTACCTTCATCAGTCCACACCTCCCAGCAGATCCAGAATCTCCTGCATTTCCTTGTCGCCGCCGGCCAGGGGTTTCCACTCCACCTGATAGGCTTTGTAGCCCTGCATCTCCAGAGAGGTTGCCAGCAGCTTGGGTCCCACATTCACGGTGACCAATTCACTGCGGAACAGATTTAAGATCTTCTCACAATCCATGCTCAGCCCTCCTTGATTTGGCGGATGATCTCACTTGCCAGCACGGCAGCGCGATAGTTGGTCTGGCAGACGATCACCCCTGCCTCCCGCAGCTGCCGTTCCTGCTTGTGCTTATCCTGAAAATCGGCGGTGGTACCCAGAACGGAGGCGATGAAGGTGATGTGCCGTCCCTCTGCTTCCGCCATCTGCTGCGCCATTTTGATGTCGTCGATGACAAAGCCCGTGGGGTCCATGTGACCGGGAGGCGTCAGAATGAAGTCCAGAATGATGACAGCGACCTCCGGGTCCATAGCCTCCTTCAAAATGGCGGGCTTGCGGATGCCGGGGTCAATGGCAGGATGGGGGCGTCCCAGCGTAAACTCCTCCTCACCGTAGTCCACGCAGGTGTTCTCCCGGCTGACATAGCTGTCCTCCAGTTTCCAATCCGGCTGGAGGGGGCAGTTGGAGTAAATGGTGCCGATTCGGGGGATCATAACGTTCGCCGCCTCGTCCATATAGGTGCCGCCGGTGTAAAGACCTCGCAGGTACTTCTGCTCGGGGACATATTTTTTTACTTCCTCCGCTGCCAGTGCCGTCAGTTCTTCCTCCGTGGTTAAGGGATAATCGACACCAATCAGTTTCAGGCACTGGATGGCACAGTCGTCCAGACTGGACGCGTAGATGGCGCCGGAGGCTTCCGTTGCTTTCCGGTCACAGCCCATGAACAGGGCAACCACCGGCTTGCGGCAGGTTTTGATGCGTTCTAGCAGCTTGGGCAGCACGGTATCACCGGGCTTGCGGGAAATCAGGGCGATGTACCGGGTTTCGGGGTCTGCCTCCAGGGCATCGATGCCCATCAGCATCATAATCCCGCCCACAGCATCCTTGCAGTCGTTGCCGCCGGTGCCGATGGTCTGGCTGACACCGGTGCCTGCCTCGTGTAAAATGGCAGCCACGTGCTGGATGCCGGTGCCGGAGGCGCCCACAATGCCGAAGGGTCCCCGGTTGTTGATGGAGGAAAGCACCAGCGCCGCACCGTTGATGTTGGCAACGCCGCAGTCCGGTCCCATGCACAGAAGTCCCTTTTCCCGCGCCAGCAGCTTAATCTCCCGCTCCTGTTCCAAGGGTACATTGTTGGAAAATACCACACAGTGCAGCCCGGCGTTCAGCGCCTTTTTTACCTCCCCATAGGCGTACTCGCCGGGGACGGACACGCTGCACAGGTTGATTTCCGGGTGCTTCTGCACGGCCGCCTTGATGGATACAAAGCTTTCCTCTGCCTGTGCGGAGGTTTCCGACTGAAAGCTGGCGAACACGGCGCGGGCAGCAGCATCAAAGGCGGCTTGGTCCGTGCTTTCAGCAAGAATGACCAGATCGTTGCCGGTGACGCTGTCTAAATCCGGGCTGTCAAGACCGGAGGAACGAACGGTATCCAGAAAGGCTTTGGTGCCTACCCCCACATAACCGCTGACGATGCCCTTCTGCTCCGCCAGAACGGAGCTGGCGTAGAGGGTTTCCAGGGAGTCGATATATTTCCCTTTTTCGATTTTTACAAAGACGCTCATTCCGTTTCCTCCCTCGCCATAATTTCCTTTGCCTGGGCGTAGATACCCCGCAGGCTTTCCTGGAAACAGCCCAGAGGCAGCTCTGCCGCGCCGGCACCGCCCTGACCGCCGCAGCGAAGGGCGCTGCCGCCATGGGAGATGGGCAGGATGTTGTAGCCAACCACCTTCCGGGCATCCACACCCACGGGAAAGCCTGCCATATCCTCCCAGGGGACGGGGGCAAAGGTATGCTCTCCCAACGAAACCGCTCTTGCCTTTTCTGTGCGGCTTCTGGCCTCGGCATAGTTGGAGCCGGTAAGCCGCATATAGGAAGGACCCGCAATGGCGGACATCCCGCCAAGCCCCCAGACCTCGGTCACGCAGCTGTCCCCCAGATAGCCGATCAGATCCGCTTCCTTATAAGTGGGTTTCAGGAAGGTCCCCTTGATTTTCGGTGCCGCAGTGGTATACCAGCGGTTGCCGGTTCCTGCCAGCTGGATGCCGAATTCCACACCGTTGCCGCCCATGCCCACCATAACGGTGGAAAGCGCAATGTCTTTGCAGGAGGCGGTAATGCTTTCCACGCCTGCCATCATCACATGGAGGAAGAATCGGTCATTGGCGGCAAAATGCTTGATGACGGCGTTCTTTTCCGCGCATTCAATATCCAGAAGGAAGGGAATCAGCTGTAATGCCAGACACATGGAGGCGGCGGGCTGGCGGTTGTGATTTTCGTCCCCCATGCCGGCTGTTTTTGACAGAATGGTGATCACATCCACGCCCCCGGCGGCACGGACTGCCTGCCCCAGAGCGGGACCGTACACATCCCGGAACCAGCGAAGGTCATGCTCCACTTCCTCGTCATACAGCCCCCAGCGCAGGCACTTGGGATTCCCGCCGGGATGAAGCGGCGCAAAGCCCCGACCGCCGAAGGTCTTGTCCTCCACCACGATGACAGGCATACTGGCGGAGGTGACCATGCAGGCGGCATTGCCCACGTTCATGGTCTGGGAGGACACAAGCTGAATTTCCCCGCGCTCCACCATGGTCCAGGCTTCCTCCATGGTGTTTGCAAGCCCTTCATGGAGAGCTGCGCCGCAGATGGAAGTCCGCTGGGGCGGTGTGACCCGGTCGGGGTCGATGCCGGGACCGGGGGTAAGAATCGTAGTTTTGGTCATTCCGGGAATCACGTCGATGGCAGGTCGCACGTCCACCCAGACAGGGCGACCTTTGGTCATAATTTCCAGAACTCTGGCATTGGCCGCATCCACACGTTGTTCTATGGTCATGGATTCGATCATCCTCTCTTATTTCAACATTTTGCGCATTTGCTCGATTCGTTTTTGAACCACCTTCTGTACGAAGGGGTTCTGCGTATCCGCATCGAAGCCGTGGTAGGAACCCTCGACGATGTTGAGGGTCACCCGGTTTCCGGCATCCTCCAGCCGCTTGGCGTAGGCAACGCCCTCGTCCCGAAGAATATCGATCTGCTGCGGCTCCACATAGGCAGGGGGCAGCGCCGACACATCCGGCGCTGTCATGGGAACAAGATACTCGTCCAGACCCTCCTTGCCGTTTTTGAGGTATTCCCGCCATATAGTCAGATGGTTTTTCAGGGGCCATGCCGCCTCGGCATACAGCCGCATGGAGGCGTACCGGCTGCACCGATTGTCCAGCGTCGGGTAAATCAGGCACTGACCTCTGGCTGCTTTTGTTGCGTGGTTCCTTGCCCAGAGCGCAAGCCCTGCCGCCAGGGTTCCCCCCGCGCTTTCCCCGTAGAGAAGATAGGGCGCATCCTGTTTCTGGATTTCCTCCAAAACACTCAGACAATCCCGGAAAGGGTAGGGGCTGGGGTATTCCGGCAGGAGGCGATACTCCGGGAGGTACACCCGCACACCCACCTCCCGCGCATATTGGGCGGCGAGTTCCATCATCATGGGCTGTATAGGCAGGAAAAACCCGCCCCCATGGCAGTAAAGCATCGCAGGCAATTTAGAGCGTGCACCTTCCGGCTCCAATAGGTAGCAATCTATGGTTCCGCCGTCCCAGACGGTTAGCTTCTTTTTGTGCAGGCGGATGCCCTGGGAAGGAATGTAGGCAGATACATCGGTTTGTATCTGCTGCACCATCAATCGAAGGGCAGGTACCAGTCCGGAATCGGTCAAATCGATACTTGTCCAGTTCCATGGCGGTTTTAACGCCGGGGAATAGGGAAAACGTGCCATCTTATCTGCCAATCTGAATGCCGGTCAGGTATTCGTAATACTGGGCGATGGCGCTGTGGTCGCACTGTCCCTTGCCGTTATTGTGGAGCCACTGCATGATTTCCATCACGGATGCGGTCATGGGAACCGGGGCGCCCACGGTATGGGCGCAGTCCAGCACGTTGTTCAAATCCTTGATGTGCAGATCGATCTTGAAGCCGGGCTTGTCGTTTCCGGCAATCATCATGGGCGCCTTGGCATCCATGACCGTGGAGCCGGCAAGACCGCCCCGAATCGCTTGGAACACCGCCTCAGGCTCCACACCGGCCTTCTGGGCAAGGGTCAGCGCCTCTGCCACAGCCCGGATGTTGCAAGCAACGATAATCTGGTTTGCCAGCTTCGTGGTGTTGCCTGCGCCCACCTCGCCGCAGCGGACGGCGGAGGCACCCATGGTCAACAGCAGCTCCTTATGGGCATCAAAGACCTCCTGCTTGCCGCCCACCATGAAGGACAGGGTTCCGTCCATGGCCTTGGGTTCACCGCCGGAAACCGGGGCATCCAGCATCTCAACGCCACGCTCGGCAAGAACCGCGGCAATTTCCTTGGATGCCACCGGGTTGATGGAAGAGCAGTCGATGAACACGCTGCCGGGCTTCATGTAGGACGCAACACCGTTTTCGCCCAGCATCACTTCCTTCACCTGGGGGGAGTTCGGCAGCATGGTGATGACCACACCGCAGCTTTCGCCGATTTCTTTGGGCGTGGAAGCCACTGCGCCATAGGAAACGCAGGCATCTATGGGCGCCTGACTGCGGTTCCAGACCAGAACCTCCTTGTAGCCCGCTTTCAGAATGTTGTGAACCATGGGCTTGCCCATGATGCCCAGACCGATAAATCCAATTTTCATTTCAGTTTTCCTCCAATACAAGCATTTCAAAATCGTCAAGTTTATTCAGGTGCAGAACGCCATTTTCCAGAACGACCTGTCCGCCGTTCAGAGCCTCCGCTTTTACAAAATGACCGGGAATGTGCAGTTCGATGTCCGCCATGGGGATGGGGTCAAAGAAGCTGTTGCCGAAATACCCGCTGGCGTTGATGAGGAAAACCACCGTTTTGTTTTCCTTTTTCTTCAGCACCAGCTCTACACTGGGATGCAGCCCGGGGGCGATTTGCGGCAGACCGCAGAGTTCAAAAAGGACATCCTGCATGATATTCAGGGTGTTGGTGTACCCCTCGTTATGGTAGAAGCTGCCGCAGAACCAAGGGAAATACACCGCTTTTCCGCTGCCGAAGGAATGCACCGTCAGACCGGGGTTTTCCGTTTCGGTCGTAGGGTAGGCAATTTCCGGCGGACCGTAGTGCGGTTCCGGTTCGGTGCGCAAAAACTTCTTGACACCGGGGGCATACGCACAGACCCGAATCTGTGAGCCGGGGGCAATGATGGGAGCCTTGGCACTGCGCTTCAAAACCTGTGCATCGGAATCCGTCAGGGTAAATACGGTGCTGACGGTCTTTTTCCACTCCGGTGCCTTTTCCATGCCCAAGCACTTGAGGGACGAAGAATCCCCCCGAACGCCGCTGTCACCGGAGGACACCAGCATACCGCCCTTTTGGACAAAGGCATCCAGAAGCGCGCATTGTTCAGGCTGCAAATCCTTGGCATCTGCCAGAATCACCAGCTTTTTCCCTTCCAGCGCCGCCTCATTGACGCCGGAGGTCTTTGCCTCGTCAAAGGGAACGTGGCTGGCGGTCAACGCCCGAATCCAGCCGAAGCTTTCGGGGTCACTGCGGGACTGCTGGGATTTCATCACCAGCAGAACCTCGGCGGCACTGCGCAGCCCGGTCAGCAGGGTTTCGTGGGCTTTGTGGAACCGGAATACTTTTCTGTGAGCCTCAAAGGTGGACTTGTCCCGGTGGTTATCCAGCCTGCCAATCACATAAACACTGGTCGTTCCCGCGTTCGCCAGATTCTGCCATTGGCGCAGGGCGGACACCCCGGGGGACACAGAGCTTTCCCGGTAGCGGAAGCCCATGTAATCCACGCTGGCATTGTCACAGACCAGACCTGCGAAGGCGGTCTGCCGGGCATGGGAGGAGGCGCTGTACACCCAGATGGGAATATCGATCTCCGTGTGGGATTCGCTGCGCAGGTAATCCACCTTGTCCACCGCGATTTCCGGGGAGATGGCTTTGATGGCGGCGGTCATTTTAGCGCGGAGCTTTTTGCCACAGCCCGCTTGAAAACCCATATAGCGCATGGTGACCGGGTTCTTCAAATCCAACTTGTCCGGCACATCCAGATGGAACGCCGCCTTGAAACCCGCCTTGCAGCGGTCACAGGTACACATTCCATAAATGCTGCCGTCATACCCCGTTGCCACAAAGCCCGACATATTGCAGTACACACCGTCAAAGGGGTGGGTGGTCAACAGCTCGGTCAGGATCTCCATGACCTTCTCCTGCTGATATTCACCATTCTGGCAGGTCTGGACAAAGCCGTTTTGGTTGACGATGCCACCGTCTGCGGTGCGGAATGCCCAATCAGGATGCTGTTCATACACCGCATAGGGAATTTTGGAAAAGTCCATCCGGGCAATGACCCGAATCCCGCGCTTATGGCAGGCATCCACGATTTCCCTCAGGCTGCTGCCTGTAAGATATTTGCTCACGGTATGGTAGGGCAGCTTGCTTTCATAGCTTGCAAGAATTCCCCCGGCATTCAAGGTGACCACCGTTGCGCCGAAATCCGCAAGGCTCTGGGCATAGCTTTCCGCATCAATGCCGTCCATATCAATTTCCCGGAAATTGGTCTGTACCATTCGCCAAGGGTAATTTGTCCACCAATGCTTTGCGTTGCTCATTGCTTCACATCCATTCGTTGGGGTCTGTCCAGCCCCGTTTTCCCAAGAATTTTTCCAGCATTTCCATGCGAATCTGCTCCTTCGGAATCTTGCTGTTCATAAGCTTTGCCCAGCCGCCCTCTGCTTTTTCGCCGTTCATGGCATCCTCAGGACGCATCAGATTCCGCAGCGGTTCTCCGGCTTCAAACCGGCGGGCGTTGTCGCGGATGATCTCAATGCTGGCAGCGGCTCGGTCAGGCACCTGAGGCGTGCAATGGGGGGTAATGTACACATTTTCCATCCTCCACAGGGGGCTTTCGGGGCTGAGGGGCTGCTCCTCGAACACGTCCAACCCCGCACCGCTGAGCTTTCCGCTGTTCAAGGCATCGATCAGATCCTCGGTGCAGACAATACCGCCCCGCGCCATATTCACCAGAAAGGCGCCGTCCTTGCACTGAGCCAGCGTATCCTTGTTGATCATGTGGAAGGTTTCATCGGTCAGCGCCAGCGTCAAAATGACAAAATCGGATTTCTCCAGCAGCGGCTGAATGGTATCGCCGTTGTTGGCGCAGTATTTTTGTGAAATATAGTCAAAGCCGTTGATGGGATACTTGTCAAAGGCAAGGAGGTTCATCCCGAGAGCGTGCAGACGCGCAGCCAGCATTTTGCCGTTGTTGCCCATGCCGATGATGCCTGCCGTCCGACCATAAAGACCCTTCCACTGATTACTGCCCTCCACACCCCAGCGGCATTCCTGCTGGGCTTTGAGCAGTTCTTTTGTGTGATAGCACGCCTGAAGCATGAAGTAGATGCAGTGTTCCGCCAGCACGGGGGCGCTGCGACCCGCCGCACCGGTAACGGGAATGCCCCGTGCAAAAACCTCCGGTCGTGCGGAACCATTCAGCCCGGCGTGGTCGCAATGAATCCACTTGAGTGTGTTTTCGCCCAGCAGGCAGGGGTCCACATCCCCCATAAGGATGGCTACGTCCGCGTCCTTTACTTCTTCGGCCAGGCGTTCCTTGTCAAAGAAATCCACATAGACAAACTCCGCATCCGGGAACACCCGGCGAAGCTTGTACATATTCTGTTTGTTGTACCACACGGTGGCAACCACTTTTTTGATTTTCGGCATTTTTGTTCCTCCTTGTTTTATGGAATTCCGTATTGGAAAAGGCAATATTGCCAAATTTATGGGAATGTGATACGATGAAAGCAAAATAGGGGGATAGTATCATGGAGCTTCAGGATAAAATTGCATTTCTGTTGGATCTGATTCATTGCAGCCATCACATGGATTACTGGAAATACGCCCCGGATGGCGTACTGATCCGAAGTACATCCAACGCGGAGCATATGCTGGATGTACTTATAAAGAAAACCGGGTGCTTTGAGTATCTGCAGCGAAATATCGGAAACGCACCCCTGATTCTGGCTACCCAAAGGGATATTCGCTGGATCGGCGTAAAAGAGGAACGCGATGGCGAAATTCTCTTTTACCACATTTTAGGTCCGTTTTTGATCAGTCGTTTTCAGGAACCCGTGGGCGAAGCCGATGTGCATTTGAAGAACAAAAACGCACCCAAGTTGTGGATAGAAAGACTGAACGAATGCCTGGCTCTGCTGAGCGTAATTCCCATCCAAAGCTACACCCAATATGCCATCATGCTGCACAAGCTGGTCAATGGGGAATCCGTTTCGGAAACAAACATCAACCACCAACCGCCACCCGTCACGATGCGCCTTCCCGAATCCGTGAAAACAAAAGGCAATTCAAAGATAAAAGACAGGATGCACATCTATATGGCGGAGCGCTCCCTGCTGCAGGCGGTACGGGAAGGCGATGAGGATTCAGCAGCCGCCGCATCCCTGCAAACCAGGAAACACGTTGACCGGGTGCGGGAATACACCGGCAACCCGCTGCTGGATCTCAAAATCGGTTATACCACCTTCATCGCTATCTGCACCCGGGCCGCCATCGAAGGCGGACTGCCTCCCTCGGTTGCGTACCCCCTCGGTGACAGGTACATTAAAAGGATCTATCAATCGAACAATCGGGAGCATATCTCAGAACTCGGAAACAGTATGTACCATGACTTTATTTCCCTTGTTCATGCATTGCGGGTCAACCCCAGCTTCTCCAAAGCGGTTCAGTCCTGCTGTGACTACATTCAGCTCCACTCCACAGAGCCCTTAAGTATTGATGTGCTGGCAAAACGTCTGGGATACGCCAAGTACTATCTATCCGCTTTATTTAAGAAGGAAACCGGCTGCTCGGTGGGGGACTATATCAAGATTGCGCGAATTGAGCGGGCAAAGGTGCTTTTGAAAAACACCGATCTCAATGTGGAGGATATCTGGGAAGAAGTCGGGTTCTCCTCCCGATCCGTTTTCGGCAAGGCGTTTCGCAGTGTGGTCGGCATGACGCCCCGAGAATACAGAGATCAAAATATCCGCCTATGATCCTTCGGGGCAAGATTATGCTACCACATCCCCTTTTTGTTAAATAGAATAGAATTGCATAAAAATCGTCAGAATTACAGGTTATTTGGCAAACACTGTAATTCTGACGATTTTTGTGCAATTTGGCTCTATCCCGGTACGCACAATCCCATTACAATAAAGCTACCGGTGCAGGGGAGCAGCGTTGCCTCCTCTGCGAAAAACAAACAAATTGGAGGATTTACTATGAAAAGACTGTACAAAAAAATTCTGACTGCGGTTCTGGCTTGCTGTGTCGCGCTGAGCCTCGCTGCCTGCGCCGGCGGTTCCGGCACCAGTACCGCAACTCCCCCCGCCGGCAATTCCGAAACCACTACCGAAACCACTGCCGAGAGCGCATCCCCGGAGGAAAGTGAAGCGCAGGATACGCTTGCACGTTACGACTATGTGATTGATATGAAGGGCAACCAGGTGGAAATTACCATTGCCACAAACCTGCAGAGCCTGATGGGTGAAATCAAGAGCATGGGTCTGGAATTCACATCTAAGTGTGAAATCGACGGCAACGTTCTGAAGCTGACCGAGTGTGTGGACGGCAATGAGCAGGTCTGGAACGGTGTTGCTGCATACTCCTACACCCTCCATGACGACGGCACCGCAACCGTCATTGAATAAGCTACTGTAGGAGGAGTGTCTTATGAATCTGTTTAAGAAAATCTTTGGCGGTATGTCCGGATCTCACGATCCCCGATACCGCACCGCGTCACCCTTGGCTCTGACCCTGGGCTGCGCCTCCAGCGGCGGCAAAATGGTGTTCTTCGTCATGATGATGATGACCGGCTATGTGGCAAACACCGGCTTCGGTGTGGCGGTTGCCCTGACCGGAATTCTGACCACCATAAAAGCTTGGCTTGACGGCGGCATCGACCCGTTTCTGGCAGCCATCTTTGATAAGATGAAGGTGGGAAAATTCGGCAAAATCCGTGTTTTCCTTGCCATTGGCTATGTCATTCAGGCTATGTGTGCCATCCTGATGTTCAATGTGCTGGCAGGTAAGTTTACCGGCATTGCGGGCGTTGTGGTTTACATCGTGCTGTACTTTTTGTTCGTCATCGGCTATTCCGTGATGTCCATCGGCGGCACCTCCATTCCTACGATTCTGACCAATGACCCTAAGCAACGCCCCTTTATGAACTTTGTCCAGATGATTTACCGCTATGCCGGTCCTCTTTTGATCTCCAACGTCCTGAATCTGGTGGTTCTGCCCCGTTACGGCAACCAAATTTCCGCCGAAATGCTGCGGGAGGCTTGCTTCTGGTACTGCGGTTTTGCCCTTCTGTTTGTTTTGATGGCCTTCATCGGCGTCAGCAAGGTGGATACCCCCGAAGTTCTGGGCGCCCTGTTGTCCGATGAAAATGGCAACCAGAAAAGTGTTTCCGTCAAGGATATGCTGCGTATGGTGCGGGACAACAAGCCCTTGCGCTGCTATCTGGTAACCGGCATTACCGATAAGATCGCCAGCAACACCAACTCCCAGACCGTGATTTCCACCCTGCTCAACGGTGTTCTGATTTGCAGTTTCCAGACCGCCAACACCATTAACAATGCCAGCACGGTCATCGGTTTCGTGTTCGCGTTCATGGGCGGTGTCTTCATCGCAAAGTGGGGTGCCAAGAAGGCGACCACACTCACTTCATGGGTTTCCATCGGCATCAATACGCTTCTGGCACTTCTGTGCTTCGTGCTGGGTCCCACCGGTATGTCGAAGATCGGCGCAGGCGGCTTTGTGATGTTCCTGTACATGGCTCTGAACATGGGCAAGTCCGCCTCTACCATGATCCTGAGCACTGCGGAAGGCATGATGCGTTCCGATATCACCGACTATGAGCTGGAGCGTTCCGGCAACTATATGCCCGGCACGGTCGGCGCAATTTACACCTTCTCCGAGCAGATTATCGCCTCTTTTGGCGCAACGATTGCCTCCCTCGCGGTTGCGGCGATTGGCTATACCACTACAATGCCCCAGCTGGGCGATAATGCTACCTGGAGTGTCCTGTGGGTGGTTCAGCTCATCTGCTTCGGTATGCCGATTCTTGGCTGGCTGGCAAACATTGTCGCCATGAAGTTCTATGAGTTGGACAAGGAGCGCATGGTAGAAGTACAGACCTCCATTGCAGAGCGTAAAAAAATCGCAAGACAGGCTGCGGGTAAGTAAGCCCTCCGTGTACGATGACCGCACATAAGAGGTATTGCAGCTGATTCTGCACGGCGTTACGCCCGGATGGAGAAAGGAAGGTATATGAGAACGCAAACAGATTGGAACCAGGGCTGGTACTTCCTGCGTCATGACTGCGGTCCCGCACTGACATTGGCGCACGGTACAGCCGTGACGCTGCCCCACACCTGGAACGCGCAGGACGGAACGGACGGCGGTAACGACTACTACCGCGGTCGCTGCTGGTATGTCAAGAAATTCTACGCGCCGCGCTTAGATGACGGGGAACAGCTGTGGGTCGAGTTCGAGGGCGCTGCCATGACAGCCGAGGTGTTTTGCAACGACAAGAGCATTGCCAAACACAGGGGCGGCTATTCGACCTTCCGCGCCGAGTTAACGCCATGGCTCAAGCCGGGCGAAAACCTGCTGGCGGTATCGGTCGATAATTCTGAAAACGACTCCGTCTACCCGCAAAAAGCCGATTTCACTTTCTACGGCGGACTTTACCGCCCTGTATATCTGGTAACCGTGCCTGCGGCGCACTTCGCGCTATCGTATCACGGCGGCAAAGGGGTGAAGGTGACGCCCGTTGTGAATTTGGAAGCGCGCCGCGCCGTGGTGACGGTGGAAGCCTACACAGAAAACGCAGACGGGGAAACGGTGACCTTCTCGGTCGCAGGGCAGACGCTGGCAGTTGCCGTGGAGAATGGGCGCGCCCAAGCGGTGTTCACCTTAGAAAATGTTCATTTGTGGGACGGTGTGGACGACCCGTACCTGTATACGCTGACGGCGTCCCTGTCGAGTGGGGATACGGTTGGCACCCGCTTTGGCTGCCGCACCATCGCCTTTGACGCAGGGAAGGGCTTTCTCCTCAACGGCAGACCCTGCCGCTTGTGCGGTGCTGCCCGGCACCAGGATCGCCAGGGCTTGGGCTGCGCCCTGACCGACGCCGAGCACGAGGAAGATTTGAACTTGCTGCGGGAGATGGGCGCTAACACCGTTCGTCTGGCGCACTATCAGCACGCACAGCGTTTCTACGACCTGTGCGATGAGTACGGTCTGGTCGTCTGGGCGGAAATCCCCTACATCACACAGCACATGGAAAACGGCAACCGGAACACGCACGACCAGATGACGGATTTGATCGTGCAGAACTACAACCACCCGTCGATCATCTGCTGGGGGCTTTCCAATGAAATAACGGCCTCGGGCGGCGTGACGCCCGACATGGTGGAAAACCACAAACGGCTCAATGATTTGTGTCACAAGCTGGACACCACCCGCCCAACCACGATGGCCCATGCCTTCATGCTGGATATGGACGACCCGTTTGTGATGGCGTCGGACATCCGCAGCTACAACCTCTACTACGGCTGGTATCTGGGCGAGTTGGAACAGAACGACCAGTTCTTTGATGAGTTCCATAAAAAGCACCCCGGGGCGGTTATCGGTCTGTCAGAGTATGGCGCCGACGCGAACCCCGCATACCAGAACGGTCAGCCGGAAAAAGGCGACTGGAGCGAACCGTATCAGGCCGTATACCACGAACATATGTTGAAAATGTGGTCGGAACGTCCCTACATATGGGCTATGCACTGCTGGAATATGTTTGACTTTGCTGCCGATGGTCGGGACGAGGGCGGCAAACCCGGGCAGAACCAGAAAGGGCTGGTGACCTTTGACCGCAAGACGAAAAAGGATGCCTTCTATCTGTACAAGGCCTATCTGAGCAAGGTGCATTTCGTGCATCTGTGCGGCAGCCGGTATGTGGACCGCCCGGAAGAAGTCACCGAGGTGAAGGTGTATTCCAACCAATCCGCCGTCACCCTGCTGGTGGACGGCAAGGAAGTCGGTACCCAAAAAGGGGACAAAATCTTCCGTTTTCAGGTGCCGCTGAGCGGGGAACATCTCATCGAAGCCCGCTGCGGCGACCTGCAGGACCGCATCACGGTGCGCAAGGCAGAAAAGCCCAACCCAGCCTACCGTGTGGCGGGGGGCGAGGTGGTCAACTGGTTTGACCGCCCGGATGAGATCACCCGGGAAGGCTACTATTCCATCCTGGATTCCATGGAATCCATCAAGAAAAGCCCGGCGGGGTCTGCTATGCTGACCCGAATGATGGAACAGGTCAGATCAGGCTACGGAGATGTGGCCAAGAGCGTGACCCTGCCCGAAGCCGTGCAGCGGCAGATGGACAAGATGCCGCTGGAAAAGCTGCTTAAACAGGCGGGCAAGAGTGTGACGCCCGCCATGGTCAAACAGCTGAACGCCGCACTGAATCACATTCCCCGCGTGGAATGACATCTTTTTTACCGTGTGATTTCTGTTCGTCGGTTCGGGAACTTGCCCGCCAAGGTTCCTCACCTTGACATTCGGTTTCCTTCAGATTCCACCGCACGGCGGACACCCTTGCCTTCGGCTAACGTTTCCTGCTGCCGAGCGTGTAGTGGTCTTTCACCACCCGGTTGTAGCCCATGCCGGGTGCACAATAAAAAAGCGCATTGCCATGTACTTTGGCAATGCGCTTTTTCGTTTGATGTTATTTTGGGCAATACCGCATAATTCTAAGTGCCGATACGGCGAGCGAGGTGCGGCA
>ERZ1034691.507-NODE-507-length-30201-cov-15.306442_pt1 | contig 30201 bp, 28 predicted proteins | sample MGYA00520638_ERZ1034691 | MGnify/ENA primary metagenome ERZ1034691 (study PRJEB33766, sample SAMN09781763) | gut metagenome | biome: gut microbiome | host: Homo sapiens | place: Madagascar | study: EMG produced TPA metagenomics assembly of the PRJNA485056 data...
CCTATAACGAACACGACCTCGCCCGGATTCTACGCGTCTACGGCGAAGAGAAGTTTGCTTCGCAGATTGCGCGCGAGATCGTGCGCCGTCGCGAGCAAGAACCGATTGAAACCACCGGTCAGTTTGTCGAGATCATCAAGGCTGGTATTCCGGCTGCCGCTCGTCGGCATGGTGGACACCCGGCCAAGAAGAGCTTCCAGGCCATTCGCATCGAGGTCAATCACGAGCTCGATGTGCTCGAGCGAGGGCTTGATGCCGCCACCAGGTGGCTCAACCCGGGCGGACGCATCTGCGTTATCTCGTATCACTCGCTCGAGGACCGTATCGTAAAGAACCACTTTAAGGAGATGAGCCAGGGGTGCACGTGTCCGCCGGAGATTCCGGTGTGCGTGTGCGGCAACGTGCCGATACTCAAGGTCATCACCCGCAAACCCTTGGTTGCCCAGCCTGAAGAGGTTGCGCGCAACCCTCGGGCGAGATCAGCCAAAATACGCGTTGCGGAGCGCTTGTAGCGTTACGCCACGCGATATTGGGCCTCCCGCTCGCACCATAAACGAAGCTTAAACACACTACCAACGTACTCGGGATGGGAGGCGGCATATCATGGGCTACAACACCTCAAACGCAGCACTCGCCTATGATATGAACGCCATGCCCGCCTATCGTGAGGCGCCGCTGGCCCCCGTTGCTCCTCGCGAGCAGCGCATGCCGCGCTTTGATGTCTACACGGGCGCGGGCCGTCAGGCAAACCAGGCGGTAAGCCCGGTTTTCATGAGCGTTCTTAAAACGTTTTGCATCATTGCGGCTATCTTCATGACGATTGGCATCGCCCGCGTGGCGCTTGCCGGCGTTACAGCCCAGGTGCTCAACAGCAACGCCGAGCTTACCAACACGCTCGAGAAGGCGACCGATGAGAGCTCTGACCTTGAGGTCATGCACTCTGTTTATGGTGCCGATACGCGCATTCGCGATCTTGCGGGTGCTTATGGCATGGTGGAGCCCAGCGAGAGCGTTACACTTGATTTTTCGCAGGATGCAGCCGCGGGCGCCAGCGCGACCGCGACCGCTCAGTAACAAGACGGTAGCTGAGTATGACAAATGACTATCACCGCGGTCCCGATGGGAATCGCGGTTCTGGGCGTCCCTCTTCGCGGGGACGCTCTGGTTATCAAGGAGCGGGTCGGCCATCTTACAACGTTGGGCCGTCTCGTGGCAATGACCCCGCGTCGCGCCTCCGCGGCTCGAATGGTCCTCAAATGCATAGCACCAGGCCGCGCAAGGGCTCGTTGACCGAATGGCTCACGGGCATGCCGCTGCCCCGTCGCAATGCCGTCTTGGGCATAATCTGGTTTTTTATGGGCCTGGGTGTCCTTCGCCTTGCCGACTATCAAATCGTGGAAGTCGATAAGCTGCGCGATCGCGCCGACGCGCGTCGCCTGCTCGCGCAGACGCTCTATGCCAAGCGCGGTACTATCTACGACCGCAACGGCAACGTGTTGACGTCGTCGGTCGAATGTCGCAATGTCGCCGTGAACCCTCAGCTGGTCGAGGATGTCGACAAGACTGTCTCGGCGCTGGTCAAGGCCACCGGTATCGATAAAAAGACCTGCCGCAAGCTGGTGCTGTCCGATGGTACCTGGGTGTATATCAAGCGCCAGGTGGACGAGGATGACGCAGCCGCCTTGGAAAAGAAGAATCTGCCCGGCGTGCTCTTTGAGCAGGCTATGAAGCGGGTTTACCCGTATGGAAACCTGGCTTCTCAGGTGCTGGGTGTCGTGAATGTAGACAATGTTGGCCTGACGGGACTCGAAAAACAATACAACGAGCTTCTGACCGGAACGAACGGCTCGCTTGTGCGCGAACGTGCAAGAGATGGCAGCTATATCGCGGGCGGTGCCTATAAAAAGGTTGCCGCGGTCGATGGCGTGGACATTGTGACGACAATTGACGTAAACATTCAGCGCGCCGCGGAAGACGCCTTGGCGGAGGCGGTTGAGAAGACGAAGGCCAAAAACGGGTCGGCCCTGGTGACCGATCCGACGACCGGAGAGATCTTGGCCGCCTGCTCGTATCCGACCTATGACCAGACCGATTTGGAAAACGCCAAGACCGAGGACATGAACCTTCGTCTGGTGACGGATGCCTACGAGCCCGGCTCGGTCTTTAAGACGCTGGTGGCGGGTACCGGATTTGATTTGGGCGTTGTTCGCACGAGCACATCGTTTGAGGTTCCGGCGAGCATCAAGGTGGGCGACGATACCGTAACCGACGCCGACAAGCGCGACTACACCATGACTATGGACGTGCGCGAGATGATGCGCCGCTCGTCCAACGTTGGCTTTGTCTTGGTGGGGCGCAAAATCGGTGCGGATGACTTTGCCGCCTATGTGGATAAGTGGGGCATCGGTCACAGTTCGGGCGTCGATTTTCCGGGTGAAAGCCTGGGCATCGTTAAGGAACGCGACCAGTACGATGGCGCCACGCTGGGCTCGATGAGCTTTGGCCAGGCGCTGTCCGTATCGCCGATAGAGGTCGCGCGTGCTGTGGGCGGTATCGCCAACGGCGGTGTGATGATGACGCCGCATTTCTATAAGTCCAGCAAGGGCGACGAGAAGGACTGGGGCGAGGGCGATCGTGCGATTTCCGAGGACGCCGCCTCGCAGGTGACGTCGTGTATGCAGACGGTCGTTGCCGAGGGAACGGGCGTCGGCGGTGCGGTGGACGGCTACGACGTGGCGGGCAAGACCGGTACGGCAGAGCGCGCCGACGAAAACGGCGGCTACCTCAAGGAGAACTATATGTCTTCCTTCATGGGCTTTGCCCCGGCTCAGTCGCCCAAGGTGCTGTGCTACATCACGCTCGACGGCACGCCGAGCGGCTCGGATGCCGCCGCGGTTCCGTTTCAGAGCATTATGGCCAACGCGCTCGATGTTTTGGGTATCCCGCGCACCAAGTAGGGGGTTGTCCTATCTGGTACGTTCATTGTTTAAACTATAAAGGGTGTTCACATGCCCTGCACCACGCATGAGTGGCGCTGGGATACAATACGCCGGTAGCATTATTAGGTTTATAGGGGAGCTGCAATGATAGAGATCGCCGTCAACAACCTCGCGGCCGCAACAGGGGTCCGAACCGTGACGGAGCAGACCGATCGAGTTTGTCGCGGGTGCGTTATCGACTCGCGTCAGGTTGAGGAAGGGACGATTTTTGTCGCCTTCCCGGGCGAAAAGGTCGACGGAAACGATTTTGCTCCTCGGGCTATCGAGTCGGGTGCCGGCGCGGTCGTGCTTACCCGCGAGCCCGATGACGACTTGCTTTCACTTGCCCAGGACAAAGGCTGCGCCGTCCTGCTGACGGATGATCCCGAGGAATTTTTGCTGCGCCTGGCACATGCCTATCGCACGCAGCTTGGCTGTCTGGTCATTGGTATTACCGGCTCGATCGGCAAGACCACGACCAAGGATGTGCTCGCCGCGGTGCTTTCCAAGCGCTATCGCGTCTGGGCTACCAAAGGCAATTTCAACAATTTGATCGGCATGCCACTCACGGTGCTCTCTGCTCCGGCTGATACTGAGGTCCTGGTGCTCGAGATGGGTATGAACCATTTCCACGAGATTGAGCGCCTGTCCCAGTCTGCCAATCCCAATCTTGCCATCGTGACCAAGATCGGCACCTCCCATATCGGTATTCTGGGCAGTCGCGAGAATATTGCGCGTGCTAAGTCCGAGATCGTCCAGGGCATGCGTGCCGTCGATGACTTCTCTCCGCTGCTTGTGCTTGGCGGCGAGGACGACTTTACCCCGTTCATTCGCGATACGTTTGCCGCGCCCGCGAGCGTTGATGTGATACTCGCCGGCGTTTCGGATGAGGACGAGGTTCGCGCGCGTGACATTCACGTTGACGACGAAGGCCGTCCGGTCTTTACGCTCGATTTTGGTGCAGGCGAGAGCATCGAGACCATGCTTGCCATTCCCGGTGCACAGTCTGTTCCCAATGCCGTAAAGGCTGCTGCAGTCGGTATTCGCCTGGGTGTGACGCCGGAACAGATCGATGCCGCCTTTAGGGGGCTGGCGATTACCGGTCATCGCCAGGAGATCAAGCACGCCGCCAGCGGAGCGCGCATCATCGACGACTCCTATAACGCCAGTGCCGAGTCTATGGCTGCCGGTCTCGATTTGCTGTGCTCGCTTATCTGTGACGGCTCGCGCATGGCGATTTTGGGCGAGATGGGCGAGATGGGTGACGAAGCTGCGCGCATGCACGAGCTTGTGGGCGCCTATGCCGCGGCTAAGAAGCTTGATATGCTGGCGTGCGTGGGCGGTGAGCTCGCTGCCCTCATGGCCGAGTCCGCTCGCATGATGGGTATGGACGAGGACCGTATCCAGGTGTTCGCCGATTATCAGCAGGTGCTCGACCGTATGGGCACCGCGCTCGAAAAGGACGACGTCGTACTGGTTAAGGGTTCCCGTTTTGTTGAGCTCGACCGCTTTGTGGAAGGTGTGTGCTAGTCCATGTTCGGCAATCCCTCGTATCCCACGTACCAGGCCTTTTTGGGACTTGGCATCGCTGCCGCCATCGCGTTGGTGCTCATGCCGTGGTGGATTAAGCTCCTGAAGGTCGAGGGTATCGGCCAACAGGTCCGCGCCGATGGCCCCAAGCGCCACCTGATTAAGCAAGGCACCCCCACTATGGGTGGCGTGGTCATTCTCATCGCGGTCTCGCTAACGTGCCTTTTGATGGGTAAGCTCACCACCGAGCTTGTGCTCGTGCTGCTTGCCACGCTTGCAACCGGCGTTCTTGGTCTCATCGATGACCTGACCTCCGTTACGCACGGTCGCTCGCTCGGCCTGACGCCTCACGCCAAGATGATCGGCCTAACTATCATCTGCGTTACCTTTACCGTGCTTGCCGTCAGCTGGTGCGGCGTTGCCCCCGAGATTCGTTTTCCCGGCGGTCTGACGATTGACCTTGGTGTCTTCTCGACCACCATTGGTGGCCTTACCTTTCCGTGGCTCTATATCGTCTTTTGCTGGCTCATGATCGCCGGTCTTTCCAACGCCGTGAACCTGACCGATGGCCTGGACGGCCTTGCCGGTGGCACCTCCATGATTGCCATGCTTGCCATGGCTGCCATGGCGTTTTTGCACGGTGACGTAAACCTGTCCATCTTCTGCACCGCATGCGCTGGCGCTTGCCTGGGCTTCCTTTGGTTCAACTGCTATCCGGCGAGCATTTTTATGGGTGATACCGGTTCGCTGGCGCTGGGCGCGGCATTTGCATGCACGTCCATTATGACCAACACCGAGGTCGTCTCGCTCATCATCGGTGGCCTGTTTATCGTCGAGACCCTGTCGGTCATGATTCAGGTCGTCTACTTCCACTTTACGCATAAGCGCGTCTTCCTTATGGCGCCCATTCATCATCATTTCGAAAAGAAGGGCTGGGCCGAGACCAAGGTTGTCATTCGCTTTTGGATTGTCGCCGCGGCGTTTGGTGCCCTGGGCCTCGCTTTGTTCTTCCAGTTGGGATAGTGGTTTTTCATGCCTCTTGCAGATTCCTTTAGCCTGCTCGTCTTGGGCCAGGGAAAGTCCGGTCTTGATGTCGCTCGCTGGGCGCTTGCGCATCCCGAGCGCGTGAGTGCCGTTACCGTGTACGGTGGTGGCACGTCCGAGCCCAATGACGCCACACGCTCGCTCGAGGCGCGCGGGGCATCGTTTGTCTACGGAACCGAGCAGGTCGAGGGTGCGTTTGACGTATGCGTGACATGCCCGGGCATCTCGGAGTTCTCGGCATTCTTTAAGGCTGGCCGCGATCATGCTGCCCAGATCATGGGCGAGCCCGAGTTTGCCTACCGCCTGTCTCCCCAAAACTGGATTGCCATCACGGGAACCAACGGCAAGACGACCACCACGTCGCTGACCGACTACCTGCTTAAGGCGGCCGGCGAGGCCAGTGTGGCCGTGGGCAACATTGGTGAGCCGCCGGTGAACGAAATCGACGGCCGAGCACACAATGAGTGGTTTGTAGCGGAGCTTTCGAGCTATCAGATCGCAACGACCCAGGAGCTTCACCCCCGTGTGGCGGTGCTGCTCAACATTACCCCCGACCATCTGGGCTGGCACAAGAGCCATAAGAACTATGCGCTCGCCAAGATTAAGCTCTTCGAGAATATGGTCGACGATGACCTGGTGATTGTTGACTTCGAGGACGCCGGTATCCATGAGTTTGATGAGTATGTCTACACGCCGGGTCGTCGCATCTGCAAGGTCGCCTTTGACGAGCCTGCGGGCGAGGACGCCGCATTTGTGCGCGATGGCAAGATGGTCGTTCGCCTGAAGGGCGTCGAGACCCCGCTCATTGCCACGTCCGAGCTCAAAATCTCCGGACATCACAATGTCATCAATGCCCTGTGCGCTGCCACGGCTGCCCTGGCCGTCGGTGCCGATGTCGACGGTGTGTGTCGCGGCCTGGCCTCGTTTCAGCCGCTGGAGCACCGCGTTGAGCCCTGCGGCGAAATCGATGGCGTGCGCTACGTCAACGATTCCAAGGCAACGAACACCGATGCGGTCGAAAAGGCCCTGACGGCGTTTCCCGACGACGACGTGATTTTGCTGCTCGGTGGCCACGATAAGGGCACGCCGCTCGAGACCTTTGCCCGCGTTGTGATGGATAACGTTCGCTCGGTGGTCTGCTTTGGCGATGCGCGCGAGCGTTTTACCGCCGCTATGGACGAGGCCGATGTCGATGGTGACGTTGATATCGCTCAGGCAGACGACCTGCGAGACGCCGTGGACGTTGCCCGTTCGCTGTCGAGCCGTGGCGACGTGATCCTGCTTTCCCCCGCCTGTTCTTCGTTTGATGAGTTCTCGGGCTATGAGGAGCGCGGCCGCGTGTTTAAGGACTACGTGGCCCAGCTTGCCGCCGCAGCGAAATCGCAAATGGAATAGGGGTTGCCGGTGAGAGAGGAGAGCCCCCGACAAGGTATGAGGAGGCCCGACTCGGACCGTGCTTCCTCGCAGCGCAGCACACCGCGTTCCGGTCGCGGCGGGCAGACGCTCGGCGAACGCTATATTGCCGGCGTCCCCGCCCGCATCATGCGCCCTCGTTTGATATTCATGGCGTGCCTGTTTTCCTTGGTGTGCTTTGGTCTGCTGATGGTGTATTCGGCATCTTCGGTCCAGGCACTGCACGAGAATGGTTCGGCGACGTACTTCTTGTTCCGACAGTTTATGTTTACCGTTGTCGGTGTTGCTGCCCTCGAGTTCATCGCCCGCGTAGCGCCCGATAGCTGGTTTGGTGAGGGGGCGCTTAAGATTGCCCTTATCGCCATGATAATCTTGCTGGTTGCGGTGTTTCTTGTTGGTAACGGTAGCCGTGGCGCCACGCGTTGGCTGAACATTGCCGGCATTCAGTTTCAGCCATCGGAATTTCTCAAACCGTTTGCCATTGCCTATTCGGCCATTATGCTCGACCGCGTGTTTGCGCCTGGCGGCAACATCAATGAGTTCATTAAGGGTATGGGCTTTTATTTGGGCATATCGCTCGCCTTGATTTTTATTCAGCCAGACTTCGGCACCATCGTGATTATTCTGTTGACAATCATGTGCATGGCGCTCTTTGCCGGCCTTGACCCCAAATTCATCATCGGTGCGATTCTTGCCGGCGCCGTCATTATCGCAGTCGCTCTTGTCGTCGAGCCGTACCGTATGGTGCGCGTTCAGGTTGTCTTGAACCCTTGGGCCGATGAATATGGAGACGGCTATCAGGCAACGCTCGCCATTATGGCGTTTGCTTCGGGCGGACTGTTCGGCCGTGGTATCGGCAACTCAACCATGAAGTATTCGTATCTGCCCGAGGCGCACAACGACTACATTCTGGCCATCATTGGCGAGGAGGTTGGCTTTGTCGGGACCGTGCTGTTCTTCTTGGTTTTTGCGATGCTTATCTACTCGGCGTTTCGCATTGCCGAGCAGGCTACGGACCGTCGCGGAGCGCTCATGGCGTCGGGCTCCGCAGTCATTCTCGCGGTGCAGTTTTTGATTAATGCGCTGGGCATCCTCAACGTGTTTCCCATGACGGGCAAACCACTGCCCTTTATCAGCTACGGCGGCTCGTCGATTATCGTATCGCTTATGCTTGCCGGGTTGATCTTGCGCGTCTCGCACGAGAGTGCCCGTCGTGATGAGTACGACCGTCGCCGCGAGAGCTTTGCCGTTATGGACGAGAGCACCGCAGGCGTGCCCCATGTGCGCGGCGATCGCCCTTCGCGCAACGGTTTTACTGTTTTTGACGGCTCTGCGTCCGAGCCGGCGGCTCGTCCGCGACCGCGAACGGCGCCGCAGGGGCGTCCCCAACGCCCGAACCCCCGAAGCTCGGGTGGCGGATATAATCGAATCGATTTGAATTCGAACCCGTCGGCGCGTCTGCGCACCGACGATCAGGGACCGCGCGTACGAAGGGATTACCATGACCGATAAGATGACCGTTGCTATCGCAGCTGGCGGCACGGCGGGACATATCAACCCTGCGCTCGCCTTGGCTGAGGAGTTGCGCGACCGCGGACATCATGTTGTGTTTGTGGGCCAGTCTCATAAGCTCGAGGGTCGTTTGGTTCCCGAGGCCGGGTTCGATTTTGTACCTATCACGGTCACAGGCTTCGACCGCTCCCGTCCTTGGACCGCGCTGACTTCGCTGTGGCGCGTCAATAAGGCAAAGCGCTCGCTTGCCAGTCATTTCTCAAAGGTTGGCAAGCCCGATGCTGCCATCGGTTTTGGTGCCTACGTCGAGGTTCCGCTGCTGGGCTGGTGCAAGGATGCGAGCGTTCCGTATCTGCTGCACGAGCAGAACTCTGTTCCGGGCCTGGCCAATAAGATGATGAGTTCCCATGCCGCCCGCGTGTGCATCTCGGTGCCGGCTGCGCGCTCTGTCTTTGAGCGCGAGGGCGACCCTGAGCATGTGCTCATGACCGGTAATCCGGTGCGCCGTTCGGTCATTGAGGGCGATCGCGCCCGTGGCCGCGAGGCACTTGGCGTGCCCGAGGACGCTGTGCTGCTGCTCGTCTTTGGCGGTTCGCTCGGTGCCCAGCATCTTAACGAGCGCGTAGCCTCGCTCAAGGGCGAGCTGCTTTCGCGTGAGAATCTCTACATTTTGCATTCGACGGGAGCCGACGGCTTTGAGGACACCGAGCGCGCTCTTGCCCTGACACCCGAGGAGGCAAGGCGGTATCGCGTTCAGCCTTACATCGACAACATGGGCGATATGCTGGCCGCGGCCGATTTGGTTCTCTCGCGCTCGGGCGCCTCGAGCGTCGCCGAGATTGCCGCACTTGCCGTTCCCTCGGTGCTGGTGCCGTATCCGCATGCGACGGCCGATCATCAGACCACCAATGCCCGCTATCTGGTCGATGCAGGTGCCGGTGTGCTTTGCGCCGATGCCGAAATTGACGCCCCGGCCTTCGCCGATGAGCTGCTGCATCTGGTCGATGACGCCGCGGCGCGCAATGCCATGCGAGAGGCGGCTCGCGGTTTGGCGCAGGATCGGGCCGCCTCGCTTTTGGCCGACGCGGTAGAAGGATTGCGTTAGTTAGACGGGATATCTTAGGTCGCTCTCGCGCTGATGCGGTAGGTGAGGTACAGTTAACGGGTTACAGGCAGTGTTTACGCAAGGAGTACATGAGCACATGGCTGATTCCCAGACTGCAAAATCCACGCCGGAGTTTAAGAGCGCCCATTTTATCGGTATCGGCGGAGCCGGCATGAGCGGCATCGCCCTTGTTTTACATGAGCGCGGTTACACCGTGACCGGTTCCGACCTTAAGACGTCGCGTTATATTCGCCAGCTTACCCGTGCCGGTGTGAAGGTGCACGTGGGTCATGAGGCCGCTACTATCGACGAGGTCAAGCCTGATGTCGTCGTGGTTTCCACCGCTATTCCCGAGTCCAACCCTGAGCTCGTCCGCGCACGCGAGTTGGGTATTCCCGTTTGGCCTCGCGCCAAGATGCTCTCGGCTCTGGGCCACGGTTACACCACTGTCGCCGTTGCCGGCACCCACGGCAAGACTACGACCTCTTCGATGTGCGCCACCATGCTTGACCGCATGGGGCTGGACCCCAGCTTCCTGATCGGTGGCATCGTCGAGGGCTATGACACGAATGGTAAAAATGGCTCTGGTGAATACTTTGTCGCCGAGGCCGATGAGTCCGATAGCTCATTTTTGTTCTTGGAGCCCAACGTGGTTGTTGTGACCAACGTTGAGGCCGACCATCTTGACCACTATTCGGGTATCGAGGAGATCGAGGCCACCTTTGCCAAGTTTATGGGCTTGGTAGGCGAGGACGGCACGGTCATCGTCTGTGGCGAGGATCCGCATCTGGTCGAGCTTGCCAAGTCGACCGGTCGACGCGTGCTTTCCTACGGTTTTGCCGAGGCCAACGACATCGTTTGCGTGCATCCGGACGTCACGGGCATTCAGAGCGACTTTGTCGTCCGCTTTGAGGACGGTACCGAGCACGCCGTCGAGATCAAGAGCAACCCCGGTCGTCATAACATGCTCAACGCCACGGCAGTCCTTACGGTTGCTCATGTTCTGGGGCTCGATACCGACGCCGCCGCAAAGGCCCTTTCGAGCTTTGAGGGCGTCCGTCGTCGCTTTACCCACGTGGGCGATATCGACGGCATCACCGTGGTCGACGACTACGGCCATCACCCCACCGAGGTCAAGGCGACCCTCGCGGCCGCTTCGTCGCTTGGCTACAAACATGTCGACGTCGTGTTCCAGCCGCACCGCTACTCGCGTCTGCAGGCTCTGTGCGATGACTTTGCCGACGCCTTCGCCAATGCCGACAAGCTGTTGCTGATCGATGTGTTCTCCGCTGGTGAGATGCCCATCCCGGGCGTCACCTCTAAGATGCTCGCCGATACTGTGCGTGCCAAACACCCCGGCAAGGAGGTTGTGTATTGCTCGAGCCGTCTTGAGCTTAATGAGGAGCTCGAGAAGATGGTGGGCGAGGGCGACCTGCTGCTTACCATGGGCGCCGGTGACGTCACGACGGTCGGCCCCGAGTTCATTGAGTATCTGACTGCCAAGAAAGACGCTTAAACTCCATGGGTCTGTTTAACGCCGTCATGGCGCTTTCGGGCATGATCGATACAGATGTAATTGAGGATGAGCGCCTCGCACGTCATACGAGCTATCGCATCGGTGGCAAGGCCGACCTCTTCGTGACGTGTCACAGCTATCATGCCCTGCGCCGTGCGGTGGCAGTGCTCGACCGCGAGCAGGTGCCTTGGATCATTATCGGCAAAGGGTCAAACCTGCTCGTTGCCGACGCTGGCTATCGCGGCGCCGTTATCTCGCTGGGGCGCGAGTTTCAGCGTACTGTGGTGGCCGAGGACGGATGCACTTTGACGGTCGGTGCCGGCGTGATGTTTGCGCGTCTTGTCAACGATGCACTTTCGCGCAGCCTTTCGGGCCTTGAGTTTGCGGTTGGCATTCCCGGTTCCGTTGGCGGCGCCGTGTCCATGAATGCCGGCACACGAACCGAGTGGATTGGCTCGCTGGTCGAGGACGTCGTTACGTTTGACCCGGGCTCAGGCATCAAGCATTATGCGGGTTCCGAGATCGCCTGGGGTTATCGTGAATGCAGCTTGCCACGCAACGAGATCATTCTGGAGTGTGTGCTCAAGCTCAAGCCCGCGCCTAAGGCCGATATCCGCGAGCGTATGGAACGGTACCTGACGCGGCGCAAGCGCACGCAGCCCATGGGCCGCGCATCTTGTGGGTCGGTCTTTCGCAACCCGCCCAATGCGAGCGTGGGAAAGCTCATTGAGGATTGTGGATTAAAGGGTTTTTCGGTTGGCGGCGCGGAAGTATCGCCCGTACACGCTAATTTTATCGTTAATAACGGAACCGCCTCGGCTGATGACGTGGCCGCGGTTATCAAACATGTACACGGAAAGGTGAGGGAGGCGTATGGCATCGAGCTCAGACCGGAAGTTAAATTCCTCGGCTTCTAGAGCATCGAAACCAACCTTCCGCCGTGCCGGAGGGCGTTCCGGCGCACCATCCCGGCCTCAACGCAAATCTGGCGCTCCTTCCAAATCCATCGGATCCACACGATCTACCAAGCGTCCGGCTGTCGGTTCGCAGCTCGGCGGTCGCCCCGCCGCCAAAAAGATGGCTCGTCCGGCGTCGCGTCCCTCGGTGACGTCTAGGCAGGCGATGGTTGCCAAGCCTTCTCGTCCCATGGCGTCGCCCAAGCCTTCATTGGGAGTCACTGCGGCGCGCCCCAGTCGCACATTGGGTGCATCTAAGCCGCGTTCGCTGACGTCGGTGCCGGCTTCCGCAAAGCTGGATTCGGGCAAAAAGGGCATCAATCCACTGTCTTCGATCGGTGCTGCGGCAAATCATGCGGCGGGTGCCGTTTCGGCCGTCAAGGGCAGGGGCAAAATCTTGGGCGGTATCCTTGCTGTTCTGGCGGCGCTTGCCGTCGTTGCCATCGTCGTCATTAACTCTGGCCTGTTTGCCGCCACCGATATTCAGATTCGGGGCAGCGAACATGTGACCAAGCACGATGCCATCCAGTTGATCGATCTGCCAGAGAATATGTCGCTCTTTAATGTTGATCCCAACCAGATCACAGAGGATCTCAAACAAAATCCTTGGGTCTCAGGTGTGGATGTACAGCGCCAATTTCCCCATACGCTCATCATCACGCCGACGGAACGCAAGGTTATTGCGATCGCTTACATTAGCTCCGATGATCTTGCTTGGGCCATCGGCGACGACGATACGTGGATCGCACCGCTGTCTACCTCGGTTGATATCGACGACCAGGACAATGTCACCGCAACAGGGGAGGGTGCCGACACCCTGACCGGCATCGATGCCGCCCTGGCGCTCGCCAAGCATTACGGTGCCGTGCTGCTGACCGATGTCTCGGCCGATGTCGCACCGGTTTCGGGACAATCGGTTAATTCCAAGGCCGTCAAGGCCGGCTTGGATTACGTTCGCGGTTTCTCGAGCGAGTTCCTGGGCCAGGTCAAGGACATTTCCACGCCCTCGGTTGAGGCCATTTCGGCGAACCTCGATAACGGTATCGAGGTGTCGCTCGGCGATTCGGATGACATTGTCAAAAAGGAGCGCATCGTCACCAAGCTGCTTTCGCAGGTGGAGGGCGTGACGTATATTAACGTTCGCTCGCCGGGCAACTATACGTTTAGGAATGCACCGACCTCATAGCGTCGTCTTGCCTTTGTTGACGGGGTATACCGCGCCGTTTATCTGGTTTGTTTGGTTTTCACCGTCAATTATTTGACTGATACGTTCATAATGTGCAAACATAATACGGTTTACCTTTGCATTTACTTTCAACTTGAAGGTTAATGTGCGCAGGGGTCAACCCATGCTATGGCTATAACCTTTGTTCGGAGGACCGACATGCACGAGACAGAGATCAACAACTACCTTGCCGTCATTAAGGTGGTCGGCGTCGGCGGCGGCGGTACCAACGCGGTCAATCGAATGATCGAAGAGGGCATCCGCGGCGTCGAGTTTGTTGCCATCAACACCGATGCTCAGGCACTCGCGATCTCTGATGCCGATATCAAGGTGCACATCGGCACCGACCTGACCCGCGGCCTGGGCGCTGGCGCCAACCCCGAGGTTGGTCGTAAAGCTGCCGATGAGTCCCGCGATGATATCGCCGAGGCGCTTGCTGGCGCCGACATGGTGTTCATCACTTGCGGTGAGGGCGGCGGCACCGGTACCGGCGCCGCTCCCATCGTTGCCGATATCGCTATGAACGAGGTCGGCGCGCTGACCGTCGCCGTCGTGACCAAGCCCTTTACCTTCGAGGGGCGCAAACGCAAGAAGAGCGCCGAAGAGGGCATCAAGACGCTCTCCGACTGCGTCGACACCATGATCGTTATCCCTAACGACAAGCTGCTCGACATCGCCGAGAAGAAGACCACCATGCTCGAGGCCTTTGCGATTGCCGATGGCGTCCTTTCCCAGGGCACTCAGGGTATTACCGATCTCATCACCGTCCCCGGTATCATCAACCTGGACTTCGCTGATGTTAAGACCATCATGAAGCAGGCCGGTACCGCCATGATGGGCATCGGTACCTCTTCTGGGGACACCCGTGCCGTCGACGCTGCCCAGCAGGCTATTTCCAGCCCGCTGCTCGAGAGCTCTATCGATGGCGCTACGCGCGTCCTGCTCTCCATCGCCGGCTCCAAGGATCTGGGCATCCAAGAGATCAGCGACGCTGCCGACGTTGTCGCCAACGCCGTCGATCCCGAGGCCAACATCATCTTTGGTACCGTTGTCGATGAGTCCCTGGGCGATCAGGTGCGCATCACCGTTATCGCTACGGGCTTCTCCGACTCTAACGTCAACCGTCAGGACGAGCTCTTCGCTGCTCAGCAGTCCCAGAGCAAGGCCTCTGCTTCTGCCGAGCCGCAGCGCACTGCTCCGGCTGCCAGCCCCGCTCAGGCTGCCCCGACTCGCAACGTCGGCGGTACCGAGCTCCCCAACTTTGGTAACGATCAGTTCGAGCTTCCCGATTTCCTTAAGCGCGGTAGCTTCTAGTTCGTTTTTCTCAACGACTTGTAAGGGGTGCGTCCGATTGGGCGTGCCCCTTTTTTGCTGTGTTTCGCCTTTGTAAACGAAAGCCTCCAATCTCCTTACGTTCCCTTTACGTTTGCTCCTTACCGCTGCGGGTATCCTTTTTGATGAAATGTGCAGCCGTATGGCACGGACTGCTGCGGCGTCGCCGCAATACTTGTGTTATTAGGAGGCTTTAGTATGGCAGCACGTGCGGACAACGTTTCGCGTGTCGACCATGATGGGGTTACGTTGGTGGAGGGCGCGACGCACGACGTTCGCTTTGCCTTCACCGAGCGCACCGGTGGTGTTTCCGAAGATGCGTACTCCTCACTCAATCTGGGCACGCATGTTGGCGATGATCCCTTTGCCGTTCAAGAAAATCGTCGCCGCGTACTCGTGGCCATGGGGGCTGCCGAGTGCGAGCACAACCTGCTTGTTTCCAATCAGGTACACGGTGACCATGTCGTGACGGTGACCTCGAACGGTGCCGATGATCTCGAGAACATTCGCGAGCAGATTGCCGAGGGCTGCGATGCCATCGTCTGCACGGCCCGTGAGGTACCCGTGATGCTCTGCTTTGCCGATTGCGTTCCCGTGGTGCTGGTGGCTCCCGGCGGCTTTGCCGTGGTGCACTCTGGCTGGAAGGGCACGATTGCGCGCATTTCCGCCAAGGCGTGCCAAGCGCTCTGTGAGGCGGCTGGCTGCAAGCCGGACGACATCTCTGCCTACATTGGGCCCCATATCCTGGGCGACGAGTACGAGGTGTCCCAAGAACTTATGGATCGCTTTGCCGCCGAGTTCGCGTGCATCGATGCTACCGCTTCCCGTATGCTCGATCTTTCCGCCGCCATTCGCGAGGCACTGATGGACGTCGGCGTCGAGGCGAGCGGCATTGTGGACACCAAGCTTTCTACCGTTCGTCAGAACGACCGCTTTTATTCCTACCGCAACGAGGGTGGCACCTGCGGGCGCCATGCAGCGATCGGCGTGATGCTATGAGAAAGATCGCATCAGTCCTGAGCGCGGCAGTGCTCACGCTCACGCTGTGCGCCTGCTCCTCGGGATCTTCTACGTCTTCTATCACCGTGGCTGGCTCGACCACGTGTCTTCCCATTGCCGAGATCGCGGCCGAGGGCTTTAAGGAAGAGACCGGCACCGACGTGCTCGTCTCTGGCTTGGGCTCCTCTGCCGGCATCGAGGCCGTCAGCGCCGGCACCGCTGATATCGCCAGCTCCTCCCGTAGCCTTAATGCCGACGAACAAGACCTGGGCCTGACCCCGATCGTAATCGCGCACGACGGCATTGCGGTCATCGTGAACGACGACAACCCGGTCGGCAACCTCTCGACCGAGCAGCTTCGCGATATCTACGCCGGCAAGATCACCAACTGGAAAGAGGTCGGTGGCGAGGACCTGAAGATTCAGGTCATCAACCGCGATGAGGCGTCCGGCACGCGCGAGGCCTTCCGTACCATCGTGATGGACGGCACGCCGTTCGATCGTCGCTCGGCTGTTCTTTCAGGCACGGGTCAGGTGCGCGATGTCGTGTCCCGCTCGCGTGGGGCCATCGGCTACATTTCACTGGGCTTTGTCGATAGTCTCAATGCCAAGACCTCGGTTAGGGCCGTTTCGGTCAATCACGTCGAGGCGTCCGAGAAAACGGTTGCAAGCGGCGGGTATCCCATTTCGCGTGACCTTTACTTCTTTGTGAAGGGTACGCCCTCCAAGCAGGCGCAGGCCTACATCGACTACGTGACGTCCGAAAAGATGGACAAGCAGATTCGCGAGGCGGGCTTTATTCCCGTCACCAACGACGGGAAGGGGAGTGAGTAGCATGGAAACGCAGGAAACCCCCCATACTGAGCAGAAGGCTCAGGCGCCCAAAAAGCGTGAGTTGGCATTGGTGTCGCGCAGCACGTATCTCAAGGAGAAGGCGCTGCAGTGGATCTTCTTTGCCTGCGCGTTCTTGGCGGTCGTCACCGTCATCCTGATTTTTGTCTTTACCACGTACTCGGCGCTGCCCGTCTTTACTGACATCGGTCTGGCTGACTTCTTTAGCTTTACGTGGGCGCCCTCTGAGGGCCACTACGGCATCATGTCGCTGCTGGCGGGCTCTGGTCTGGTGACGGTCGGTGCGCTCGCCATGGGTGTGCCCCTGGGTGTGGGCACGGCCGTGTATCTGGTCGAGATCGCCGGCAAGCGCGTGCGCAAACTCATCAGCCCTGCCGTCGACCTGCTAGCGGGCATCCCTTCCATCATTTACGGTTTCTTTGGCATGGTTATCATCCGTCCGTTTATCGCGCAGCTGACCGGTGGTCTTGGCTTTGGCGCGCTGACGGCATGGTTCGTCCTCGCCATCATGATCGTTCCCACCATCACCACGCTCACCATCGATGCACTCAATTCCATCCCCATGGGCATTCGCGAGGCGTCCTACGCCATGGGAGCCACCAAGTGGCAAACCATCTACAAGGTCGTGCTACCTGCCGCTAAATTGGGCATTGTGGACGCGATCGTTTTGGGCATGGGTCGCGCCATCGGTGAGACCATGGCCGTGCTCATGGTCGTGGGCAACGCACCAGTCATCCCGGACAGCATTTCGAGTCCCATCTCGACGCTTACGAGTCAGATCGCGCTCGACATGAGCTATTCCTCGGGCCTCCACCGTTCTGCTCTGTTTGGCATGGGCGTGGTCCTGTTTATCATCTCCGCCGCGCTGGTGGGTATTGTCCGTCTGATCTCCAAGAAGAAGAGGGGGTAGGCTATGTCCGATTTTGTTGACACGACGGTCGATACGACCTCGTCGCGCGAGCGCATCAAGCGTGCCCTTTCCCACGGCAAGAAGGGCCGCATCAATAAGGACCTGTCCAACAAGATCATGCTCGGCGTGTTTCGTGCAGCGGCCTACATTACCACGCTGGTGCTGGTCGCCATCATCGCCTATGTGGTCATCAACGGTCTGCCGCACATTTCGCTCGACTTTATCTTTGGCTGGCCGCAGGGCGTAAACGCCGAGGGCGGTATTTGGCCCACGATCGTCTCGACCGTCTACGTGACGGCGCTCGCCATGCTCATCTGCACGCCTATTGCCGTCTTGGCTGCGGTCTATCTTGCTGAGTACGCCAAGCAGGGCAAGGTCGTCGACATCATCCGCTATGCTGCCGATGCCCTGGCCTCGGTGCCCTCCATTGTTATGGGCCTCTTTGGCTACGCCTTGTTTGTTGAGGCCATGGGCCTGGGCCTTTCGATGGTCTCGGCTGCCCTGGCGCTCGCGCTCCTGATGCTACCCATCGTCATGCGTACCACCGAGGAGGCAATCCGCGCCGTTCCGCGCTATATCCGTTGGGGCGCATATGGCCTGGGCGCCACCAAGTGGCAGGTCGTCTCCAAGATCGTTCTTCCTTCGGCCTTTGGCCGCATCGCCACCGGCATCGTGCTTGCCATCGGCCGCGCCATCGGCGAGACCGCCGTGGTGCTGTACACCATGGGCCAGGCCATCAACCTGCCTATTTCGCCGCTCGATTCCGGTCGTCCCATGACCGTTCACCTTTATCTGCTTGCCAATGACGGCATCAACATGAACGCAGCCTACGGCACCGCGCTTTTGCTGATGGCGATTATTCTGGCCTTCAACCTGTTTGCGCGTTATCTGTCGCGCAAACGCCGCTAGTTAAGGAGTCCCATGTCCGTCTATCAGTCCGCTCCCACGCCGGAGCAAGCGGCCATCACGGCCAAGGATTTCAGCTTTTGGTACGGTGACTTTCATGCGCTGACGGGGCTCGACCTCAACATCGCCAAAAACGCCATCACCTCGTTTATCGGTCCTTCGGGTTGCGGCAAATCGACGTTTTTGCGCTGCATCAACCGTATGAACGACCTTATCGAGGGCACCCGCATCGAGGGCACCATGACACTCGACGGCAATGATATCTATGCCGAGGGCGTCGATCCGGTCGACCTTCGCCGCCGCGTGGGCATGATTTTTCAGCAGCCCAACCCGTTTCCCAAATCCATCTACGAGAATGTCGCTTTTGGCCCTCGTCTGCAGGGCGTGACTAGCAAAAGCGACCTCGATGACATCGTGGAAGAATCGCTCAAGCGCGCCAACCTCTGGAAAGAGGTATCCAATCAGCTCAACAAGGATGGTTTGGCGCTCTCGGGCGGTCAACAGCAGCGTCTGTGCATCGCGCGCGTGCTTGCGGTGCAGCCCGATGTCCTTCTGATGGACGAGCCCTGCTCCGCCATCGACCCCACGTCCGTCTCTAAGGTCGAGGATCTGATGGCCGAGCTGGCGCCCGAGATGACGATCATCATCGTCACTCATTCAATGCAGCAGGCGGCTCGTATCAGCGACTACACCGCATTTTTCTTGCAGGAAGTTGCCGGCGAGCCCGCCACGCTCATCGAGTATGGTCAAACCGACGCGATCTTCACCAGCCCGGTGGACTCGCGGACGGAAGACTATATCACCGGCCGCTTTGGCTGATCGGTGCGACTAGTCCCAAACCGATTGGACCTGGTCCGGTGCGTATTCACTGTGCGGGCGGCATGACCGCACCCAACTGATTGGAGTGAACCATGCGCAAACTGTTTTCCCGTCAGCTCATCGAGGCCCGTCACGAGACGCTGAGCATCTACGAGGCCGTTGATCTGGCCCTTCACGACGCCGTGAAGGCCTATGTGACCGACGACCGCAAGCTCGCCACCAAGACCAAGAAGCGCACGCTTTCGATTGACGCGCGTTGCGCCAACTTGGAGGCCGTGTGCTACAACCTGATCGCCACGCAGTCGCCGGTCGCCTCCGACTTCCGTTTGCTGCAGACGATCATCTACGTCGACTTTAACTTGCAGCGCATGACCGATAAGGTTCGCCAAATCTGCCGCGCCACGCGTCATATGGTCAAGGCCGATATCTCGCTGCCCAAGGAGCTTGTCGGTACGGTCGAGGCCGAGGCCGAGGCCGTGTACCAGGTGCTGGGCTCCTCGCTTTCCGCGCTCGTCACCAACGACATGTCCATCATCTGCAACCTGGCCGTCGAGGATGAACCGGTGCACGCTGCCTACGAGAAGTTCTTCCGTACCTTCAATCGCATGGACACGGGCGAGTTTATGGACGACGATAGCAACTACGATGACCTCCGCCGCGCGATCATGGTTTCGCGCTATCTGGATCGCATCGCGTCGATCTCCATCGATGCTGCTTGCCGTTTGACCTTTCTTTTGACCGGTCAGCGTATGAATGCCGGCGATATCGCCCGTACGGACGAGGACGAGCTCGAAAGCATGCGCGTGCCTTCGGGCGAGGGCGTTATCATGAGGCCTGCCGTCGATGCACGCTATGTTGCCAAGGTACCCGCGAACGAGGTGAGCGAGGGTCTCCGCTACCTGCTGGATCATCTTGAGGACGAGGATGATGGCGAGGACGACGAGGAGTAGGACAGCTCCGTTCGTCGAAAGATTGTAAATACCTAAGTGAGCGCGGCCTTGCACATGCAGGGCCGCGCTCTTGCGTTAGCATGGGACTACTTGTATGGCTGTTAGCGGAGGCGATTGGCAATGGATAATTATTTGGACGTGATGCGCGCTCGCCGCGAGCAGATACTTGAGCGTTTTTATGCGGCGCTCGATCGTGCCGGGAGGCCCCGCGATGCCGCGCGTCTGATTGCCGTATCCAAGACCGTTGGCGTCGATGAGACCATCGCGGCCATCCAGGTGGGATATCGCCATTTTGCCGAGAACCGTCCGCAAGAGCTTGTTCGTAAGCTTGCGGGACTGGCGGAGCATCCGGAGCTGCCCGAGGTACGCTTCGATATGATCGGCAATCTTCAGACCAACAAGATTAACGCGGTATTGGGCTCGGCCGAGCTGATTCATTCGGTGGGATCGCTTCATCTGGCGCAGGCGATCTCGAGCCGTGCCGTCCGCAAAATCGAAGCGGGCGAGCTCGCCGCCCCCCAACAGGTACTGATCGAGGTTAACGTGAGTGGCGAGGAGTCCAAGGGCGGCTTTTCGCCCGATGAGATTCGTGGCGTTGCCGGCGAGCTTGTGGAACTTGAGGGAATTTGTGTGCAGGGGCTTATGACTATGGCGCCCCGGGGGAACAAGGATGTGGCACGACGGACTTTTGCAGGGCTGCGCGAGCTGAGGGATGAGTTGGAGTCGCTTCATCCTGATCTACATCTTCATGAGCTATCCTGCGGCATGAGCGAAGATTTTGAGGTTGCCCTTGAGGAGGGCTCCACGCTTGTTCGCCTGGGCAGGGTAGTATTTAGCCCGGAGTTTGCAGTAAAATGAGGGCTTGAAGTGCGCACAGATTACTGGAGCGCCTGCACTAAACCGTGAGAGGATACAACCATGGGCTTCCTTGACGAGATTAAAAATAAGATACATCTGGGTGGACAACAGGGTTACGGCCAGGATTACGATCAAGATGACGACTACGGCTACGATGACGGCTACGACGATGGCTATCAGGCCGGCGGATATGGCGCTGCTTCGGGTGATGGATTTTACACTCAGGATGAACCGACCAATGGCCTGTTGGGCCAGACCCGCCGCGGCGAGGCAGAGTCGGTTGCCGTGTACACGCGTTCCGGTCAGCTTGTCGGCGATGACTCTCGTCACGCCACGACCTACAACCCGCCCTCTCGTTCTCAAGATGCATCGTCGGGCGCCTATCGTCCCGGCGCGTACGACACGCCGTCGAGCTATGCCGAGAGTGCCCGTGCTCGTGCGGCGGCGCCTGCTCCTGCTCCCGAGTCGAGCGGCGCCTCGACCTATGCGAGCAACATTATCAATGCTACGCCTCAGCTGCCTGCCTATGTCTTGCGTCCCGAGAGTTATGACGATGTCGAGACCGTAGTGCGCCGCGTGCGTACCAAGCAGCCTGTCGCGTTGATTTTTGTGGGCGTGCGTACTGAGGTCGCCAAACGTGTTCTGGATTTTAGCTATGGCTTTGCTTGCGGTCTGGGCGCTACGGTTAAAGAGGTTGGTGACCGTGTGTTTATGGTGCTGCCCGCCGGTTGCGAAATAAAGGATTCAGACCTTAAGAAGCTCCGTGCTGACGGCTACCTTAAGTAAAGACAAAGCGAGGAGAATCCTATCAACATCTACACCATTATCCAGCTGATCAATACGCTGTTCAACTTTTACTCCACGCTCATCGTGGTTTACTGCCTTATGACGTGGATTCCCATGAAGCAGGGCGGATTGCTGCAGGATATCGCTGCCGTCCTCGATAGCGTGTGCGGCCCGTGGCTCAATCTGTTCCGCCGGTTTATCCCGCCGATGGGCGGCATCGATTTTTCGCCGGTCGTTGCGATTATTGCGTTGCAGTTGGTGCAAAAGCTGGTTCTGCAGCTTCTTATAGGTATACTCGTATAGAACTGGCTTAGTAACTCATGTCGGGCGCACGGCGCCAAGGCGAAGATAAAGGAGAACTTGTTATGGCTATTACCCCTGCTGACATTCAGGCTCAGACCTTCTCTGAGGCCAAGCGTGGCTACGATCCCGCCGAGGTCGATGTCTTTCTGGAGACGCTGTCTTCCGAGGTTGACGCTATGCTGGCGAAGATCGTGGACCTCAAGGGCCGTCTGACCGCCACTGAGCAGCAGCTTGCCGATACGCAGGCTCAGCTTGTTCAGGCTCAGGATGCTGCCGCGCAGGCCGTGCCCGCCGCTCCTGTGGCCGCTCCCGCACCCGACTTCTCCGCTCAGGAGCGCCAGATTTCCGCGGCGTTGATCGCTGCCCAACAGACCGCCGAGAGCATCGTCAACGATGCCAACGAGAATGCTGACCGCATCCGCAACGAGGCCGACGCCAAGGCCCGTGAGGTCATTCGCCAGGCTTTGACCGAGAAGCAGGCCGAGCTCGAGGAGATTGACCGTCTGAAGGCTTCTCGCGAGGAGTTCAAGGCCGAGTACCTTAAGCTCATCCAGCACTTTATGGACGATGCACAGAACTCCTTCCCGGCCGATCTCATGGCTTCCACGCCGGTCGGTTCCGCTGCTTCTCCCGCGGTGACGATGCCCGCAGCCGAGCCGCTGCCTGTCGCCGAGCCGGTCATTCCCGTGGCCGATCCCTTCGCCCCGATCGATAACTTCGCTGCCGACGATTTGGATTAGCACCAGAGCTAGAATCTAGTGTCTCTGAGAGGAGCTCGCACTTGCGGGCTCCTTTTTTTGTGACTGCAAACAATACGCCGAGCCCTGCGCCTGGTGGCGCAGAGCCCGGCGGACCGGTTGGAGGCCAAAGGTAAATGTTAAGGCATGTCCCAATAAACTACTTAAGGATGAAATCGGAGAGGGGAATGGTGCGGGCCTCGCGTTGCTCGGGGTCGGCGATGTGGGCGGCGGGATAGCCGCAGACGAGCATGTGATAGGGATAGACGCCCTCGGGCAGGTTGAACTGCTCACTGGCTACCTCGGGCTTAAAATGGCACACCCAGCACGTTCCCAGGCCCTGCTCCTCGGCCTCCATCATCATCTGATCGCAAACAATCGAGGTGTCGATAGTGCTGGAGTTCATCTGGTCATACGGACGCACCCAAGCATTATCGGTAACGCTGCAAATAAGGAAAATAAGCGGCGCTCCAAAGATGGACCCATCACGAGCAAACCGAGGCTGGCAAGAAGCGGCCTTCTCCAACAGCTCGGGCGTATCCAGCACCATCACACGAGAGGGATGTTTATTGCAAGCAGAAGGAGCAATACGTCCCGCCTCAACAATGGCATCCACCACAGCCTGCTCAACAGAACGATCCTCAAACTCACGACAAGAATACCGAGACCGAGCCAAATCCAAATACGACATAACCAAACCCTCCAAAGTCAGCAAATCAATCCAAATGCAAAACAAAGGGTACCCAAAGCCCCATCCACCCAAACGCCCATCACAGCCCCAAAGTATCCATTCGGGCATAAAAGGTCACATCAGCCAAGACCCAATTACATTCAAGCTATCAGCCAAGGTTCCCAATGGTGGTACGTAAGGCGAAGGGCCGGCCACGGTTTACTTTCGAACGACTCTGCTACGCAGCCGGAGTGAGAAAGCAAACCGTGGCCGGCCCTTCGCCGCCGGGACACGTACCCCCAATTAACTGTTCTTCATGACAATCGAATCCACAACATCGGCCACATTCTCGCAGCAGTCGGCGCAGTACTCCAGGAAGGCGTACACGTCACGCCAGGCGATGACCTCGAGCGGGTCCTTGCCGTTGACATGCAGGTTGCGCATGGCGTTGATGTAGAGTTCGTCGGCCTCGGATTCGATGGTGTTGATCTGAATGACCAGCTCGCGCAGGGTCTTGGACTTGCGGTAGTTGGGCAGCTCAACCATCAGGTCCTTCATGGCGCGGCAGGCATCGGTCACCTTGTGGGCGATGACGATGGCATCGGGGTGGATGCTCTGGATGTTGGTGAAGTAGACGCGCTGTACAACGCCTTCGATGCGGTCGAGTACGGTATCGAGCGAGCAGCTCATCAGGTCCAAATCCTCACGCTCGAGCGGGGTGATAAAAGCGGTGAGCAGGGCGTCTTCGAGCTCATGGTGTTTCTTGTCTGCCGCATGCTCAATTGCGTGCATCTTATCGAGCATGTTATGGATTTGCGTGGGGTCGAAGTTCTCAAAAATCTTGGTGAGCAGCTCGGCTGCCTGAACGGCGAGGTCGGCGCAGGCGACGTAGTTATCGAAGTAGAACGAATCGGGTTTCTTTGCCATGGGTGGGTCCTTTCGAGGCGAAGACGGGTGGGCGAAGCATTGCAGTCCGGATGGACGCTCGGTGTGGCTAGAGGAACATCATGAACAGCTTGGCCATGACAAAGCTGATGAGTCCACAGGCGGGGAAGGTGAAGAACCACGTAAACATCATGTCCTTGACCACGCCGAAGTTGATGGCTGAGAGGCGCTTGACGGCGCCGACGCCCATGATGGCGCAGGTCTTAATGTGGGTGGAGGACACGGGGATACCGGTTAGCGTGGCAAGCAGCAGGTTTGCAGCGCCTGCCAAGTCGGCGGAGAAGCCTTGGTACTTCTCGAGTTTGACCATGCTTTGGCCGACGGACTTGATGATGCGCTCGCCGCCTACGCTGGTGCCGATGCCCATGGTGGCCGAGCACAGCAGCATGATCCAGATGGGGATTCCCGCGTCGCCGACGCTAGTCTGGCCGTTGGCGAAGGCCACGCCTAAAAAGAGCACGCCGATGAACTTCTGTCCATCCTGCGCGCCGTGCATGAAGCTCATGGCCGCGGCGCTCGCGATCTGAGCATATTTAAAGAAGACGTTGGCACGTCGCCTGTTGGCGGCGGCGAAAAGAATCGAGACGAGCTTGCACAGGATCCAGCCCATGACAAAGCCCAAGCCAATGGAGAGCGCCAGGCCGTAAATGACCTTCATCCACTCGTGAACATTGACGCTGCTTGCGCCGCCGAGGGCGATGGCGGCACCGGTCAGGCCTGCGATGAGACTGTGGCTCTGCGAGGTGGGGATGCCAAAACGCGATGCCGTGGCACCGTAGACGACGATGGAAAACAGCGCCGCGCATAGACAAGCGAGTGCCATAGTGCTGTTTCCGCCAAAGTCGACGATATGCGAGATGGTGTTGGCAACGCTGGCGTTGAAGTGCGTCATGATGAGTACGCCCAAGAAGTTGAACGCCGCGCTCATGAGAATGGCGGCGCGGGCGGGCATGCAACGCGTGGTGACACAGGTCGCGATGGCGTTGGGCGCGTCGGTCCATCCGTTGACGAAGATGGCGCCGAGCGCGAGGATCACGGTGACGGCAAGGACTGGGTTCGACACAAGTTGGCCGAGGAAGGCTGAGAACGTTACGTCCATGTATGGGCTTTCTCGAAGTTTGCAGACACGTTACAAAAACATGGTAAATCGTATCACCTCCTGCGGGTTTCTTTACGGAGTTCTGATGGGAGAAGTGAATTTTTTGGCACTAACATTGAATATTAGCCCTGTTGACCGTGGTCGTTCTTTTTGCTAATACGCCATGCGGACACGTGCGCACGCTCCGACACTCCAAAACCACAGTCTGTTCGCTTTACAATATGCAAACATGCGTTCGATAATAAGGGGTATGGAATATCGACAGACAGATGGCAAAACTCGACGCGTGCACAAGCAGTATGTGGACGTCGTGGCCCGCATCCTCGCGGGCGGGCAAGTTGTGCCGGTTACCGTCTGCTGGGTCGACGGTCGCTGCTTTACGATTGACGAGATTGTCTCGTCTACCGGTTTTGGCCTGACGGTTCACGGCATTCGTATGGCAACCTATAAGGTTCGTTTTGGCGGACATGCGACCGAACTGTATCTGGAAGACCAGGCGTGCGGGCGGGCGGACGGCTCGCAGTCGCACGTGATGCGTTGGTGGGTCTGGGCGTTTGACCGCACGCTCGAGGGCGAGCGTCGCAGGTAAGAGCGCGCGACATTCGGGTACAATGGTAGGAATCTTGTCACCTACGGCGCTGACATTTGTGGCGCTTTTTGAAAGGACAAAAGTATGAACGATATCCAGGGCTATCAGAACAGCCCCATCGAGACCGGTGTAAGTCGTGCCAAGGAGATGTCGCCGCGTGCGTACAACCTTGCCATGTCTGCCCTGATCTTCTTGGGCTTTTGCGCCATGGGCGCCGGCGCCTACTTTACGAGCACCATGTCGTTTGCCCGCATGATGATGAACGGTGCCGCCTTGCCGCTGGTCTTTGGTTCGTTTATTTTGACCATTGTCGGCATCGTCATGATGTCGGCCGCCTCGGGTAAGCAGTCTGTGGGCCTGTCGCTCACGGGCTACGCAATCTTTGCGAGCACCTTTGGCCTGACCGCGTCGTTTGGCCTTGCCAACTACGACCTGCCCACCATCAACACCGCCTTTATCGCCACCGCCGCCATCACCTTTGTCTTTGGCGCGCTGGGCGTGACCTTCCCCAAGTTTTTCCAGCGTGTGTATGGCATTGGTTTTGGCATTCTGCTTGCCACGATTTTGGTCGAGATCGTGCTGATGTTCATGGGCGTTTCGCAGACTGTTACCGACCTGATCGTGATTGTGGTGTTCGCCGGCTTCATCGGCTACGACACCTATGTGGCAACGACGGTGCCGCCCACGCTACCCAACGCCGTGCTTATGGCCTCTAACCTGTTCGTGGATATTATCAACGTGTTCCTGCGCATTCTGAACATCCTCGGCCGTCGCGATTAAAGCGCGGCATTGCGACGCTTCCTGCCGGACACGGTAAAACGATGCGAAAGGCGGTCCTTTGGGGCCGTCTTTTTTGTATGAGGCGGGGTATCATGGATGGGAAAAGCCGATAGCGGCAGCGACAGGAAAGGTGACCACTTATGGCAGACGTCGACAACAGGAACCGTTCTCGTAAGTCTAATCGATCGGGGCAACCCAATCCCAAGCGCGAGGCGCGTGCCAAGGCCGCCGAGCGCCATGTGGCGGGTATGTCCGAGGCATGTGCCAAGGATATCGAGCGCTCGCTTGCCGGCGTGCGCGAGTTCGATGGCATGCCTAACGGATTTGTCGCGGCGATGAGGGCCAAGGCCCAAGCGGCGGCTGCCGAGGAGCAGGACGCCGAGGAAGAGACTGTGGAGGCTGTTGAGGCTGAGGCCGCCGAGGACGAGGCCGCGGTCGACGTTGAGGTTGCCGGGGAGACCACCGAGGAACCCGCTCCGGTCCTGCCCGAGGTCACCGTGCTCGACGCCTCTGCCACGCAGGTCATTCTAGATAACGGTCGTGGCTACGCGCAGTTCTGCGACATGGCCGTGCTCGCCTTTGCTTCGTTCACCAACCCGGGCGGTGGCTATATTCAGGGCTATCTGGGTCAGGAGGCCACGCTCTGTGCCGATTCGTATCTGTACAACGTCCTCGATAAGCAGCGTAAGTGGTACGGCGAGAACCGTCGCCGCAACATCAACTGCGAGCTGTACCGCAACCGTGCGCTGGTGGTGCCCGCGGTGCGCTTCGATCGCAACCATGTGCACGCCTATGCCGACGTAATCGTCGCCGCTGCACCCAACGCCAAGCGTGCTCGCCAGGAGTATCGCGTGGGTGACGATGCCTTGCTTGACGCCCTGCGCGACCGCATTCGCTTTGTGCTTGCTGTCTGCGATGAGCTGGGTCGCGAGAAGCTCGTGCTGGGTGCTTGGGGCTGCGACAACAACGGCTTTGACGCCGAGGCCGTGGCCGAGCTCTTCCGCAAGGAGCTCGCATCGGGCGACTTCAAGGTCAAGCAGGTCTTCTTTGCCGTGCCCTCTACGCGCTGGGATGAGGACTTTGCCAAGTTCGAGCACGTGCTGGCAAACTTCCCCGAGCGCAACGAGGAGTCCTATGCCCAGGTTGCCGCCCGCGCCGCAGCCGCTCGTGCCGCCGAGCAGGCTCAAGCTGCCGCCGAGGACGATGAGGACGAGGACGACTGGCGCAAGTACCTGTAATGGGCGCAGGTTCCTGTAGCTGGTCGGATACCGTAAACCGCCGTAAAGGGGATAGACACTATTGCGGCGGCTTTGCCCGTACAAACGCACGGCTTGGGTGTCATGTGGACATGGATGAGCTCATTGACCTCTTTGCCGAGGGCGATGAGCTCATCTCAAATACAGCTTTTGAGGATTTGAATCTTTCCTACGACGTGGCGAATGGCGCGACCTTCGATGACGTCGTGTTTCGGTCCTGCGTCTTTGATGGTGTTGACTGGAACGGCTCGACGTTTCGCGACGTCGTGTTTCGAGGCTGCCGCTTTATCCGCTGCAATATGGAGGGCTGCTGGCTCAACCGCTGCGACTTCGTTGACTGCTCGGCACCGGGACTCAATTTACTCAGGGCGCGTCTGTCGAGCGTGTCGTTTGCATCGTGCGATCTAAGCTATGCGAACTTCTCAGGGGGACGCATTGGCCCCATGGCGGCGCGTGATACGCGTTTGACCGAGACCGCACTTCAGGGGACCAAGCTGAGGCAGCTTCGCCTGGACAACTGCGACCTGACGCGCGTCGATGTGTTCAAAACGCCGCTTTCCGGTGTGGACGTATCGCGTTGCACGTTTGCGGCGCCCATTGTTTCGGGCGACTACCACGAACTGCGAGGTCTGACAGTCAATGCCCAGCAGGCGCTGGCGTTGTCGGGTCTGCTTGGCATCCAGCTCGCCGACGACTAGTGCGCCGGTCCTCTGCTCGACCGCCTCCTAAAACAAACCGTCACATTATTGGATGGTTTTTCGCGTTTGGGCGCTGTCCATCGAATGTTGGGACGGTTATATGGTGCAAAGTAACCTGACCCCTTTGTACCACCACAATAGTGCCTGTCCCCTTTGTGGTGGTTTTGGAAATGTGAGTTTAGTACTGCCACATGTGATTGACAGGGCCGGAGCCTTTACCCATGTTCAGGCCGGCGGCGAGAGCGCCCGTTAGGTAGGCCTTGCCGGCGTTGACGGCATCGGCAAGATCCATGCCCTGGGCTAGCGCGCAGGCGATGGCGGACGAGAGCGTGCAGCCGGTGCCGTGCGTGTTATTGGTGTCGATACGCTTGTGACGGAACCACGTGGTGAGCGGATCGCCCAGATGGTTGCCATCGTCATCGAGCGGCGCGGGCTCTGCTAGCACATCGTTGGCCTCGTTGACAAAATGCCCGCCCTTAACGAGAGACGCGCAGCCAAAGCGGCGGGTGAGAAGCATGGCGGCATTTTGCTGCGTGCGCTCGGAATCGACCTCATAATCGAGCAACGCCATGGCCTCGGGAATATTGGGCGTGATGACGGTCGCCAGTGGGAACAGGCGGCGTGTAAGCGCTTCGGCGGCGTCCTCTGCGATCAGACGAGCGCCCGAGGTGGCGACCATGACGGGGTCGACGACGATATTTTGTGCGTCCCAATCGCTCAGGCGGTCGGCGATAACCTCGATAATCTCGACGGAGGAGACCATGCCGATCTTGACGGCGCTGGGGCGGATATCGTCAAAAACGGCATCGATCTGCGCCGCGACAATATCCGGGGAGATGTTCTGCACGGCGGTGACACCGAGCGTGTTTTGTGCGGTTATGGCTGTGATGGCCGTCTCGGCATACAGGCGGTGCGCCGTGATGGTCTTGATGTCGGCCTGAATGCCGGCACCACCGCTGGAATCGGATCCCGCGATGGACAGGACGGCGGGTACCTTACTACGATCCATGTTCGCTCCCTTGTTCGGTCGGATTCAAATGGGTCTTCTGCCTGCATTATAAAGTTGCCCGGGCCGGCTGTATGCCGATCCCGGGCGGGCGGTGCAATTTTTACGTAAATGTAAGAAAATGTTCACATGTCAACAATTGACGAACACCTTGCGGCCGATTGTGGCTCCGGTGACGAGTTAGTCCTCCATGCCGAGGTCGATCGTCGTGCCTTCGAACACCTTGTTGACGGTGCGGACGGCGCACATCTTGCCACACATGGTGCAAGTGCCCTCGGTGGCAGCGGGGGACTCCTCGTAGCGCTTCTTGCCGGTGACCGGGTCGAGCGCGCACTTCCACATGGCGTCCCAGTCGAGTTTGCGGCGTGCCTGTCCCATCTTGTCGTCCATGTCGCGGGCGTGCGGCACCTTCTTGGCGATATCGGCGG